>Ga0247822_10001864_pt1 | contig 13187 bp, 8 predicted proteins | sample 13C_Cellulose_Da_FD_192423 | JGI IMG/M metagenome (GOLD analysis project Ga0247822, IMG submission 192423) | Soil microbial communities from agricultural site in Penn Yan, New York, United States - 13C_Cellulose_Day30 | ecosystem: Environmental > Terrestrial > Soil > Agricultural land | place...
ATGCTAATCCTTAGACATTAAATACTCAGCAAATTCTGAGTTAGGGTGCGCGCTCTTCTCAATTGTGGACTTAGGGAAATAACGCGTGAAAATGGTACTCGTTTTTCTACGAAAAGTGTTTGATGACATTCACAGCACACTGTTAGTGCTGGATCCTTACTCAAAAAATACCAAACCCCACTTTTCAGGGTGGGGTTTGCTTGAGGTCAAGAGTCTTTCCGTGCAGTGAATATCTTTCCGTTCAGTGAAGATCTTGATGGAAAAGCCCTCAAGGATTTATAAATCAATCGCCAAAGGGGCGAAGGAGCGGCGCAATTCCAGGGTTGTACCTGCTTCGCCAGACGTATCAATTAGTGCTAGAGGCGCGTAGTAATGGTCGATACCGTGGGGCGGTAATGCGGTATTTTCTGGCCATTCCACAGTTCCCGTCGCGGTGCGTACCGGGATCACCCAGTAATCGCCCGTTGCATAGCGGTTAGCCGTGCTGAATTTGGGCGGTTGGAATTGAATTTTTATGCCGTCTGCCAATACTTGCCATTGAGTGTTGGATTCTTTTGTTGTCAGCCCTACACCATCCCAACGCCGCACTTTAAGTTCATGAAATTCTTCATCTGTGGAATCTTCTGGCAGTTCTGCACGAGGATCATCTAAAAATAGTTCATTGCCTTCCACTTTTTTGATTTGAAAGAGTGGCCCGGCCCGGCCACGCAGATCCTGCTTGTTGGTGGTTATTTCCAGCCATTGCCCTGCGACAAATCCACGTGGATTTTCCACTTTAACCAGATTGCCAAGCAGCTGCGCCTTGGTGGCCGTGCTGGCGTTATCGCGCGACCATTTGGCGAGAAATTCGGAATCTTTCTGATAAATTTCTACGCGATACAACTGGTTTTCCAAACCGCGATAGGCCGCTTGCGGGCTGCTCACGCAGGGTTCGTTTTTGCCTTCGTATTTTGCGATGACTTTCAGCCAGCCGCGATCTTGAGGATAGAAGTCGGCTTCGAGCTGCTGCCAGAGTTCACTTTTGTTTTCGATTTCATTTGTGGCGGCGCCACCAAAGTTTTTATCGACGGCTTTTGCTTTTACTTGCCAGACGAGTTTTGCGCGGGTGGCGGTATCGGCACCTTCCAATGCAACCTCGCGGATACTCTCATCCTCTACATGGCTGATGTGATGTTCCCACACATCCAGGTACATGAGATAACGACCTTCCTGCAGTTTTTCTTTCGCTGACCAGGGATAGTCTGGTTGATTGTAAAGTCCGTAATAACCCTCTGACTCCGCTAATAAACCTTGAACGTAATAGCGCCCTTTGCTGATAACAAAATCGTCATTGATCAACTCTTTTTTTAATTGCTCGCGCTGGGCATCATTTAATTCGCTCAGTTGGTTATCGATTTCCTTGTATGGCACTACTGCGAAGCCAAGATTGCGTCGACTGACCATGCCATCGGCGTTGCGTTCATCTGCCGGGCCTCCATGAGCGCCAATCAAATCTGCGGTCAGTGCGCGCGTGTAATGTAAAAAAATCGCGGCCTGCTCATTCCAATCGGCATCGAGCTGCACCCGTCCCTGTTGTTGCAACACCCGGGTGAAGTGTTTGCTGGGGTCGAAACTGAATCGGGAAAAATCGCCTTTCATGTTGATCTCCTTGCGTGTTATCGGGTGGCATTCAATTTAATTAACCAAGAGCACAGCGGCATCGCATCTGGCTGGTATGTATTCCTCGACCCGTGCGCGCAAACTCGCCAGGCGTTGGGGCTGAAACAGGTGATGGAACGCGCCCATCTCCGATTGATCATCGGCACCGCGGGCGATTTCCGGGGCGCAGGTTCTGGCTAGCTGGCAATAACCGGCATAACCATAACGCTGGCTGGTAAAGGTCGGGCGCACTCGTTCAGCTGCGGATTTTTCGGCTGCATCCAGGGCGGCATCGGTTGGTGGTGTTGATGTTTCGCTTTGCAGCTGTTCGCGCGCCAATGCTTGCGCCAGATCGGGCTGGCAGTGATAGCGCTTGGGGGTGCGCGACCCCGGGCGCACATAGCTAAAGCGGACGCAGCCAACCTGGCGCCGGGCGACTTTGAGTTTGCCCATGAGAATAGTGTTTTCGATCAGCTCCACCGCATGCACATCAATGCGGCCAAATACCGTAGTGCGTAACAGCGTCAAATAGACATGGGCATGGGTGCAGCCATATCCCCCGATTGCCTCACAGGCGGGGCCATCGCAATCGCTGCCGGTGGCATCGAGAATGCTGTCGCTGATGCGCAAGCTCAACGGATCATGTTGGACTTCGTCATTGTTTATCTGGATTGAACCCAGAATGCTGTGGGAAATGGTGAGGCAGGGCCAACTGTTACTAAGTTCGATACTCGGCTCTTCCAACTGCTCCGGTTCGCATTCGGGGTCAAGGTTCCAGCCGGGCACCAGGGTGCTATGACGGATGATCACACCGGCTATATCGCCTTCGATTTGCAGGCCGCGCCCGCTAATCAATAAACCGTCGAGGGTGAGATAGCTGGCTGCTTCGCCTTTTACTAATAACTGATCAGGGCGGTCAGCCAGAAGGATAACCGGGCGGGCGCCGCTGGCTGCCGCCAGTTGCAAGTGGTGTCCGGCGGGCAATTCAATAACGATGGCTTCTTCATAGACCGAACTATCGGTAATTTCGATCAACGCATTGCGCGAGTTCTGGCCATCACCAAGCGCTACTTTATCGCGCCAGGCTTCCAGTGCTTGAGCGATCTTGGTGTGGGTTTGTCCTTTGCCGACTTTGAAGTGCCAGTCCTGCTCCGGCAAGTCTATGCGGCGCAGATATTCACCGCCGCCCATATCGGCACTAAAACCATAGTGATACGACACCCGCACGCCATTGCGCGGTACCTGACGCGCGGGAAATAAAATGCGCCCCAATTCGGGATCGACCGCGACATGATCTTTGGGCGGTTTATAGGCATCCCATTGGCTGAGATTGGCAGGGATTATCTGGCTGGCGGGGATAGGTTGGGGCGCCTCGGCAGTGGGCCATCCCGGGGCCCAAATCGCCAGGCTTTTACCCTGTCCGTAAAAGTCTGCAGATGCCTGCTTGCCATTGCCGTCCTTCCCAAACTCTAACCGCGTGATAGGCGCGGGTACATTGGCGCGCCCGGCAATATCGGTGGGGCCGGTTTGCACATCCCAGCGGCTATAGAGCTGCTGATTATTCCCTAACACACTGAAGCTATAGCAATTGCGCTGCTCCAGCGGCAAGACCGGGGTTTCAGTGACGCTGTAGCTGCGCAACCGCCACACAAACAGGGCGACATTGGCGATGTTATAAAGCCCCTGCGGTGGTTTGCGCAGGTCGGCGAGCGGGGAGTTGATCAGGCGCACATCGGCCGTGTGCGCATGGGTGTCGAACGGTGTATTCAGCCATTGCAAATGTTTGGGCTGGCGCAAGTCCACCAGCTTTCCGCGCGCCATCTGGCGATGATTAAGCTGCTGGTTCAGCGCCAGCAGTGGAAAAAATTCCACCGAGCGTGCTGGCCAGCGCGCGATGTCCATGGCCAGTAACTCCAGCAGCGCCAGGGTTCCTTTGCGCCGGCGATAACCCAGGGTATTCGCCAGATCGCGTCGCGGCACCACGGCAGCGCTACTGGTCGGCTGGCTGTAGCCAATCAAATCGCCCAGATAAGGCACCACCCAGTCTTCACAGGTTTCAATGAACCAGTTGTCGTACAGGCGGTCGATGTCTGCCTCAAGGTTATTCACTTGTTCGCTGATCACTTGCAGCAGTGCGCGCAGCGGCTCTCCCTGCTCGGCATCGCGCAGCCGGTGAATGTAAGGCAGCAGCTCATATAGTCGGTCTTTGGCAGTGTCCATAGCAGCCTCAAGCAATAGGGTTCAGGATCAGGGTGGCAGGTACATCGGGCGTGATAAAAACCAGCTGCGCCGGGCGCAAACCGCCTTCTTCAATATCGGCCAGATTGGCGCTGACGATGGGTAGCGGGTCAGATGCATCATTGGCTTTGACGGATGTATCGGATGTATCGGATGTATCGAATGTATCGGATGGATCATCGGTCAACGCATGGCTAATTTTCTCGGGGGTCAACAAAACCCGGGCGCCCATTCGCTCTTTATCGGCCTCTTTCTCTGGCAGGCCGCGCAGATAATCTACATCCACATAATCCACGCCGGGCACAGCCTGGATGCAGCTGATGACCTCGCTCAAAAACAGTGGTTGCCCCAGTGCGCGACGGGCAAAGCTGAACGTATCGAGCAGGGTTGCGCGCACCCTGGTTGCCACCGGTTCCCATAAATAATCGGGCAGGATGCGGATATTGGCGCTGACCACTGCCAGCTTCAGTTCGCGCACCGCCAGCAGCAAGGGTTGATTGGGATCGCCTGCCGCCAGTAATGCCTGCTGCAGGTTCTGGAACAAGTCCGAGGTTTCATCAATCGGGATGTCATCGGCGCCTGCAATAGTGACGTGCACCAGACGGCGCGAGCCATCGCTCAACTCGCGTGCACTGGCCTTGCCGATACCCGCAAACAGGCGGGCAAAGTCTTCGTAATCCTGTACTGATACCAGGCGATCCAACGCCTTGATCGCCAGTGGCGCATTGGCGCGCGCCTGGTCGCGTGTTTCCCGATCAGCGCCGCCACTTGCCGCGAGAGGATTAATCACTTCTTTTACGCCCAGTGGCCGCGATGCCAGCAGGCTGATTTGCCCGGCGCCGACATTTCCCACTTTACCTATGCCATTGCGGTAGCGGGCTTTGATATTTTCCTGCCCGGAAGGCAGGCGCGCGCCTTCTTTGCCATTGCCAAAAATAACCGTCGTTTTGGCTTCATCATCGGTTTTGGTCACAAACAAATGGGCTTCGGGCGATTGCCCGGCGAGGGAGTCCGTTTCATGCCAGCGCAGGTCATTTACATAGACTTCCAGCGTGGATTCCGCGCCAGCCGGCGTATTGGCAGATGCATAGGTGAGCGGCGGCTGCTTGAGGGTAAAGGCTTGCATGCTGATGGTGGCATTGCCGCCGCCAAGGGTTTCCGAGCGGGTCTCACCGTGGGTGGCTTTCACCACATTGCCGTAGATTTTTACGCTGGCGCGCTTGTAGCAGTAGGCGAGTGGCGTTTCCAGGGTGAGGGTGGTGAGGTTTTTATCGCCCGCGAGCGAAGAATCAAAACGCTGCTCGACATTGGCAAGCATCGCCAGCTCGCTTTGGATAATGCCGCCGGTTGCCTCTATGTCGCTGCGCTCGCCCGATACGATCAGCCAACGGCCCGCTTGCAAGCCGGGATGAACCTGATCCAGTTCGATGCGCCGGCTGTTTTCAACACGGTCTTGGTAATCCGCATCTGACTCTTCCTTGATGCGTATGGGCAGGCCGATATCGTCGTCGATCGGCTCCTGCGCCAGTTGTAAGGCTTCGCTTTGGGTGCGAATAAGCGTGGGGCGAAGTTTTGCCAGGTTATATTTTTCCAAGGCCTCTGACTCAATCCACTGAGCGTTCAGTAGTAGACGACTGGTTTTTGCGCTGAGTTGATAATCACTGCGGGGATGATGATTAATACCTATCACCTTGCGCAGCAAGCGTATGCGCCGGTATGAATTAGCAGCGAGTCTTTCAATCAACACATAGCTACCGGGCAAGATCGCATCGTATTGATTGTCCAGTGAGAACTCTTGGGAGTTTTCGTTGCGAAGTGGCCAGTCTGGCGCCAAACTGGTAATAAAGTTGGTTGGTGCATTATCAGTTTCTACTGGATCCAATTGCGTACGGGCTGGGGCGTTGTGACCAAACAGGGGAGCGGTCAGGCGCAGGGCAAAAATTGCCCGCAACTCAGGTTCCTTGTTGCTGAGCTTGGCGTTCGCAAGCGCTGCATAAAAGTGATCGCCCAAGCGCGGTGCCATTTTCAGCATTAGTTGGGGAGCTGCGTCGGTATTTTCCTTGAAGCTCTCTTCTATCGAGCGGTGTTGGCGCAATGGATTGCGTGGTTGTAACTGGAATGGCTTGAGTAGATTGCTGGTAATACTCTGAATGTTGGTAGATAAAGCAGATGCATCATCACTATCCGTAAATGCCGCAAAAAACACATCCAGATTTGCACTAGAGATTTGGTCCACGCCAGCAAGGGCAGTAGCATCGCGCTTAAACTCTTCGAAGCTGCGCCAGCTTCCCAGTTTTAACGTCTGTTGTAGGTGTTTAAGGAATTTTTTGACGCTGCTTTTCTTCCCGTCGGGCACTTTATCCTCTAGCTGCTTTGCAGCCTTGGCGAAACTATCGCTGACGGGCAATTGCGGCTTATCGCTGAATACAGGCTGCAGCAAAACCCGGGTTTTGTTATCGATTAGCAATGGTTCGCTGGATTGAACGCGGCGGATAATGTGAATCTCTCTTTCTCTCTTGCCCTCATCCTCACTTTCAGCCGCAATCTCAGCTTCAGTCTTATCAAACACTAATAGGATGTGATCGTCGGTTTTGAGATTGAGTGCGACTCCCTCTAGATACAACCGATCAACATCCAGGGCTTTATCGGGCGTCAGGCTGTAGGGGCGCTGCATGCGCGGCAGCAGGAAATTCCACTGGTGGCGCGCTTGCAGGTCATCGCTGGTTTCAAAGGATTGTGGCAGCTCGCCCGGGCCGGGAATACTTTGGGCACGGGCGCCTTTGGGGATCACTGTGTCTTGTTTGGCATTGGTATCCAGGCCGTAAGCCAGAAATACACTGGCGGCGACCCCCGGGCGGGGCTGATAGCCGACCAATCGTGCCAGCTCCGTCACTGAGCGCTGCTGGATCGCGGTGCGTAAATAGCCTTCGTTCACCAGGCGGTCGTTATAAAAACCGAGCACTTCGGCGAGTGTTGCCCAGGCGTCCAGTAGGGCGATGGAGGGATCATCGGGCGCGCGGGTTTTTAGCCCTGCTAACGCCGGGTAGTCGCGGCTCGACAGGCGCGCCTGCATGGCCTCGAGCACTTGGTGATAACCGGCAGATGAATGCCGGATTTCGTTCAACCCTGACCGGTTGCGCGGCGGTGCCAATGACTCATCACCTACACCTGAGCAGCAGCCACAGTCGCTTTGCTTGTTCATCGTCCACCTCGCATATTCAGTGTGAGCTTGCCTTGCCCTGGCAATGCCGGATTCTGGTTCAATACGGCAATTTCAAATGCGCCCAGCGGTAAAATGCCCGCCTCGATTTCGCCATTGGCGCCTTCAAACTGGCGCTCCAACCGCTTAACCCTGAGGGCTGCTACCCCGGTAACGGCCTGCGCGCACGCCACCAGTTTGCTCAGGTGTACGGCATCGCCGAAGCTGAGGTTGTCGGGGTGAAAAAAGCCGCGTTTGCCGCTACCTAGACTTCCGTTGCCCAGATTCCTGTTGCTCAGGGCGTCTTGTAGCGCGACTTTTATCTGGCTTTGCAGATAATCCGGCAGCACGCAAATATCCATTTCAAGCTCAATAGGCACATATTCCGCGTGTTTCACCACCAGATCATGACCAATTCGGCGATAACGCCCAAGATGGCAGGTGATTTCGCGCACTAGCTGCGCAGCACTTTCGGCTGATTGATTTGCCAGTGGATCGATCGCGACCAGCATTTCGTACCAGCTTCCCGTCCAGCGCAGGCGCGCCGCCGCGCGCTGGACTTGCTGGCCAAAATCGCGCTCGACTATGGCGACGTAGTCGGCCGGGGTAATGGCGCGTTGCAGGACTTTTTTAAACGCCTGGGGCGCATACAGCCGGGCTTCCGCCAAGGGTTCCGGATCAACTCCGCCACAGGCAGGCAAAGGATTGCGCACCCGCACCACACCGACACCGGATACCGTCTCGCGCAAGACCAAATGGCTGATCGCCTCGGCGCCCACATTGCCCTGGTTGCCATTGCCAATCCGGTAGCTGGCATTGAACGTGTCGCCCGGCAGGGGCTGGTAGCCGCAGTCGCCATTGCCAAAACGCAGGTATGCGCGGCGATCTTCTTCCACTTCCACTACAAACCGGCGGTCGTCGCTGTCGCAGGCGAGCAAATCCAGTTGTGGCTTCCAGGTGTTATTGGTCTGGTCGACCAAGCCGATTGCGGGCAATGCCAGGCGCGGATCCTGCTTAAATAGCTGGCCGGCGGGTGTGATGTGGGTGTGGCAGCAGTGTTGGGTTTCGCAGGTGGGCAATGGCTGGCTGAAACTCAGGTTGCTGCGGCCGAGAGTAGGGCGATAGGTCGCCGGCACCACGCGGGCTACCGGCGGCAGGCAATGATCGCGGCAGTCGGGTGCGATGCGGGTGCCGGGCGCCGGCGGTAGGGTTTCAGCACAGGTTTTGCCATGATCGACCAGCACCAGATTGCCGCGCGCGACACTCACATCCTCAATGGGTGAGCAGTCCTCGAGATTGATCGCACTGATGCACAGTGGAAAAGCGAGCGCGTCTTCCGCTGCCCACTCAATTTCCCACAACAGGGTTTTGGTCAGCGGGTCTTGGGTGCGACGCGCGCGGATTAAGCGCACAGCCTGCCGGTGATGCGGGTTGGCATCGCCCGGATGGCCGGTGTGCGGGCCTTTGGTCTCTTCAAGGATCAACAGGTCGCAAGGTGCAAGATGCAGCTGATAGTCGCTGTCTTTCGGGCCAGTCCGGCGTGGCGGCGGTGCGTCTTCATCATTGATAGGGCAGCTGTTGTCCTGCTCCGGGTCGGGCGGGGAGGCAGTGCCCGGGTCGCGCACTACCGCACTGGTCGCACCTTTGGGCAGGCAGCACTGGGTGTCACCCCAGGTATAAAACTGGATACTGTTGTGTGCGAGATAAAAGGGAATGGTTTGCTCTGGCGCATAGCCCAAGGGTTCAAACACTAACTGATGCAGTGGCGTGGGCAGTTGCTCGCTGTTTAACACGGGCATGGCATTTTCCACGCGCGTGATGAAATACATTTGCCCGGCAGTCAGCTCGGGGTAGTCCGCATCCACTTCTACACTGACCAGCGCGCGGGCATTGCAGCCCTCGTGGAGTTGATAATCCACCAGCCGCGTATGGCGCCGCACGGATACCCGCCGGCGCGCGGTATCCAAATAAGCCTCGGTTGCAACCGCATCCTGGTAATAGCTCAGGTGATCGCCTGCATAGGCGAGCAGTTCCACCAGCGTAATCCCCAGGTCCGGCACGTGGCGCTCTTTCCAGTTGGGCATGGTGAGTGCCATGCGGTCGAGGATCAGTTGGCGAAAGCTGCCGTAATCCTTGGCCAGATAGTTGATGTTCGGCCGTGGTGCCTCTGCTTCGGTGCAGCCAGCGGGCGCGACGCAATCCAGATCGCTCGGGCAACTGGCTTTAAAGCTGAAATCCAGGCTGCTATAGCGCGGATCAAAGCCCGGCATGGGTACCGGGCTATGGGTATCCTCATCGTAAACTGGTTTTCCCGTCTCTGGATCAAGTGCAACCAGCATCAGTTGATAAGTGGAGAAATCGCCGTATTTATCGACAAATACCTGCATGATGTCATCGACTTCAGCGTCGCTATTGCGTTCGACCTCAATCCCGGTGACCTGAATATCCGTTACCCGGCTGCCGCCGCGCACCAGCACATTGGCCGCGGTGATAGTGGCTGGCGCCTTGCCGAGGAAAAACACCTGCAGGCTGAGTTGGTCTTCGCTGACTTCCAGATAATCCAGCCCATTCCATTGCTGATGGCGGCGCACCAGCTGGCGTCGCCCGGATTGATGGCAGTGAAGTTGGCTCATGTCAGGCTCCTGGTAAAACTGTCTTGCCTTACTTGATTCGTGCGCAGCACCCGATACTGGAGCTGCAGGCTGAGCGCAGATTCGTTGCTCTCCACGGTCAAATCCTGGACCTCAATGAGATCGCCCAGCCAGCGCTGCAAGGCTGCTTGCACGGTAAAGCGCAGGGTCGCGGCCAGTTCGGGGCTATTGGGTGCAAACACCAGTTGCAGTAGCCCGCTGCCAAAGTCCGGCCGGTTAACACGCTCGCCCGCCTCGGTAAACAACAGTTGCTCGATCAGGTTGCGAATATGGGCATCGCCGCCGGTTTGGCCGGTGCGGCCGCGGTGATCGAAGTGAAACGGAAAATCGATATCGTCCATAACATCCTCACAGGGCGGAAACCCGCGGTTGAGTGACAGTGATGATGAGCGGTGTACCCGTGGGTGCGCAGATCGCCTGGCTGCTCTGCACAACCAAGGGTTGGCCGTTGGAAAGTACCCGCGTGGTGCCCACCAACCAATTGGCGGTAACGCAAGGGCCATTGCCATTGGGCGGTGGTGGAAAGGCGCAGCCAGCTACCACATAGGGTGCCGCGATGGTGACTGTCGGTTGGCCGCTTACCATCACCCTCGGGTTGGGTGCCGTTGGCGTCGCTTGGCCGCCGTGGGCGCACATCACCTGGGCGCCAACATGAACGAGGAAGCCGGGCATATCAGGTCACCACTAACGCGACTTTATTGATCATGACGGATGGTCCCATCAGCTCAATCGACGCGCCCTTGCCGTTGTTGATAAAGATCCCCGCATCATTCACCACGATGGAGGCACCGGTAGTGCTGCGCAGGATAATCCCGCCGGTGGTCGGCACCGGCGGCATGACCGGTGGCGCCGGTGCCGGCGGCAAATCGCTGATCATCAGCGCATGTTGCAGCAATGACTGGATGACGATATTGGGATCGGCCGGATTGCCGGCCAGTGCGGCCAAGGGCACTTCAGCGGCAATCCCCCAGAAGCTGCCTACCCAGATGGGATAGTCGGGATCGCCCTGCTCGAACTCGATCCAAACGCCATCGCCCACTTTGGGAATCGCATAAACCCCGTTCTGTTTACCGGCAATCGGGAAACAGGGCATGGCCCAGCTGCTGGGGATAATGCCCAGCACGTCCGGCACCATCGCCATGATGCGCCCGCGTTGTTCCGGGTCGACATTCATAATCACTGTGCCGCGGTATTTACCGTAAAAACGTTTGGCGGCGCTGTCTTCGGAACTCATTGCACTCTCCTCATCTCGTTTTTGGCCTTATCTCGTTCAGGGCATGACTTTGGGAATGGTCGAGAGCAGGCCATTGCGGCTTAGCTCGAAACTCTGGGTGTATTCCCCGCGCTTGATGTTGTGCGTCACACTGGTGACATAGTGCAGCCCCTCGTAAGCCGGCCCGACCCCGCGCACACCCACCAACTGACGCGCTTTAAGAATGTGCCCATAGCGCAGCACATTGAGCGAGCCGCGCCCGGTGACGGCTTCCGCCCAGAGCGATGCCTTGGCCAAACCGATCATGATGGCTTTGGGGATGGAATATTTGGATAGCTCGGGCGATACCGGGCGCAGATCCGCAAGGCTGGTTGGCAGCGGCGGAATGATTCCCAAGGGTGGATTCAATGGGGTGATCGGCGGGATCGGGATGGGGATGATGACCTTGCTGATCTCGTTGTAGATATACACCGTGGGAATCTTGTTTTTGGTGTTATCAAAATTGAACGTCAGGCTCTCAACATTGGTATGGGCATCCATATCCAGATTGAGCGCCGGCTGGGGAACGCCGATTTTGATTTGCGGGCCCCAATAGGCCTTGCTCATGCCGGGCATAGGGCCAGGGTCGAGGTAAAACACATAGCCGACTTTATCGGCCAGCGCTTTGATGTATTGCAGGTCTGTGCCCTGCTGGCTGGGAATGTTGCCGGTGGGAATGGGGACATCAATCATCACGCTGGGCAATACCATCGGCAGTACACCCAAAAAGGAGTACTTGAGTAGCAACAAGGCGACGCGCGCCTCGGCCGGCATAGCAGGGAAGGGCATGCCGGAAAAATCCTGCATATCCATCAGGCGCGTTAAGTCTTCGCCGATCACTTCCAAATGCGGATTGGCTCCGCCATCGCCCGGTGCAACCTGATGGTTGGTGATCACGCCGTCCATGAGTACTTCCGCCGCGCCTTTCAGGGTCACCACTATCACCACGCGCATGAACAACAGCGGCGCCCCGCCCGATAGCAAAAACAGCGTGTGCAAGGGCGAGCGTTTATCCAGCTTGAACACCAGCTTGAAACCGCTGGGGCCATGGATATCGGTCTTGACCTCCAACTGGGTTAAGGCGTCCAGCACCGCTTGAGGTACTGGAATCGGTACCACGGGGCCGATCATCAAGGTCAGGTTAATTCCCTTAAGCATGGGGCATCCCCGGAATACCTTCGGGCAATGTAATCCGCAACCGGAAGCCCATTTCTTCGAGTTCACGCGGATGCAAGGCGCGATTGGCATCGCACAGGCGCCAGAAAAGTTCCGGATTGCCCAGATACAACGCAGTCAGGTTATCCAGGCGTTCACCCTGGGTAACCAGATGCTCCTGGAGCAGATCGAAACGCTCGGGCTGCGGCACCAGGCGCCGCTGTAAGTACACGGTTTTTTCGCCGCTAGCGGTTTCGTGCACCTGCACCGGCAAACCGTAATACCGGCTGCCCGGCGGCAAGCTCGCGGCGGTCGCACTCAGGTGTAACAATTGCTGCAAAGCCAAATTGGGGTCAGTCATTCCTTCATCTCCCGATGTTGCGATTAATGTTGCGATTAAAACCCGTCAAATTCCGCTGATACCTAAATTGGCAAAACTGCTATCGCCCAGTTTTTTTGCCAGCTGTTCTTTCTGCTGCAAATAGCTCATAAACAAACTGCCACCTTTGTGGCTAAATCCCAGATCGTTCACATTGAGCACGCGCAAACCCAAACTGATTTTGGCGCGGATGGGATTGAGCATTACGTCGAAACTTTCTTCGGTGATGCTAAATTCCGTGAGCCGCACCGGCACAATGCGATGCTGGCTCCACACAAATAACATCAGCGCTGATTCTGCCGGCGCTATCTCCAGCGTGCCGCTTTGCGCGAGGCTGTTGTTGCTTTGCAATTGGCTGCTGGAGGGATAAATAATTAATTCCAGTGCCGCCAATTGTGGATGCAAGCCCACGCTAATCGCGGTGCCGTTGACGATTTCCAACTGATCCGTTGCATCCACTTCCGCCTCAACTTTGATGGTCTCTATCGGCGGCCCTTTTAATCGCAGCGCTTCAGAGCGATCACCGTTATCACCAATGCCTTGCATCTGCAGCGAACGCGAAATGCTGTCGGGGTTGTATTGCAACGCAATAATTCGCCGCACGGCACCACTCACCGGATCGATCAACACGATGCCGCCTTTGATAACTTTGGGGGTGCCGGGGAAGCTGGTCAT
>Ga0247822_10001866_pt1 | contig 13179 bp, 12 predicted proteins | sample 13C_Cellulose_Da_FD_192423 | JGI IMG/M metagenome (GOLD analysis project Ga0247822, IMG submission 192423) | Soil microbial communities from agricultural site in Penn Yan, New York, United States - 13C_Cellulose_Day30 | ecosystem: Environmental > Terrestrial > Soil > Agricultural land | place...
GCCGGGTGCTCGTGGTTGATGTCCCACGCGCTGACGATGGCCGCGTCCGTGAGGGCCTGCGAGGGCGCTCGGAAGAGGAGCCGGAACCAGCTCGCGTAGCTCTCCGCGGCGGGGAAGTAGATGCCCTCGTCGCGCACGAAGCCCACGGGGCGCTCGACGAGGAGCAGGGCGATGAAGGCCAGCGTCCACAGCCCGAAGGCGATGAGCTTCTCCTGGCGCGTCGCGGGCCGCCCCACCATCACGCGCCCTCCTCAGGAGCCCCGAGCGCGAACACGTCCAGGCACAGCTGCCGTGTCTCCGGGTTGTCCGCCTGCGACCAGATCTTCACCGTGCGTGGCTCGCCCGGCGGGAGCGCACGCTCCGCCTTCTGAAGCCCTGGCACGCCTTGCGGCACCACCACATCCAACAGCCGCTCTCCGGTGCGCACGTCATCCACGCCCATGTGGATATTGCTGCGGTGGGGGCTCACGAAGTGCTCGAAGATGATGCCGCCCTCGATGCGCAGCCCCGTGCCGCCCGGCACCCCGTCGAACTCCGCCACCAGCCGGTCCTGCCCGCCGGGCGGGTGCATCCACAGGCAGCGGCGCGGCTCATAGAAGATCTCATGCCACTCCGGCGCCACGTAGAGGTGAGGCGCTCCCGGGCAGCGGTGCGCCTTTCCATCGAACGGGCACGGCCGTCGTGTGCCATCCGGAGACTCCAGATAGACGCGGGCGCGGGCGTAGGCCTCGGAGGCCACGAAGCGGCGAGGCCGGTACCGGCCATTCGAGTAGAGCGTCAGCGTGAGGTTCCCCGCCTGGAAGGGCTGCCCCACCGCGGTGCGGCCCGGGAGGAAGGCTTCGAGGAACTCCTCCTCCTTCGTGCCCGGCAGCCGCGGCTGGCCCAGCACCCAGATGCGCGGGTGCGCGCTCAGGTCATCACGGTCCGAGCCGAAGTAGCCGTACACCGGCACCTCCGGCGGCAGGTACAGGCGCGCGCGCTCCGCCCACCGGGGGAAGAGCAGGACCGCATCGCCCGGGCGCAGCTCTGCCTTCAGCCGCTCGCTGATGGCGTGGTCATCCGCCTCCGAGGGGAGCCGCCCTGGCAGCCGCGCGTAGAAGAGCAGGCACAGCAGCGCAACGAGGACGAACACCCCGAGCTCGATCAGGGGGAGTGCTGAGAGGAGCGGCCTAGGACTTCGCAAGGCGGATCTTCTGCTCGCTCTTCTCGCGGCAGAAGGTGCAGAAGGTGGGCTCGCCCGCGGCGAACGAAGGCGTCCACGGCGGATACATCGAGCAGCGCGGATCCAGGCAGTGGTGCAACTCCCACAGGTGCCCCAGCTGGTGCAGCGCGTGCCGCGACACCGCCTTGTAGCCCACCTCCAGATCCTTGTACCCGTGGCTGGTGATGATCGCCTTGTCCTTGCCGAACCGCGAGAAGCCGGTCGTGGGCGCCGTGCCGCTCGGCAGCTCCCGCTCCTTCAGCTTCCGGGACGTGAGGTAGAGCACCTTGTCGTCCTTGTAGGCCCGCACGCCCTTCACCGCGTCCAGCACCTTCTCGGCATCCAGCGGCTCGGGCAACCCCGCCGGCAGCTCGAACTGGCCGGAGTGCTCGCTGCCCACGCCGAACGCCGTGTAGAGCGTGCGGCTGAACTTGGCCAGCTGCTTGTCATCGTACGAGTCCAGCGTCACCACGCGAATCACGGAGCATCACCTCGGCGGCAGGGGGCTCGCCCGGCGGACAGTTACCCGCCGCGGGCCGGCGCGACTTACTCGGTCTCTCCCTCGGGCTTCTTCTTCGGCGGACGGCCGCGCTTCTTCGGAGCGGCCGGTGCGGCGGCCTCACCCTCGGGCTTCGGCTTGGGCGGACGGCCGCGCTTCTTCGGGGCGGCCGGTGCGGCGGCAGTGGCCTCACCCTCGGGCTTCGGCTTGGGCGGACGGCCCCGCTTGCGCTTCGGAGGCTCTCCTTCCGCTCCCGCCTCCCCGGTTGGCTCGGCCTCCGCCTTCGCGGTCTTCTTGCGAGCCTTGGGAGCCTCCTCCTCCTCGCCCCCTTCCTCGGCGCCCTCCTCGGAGCTGGCCTCCTCCTCCTCGGGCGGCGCCTCCTCCTCGTCGGGCGGCAGGTCCAGGTCGCCGTCCAACCCCAACAGCCCGCCATCCAGCCCCAGATCCTCGTCATCCTCCCCGCGCGGCTTGAACTCGGCCACGGTGCGCTTGGGCCGCTCGCGGCCCGGCGGGAAGAGGACGATGTCGATCGAATCCTCGGCGTTGACCTCGGGGATGTTCAGCGCGGCGGCCACCTCGGACACCAGCAGGTGGCGCGCGTTGTCGTACAGCTCGCGCTCCTTGGTGGGCAGCGGCCGCAGCTCGCTGAGCACCTGCAGGCCCTTCACCACCTCGGCCAGCCCCAGGATCCCGCCCTGGGTCATCCGGTCCAGGTTGGTGCGGGCCCGCTGCTTCCAGTCCAGGTCCGCCTTGTCGCTGTCCGAGCGGAGGAAGGAGTAGATCTGCTCCACCTCCTCGGGCGAGGCCACCTTGCGTACGCCAATGGTGGCCACCTTGTTCTGAGGCACCATCACCACGGCGCCATCCTCTTCCCGGCGCATGGTGACGAAGGTGAGCTTCTGGCCAGCCACTTCCTTTACGTCGATGGCCGAGACGAGGCAGACCCCTTGATTCGGGTACACCACCCGGTCACCGACCGCGAGCTGGAGTCCTTCAGCCATGTCCCCCTCGTGTTCGAGAGCAACGAGCGCGCAGAGGCCGGTCGTAGCACCGAGCGGCCCCGGACGCTACGACATTACCGGCCCGGTGCCGCAGTGAGCGCTTCCGAACGCTGCCCTGCCAACAGGCCCTGCATCACCTCATGCAGCCGGGCGTCCACATGGGCGTCGAACTCGGCCTCGGTCGGCTCCCCCTCCGGCAGGGGGGCTTGCTGCGAGGTCAGCCCAGCCACGGCCACCACCGCCGTCCCGAGCACCAGGAGCGTGAGAAACTTCTTCATAAGGAGATCTCCCCTCGCGCCCGCGGAAGGCGGGCCTCATGCGCGACAGGGTAGGGGAGGCGCCCGGTTGATCAATTTTTCGGCTACAGGATGCTCCACATTGCTACAGGGAGCCACACGGTGCGAGGGAGTCAACAGCCGTGGGGCTGGAGGCCGGCCACGGAGTGGACCTCGACGGAGAGCGCGCCGACGTTGTCCTCCCGGTCATCGTCCGGGAAGGAGAAGCGCAGCCAGGACGCGCCGGTGACGCGGGTGGCGCGGCCCGTCTCCACCACGCGCGCCGGCCCCGGCTTCCAGGCCCCCCCTTCCTCCGTACCGCACCCGTCATTCTGGATGACGAGGACCCGGCCCACGGCCTCACTCTCGGCACCCCGGGTGCGCGCGGGCCGGGGAGTGTCGCGGAGGCGGACCTCATAGGTGGTCGCGGCATCCAGGCCCTGCAGGGTGAAGCTCTCGCCGGGACCGGGCGTCAGCGCGTGCTGGCGCGCATCCATCATCACGGTGGCGCCCGTGCCGCTCGCCGTCTCGCGCACGTGGACGCGGAGGTTGCCTTGCGTGTTGTGGCCGGACGTCTCTGGCACGAAGAGGTAGAGCGCGAAGGCGTTGCTCACCTGGATCTCCTGCGGGCCCAGCACTCCGAAGGACTGCCGCGCTGGGAGCGCCGCGCCGCCCCTCACGAAATAGACGACGGTATCGAGGGAGGCCCAAGCGGCCGGGCCATACGTCAGGGCGCCCTCGGTGCGCAGGGAGTACGTCCTCGAGGGATCCAGACGCAGCTGGGCCGCGGAGGACGGAGGGACGAGGAAGGCATGCTGCGCGGCTCGCACCTCGAAGGCTGGCAGAGGGAAGGTGCCCGCGGTGGAGACCTGGGAGGCGGGTGACGGACCGGAGCCGCCTGCCCGGGACTGCCGGGCGGGAGAGGGGCGCGCCTGACGGAGCTCGGCACGGATGGCCAGGGTGTCGCCCTCCTCGCCCCGGACTCGCTGGCTCCAGGACTCCATGCCGATGGCATGCACCTCGATCAGATGCTCGCGATCCACTGAGAGGGGGATGAGCGTGGGGGTGTGCTCCATCAGGAGCTGCCCATCCACCCAGACGGAGGCGCCCCGAGGCGTGGAGGTGAGCTCCACCGCGAACGTCTTGCTCTTCTCTCCTGTGAGGAGGAGCACGGCGGCCAGCAGCGCCGCGACCAACGGAATGCCACCGAGCAGCAGGGAGGCGGGCGACAGCCACCTGCGCGGAGGGGGGGCGCTCTCCACCTCGGGGGCAGCGACGGGCGGCAGCTGCGAGTACGAGCGGCGGCGAACCGGCTCCTCCGGCAGTCCCTTTCCCCACTGCTCGAGCTGAGCCAGGAAGTCCGGGGGGAGCTTCACGGGCCGCCCCTCCGCGACCAGCTCCGACTCGAAGAGATAGCCCATGAAGTGGGCCAGGGCGCTGGCGGGGAAGTCCGGCACCGCGGTGTGCAGGTACTTCTCGAGCTCCTCGCCGAAGGCCTGCGCGGAGGGAAAGCGCCGCTCGCGCTCCACGGCCATCGCGGTGAGGACGATGCGCTCCAGCTCCGGAGATAGTGCGGGGTTGATGGCGCGAGGGGGAGGGAAGTCACTGCGGACGATGCGCTGCAACACCTCCAGCTGCTCTCCCTGCCAGGGGAGCTGCCCGCAGAGCAGCTCATAGAGCACCACTCCCGCGGCGAAGATGTCCGCGCGTGCATCCAGCTCGCGGCCCTGAGCCTGCTCCGGCGAGAAGTACAGGTACTTGCCCTGGCCGGCCGTCGCCTCCGTCTCGCTGCGGCTGGCCAGCCGGGCGCGGGCAATACCGAAGTCCACCAGCTTGACCTGGCCCTCGTAGCTGAGCAGCACGTTCTGGGGGCTGACGTCCCGGTGGACGATGTTGAGCGGCCGGCCGTTCTCGTCGAGCCGGTTGTGCGCGTACGCCAGGCCTCGCAGCATCTCGGTGGCCACCCACAGCGCCAGCGGCACGGGGAGCACCGCCAGCCCCTTCTCCCGGGCCTGGCGCGTCACCTTCGACAGCGGCTGGCCATGCACCCACTCCATGGCCAGGAAGTACTCGCCGTCCACCTCGCCGAAGTCGAAGACCTGGGAGATGTTGCCGTGGCTGAGCCCCACGGCGATGCGCGCCTCGTTGATGAACATGGAGACGAAGGCGGGGTTGCCGGCGAAGTGGGGGAGGATCTTCTTGATGGCCACCTGCTTGGTCACCCCAGCGGCAGCCGTCATGCGCGCGCGATAGACCTCGGACATCCCGCCCACCGCGATGCGGTCGAGCAGCTGGTACTTGCCGAACTCATGAGTCTCCGCGGACAGCGGCACCTGTGTTCCCCCGCTCCTTCCGGCGGCTCCGTGTAGCGCTTGCCTCACTGCATGTCCTCTCGCGGAGCCGGCAGAAGCTATCATGCGAGCCTGACTGTTCTGTCCTGAGAGATCGCCTGTGAACCTGCCTGCCCGCTTTCTTGCCCTGACCCTGCTGTTCGTCTCCACCGCCGCGCTGGCGGGTCCTGCTGTTCTGTTCTTCCCAGTCTTGGGACGGCCGGACGGGGTGGTCCTCCAGGGCCGGGTGCTGAAGGAGGCTCCCTCTCGTGGCAGCTCCGTGCTGTCGCGCAACCTGCGCCGGCTGACCGCTCCCAACTGGGAGGGGGCTCCGGTGGAGGTGTCCTTCCAAGGCGTCACCGCCGCCGTGAAGAGCGGGCATGACGGCAACTTCGAGGTGAACCTCAAGCCTCATCCGGGCACCTCGTTCCCCACGGGGTTCGCGGTGGCGGAGGCAAAGGTGTCAGGCGTGACCGCGCAGACGCGCGTCGAGGTCGTTCCGGACACCACCCCCTTCCTGGTCATCTCCGACTTCGATGACACCCTGGCCGTTACACAGGTGGTGAAGCCAGCGAAGCTGATGGAGTCCGCGTTGCTGAAGGACTCGGACACGCAGGAGGTGGTTCCCGGGATGGCGGCGTTCTACGGCTGTCTGAAGATCCCGGGGACGCCGTCGTTCGCGCTGGTGAGTGGCTCGCCTGTTCAGTTCGTGCCGCGGATCGCCACCTTCCTCACCCGCAATGCCTTCCCGTCCTTTGGGATGTACCTGAGGGATCTCGGCCCGGGGACGCTCTCCAACTACAAGCAGCCCGCCATCCGCCGGCTGATGAACCAGTTCCCGCAGCAGGTGGTGCTGGTGGGGGACTCGGGGGAGAAGGATCCGGAGGTGTACCAGCAGATCCGCGAGGAGTTCCCCGGGCGGGTGAAGGCCATCTACATCCGGGATGCGGGGCGCACGGAGGACAAGGAGCGCTTCACGGACATGGTGCTGTTCAAGGATGCGGGGGAGGCCGCCGCGCATGCCGTGAAGAGCGGGCTGGCCGACGCGTCCTGTGTCTCCGAGGCGTTCCCCGCTCCGGCGACCACCGCAGAGAAGACGGCTCCATGAGGAGGGCCGGGCCAGGGGTGCTCCTGGCGGTGCTGGTGCTGGGGGTGGGGTGCCGGGAGGAGAAGCCGGCCGAGCCGCTCAAGTCGCTGGCGCCCCCACCGCTGGCCCCGCTTGCCGCGGACCCGGTGGACGCGGGGGGAGGGGATGACGCCGTGTTCCAGGTCGCGCCCGCGGAGGTGTACGGCGAGGAGGTGCCGGAGGAGGCGCTGAGGCTGGAGCTGGCGGGGGAGGCCGTGCGGCTGGCAGGGGAGACCTTCAAGCCGGTCCAGCCCGAGGAGGCCCAGCGGGTAGCCGAGCGGGTGCGGGGGAAGGCAGTGCTGGTGGTGCCCGACGCGGACACCTTCTTCGCGCAGAGCTCGGAGCTGCTGGAGGTGCTGAGGGACACGGCGGGAGAGGTGTGGCTGACGCACCCGGATGCGGCGGTGGCCTATCGGCTCGTGCTGAGGGATGAGGATGGGTTCCGCGCATGGCTGGCGGAGGTGGCGCCGGGCAAGCTGCGCATCATCCAGCGTGCGGATGGCTTCGAGCTGACGACCAGTGTGGGGAAGCTGCCGGGGGGAGATCCCAATGGTCCCTCGGTCCCTGTGCGGGGGGGCAAGCAGGACATCGCCACATTGCGCAAGGGGCTGGTGCGGCTGAAGGGGCGCTTCAAGACAGCCGAGGATATCTGCCTGGTGCCCTCGTTCGGCACGGAGCTGGCACAGGCGGCGCGGGCGCTGAGCGGTGGGTACACGGCGCCTGGGGAGCCCCTGTTCGACACGCTCTGTCTGGTTTACCCCACACCTCCGCGACGTTCAGACAGGAGGTAGAGGGCGTGGGAAGAAGGAAGGGACCAGCGCTTACTGGCACCCGGTTGTGACGCGCCATACCTTGCCTGCGCGGCGACTTCCCCGCGCGTCCAGGGGGCGCACATCCGCCGGAGGATCCAGATGACCGCTGTCGTCGAGACTTCTTCATCCGCCGAGCTGCCCGCGGGCGGTGCCTTCCTGCTCCAGGAAGTGGGCTCGCTGCGCATCGTGACCCCGGAGCTGTTCACGGAGGACCAGCGCCTCTATCTGGAGACGGCGACAAAGTTCAGCCGTGAGCAGGTGCTACCGGCTGCGGAGCGCATCGAGGCCAAGGACAACGCGCTGCTCAGGGAGCTGCTGCGCCGCGCGGGCGAGCTGGGCCTGCTGATGGTCGACATCCCCGAGGCATACGGCGGGCTGGGGCTGGACAAGACGACCTCCCTGCTGATCGGGGAGGCCATGAGCCTGCTCTCCTCGTGGTCGGTCACCTTCGGCGCGCACACGGGTATCGGCACGCTGCCCATCGTGTGGTTCGGCAACGAGGCCCAGAAGATGAAGTATCTGCCGAAGCTGGCGGTGGGCGAGTGGGTGGCGGCGTACGCCCTCACGGAGCAGGGCAGCGGCAGCGACGCGCTGGGGGCGAAGACGAAGGCCGTGCTCTCCCCCGACGGCAAGTATTACGTGCTCAACGGCTCCAAGCTCTACATCACCAACGCGGCCTTCGCGGATGTGTTCGTGGTCTTCGCCAAGGTGGAGGGTGACAAGTTCACCGGCTTCATCGTGGAGAAGGATACGCCTGGGTTCACGGTGGGGCCGGAGGAGCACAAGATGGGCATCCGCGGCTCCTCCACCTGTCCGCTGTACTTCGAGGATGCGCGGGTGCCGGTGGAGAACGTGCTGGGGGAGGTCGTCCGGGGGCACAAGATCGCCTTCAACATCCTCAACTACGGCCGGCTCAAGCTGGGGGCGATGGTGCTCGGCGGGATGAAGCTCCAGCTCGAGAACGCGCTGCACTTCGCCCAGGAGCGCAAGCAGTTCGGCACGTCCATCGCGAGCTTCCCGCTCACCCGCGAGAAGTTCGCGCGCATGGCCATGCTCATCTACGCGCTGGAGTCGATGACGTACCGCACAGCGGGGTTGGTGGACGCGCGGCTCACGGGGAGGGATCGATCGGCGAAGGACCACGACGCGCATGTGATCGCCTCGATCGAGGAGTACGCCATTGAATCCTCGATCATGAAGGTGTTCGGCTCGGAGGCGCTCGGGCAGCTCGTGGATGACGCGGTGCAGATCCACGGCGGCGCGGGCTACATCCAGGAGTACCCGGTGGAGCGCGCCTACAGGGATGCGCGCATCAACCGCATCTTCGAGGGCACCAACGAGATCAACCGGATGCTCATCACCGGGCTGCTGCTGAAGCGCGCGGTGAAGGGCGAGCTGCCCCTGTTCGCGGTGGCGCAGTCCGTGGAGGAGGAGCTCACTCAGGGAGCATTGCCGAGAGCGCGCCGGGAGGATGCACTGGCCACGGAGGAGCAGGCCGCCGAGTTCCTCAAGCGGATGGCGATCTACGGGCTCAAGGTGGCGGCGGAGACGTTCGGCACTGAGTTGGAGCAGCACCAGGAGGTTCTCGCGGGGCTGGCGGACGTGGTGATGGATGCGTTCGCGCTGGACTCGTTGGTGACGCGCACGCGTCAGAGTGTCTCCGACGGGATGCTGAACGTCACGCGGGTGGCGATGACGAGGCTGTTCGCGATGGAGGCGATGACGCGCTCCTTCGATCGCACCCGGCGTGCGCTGTGCAGCTCGGCTCAGGGAGAGGCGCTCCAGCAGCACCTGGCCAGGGTGGCTCCGCTGCAGCTCTTCACGCCGTACAACCCCGCCGAGCTGCGCGAGCAGGTGGTGACAGCGCTGGAGAAGACCGGCGGCTACCCGCTGTCCGCGGGTTAGGAGCTACAGGACGTAGCGGACGAAGTCGTACGCCCTGCGGAACCCCATCTTCTGGAAGATGGGACCCGACGTGCTCGGGAGGGCGTGCACCGTCACGAACGAGAGCCCCATCTCCCGGAGAGTCTCCAGCCGCTTGCGAACCAGGAGCAGGAAGACCCCCTGCTTCCGGAACCCGGGGAGGATCGCGCCCTCGCTCAGGTGCGCGAACTCGTCGAAGAGGTGCAATGCGGCGATCCCCATGGCGGTCTCGTTGGCGCGGGCCACGTACTCCAGGATGCCATGACCGGTATCGAAGGCCTTGCGCTGCCTCGCTTCACTCATGCGAGCAGCCAGCTCTGGCGGCACGCACCATACCGCCTGGTGGACGTGGAGCCACTTGTCGAGGTTGTGCTCGCCGAGCAACTCGATGTCGATCCGCGGCTCCGTGCTCAAGGGGGCCACAGGGAGAGAGAGCTCGGAGAGATGGGCCGTCAGGCCCCAGGAGACCGCGGCCTGCTTGAAGCCAGCGGCCAGGAGCCTCTCGTCCATGTCGAGAGGCCTCGTGCGAGGGCCTACTACCCAGGAGCAGCGCAGCCCCTTCGACTGATAGAGCCGGAGGGTCTGGCGGATCTGCTCGTCCACCTCCGCCTCCGCCGAGATGTTGCAGCAGACGGCGTTCCTCAAGGGGTTGTTGAGAGAGGGGGTGACGATCTGGATCCAGGAAGGGGTGATGATCACCTCACTGTCGTAGATGCGAGCAAACCCTTCGTAGAGGGAACGCTCAAGCCAGGCGAGGCGCCGATCCATGTCGAGAATGGTGTCCCGAAAAGCCATTCACTGCGAGATCCTGTCACCTTCCTCCCCGCTGAGGCATCTAACAGGCATGAGGACCGAAAAGACCCCAGCAGCCGGGCCTTCGAGCGCAGGCCTCCCCTCGGATGAGGAGATCGCCCGGCGCGTGCGCTCCGGCGAGACGATGCTCTTCGAGGTGCTGATGCGCCGGCACAATCAGCGCCTCTACCGGACGATCCGCTCCCTCTTGAAGGAGGAGGCCGAGATCGAGGACGTCATGCAGCAGGCCTACATCCAGGCGTTCACCCACCTGGACCAGTTCGAGGGCGGTGCGCAGTTCTCGACCTGGCTCACGCGAATCGCACTGAATGAGGCGCTCCAGCGCCTGCGTCAACGCCACCGGTGGGTGGCGATCGACGGTGGAGACATCGTCGCTCAGGAGGATGGCATGAAGCTGTTGCAGAGGAGCGAGCCGAGTCCGGAGCAGCAGGCCTTCGGCCGTGAGCTCGCTCGTCTCCTGGAGACGACCGTGGATGAGCTGCCGGAGCTCTACCGGACGGTGTTCATGCTCCGCGAGGTGGAGCGGATGTCCACGTCAGAGGCCGCCGAGGTCCTCTCCGTGAGCGAGGACGTGGTGAAGAAGCGGCTCCACCGCGCCAAGAACTTCATCCGCGAGCGTTTGGATGCCCATCTTGGAGGCACGCTCGCCGAGGCGTTCTCCTTCCACGCCTCACGGTGTGACCGCGTCGTCAAGGCTGTGCTCGCTCGGCTTCCCCTAGACCCTGGGTGAGTAGAAGAATCCCAGGAGGGCGCCGAACACCACGTGCGCCAGGAGCACCGAGATGGGTGTCCGGATCCCATAGTTCCGGCCCAGAAACCCCGGTGGCTCGAGCTGCCTGACAACGGTGGGGCCATGAACCTCGCTGGCCATTCTCGGGTGGAGGCCCGGCAGGACCGGCATGCCCACCACGAGGACGAAGGCTCCATGCACCAAGCCAATCGTGGCGCCGAACCACCCCTCGAAAATGCTCGTGACGTGGAAGGCCGCCACATAGATGAGTGAGAAGAGCCACCCATTCACGAGGTGGATGAGAACGCCATAGACCTTGGCCCTATCGCGGTTGGGCGTCCACATCGTCCCCAGCATGTAGGGGAGGTTCATCCGGGTGAGGCCAAGCCCCTGGCTTCCCGCCATGAGCGTCGTCAAGACGACCGTGCCTGCGAACCCCCAGACAAGCCAGCTGCTCCAGTTCATGGCTGAATCTCCAGCGGTGGATGTTCTTCCTCCCAGCGCCGCACGCCCCCGGGCGTGGCCTCGGCCTCTTCCCGGCGTCGCTCCTCGATCGCGAGCGCGGCGCTGATCAGCCCCACGTGCGTAAAGGCCTGCGGAAAGTTCCCGAGGGGCTCTCCGGTGTCAGGAGCGATCTCCTCGGCGTACAGGCCCACGTCATTGCCGTAGGACAGCAGAGCCTCGAAGCATTGCTCCGCTTCATCGAGGCTGCCTCCGCCACGAGCGAGGTACTCCACCGCCCAGAAGCTGCAGATGCCGAAGGCCCCCTCTCTGTCAGCGCGGCTCCCCTCGTACCGATAGAGGAGGCCCGGTGATGTCTCGAGCCGCTCCTGGAGCCTCCTGAAAGTTCCTCTCATCCGAGGATGTCTTGCATCCGCGAAGCCGTACCAGCTCAGAAGCAGCAGACTCGCATCCACGGACTCCTCGCCCAGGACCTGGGTGTAGCTCTGCAGGCGAGGGCTCCAGCCATGCTCCTCGACATCCTGGCGGATGAGCTCCCGGTCCTTCTCGAACCAGTCCACGGGAATCCGCTCGAGCACTCCCAAGCGGTGCAGCTCGATCAGCCGGTCGAGCGCCACCCAGCAGAGGACTCGCGAGTGCGTGTGGTGCTGCGGAGCGCCGCGCGGCTCCCAGATGCCGTGGTCCGGAAGCCGCCAGTTCTCACAGACATATTGCCCGAACTGGCGGAGCATCCTCTGCGTCTCCCGGTCGAGCGTCGCGCCACGCCGGCACATCTGCGCCACGGCGTCGATGACCTCCCCATAGGAATCGAGCTGAAGCTGGTCGGCGGCGGCATTGCGGATACGAACCGGCTGAGAGCCGGCATACCCCCTCAAGTGCGGCAGGATCTCCTCGTCCTTGGGAAGCTCTCCATACACGTCGTACAAGACACGGAGCTCTGGACGCGTGAGCCGCGTTGCGTGGAGCAGCCAGCTGACGAATGCCGCAGCTTCATCCTCATACCCGACATCGAGCAGCGCGCGGACCGTCAAGGAGGCATCCCGTACCCAGCAGAAGCGGTAGTCCCAGTTGAGCCCTCCCCCGACTCGCTCGGGCAGCGAGGTGGTCGGCGCGGCAACGATGGCCCCAGACGGCGCGAAGGACAGCAGCTTGAGCGCCAGGAGGCTGCGGATCACCTGCTCGCGGTAGGGCCCTCTGTACGAGCAGCGGCTGCTCCAACTCCTCCACCATGCCGTGGTGCGCTGCATGGCTTCTCGAGCGTGATCACCCAGCGGGCTCAAGACGGCGGGGCCTTCACGGTCGTACGCCAGGGAGAAGTGGCGGCGCTCTCCGGCTCGAAGCCGAAGCTGGCCTCTCGCGACGCCGTCCGGATGGACTTCCAACTGAGCAGCGGTGCGCAGGGTGTACAGATGCGATCCCTGCTCGAGCCGGATGCCCAGCGCTCTGGCGTCACGTAGTCGAGGCGCGCTCCGGGCGTAGTCGGGCCTGGGGCTGAACTGGATCTGCAACTCCACCGTCCCACGCACGCATTCGACAAGGCGGATCAGCTCATGCTCCGGAGCCAGGACGTGCTTCTTCGCCTCCTCGGAGAGGACGGACATCAGATCGGTGACGTGTACCTCGCCGGTGGGCACCTCGAAGGTGGTGACGAGGACGTTCGAGCCCTCGAGGTATTCGCGCCTGGAGCGAAACGGGCCCATGGGAGCGATACGCCAGGAGCCGCCCACGGACGGATCCAGCACTGCGGCGAACAGCGAGGCGCTGTCGAACTGCGGCCAGCACAGCCAGTCGATAGAGCCATCGCGAGAGACGAGCGCCGTCGATCGGCTGTCTCCGATGACGGCGTAGTCCTGGATCCTGGAAGCGTCCATCCCCACCTGACCTCGGTGAGTTCAAGCTAGGGGAGGGGCGGCATTCAGCCATCTGCTGGAGCGGGATGAGCCTGGATGGAGGCACCATCGACGGTCATGGGAGCAAGCGCCCAAGATGATGTGGTGGGGCTGACAG
>Ga0247822_10001867_pt1 | contig 13171 bp, 17 predicted proteins | sample 13C_Cellulose_Da_FD_192423 | JGI IMG/M metagenome (GOLD analysis project Ga0247822, IMG submission 192423) | Soil microbial communities from agricultural site in Penn Yan, New York, United States - 13C_Cellulose_Day30 | ecosystem: Environmental > Terrestrial > Soil > Agricultural land | place...
GTATTGAGCAGGGGATGAGCCGGTAATTTCTTTGGGGCTGCAGGAGTGAGCCTTTACCCGCAGAAAGCCAGGGGCTTACTAACGGCAAACGGCCCGCCAGGCGATAGGCACCTGGTAGGCCGCTAACCTATTCCACTTGCTTTGGCAGTTCTCCCGGTGCGGGCTCGGAGGCCACTGGTCTGGCGCGTCGACTCGCCTTTCCCACCATCGACCAATCGGGTTGCAGGACACTTCGCCGCATCGCCTCGTTTGTCCCCGCGAGGGGACCGGAGGCCGGTTACCGTGCCCGGGCGCAGAAGCCACTCTGCTTCCCGATTGATTGCGAAGTGTACCACGGGTTGAGCTCCCACACCAATCAACTCTTTGTGATATCACGAAGTTGTGAGCTGCATGTGTGATCACAAGAATGTGATCGAAGTCACGAGCTTTTGACTTGACCGCAGCGAACGAGGCAGGGGGGCACCGCCCCCGGGCGGGGGGTCCCGCCTGTGAGCGAAAGACCTCACGGAGAACTTTCGGGCTCAATGCTTTCTACCGGATTAGCCCTCGCTTCATTCGCGTTCAGCTGGCCGACCTGCTCCCCCGCCATCCTCACCGGCTTGTCCCAGACAGCTCCCGCTTCCAGTGGCGGGCGGACCACGGCCTCAAGCGCCCCGCGGGCCTCTTTCAGCTCCGCAGCATATCCCTCCTTCAGCTCCCGCTCGTGTTCGAATGCGGCGAGCGCATCAGCTGCCCGCTTCTCCGCCGCCTCCAGCTTCTTCTCCAGGTCTTCATTGTACGAGAGCAAGAGGTTCCGCGACTTGTCCAAATCCTCGCACAGCTGCAGGCGGGTTGTCGCGAGCTGGGTGTATTCTTTGGCTTGGGACTGTGCAGCGAGCTTCATCTGATTAGCTCTCGCAAGCTCCAGATTGATCCGCTCGTTCTCCGCCAGCAATCTGTCGATCTTCCGCTGTTTGCTCCAGAACATCTGTGGGTTCTCCCCATTGAGTTGCCATAGCTTCCGCGATTCCCGGGTAAGTAACACTCCGCTCAGCCCATTGATTCTTCCCGCCGGGTGTCAGGTGAATCCGGCTTTCCCTTCCACTCACGATCTTCGTGGACCGCAGCTTCGGCAGGTTCTTAAGCCAGAGCCCGGTCGTTTTCATCTCCCCGTGGCCGAACTGCCAAGGCTGGATTATCTGGGTGGGTCCCCGGCCGACCATCACCTGCGCGTAGCGGTGCATGACGGGGTTCTCAACCGCGATGCGCGGGATGGGTGCCTCAAGGAACTTGCGGAAGAAGAAGGCGCCGTCGACGACCTGCTGAAAGCGCTCCTTATTCGGCAGCCCTTCATCATTAAGGTAAAGCCAGCGGACGCCAGAGTTGCAGAGAAAGGTGCAGGGTGGGTGAGCGATCAGCAGGTCCCAGCCGGCGGTGAGGTGAGGCAAGACGTCCCCGTGAATGTGCGGGCCGGGAGCTGGGTAGAGGTCGGCTGACCAGGCGTCGTGGCCGCGGGCGAGGAAAGCATCTCTCACGATGCCGGAAAATTCGCAGGCCACAAGGACTCTCATGAGCCCTCACACTATACTACCCGCGCGCGAATGTCAAGGGGAGAGTGGTGAGCTTCTGTGGCGGAAGTGCAACGCTTTCTGCCGGCTTTCGACCATCGGATTGCCACACTCCCGCCATCTCATATACACCCGATTCCATGCCACGGCAGCCTGCCTGCGGGAGACCGCGGAGCGGCTGTGCCAGCTAAAGGAGGTGATCCCGTCATGGTGAAAGCTCCCTGATGGCCCAGTCCGCACAGGTACAGAAACTGAGCCCGTGGCATCTCCGCCTGGCGGACTGGCTCATCTCTGACGGGCAAGGCCCGGGGTGGAACAAGCGGGCAGCGCAGCACTTCGGTGTCTCGCAAGCTTGGCTCTCCACCATTTTCCACTCAGATGCTTTCCAGGAGTATTTCCAGGCGCTAAACGCCAGGACCTCGCAAAGCATAGCAGTTACTGTCAAGGATAAGATGCTAGGCGTTGCCAGCTTAGCGATGGACCACCTCGCGGAGCGGGTGGAGAACGAGGGGGGCGTGATGCCAGTTGGCAGCCTTCTCGAGGTTGTAGATGTGCTGGCGAAACGGACAGGCCATGGAGAGAAAGGCTCCGGGGAGCCTGCGCAGACGAATATCCAGGTCAACGTGGTGACACGTGAGCAGTTAGCAGAGGCACGCGCGCTGATGCGTGGGGGAAAGGTGCCTCTGCTGGCCGGGGACAGCCCGCCCTCTGACGACACCGGAGGTGCTTGAGATGCTGTCCCTCACTGGGGTGAGAGATTCCGCTACAGAGCCATGCCCGGCTGCGGGTGGCGAAGTCTCTCACCCCTTCTTCCGCCGAACAGCCCGGGAGGTGCTAAGTGCTCAGGCTTGCTTTGGTGCGAAGGTCACTATGCCCCGCCCGAAAAGCGCGGCTGCCCGTGCGGGTATTAAGTTCGAAGCTCAGGTTGTCGAGCAACTCGCAAAGCGATACGGCTCCCACTTCGCTGCGGCTATACCATTCACCTTCTGCGAAAGTTCCCCCGCTCGGGGCTTTTCTCGACCTTCTACAGCAATCCCCGACGGATTGCTGCTGGGACCGGATGGTCGAAGTCTGTGCGTTGTCGAGATCAAGCTTCGACATGGAGGGGATGCTTGGCATCAACTCAATCGCTTCTACCTGCCCATCCTGCGGAAGTGTCTACGAGGGGCGTTTCACCTCCGAGTCCTCGAGATCTGTGCTAATTATGACCCGGGGGTTAAGCTACCCAACGGGACGGATGTGCTGAACGACGTCGATGAGGTGTGGGCTGCGAAGCGCCATCCGGTGCTTTTGTGGAGCCGACGCTAATGGGGGTGGGCAATGGAAGGATGGCTCAACCTTGTCAAGTTCCTCACTTCGCAGTTCGGCTTACCCGGTAGTCTAGCTCTGGCGCTTTGCGGCTACCTTATCTGGTTGTTGCGCGAGGAACGAACAGCTCACGGCGCCACGCGGGACAAGATTGATGCGATCAATGAGAAGAGGATTGAAGCTTCTACGCAGTACCTAGTCGCAGTTCGAGAGCTGAAAGAAGCACTGGAAGCTGTTACTGCTATATTGGGGAAGAAGTAGATGATCCGACAACTCCTTGGCCTCCCGCCACCGCCACCGCAGAAGCTAGCACAACAGACCGATTGTTTGGAGGATCTGGCTAAAGCCACCTGCGAGGCGGTGGACGGGCTGGCCGAGGTGAAGGCGAAGCTGGTGGCTAAGGCGAATGGGGCGCTCTACGAGCTGAAGGCGAAGCGCGATGAGGCACAATCGTGAGCACTGCTTTGCAGTGGTTGAGCTGGATGAAGATGATCCCGCGGCCGTCTTCCCGCGGGCGCTCGTTCTTCCGGCCCTCTGGGCTGAGTTGGGTGCGAGTAAGTTGCCGAGTGGGCTTGATTGCTTCTGCCTTGATGCTGCCCTCATGTGCGAAGTTGCCACAGTTAAAACTTGGCTCGAGCTCTTACCCCGAACTGCAGGACCCACTTCTCGCGATCGACTGGACGTTGACGGCGCCTACGGAGGGGAGCCGGAACTCGAGGTCCCGAACGCAATTCGAAGCATTGAGTTCTTTTGGCGGAGGAGATTGAGGGTTGACCCCGGGTGGGCAGTGCACGGGCCTGCCTGGAGTAATCGAGTGAACCGTGCGAAGCGACGGGCTTTTAAGATGATCCAACAGGCGATGGAGCTAGAGCCCACCTAATGAGGAAACTGCAATGAAGATGAAGAGTATGATTATGGGGGCCATCGGGCTCTTTATTTCCGCCTTCCCGGCCAGCGCTCAGTGGAGCGGCTGCGGGCTTGGCGCCGCTGGTGCCATTTGGGACGGCAACCTCGGCTCTGCGCCCATCTATATTTCCACCTCCGGTACTGTCGCGGGCCTGAGCGTGGATTGCAACGTCAAGCACCAGGCGTTTGTATTCGGCGCTGAGGTGGGTTATGACTGGATGCTTGGAGATCTGAAAGATCTCGGCTTCGATAACAAGCTCTTCGTCATCGGCAAGATTGGCGTGCTTGTCTCCCCCGCCGCGCTGCTGTATGCGCATGCTGGGTGGGCGCAGCTGAATCATGCAGTGGGCAAGGTTGACGGGTGGCAGGGCGGCATTGGACATGAGTTCAAAATTCCGAACTCTCCGCTCTATCTCGACCTCCGTTACACCTACACTGATTGGGATGCTGGGGACGTTGGGCTGACTGGCGCGGACGCGAATAGCCACGAGGTGCGGTTCGGCATCAAGGTGCGGTTTGGCCCCGGGATGTTCGGCAACTCAGGCAGCATCTTCGCGGACACTGAGCCGGAGCCGAAGGCTGTCGGTGGTGATAAGAAGCTGATGCGCTAACACGGAGTGGGTGCGGTGGAACGGGGCCTTGAGTCGGAGCTGGAAGAGATAGCGGGGTCTGGGGCTGGCCCCGACCTTTCTCTTCTAGCTGCGCTCGAGGCCTCTACCCCACTCCCAGTTGTTCCTCCCTCGCAGATTGCGCCTGAAGAGGCGCAGCCTCCGGCGGAGGAGCCGGCAATCGCACAGGAGCTGGACGCTACACTCTCCCCCGCTCCTTGGGAAGGTCCTCCCATCTTCCCGCCCGAGTTGGTCGAACTGCCGTCGCCGACTCCAGCTGCTCCTCCGCCGTACCAACCCCCGCTGGGGGGTAGTGCGACGCTAAGTGAGCTGATCCTGCACTGCGCTGAGGACTCGGTGTTCTTCTGCCGGCACTTCTTTCCCAAGGTGTTCCGTCAAGGGAGCCCGCAGTTCCATCGGGATATGTGGGCGCTGCTGGATCATCCAGACAAACGCTACATCAACCTCCAGGTGATGCGCGATGGAGCAAAAACGACGATTCTTCGAGCTTACACCGCTAAGCGGATTGCCTACGGCTTGTCTCGAACGATATTGTATATCGGTGCCAGTGAGAGCAAAGCTCTGGCGTCTGTCTCCTGGGTCAAGACGCAGATTGAGCAGAACCGGGCGTTCACTGCCACCTTCGGACTTCGCCGGGGCAGACCCTGGACGGATGGACGCCTTAAGATTGAGCACGGGACTGAAGGCCACGCCATTTGGGTCCTTGGAATGGGAATCTCCGGATCGGTCCGGGGTATCAACCTCGACAATTACCGTCCCGACCTCATCATTGTTGACGACGTTGTTGGAGATGACTCAGCTGCAACAGATGAGCAGCGGACAAAGATAGTGGATCTGGTGCTTGGTGCGTTGAAGGAGTCGCTCAGCCCCCGGAGTGAAACTCCGGATGCGAAGATGGTGATTCTGAATACGCCGCGGGACTTTTCAGACCTGAGCTCGAAGGCGCTGAAGGATACGCAGTTTCATTCCGCGCGGTATGGGTGCTGGACGCCGGAGACGGAGAACCTGCCGATCGAGCTGCAGGAGTCTAGCTGGCCAGATCGCTACTCTAGTGCTGTTTTGAGGGAGGAGAAACTTGCAGCTATTGCACGTAATTCACTATCAATCTTCGCCCGGGAGAAAGAGTGTAGACTCATCACCCCGGAGAGCAGCTATTTCCGCGAGGAGTGGATCAAGTACTTTGGCCTTGGGGAGGAGGAAGGTGAGCCGCCTCGTCACGAGATGCAGGTGGTATATGTCATCGATCCGGTACCTCCGCCTTCTGACGCTGAACTGGCACGCGGTCTCATCAAGAAAGACTTCGAGGCGCATTGTGTGGTCGGTAAGTGGAAGGGGAAGTTTTACGTTCTAGAGATGGTGGCGGAGCGCGGGCATGATCCGAGCTGGACGACCGCCACCTTCTTCGAATTGTGCATGCGGTGGAAGCCACAGAAGGTGATTGTGGAAACTGTCGCATATCAGAAGGCGCTGGTGTGGATTCTCAAGCAGGCTATGAGGCGGGCGGGCCGCTATTGGCTGATTGAGGAGTTCAAAGACAAGCGCCACAAGACTGTGCGGATCAATCAGGGGCTGAAAGCCCCGCTGGCTGAAGGTCAGGTGTTCTTCCGCAAGAAGCAGACGACCCTGCTCAGCCAGGTTGTCCACTACCCCGGAAAGAACCCAGATTCTGAGCATGACGATGAGATCGAGGTGGTGGCGATCGGCATCGAGAGTCTCAATCGCGGGTTTGTGGGTGAAGCTGGTGATGATTATTTCCAGATGCAGGAAAAGGAGATTCCTGCGCTGGAGTACGCAAGAGGTGCACCGTGAGTGATATTCGAGATCGGATTCGGGAGCTGGCAAATGGTCCCGTGCAGCTGAACCAGAAGCAGATCGGTGCGATGGTGGGCTGTTCGCATGTGTACGTTTCCCGGACGCTGAGCGGAGTGAGCGGGAATTTGACAGCGAAGCAGAAGGTCCAGATTGCGTATCTCTGGGGCAAGGATGAGATCGGCGCGCCGGAGATTGCAGCTAAGATGCATATCAGTGTTAAGAGGTTGTACACGTTCCTGAAGAGTGAGGGGCTGCTCGATGGCTAGAGGTGATAGCGCGCGGTATGAGACGGTGGCGGCCGGCCAGACAGCCCAGGTGTTGGGAGTGGCGGGCGCGAAGGGGGATTGGATCAGCGGGATTCTAGTTGTTCCGGCTGTAGTCGCTGCAGGTGCAGTGACGCTGATTGATAGTGGGACCTCGATTGTAGTTTATGTGGGAGGTGCAACGACGGCGCTAGCTGATGTGAAGCCGTTCTATATCCCGCTGAATATGCAGTCGATGGAAGGCCCGTGGAAGATCACGACGGGCACGAACGTGAGTGTGATTGCAGTCGGAAACTTCAGCTAGGAGTGCCGGGCGATGCCCAGCCTAACGCGGAAGATAGCTCATGGCAGTGAGACAGAGCGCGCTATCCTCCGTGAGATGCGGAGCAGGGTTAAGCTATGGGAAGCTGGCACGACGACGAAGCGAGAGGTGTGGCGGAAGGCTGAGGACAAGGTTCTCGCGTATATGCCTGAGCGAGACGTGGACGCTGTTCGCCGTAGTTCTCGAGAGGGAGGTCTACCTCAGTACACCACCATACAGATCCCATATAGTTACGCCGTCGTCATGTCGGCATTTACTTACCTATCATCGGTCTTTATGGGGCGCGACCCCGCGTTTCAGTTCACCGGCCGGCACGGAGAAACTCAACAGCAGGTACAGGCGATTGAAGCTCTCGTCGCCTACCAGGTTGAAGTGGGTGGTATGCTCCCGTACCTTTATACCTGGCTATATGACAGCCTGAAATACGGGGTGGGGGTGCAGGGCCTTTGGTGGGATGAGCGGATTGATGTGGTGAGTCAGATTGTTGAGGTTGAGGAGCAGGATGAGTTCACGGGACTGGTGACGAAGACAGAGAAGCTGCAACTCTCCCAGCCTGTACGCAGCTATGCTGGCGGCCGGACGTATAATGTGGAGCCGCAGAGCTTTATCTGGGACACGCGGGTCCCGATGCGGGAGTTTCAGAATGGAGAGTTCGCAGGCGAGAAGCGCAAGGTTCCTTGGAATGAGATCGTTCGACGGGAGAAGAAGGGGTACTATACCAACGTCGAGCATATTGGAACAGTGGGAAGATGGGATACATACACAGTCGCCAGTGAGGGCAGTGCACAGCTCGAGCGGCCAGACGTGTTTTCCCAGATGCCAAGTGATTATGGAGTGGGACACGCAAAGCACCCGATGAATGCAGAGGTCTACCAGCTCTGTGTGGAGTTGATCCCGGAGGAGTGGCACCTTGGCCAGTCTGATTATCCTGAGAAGTGGGTACTTACCTGCACTACAGATTACCGTGTTCTTATTGGCGCTCAGCCTCTTGGGGCTCTACATTGCAAGCATCCTTACGCTGTTATTCCTCTTGAACCGGAGGGTTATGGCCTCACTACCCGCGGGCTCCCGGAGGTGCTTGAGCCGGTTCAGAATACTGTTGACTGGCTTATTAACACTCACTTCTATAATGTTCGTGCTTCTCTTAACGATCGCTGGGTTGTGGACCCTTCACGGGTTGTGATGAAGGACGTGCTTGATCCGCAACCGGGCAAGGTGATCCGCTTGCGCCCGGAGGCGTATGGGACGGACCCGAAGCCGGCTGTGATGCAATTCCCCGCGAGTAACGTGACGCAGAGCCATATTGCGCAAGACTTCCCGATGATGATTGGGCTCGGGGAGCGGATCGGGGGCGTGAATGACCAGATCATGGGGATGCTGTCGACGGGGGGTCGGAAGACCGCCACGGAGGTGAGGACGTCCACCAGCTTCGGCATCAACCGGCTGAAGACCCAGGCGGAGTATGCGAGTGTGTGCGGGTGGAGCCCGCTGGCTCAGATGATTGTGCAGAACTCGCAGCAGTACTTCGACATGGAGCTGAAGCTGAAGATTGCTGGGGACCTGACGATGAATGCCGGGCAGGGCTTCCTCATGGTGAATCCGGATAATATCGCGGGGGCGTATGACTTCGTGCCCGTCGATGGGACGCTCCCGATTGATCGGTATGCGCAGGTGCAGCTCTGGGAGCAGATGTTTCAGAGCATCTTACAGATTCCGCAGATTGGCATGCAGTATGACCTGGGAGGTATCTTCCAATGGGTAGCGCAGCTAGCTGGTCTAAAGAATATCACGCAGTTCAAAATCCAGTTGACGCCGGACGAAGTCTTGGCTGCCCAGATGCAGGCTGGGAATTCGGTGCCGATGGGGGGAGGTGGGGAGAGGCCGAGGCCGAACGGCAATGCGCCTGGTGCGCAGAGCGCGCCCAGGATGTCCGGGGCACCGGCTTAATTGTATGGCAGCTTATTGGCTTCTGCTTGCTTGCGGTCTTTTTCTGCTGTTTGGTGGCTGTGTCAGCCTAGGGTGGAAGATATGGCGGGATTGGGGCAAAAAGGTGTATACGGAAGAGGAAAAAGACGAAGCCATTCGGATGAAGCGGGAAATGGAAGAGCTGCAGGAGCTGCCCGGGTGGAAGACTCTCGTGAAATATGCAGAGGTGCAGTTGAGTGGGCGAAAGAACGAGGTCTTGTTGAAGCCTACGGAGAACCCGTATCAACAAGAATATCTGAAAGGTGAAGTGAACGGGATTGATCTCTTTATCCGCATACCGAAGGTGATTGTGGATGAGAGCCAGGCGGTTATAAACGCGGTGAATAGAGAAGCGGACGAGGTATAATGCTAGTTGGCAGCAAATATAGCTATGCAGTGTTTAACACGCCGGATGGTGGGGCGGGTGGAGCGCCTGTCGCCAACCCAGAGCTATCACCTGCCTCGCCTCCGGCGCCCAACCCTGAGGGGGGAGCCCCCGAGCCGACGCCAGCTGCGGATTTCGACGCGCAGGATAATTGGATTTTAGATGCGTTCAACGAGATGCAACGGGATGATGATGAGGAGGAGCAACCAGTTGATCCGACCCCTCAGCCCGTCGACCACTTAGACGCGCATGCGTCTATACCCGGGGAGGCTAGTCCTCCTTCTGCCCAGACGGTAGCAACACCTGGAGAGCCGGCGGCGACTACGCCCGTCCCGGGGATTCCAGCTGTCGGCGTGCCGGCTCAGCAGGTAGGGGCCTCGACACAGCAGCCTGTGTCAGCGGCAGGAGCGGAAGCTCAACCGCAGGTTGGGGACCCTACGAAGATGTGGGAGGACGCGGTACAGCAGATCGCCAAGTTCTCCAAGGAGTTTACGGAAAAGTTAGCAGCTGAGCAATATCAGATCGACGAGAAGACAGCGGATGAATTGGGCTTTACGCCTGAGCAAGCGAAGCTGATCTCGAAGATGATGGCGCAGACGCATGTTAACATTGTCCAGTCGACTTCTCAGATGCAGGCTCAACAGCTGCCGGCGTATATGGCCGGAATGCTGAAGGCGAGGGAAGAGAACCAGAGGCGGGAAACGGAGTTTTTCGACCAATGGCCTCAACTCAAGCAGGCTGACCGCAAGAAACTTGCGGAAGTCTTTCAGGCTGTGAATACTCTGAACCCAGGGCTCAAGGGCGCTGAGTGGAGTAGGAAGGCAGGAGAGATGGCTTGTATGCACTTCGGCGTCCCGGCTCAGACGCAGGCCGCTGTCGGAAGTCAACCGCCCGCAAGACAGCAGGTACAGGTATTGACTCCCGGAAGGGTAGTAAGGCCTAATGGGGCATTACCGCATCTGCCTGCGGGTCCTAGAACGACCCCGGGAATGCCAGTTCCGCAGAAGAGCCAGTGGGAAACCATCACTGAGTTCATGCTGAGGGATGAATCGGGGGAGTTTGATAACTAGAGGGGGCTGAGGCCCTCGAAGAAAGGCGTAGAACGATGGCTGGTATCGCAGGACTGCGAGGGACCGGGAACTGGGGCACGGATGAAAGGCCCAAGAATTTCCGGGAGATGATCCAGTGGATGAGCCCGAATGGGATGGCGCCCATTTTCGGCCTCACGTCTAAAGCTGGTAAGATGAGCGTGAATGATCCGGAGTTCGCCTTCTGGGTCGAGACGCAGGCGCTCGTGCGTTTGCAGCTGAATGGCACGCACGGTGCCGCAGCCACGCTGATTACGGTGGACTCGGCGGACCCGAGCTCCAGCGACATGACGCTGAACTACGGGACTGCTACGCAGCTGAAGCCCGGCGACATTCTGATGAAGGAGCCGTCGTCGGATAGCACCACCTACAATCCGGAATTCATCCGGGTGGAGGAGGTCCTGAGTGACACGCAGTTCAATGTCACGAGGGGTGTGGCTGGTAGCTCTGCCGCCAGCATGACGGATGATCACTATTTGATGCTGGTGGGCTCGGCGTATGCTGAGGGCTCCGGCGCCCCGCAGGCTATCACGCGGAATCCCGTGAAGTTTAACAACTACACGCAGATTTTCAAGGATAGCTATCAGATCACCGGGACGGCGGATGCGACGCATGCCCGTACGGGTGATGCCTGGAGCAATGACAAGAAGCGGAAGATGTTCGACCACTCCCGCAACATTGAGCAAGCGTTTATCTTTGGTCGGAAGTCGGAAACTGCGGCCTCTACTGACAACGGCATGCCCATCCGGTATATGGGTGGACTGTTGCAGCTGATCCCGACGGCGCGCAAGACTGTGCTCACGGGTGCTGTCACGTTTGATGGCGCGAGTGGCACGGACTTCCTCACGGCATGTTACAAGGTGTTTGATCACGAGAGCCCGGCCGGAGATACCCGGATCGCGTTCTGTGGCAACGCTGCGATGAATGCCTTGAACGTGCGGGCGACGAACTCGACCAACGTCCGTCTCAATATGAACAACACGGTGAAGGTGTATGGGACGGAGTTCCGTGAGTTCATCATGCCGCAGGGCCGGTTGCTGATGCGCACGCATCCGCTGCTGAACATCCAGGGTGGCATCTACTCGAAGTCGATGCTGATTCTGGACTTCTCGAGCATCAAGTATGTGTGCCTGAAGGGCAGGGATACGAAGGTTCGAGATGATGTGCAGAACAAGGATGAGGACGTTCGGAGGGGCTTGGTCCAGACCGAATGCAGCTTGATGCTGGATCGGGGTGGATTGACCTGTGCGTATGTCGGCAACATCGTGGCGGCCTAACGGCCAGGTAGAATGGAGGTGCTGTTATGTCGTTCAATGAGCGTCTGGAGAAGCCGAAGCTGGTTAGCCCGAGCTATGAAGGGGTATCCACTTCGCAGATCCGTTTGCGGATCAATACGGCCGTGGCTGCGCTTGGTACGACGAATGCTGACGCAGCTACAATCCTGCCCGGCTTCACGCTGGTGACGGGTGCGGATGATGCGAAAGGTGTCATTCTGGCCGACGGGCTTGTGGGTGACATCTTCTACATCAAGGTGGGTGATGGAGCGGATCTAAAGGTGTATCCGACGGCGGGGGCGGCTATTAATGCGCTGACCGCGACGACGGGTGCGATTACGGTGGTGGATGACGTCTGTTTCGCGCTCATTCGCTACAGCGCGACGCAGATTTACACTCTGCCGCTGCTGCCGTCTTAAGGCTAGGAATGGGGAGGTGGGGCTTAGGCTCCATCTCCCAAATCCGGTATAAAGCCAGGGGCTAAGTGACGGAAATGGCACTCGAAATCACGCATAGCTTCGTTTCGGAGAAGTCGCAATCACCTGATCCGACGATCGTATCCACTAATGAGTGGAACGACACGCATTCGATCGTGGGACTGGACTCGGGTATTGAGACGTGGCTGGAGAGTGCGACAGCATCAGATCTTTTAGCTGCACTGGATAGTGTGACTGGGACGGGCGCGGCAGTCTTCGCGACAGCCCCCACATTCCCCACCACTATCACGATTGGTGCCGCGGGCGGTAATACAGGTGAAATTCGCTTAAAGGGCACGACCAGCGGGACAGTGACGCTGAAGGTGGCGGATGCTGCGGGTACTTATACGCTGACGATGCCGACGGATGATGGTGAGGCGGATTATGTGCTGGCCACGGATGGCAGTGGGGTGCTGTCGTGGGTGGAGCAGACAGGAGGAGGTGGTGGCGGGATACCGACCCAGATTACGGTCGCGGATGAGGCTGCGGACACCACCAGCTTCATTGCGTTCTTCACCGCGGCGAGTGGGGACCTGGGACCGAAGACGAATGCAAACCTGACCTTCGATGCTGCGACGGGGGTGCTAACAGCAGCTCAGCCGATCGCCGGCTCCGTGACGGGGAATGCTGCGACTGTTACGCTGGCGAATGAGGCTACGGATACCACATGCTTTCTGGCCTTTGGAACCGCGGCAACCGGTAACCTGGGACTTAAAACTAATGCCAATCTCGCATTCAACTCGAGTACGGGTGTGCTGACGGTTGGCCAGCCGATTGCGGGCTCGATTACAGGCAACGCCGGGACGATCACGATTGCCGATGAGGCCACTGACACAACTTGTTTCCCGTTGTTTGCGACGGCGGCAACTGGCGACCTCGGCCCCAAAACCAACGCTGGCCTGACGTTCAACAGCAGCACGGGCGCGCTCGGGAGCAAGACGCTCACCCTAACGCAGGGCACGATCACCGACGTTGCCACGATGATCGACGGCACGGTGACGTGGAACGATGCGGCGGACACATTTACCGCCTGGAAATTGAACGTAACGAATACCAATTCGAACGCGGCGTCGCTGTTGCTTGATTTGCAGGTTGGGGGCACCAGCCAGCTCAAGGTGTCGCGCACCGGTACTGTCACGGTTGCGGCTCAGACCACTGGTGCATTCGGCATCGGGGCAACGACCGCTGAATACATC
>Ga0247822_10001868_pt1 | contig 13171 bp, 12 predicted proteins | sample 13C_Cellulose_Da_FD_192423 | JGI IMG/M metagenome (GOLD analysis project Ga0247822, IMG submission 192423) | Soil microbial communities from agricultural site in Penn Yan, New York, United States - 13C_Cellulose_Day30 | ecosystem: Environmental > Terrestrial > Soil > Agricultural land | place...
GAAGAGAGGACTCGAACCTCCACCCTGTTGCCAGGACTAGCTCCTGAGGCTAGCGCGTCTGCCAATTCCGCCACTTCCGCACGCGTGGGCCGCTCGAGAGCGACCCGTCAGGCACAAAGCCCGCAGGCAGGAAACGCCAGTATACCCTACTCAAAATCCTACTCCTCGGCCGTGAACGAGAACCGGCCCTTCCGCACCGCCGCCTGAGTTTCCACCACGGCCAGGAAGGCCTGGGCCGCATGCGAGAGCGACCCCTCTCGGCGGTGCACGAGGCGCAGCTTGCGCTCGAAGTCGAGGTCCGGCACGCGCACCCGCACCAGCTCCTCACGCGCCAGTTCCGCTTCGACGGCAATCGCCGGCAGCAGGGCGACGCCGTTGCCCATGGCGACGAATTTCTTGATCGCGTCGATGGTCGGCATCTCAACCGGCATCTGCAGCTGCACGCGCTTGTCCTGGAACGTTTCGATTACCTTGTGACGGTACGGCGAGGAGACATGGTGGGCAACGAACGACTCCCCTGCCAGCTCCGCGATGCTCACGCTGGCCCGACGGGCGTAGGGATGAGTGGGCGGCACCACGAACGCCAGCTCATCGCGGTAGACCACAATCGACATGAGCAGGTCGAGATCCGGACGGAACGTGACGACGCCCAGGTCGGCGCCAAAGTCCAGGACCTGCCCCGGGATGCGGCTGGCGAGCGCGCGCTGCACCGTGACATGCACTTCCGGGTAGAGCCGCCGGTACTCATGCAAGAGCGGTAACAGGTAGAGGCACGTCAACTCGTTGGCGGCCAGGGTCAGCCGCCCGGCCTTCAGTTGGCGGACATCGTCCAGCGCGGCCAGGGCCTGCTGACGAAAATTGATCAGCCGTTCGGCATGGATGGCCAGCACCCGTCCCGCATCGGTCAGCAGGCCCCTGCGGCTCGCCCGGTCGAAGAGCGGATGCCCGACTTCGTCCTCCAAGCGCTTGATGGTCTGGCTGATAGCCGGTTGTGTGCGGTAGAGCGCCTTGGCCGCCGCGGAGAAGGTTCCCGCCCGAACGACCGCCAGAAAGGCTTCCAGCTGAGAGAGTTCCATGGCGACGACTATAAGGCACAGCCTATATTTCCATAGCGATTATTACTTTGACTTATTGGGTCGCCCCCCCCACACTCGGAATGGAGCCATAGAATCCGATGACGGCACGGGCACGCGTACGCATCTTCGACACCACGCTCCGCGATGGTGAACAGGCCCCCGGTTTCAGCATGACGCCGGCCGAGAAGGTCCACATGGCCGAACAGTTGGAGGCCCTGGGCGCGGACATCATCGAAGCCGGCTTCCCGATCTCGTCCGATGGGGATTTCGAGGCGGTCAAGGCAGTCGCCGCGAGGGTTCGCACCTCATCAGTGGCGGGGTTGGCGCGGGCGGTCACCGGCGACATCGACCGAGCCTGGACGGCACTCGCCGCGGCCGCCCGGCCGCGGATTCACGTGTTCCTTGCCACGTCGGACCTGCACCTCGAACACAAGTTGCGCATCGACCGGGCCACCTGCGTGGCCCGCACGCGCGAATCGGTTCGCTACGCCCGCGAGCGCACGCCGGACGTGGAGTTCTCGGCCGAGGACGCCACCCGGAGCGACCTCGAGTTCCTCTGTCAGGTGGCGGAGGTCGCGGTCGAGGCCGGAGCCACGACCGTGAACCTGCCGGACACGGTCGGCTACGCGCTGCCGGCCGACATCACCAACATGTTCACGCGGGTCCGCGCCCGCGTCGGTGACGAGATTACGCTGTCCGCTCACTGCCACAACGACCTCGGGCTGGCCGTGGCCAACTCCCTTGCCGCAGTGGAGGCCGGCGCCCGGCAGGTGGAATGCACCATCAACGGCATCGGCGAGCGTGCCGGCAACGCCTCTCTCGAAGAACTCGTGATGGCCCTGCACGTGCGTCGAGAAGCCCTGCCCTTCGACACGGGGATCGTGACGACGCGGCTGGTGCCGACCAGTGAAGCGCTGGCGACTACAGTGGGCATCGGCGTGGCCCCCAACAAGGCGATCGTCGGCGCCAACGCCTTCGCCCACGAGTCCGGCATTCACCAGGACGGCATGCTGAAGCATGCGCTCACCTACGAAATCATGCGGCCCGAATCGGTGGGCGCCGCCGGCACCAAGCTCGTGCTCGGCAAGCATTCGGGCATGCGCGGGCTCGAGGCTCGCTGCCGGGCGCTCGGCCATCGCCTGGGGGAAACGGAGCTCGAGCGCATCTACCGGCAGGTCACCGCCCTGGCGGACCGCAGCAAGACCATCAGCGACGAGCAGCTGGCGGGCATCATCCGCGAGGAAGCGGGCCGTCCGACGGTGAGCGCGGGCCCGCGCGTGAGCGTAGCCGGGCCGGCGCGAGGGGCGGCATGGCGCTGAACATCGTGCTGCTGCCTGGCGACGGGATCGGCCCCGAGGTCACCTCAGAGGCCGCTCGCCTGCTGACCCGCGTGGCGGAGCTCTATCGCCACCCGATTCGGCTGAGCACCCATCCTGTCGGCGGGGAGGCCATCGAACGCACGGGACAGCCGCTTCCGGCAAGCACCCTGGATGCCTGCCTTGCCGCCGACGCCGTGCTGCTCGGTGCGGTCGGCCATCCCCAATACGAGAACCGGCAGCCGTCCGAACGGCCCGAGGCCGGCCTTCTGGCGCTCCGCCGGGCGTTGGGCGGCTTCGCAAACCTCCGCCCGGCCATCTTTCACCCCGCCCTGGCGGACCGCACCCCGTTTCGCGCGGAGCGGCTGCAGGGCGCAGACATCCTGATCGTCAGGGAACTGCTCGGCGGGCTCTATTTCGGCGAGCCCCGCGGCTACCGTTCGAGCGACGTCGCATTCAACACGCTCATCTACTCGAGGCCTGAGGTCGAACGGGTAGCGCGCGTTGCCTTCGACATGGCGCGCGGCCGGCGTCGGCGGGTGGCGTCCATCGACAAGGCCAACGTGCTCGAGACATCGCGTCTGTGGCGAACCGTGGTGACCGACGTCGGGCGCGACTACCCCGACGTGACGCTCGAGCACGTCTACATCGACACCTGCGCGATGCGGCTGGCCACCTCCCCTGCCAGCTTCGACGTGATTCTGGCCGACAACCTCTTCGGCGACATCCTGAGCGATCAGGCCGCCTCGATTGCGGGCTCGCTTGGTGTGCTGCCCTCGGCTACCATCGGCGGACGCGTGGACCTCTACGAGCCCGTTCATGGCTCGGCGCCCGACATTGCCGGCAAGGGGTTGGCCAACCCGATTGGCGCGGTCGCCAGTGCGGCGATGCTGCTGCGGCTGACCGCCCGGCTGACGCGCGAGGCCGACCTGCTCGAACACGCCATCGAGGTCGCGCTCGTCTCCGGGGCGCGAACCCGCGACCTGGCGGGACCGGCCGAACCCATCCTCTCCACGCGGGAGATGGGAGATGCCATCGAGCACGCGCTCGTCGACCTGCACGATCACCATCACGCTTATCACGCGGTCTAAGTCATGAAGCTCAGCGGCGCAGACATCCTCGGGTCCTGCCTGGTCGCGCCTGGCGCCGCTCTCAACGTGATAATTCACGCGCCGCATTCCGCGCTGGCCGAGTCGGGAGCCGACCTCTTGTGATGACCGAAGAACTCACCGGGTCGCGCACGGTGGTGGTCCATTACGCCCACACCATCGACGCACTGGACCGCGTGGGCTCCGTACTGCGCCGGCAGCGCGTGCGCGCCGACGCCTTCACCGCGGTGGCCGCGCCCGACGGCGCCACGGCTCAGGCCACCATCATGTTTGAGAGTACCGATCGCACAGCGGCGCGCGTCGGCGCGCTGCTCGGCCGCCAGATCGGCGTGCTTGCCCTAGAGGAGTGGAACGATGATGATTCACGACGCTGACGCCAACCTGGACCTGATTCGGGCCCGCCGTGTCGCGGTGGTCGGTTATGGGTCGCAGGGCCACGCGCACGCCTTGAACCTGCGCGACAGCGGCGTCGATGTCAAGGTGGCGCTGCGCCCCGACAGCCGTTCGCGCGCCGTCGCGGAGCGCGACGGCTTCGCGCCGGTCGACCCGGCCGCGGCGACGCGCTGGGCCGACGTCATCATGATCCTGGCGCCGGATCTCGAACAGCCGGCGCTCTTCCGGGATCAGATCGCCCCCAACCTGCGCCCGGGACAGCTGTTACTGTTCGCGCACGGCTTCTCCATCCGCTTCGGGTGGATTGCGCCGCCCGAGGGAGTGGATGTGGCCATGGTCGCGCCGAAGGCCCCGGGCCACCGCGTCCGAGAGGTCTTCCTGGAAGGGGCCGGCGTCCCCGCGCTCATCGCGATCCACGCCGATGCCACCGGCCAGGCGAAACCGCTCACCCTTTCGTATGCCAAGGGGCTTGGCTGCACTCGCGCCGGGGTCATCGAAACGACATTCGCCGAGGAAACCGAGACGGATCTCTTTGGCGAGCAGGCGGTGCTCTGCGGCGGCGTGAGCGCCCTGGTCACGGCGGGCTTCGAGACGCTGGTGGAAGCCGGCTACAAGCCGGAAGTGGCGTACTTCGAATGCCTGCACGAGTTGAAACTGATCGTCGACCTGATGTACCGCGGGGGCCTGAGCTTCATGCGGTACTCGGTGAGCGACACAGCTGAGCATGGGGACTACACCGCGGGTTCGCGAATCGTCACCGACGAGACCCGGCGCAACATGAAGGCGATCCTCGCCGACATCCAATCGGGCGCCTACGCCGAGCGGTGGAAGCGCGAGAAGGACGAGGGGTTCAAGTGGTTCCTCGCCGAGCGCGAACGGCTCCGCGATCACGAAATCGAACGCGTCGGCGCACGGCTGCGAGCCGCGATGCCGTTCCTCGAGCCCTCGAAGATGCCCGAGCCACAGGCCGTGGAAAAGTAAATCGAGAACGCTCTCAGATGCCGTGCCCGTACCCGGAGTCGTAGACGTCGACGTAGACCGGGGTCGCCTCTGCCGCGCCGAGAGCGGGGCTGCCCTCTTCGAGCATCACGACCACCTCACGCACCCTCAGGCCCTCGGGACGGTAGGCCTGTACGGCCCGGTCCACGGCCGCGCACAAGGCGGCCAGCGCCGCCGGGTCGTCGACCCCCTCGGTGCGGCCCTGCACGCTCACTTTCGTCCCTCCATGCGTATCGCCTTGCATTGCCTCTTCTCCTGTATCGGTCCCAAAACGAAAAAAGGCCACTCCCCGTTTGCGGGTAGTGGCCGTCTGCTGTGTCGGTCCGGTGGAGTCTGCGCTACCCGCGCCGTTTCGATGGAGGGGGCCCGATCAGGCCCCCGATAAGGGCCAGGCCACCGTACAGTCGGAACGCGAGCACACCGCGACCGACTTGGCCATCAACAGCGGGCAGTCGGTGGACGGGGCTCATTCGCGTAGCAGACAGCTTACGCCTCGGCGCGCGGGCGCGTCAAGGCACCCGCGGGGCCTGATAGGGCGCCAGAATCTCGCGGACCCTGGCAATCGGCAAGGCCTCGGCCGATCCGACGCTGCTCGTCACGGTCGTCGCTCTCAGCAGGGAGTTGTACACCGCCTCTTCAGTAGCTTCGAGCGCGGCCTGGAACAGTGGCGACACCCCATCGGTCGGCAGGAGCGTGCGAGCGGCGGGCTGTTCGTCGCCAAACCGTACACGCAGAGACGGATGCGTGGAGAAGGCCACCGCGAAGTCCCCGCTGCCGTTGCTGAACGAGGAGCCGGTGCGGGCGAGGCCGAACACGGCGCGGGCGGCCAGTCGTTTCAGGTCCCGAGCGTCGAGCGGCGCGTCGGTCGCGACGACGATCATGCAGGAGCCATCACCCGCGTCGGCGGCAGCGCCGCCGCGTGCGGAGGGCTGATAGGCGTAGCGGCCCAGGCGCTTGCCGACGGGGGCGCCGTCCATCGTGAGCACCCCGCCGTAGTTGCTTTGCACGAGAACGCCGACGGTGTAGCCGCCAAGACCCGGGGCCAGGCGGCGCGAGGACGATCCGATCCCGCCCTTCCAGCCGAAAGCCCGCGTACCCGTGCCCGCGCCGACGCTGCCCTCTTCCACCAGGCCGCCACGCGCGGCCTTCAGCGCCGCCGCCACGTGCTCGGGCCGCACGGCCAGGGTCCGGATGTCGTTCAGGCCGCCATCGTTGGTCTCCCCGACCAGCGCGTTCACGGATCGGACCTCGGCGTTGCCGGGCTGCGCCAGCGTCCACTGCACGAGGCCTTCGACGACGGCACCCACCGCCAGGGTGTTGGTGAGGGCGATCGGAGTCTCGATGGTCCCGAGCTCGTCCACCTGCGTGGAACCGGCCAGCTTGCCGAAGGCGTTCCCAACGAACACCGCGCCGGCCACCTTGTCCTGGAACACGTTGCCGCCGTGGGGCACGACGACGGTTACGCCGGTTCGCGTGCGATCGCCCTGATTGAGTGTCAGGTGGCCGACCGACACGCCGGCTACGTCGGTAATCGCGTTCGAGGGGCCCGGCGCGAACACGCCAGGAGCCAGCCCGATGTCCCGCGCACGCGGCCGCGATCCCTCCTGCGCCGCCGGCACGGCGATCGTTCCGACGCCGGCGCTCGCGCACAACACGACGATCCAGGCAGTGCGCATCGACTCCTCCTTCGTTCCGGTCATGACGTCCAGGGAAGGCCGCATGATACGATCCCCTTTTCTCGATGCGCACCATCACGATGGAGGCGGTCCGGGACGCGGCCGCTCATGTCTATGACGCCGCCGTCCGCACGCCGCTCGTTCGCCTCGACCTGCCGTTCGGCTCCGGACAACGCCCCGACATCTATCTCAAGCTCGAGTCGCTGCAGCCGATCGGATCGTTCAAGCTGCGGGGCGCCTGGAACGCGGTGCGGCGGCTGCCTGCCGACGTCCTGCGCGATGGTGTCTGGACGGTCAGCGCGGGCAATGCCGCTCAGGGCGTGGCCTTTGCCGCGCGTCGCGCTGGCGTGCCGTGCTCGGTGATGGTGATGGATACGGCGCCATCCACCAAGATCAAAGCCATCGAGGCGCTCGGCGCCGAGATCGTGCGGGTCACCTACGACGAGGCATGGCGCACCGTCGAGTCCCACGCGTCCGATCGCATGCGCGGACATTTCGTGCACCCCTTCGACGACGACGACTTCATCGCTGGCAATGCGACCGCGGCCCTCGAAATCCTGGAGGACCTGCCGGACGTAGACGCGGTCGTGATCTCCCTCGGCGGCGGTGGCCTGATCGCCGGCGTGGGCTCGGTGATGCGGGCGATGAAGCCCGGTGTCCGGATGTTCGCGGCCGAGCCGGAGACGGCGGCACCGCTGGCCACCTCGCTGGCCCGCGGCCAGGCGAGCCACTTCGAGGGCTGGACCGCGTCGTTCGTCGATGGCGCCGGTGGCAAGTCGGTGCTGCCGAGCATGTGGCCGCTGCTGCGGACCGTGGTCGACGCGTCGCTGGTGATGCCGCTCGCGGAGGTGACCGGCGCGATGCGCCATGCGGCCGAGCGCGTGCACGTGATCGCCGAGGGCGCCGCGGGGTGCGCCATCGCCGCGGCGTGCAGCGGGCGCGCCGGCCATGGCAAGGTCGTCGCGATCGTGTCCGGCGGCAACATCGACCTCGCCCGTTTCGCCGAGCTCGTCGGGGCCCTTCCCGCGGCTCGCTGACTGCTCGTTCCACCCATAGACACGCACACCGTATGTCCGAAGAACGATTCGCCGCCGCGGCTCCCCTTCCGAGCCGCATCCATCGTCTGCACGAGCTCGCCGTCGACCTCTGGTGGAGCTGGGACCTCACCGCCCGTGAAGTGTTCCGTCGACTGGACTATCCCCTGTGGCGCCGTACCGATCACAACCCGGTGAAGATGCTGCAGCAAATCTCGGCGGAGCGCCTGCAACAGGCGGCGGAGGATCCGCGGTTTCTCCAGTCGTACGACGCCGCGGTCGCGCGTCGCGATGAGGCGAAGGGGTTCGTCCACCCCTGGTGGCGGGAGCACGGGCATGCCGTGAACGGCGGCACGATCGCCTACTTCTCGGCGGAGTTCGCGCTGCATCAGTCGCTCCCTATCTATGCCGGCGGGCTGGGCGTGCTGGCCGGCGATCACTGCAAGGAGGCGAGCGACCTGGGCGTGCCCCTCGTCGGGGTCGGGTTCATGTACCCGCAGGGTTACTTCCACCAGCGCATGTCGAACGACGGCTGGCAGGAGGAACGCTACGAGCGGCTGTCGTGGACCGAGGCTCCCATCGAAGCGGCGCTTACACCCGATGGCCGTCCGTGCGTCACCGCCGTCCCGCTGGGCGATCGCACGGTGCTCGCCGCCGTCTGGCGCGTGCGACTCGGGCGCGTGCGGCTGTTCCTGCTCGACACGGATCTCGAGGAGAACGCGCCGTGGGATCGCGAGCTGTCCGCCCGGCTCTACGGCGGTGACCGCGAGATCCGGATCCAGCAGGAGATCATCCTGGGCATCGGCGGCGTCCGGGCGCTGCACGCGCTTGGCGTGAACCCCACCGTGTGGCACCTGAACGAGGGCCATGCCGCGTTCGTGGCCCTGCAACGCATCCGGGAGCAGGTCGAGAAGGGCAGCTCGTTCGACGACGCGTTGGCGGCGGTGCAGCGCTCGACGGTGTTCACCACCCACACGCCGGTCCCCGCGGGCCACGACGCGTTCCCGTTCAGCATGGTCGAGAAGCACTTGGCCGGCTGCTGGGGCGAGATGGGCGTCCATCGCGAGCGTTTCTTGGCACTCGGCCAGCACGATAGCGGGCAGGGCTCGCTCTTCAACATGACGGCCCTGGCGATGCGCACGGCGGAGAACATCAACGCCGTCAGCGCGCTGCACGGCGACGTCACGCGCACCATGTGGCGATCGATCTGGCCGGACACGCCGGCGGACCAGCTGCCGGTGCGCTTCATCACGAATGGTGTGCACCTGCCGACGTGGATGGCGGCGCGGCTGTTCGATCTCCTGACCCGACACCTCGGCGAGGGCTGGGTCGAGCGGATGGACGGGCCGTCGTTCAGCGACGGCCTGCTCGCCATCCCGGATGCGGAGCTCTGGGCCTTGCGGGAGCAACTGCGTCACGACCTGTTCGAGTACGTCCGCGAGCGGATCCGGGCGCGCTGGGCGCACGAGCGGGTGGGAGCCAATCGCGTCGTTGCCGCGGGAGCCATGCTTCACCCCCATGTGCTCACGCTGGGCTACGCGCGGCGGTTCGCATCCTACAAGCGACCGGAGCTCATCTTCCACGATCCGGAGCGGCTGGCCCGGATTCTGAACAACGCCGACCGCCCGGTACAGATCGTCTTCGCGGGAAAGGCGCACCCAGCCGACGAGCCGGCGAAGCTGCACCTGCAACGCGTCTTCAACCGATGCCTCGACCCCGCGTTCGGGGGTCGTCTCGCCTTCGTGGACGATTACGACATGCACGTGGGCCATTACCTCGTGCAGGGGTGCGACGTGTGGCTCAACAATCCGCGCAAGCCACTCGAAGCGAGCGGCACCAGCGGCATGAAGGCGGCGATGAACGGCGTGCCGCACCTGAGCATCGGCGACGGATGGTGGGCGGAAGGTTACAACGGCAGTAACGGGTGGCTGATCGAGAGCCACGCCAACCCCGAGGACCAAGCGGCTACGGACCTGGCAGACGCCGAGTCCCTCTACACGCTCCTCGAGCAGCAGGTGGTGCCCGCATTCTACGACCGCAACAGCGAGGGGGTGCCGGCGCGGTGGCTGCAGGTGGTGCGCGAATCGATGCGCGCCAGCATCCCGCGCTTCTCGACCCGGCGCATGCTGAAACAGTACGTCACGGAGATGTACGCCCCGGCCGCGGGCACCGCGGTCGCGGGCCGCTAGCGGGCGCCACCGCCCAGGAAGTACAATTCATCGGATGTCACGTAAGTCGATCGGCAAGACGAAGTGCGCCCTGTGCGGCGCCAAAGAGGTGTCAGAGCCCCGCGGCGAAGAGCGGTACTGCCGGGACTGCTGGGAAAAGAAGATCGCGGTCGAGGAAATCGTCGCGCGCGAGTTCGTCCTGAAGCGCTACATCCGCGCCCACAGCGCCGAAAAATACCTGATCTACCACTCGACCCAGAAACGACCGATCGGACAGATCATCGTGGTGGATGACGGCTACGACCTCTTCCTGACGATGACGCTCTACCCGAACTTCTCGTGGGACGAGCCGGCCTATCACCTCGAGGGGGATCCGGAAGGCCGGACCTTTGCGGAGTTGCTGGTCGACGTGGTCGCAACCGAGATCATCGAGCCGTGGGGTGGCGGCAAATGGCACCTCGAGGTGTTCCGCTCCGTGGCGGCCGAGCCGGAGGACTGGAACGGCGAGATGTAAGCGTTTATAATCCGGGCCGTAGTACGCCTCTTCACGTCCATTCGGAGGATTTCACATGAATCGCCTGAGCCAGCGCGCGTTGGCCACGCTTGCGGCGTTCGGAGTGCTTCTGGCGCCGGTGGCGGCCCAGACGCAGCCGCCGGCCGCCCCGGCCGCTCCCAGAAAGCTCATTTCGCCTCAGCGCGGCGACGCCAACGTCGAGATCACCAAGCCCGACACCAAGTCTGCCGGGAGCGAAGTCGTCACGGTCATCCTCGTCAAGAACGTCTCGCCTTCGCCGATCGCCGGATTCAAGGTGGAAGAGAACTGGTATGCCAAGGACGGCACGCCGGTGGGCGGCGGCGTTTATCGCCACACCAAGCCGCTGATGCCCAACGAGGTGATCCGGGTCGAGCTCAAGACGCCGAAGAGCGCGCGCATGAACTCGAACCAGTATCAGTTCACGCACGCCAACGGCGCGGTGAAGCCGAAGGTCGTGCCGAAGCTGGTGGTCACACCACCAGCTACGAGCTAGTCCGCTTCACCACCTGATCCGCGAGTGCCGCGACCAGCGGCACTCGCCACACGTCCCCGCGCCAGGCGCGCAGCACCAAAACCAGCCAGACGACAGCGGCGCCCGCCCAGATCAGATCCCCGAACACGCGAACGATCTGATAAGTCTGGCTCGAGACCACGAGAGCGACGGCGCTGAGCGCCCCCACCGTCACGAGCAGCACCGACACCGCGCCGAACAGCAGCAGCGACTGGGCAGCATGGAACCGGATGGTGCGATGCTGTCGCTCGAGGACCAGGAACAGCCCACCGGTGATCCACCAGACGCTGTAGCACAGCACCGAGGCCAGCCGGACGTCGAGGCCGGTGCTGCTGGTCACTGGGCCCGCTCGGCCCCCGCGACCCGAATCACCGTCTCGCGGGCGACCAACGGCCGGTCACCGAGCTGCGACTGTGCTTCGACGCGGAGGACGTACAACCCGGGCGCCACGTCCTTCAAGGGGATGCGCGTGCTGAAGCCGTAACCGCCGGAGGAGCCCTTCAGCTCGCTGCTGTCACGCTCCTCGCTCGTCTGGAAGACCGACTGTCCTCCCTCGGCCTTGAGCGAGGCGCGGATGTTCACCTTGTGCGGCCGGTCCGCGCTGTTGTCGTACACCTCGGCGAAGAGCGCCACCTCGTCGGCCTGTGGGAACTCCCGATGCGTCGACAGCGGTCCCGGCAGGAGTTGTTGCAGCGGGTCTTTCGAACGGGCAGTCGGCACCCCGGAGCTGGCCGCCGAGGTGAGCGCCAGGCTGCTCATCAGGAGGGGCTCCTTGCCAAAGTCCGGCACTTCCAGGTCGTATGAGACGGACCCGGCTTTCTTCGTGTTGCTCTCGCGCGCGCCGACCCGCAGGACGTAGCGTCCGGGCGGCAAATCGAGGGTCGAGATCACGCGGAAGCCAAAGGCGGCGGCGCGCTTGGCGGTGTCCGGCTTCATGTTCAGGTCAAGCGTATTTCGTCCTCCCGAGAACGTCTTCCCGGTCTGGTTGACCGCCACCACCGCCAGCTCCAGGTTGTTGTGGAAGTTGCCGTCCTTCTCGACGAGGGGCAGCGTGCCGCCGCCAATCAGCGCCGACACCACGACCGAACCGTTCGGCTGCGGACCCTTGAAGACGGCCGCCGTCGCCGCCATCGGCAGCTCGGAGAGCGGCAGCGGGCTGCTCATCGCGTTCCGCAATTCGGGCGTGGGATCATTCGGGCCGGCCGGCTTGGTCTCCGGTACCCGGCCGCGCGCGGCGACGTAGCCCTTGCGGGCGCGGATGCGTGCCTCGGGATGGCCCGGGACCTTGACCTCGATCTTCCGGAAGCGCCCGTCGCGCCGCTCGTTCGTGGGGTAGTACCCAAGGATGTAATACGAGCTGTTGTCGTCGACGATGCGCTGGAACGCGGTGCCGAAATCGTTGGTGTTGACGATCGCGAAGCCGCCGGTCTCGCTCGACAGTACGCGAAGGCTGTCCTGGGACAGGCGCAGCTCGTCCTGGAACGATGTCGAGCCAATGCCGAGCGTGTTGTCCATGGGGAACGACTGCACTTCGATGCCTTCGAGCGCCATCCCACCCAGTCCGCGCGGGTCGACGCCATAGATGGCGACGTTGGCGCGCGTGGCGGCCGCGATCAGGTCCCGCGTCGAATCGAGGATCGTCGTCGCATCACGGTTGTTGAAGACGTCGTTGATGTCGTAGTCGATGCCCTCGCTGAAGAGCACGAGCGCCTTCCGGCGGCCGCTGACGCCGCCGAGGAACTGCGACACCTGCCGCATCGAGTCGAGCGAAATGCGGGCCTGGTAGCCGCGCTCCATGTTGTCGGTATCGTCGATCCGATCGCCCTGCTGGCGCGTCTGGCGCGTCCGGTACTCTTCGTCGATGCGGTTGAGCGTCGAGGACCGAACCTTGCGTCCCATGAACCGGTCCACGGCCGCCAGCATCAGGCGGGGATTGGTCGTGAACTCCTGGCCGGCGTCGGCCCGTCCGCTGGTGTGCACGACCGCCACCAGGTCGTTTGCGGCGACGTAGCGCTCGATGAACTGGCGGGCCGCGGCGCGCACGAGCGGCGTCCGCTGCGCGTTGGTGTGCAGGTCATCGAGCACGATCAGGTAGACGCGTCCGTTCATGCCCGTGAGGTTGGTCGTCACGTCGGGCTCGATCGGCTTCGACGCGAACAGCGGGCGTTGGGCGCGCTCCACCGGCAGGTTCACCATCGAGAAAACGGTGACTTGCTGGGGCTTGCCGTCCTCGAGCACTGCGAAGTCCTTGGCGGTGAGCCCGTCGACGAACGTGCCGTTGACATCGAGCACGCGCGCATCGACTTCGACGTAGTTCACCTCCGCCCGGAACGTCACGGGCGGTTGGGGGGCAG
>Ga0247822_10001870_pt1 | contig 13166 bp, 4 predicted proteins | sample 13C_Cellulose_Da_FD_192423 | JGI IMG/M metagenome (GOLD analysis project Ga0247822, IMG submission 192423) | Soil microbial communities from agricultural site in Penn Yan, New York, United States - 13C_Cellulose_Day30 | ecosystem: Environmental > Terrestrial > Soil > Agricultural land | place...
TCCTCACACTTATCTGTTTCTCACACTTATCTGTTCCTCACACTTATCTGTTCCTCACACTTATCTGTCCCTCGCACTTATCTGTTGCTCACACTTAACTATTCCCACCAACCTAACTCCCCCTTCCCGCTCAGGCCTCGTGCCCGACCCGAATAAGATACTTCCCCGGAGGCAACCTCATTATTTCGTAAACCGGAACTGCGGCTCTGCTTCCCCAACAACTGAAGTCAGCGCAATGGTCTTTTAGAATTGTAACACCATCAGGTGGCTATCGCAAGGATAAGGTGCGCAGGTGGTTACTGACAAGAATCATTTATTCTTTCGTGAAATAGTCAGGATATGGTTGATTAAATGTTACGATCTTCAATACGTAAACACAGGCCATACTCTTCGTTCCGGAAAAAAAACCTTTCGATATGAATATCATTACCAGATCTCAGAAACGACAAGCTTATGGAGCAGTCGCAGGTCGGCGCCTCTTTCAGATCAGACTTGGGTTGACATGCATACTATTGACGTACGCTTTCGAATTCTCCTATGCTCAAAAGGCGGAAGTGCTGTTAACAAGGGACTCATGCCAGATGCCACCAACTGCCCAAACAGGGTTCGCTCCCCGGATGGTTGCCGGTACGGCCATGGTACGCGTAGCCTATGTGATTCCTTCAAACCGAACACCTCAGGCAGATGGTGTTGCCAACTTGCAACACGCTATAACGACCGCGCAGCAATTCTTCAAAGACCAGATGGAACAGAACGGCTTTGGGCCAAAGACGTTCACCTTTGAAACTGAAGGCGATGGGATTACCCCGAAGATTCATGTGGTGTCTGTACCAGAGACTGACGATTACCTGAGAGGCGACGTGTGGGGTCGCACGTCACAGGCGGCAGCTAATGCAGGTATTACGCTGTGGTCGACGGGAGAAGTTTGGGTCCTGGTTCCGGAAGCACACCTTATGCAACCCGATGGATCTGTAGTTGGCGGAGTGGCGCTCGGAGCGAGTTTTGGAACAGGTAACAGTCCGGGAGTTTCCATGATTGGCAGCAACGCATTGCCACTGTTCGGACCAGATGTAATCACTGACGACACACCTTACGATGGAAAGATTCTGCCTGCACTCGGACCGTATCCGATGAAACAGGACCTGACCTTTGCCTGGTTTGAAGGCAACACGTTCAGCTCTCTCGCCTCGTCATGGCTAGGCGCCCTTTATCATGAGACCGGACACGCCTTCGGGCTAGCGCACGACTTCCGGAATGATAACAACTTTCACGGCAATCTGATGGGCAACGGATTGAGGGGAACAAGAGGAAGCCTCTTTCCGGACAAATATCCCCAGGACTACACGCGATTGGAATACGCTTCTTCGCTCATGCTGAACGCCAGTCATTTTTTCAGCAACGACCGAACCGTTACACCTGCGCCAACTGTCTTCATTAAAAGCCAGGGCACATTAACACCGCAAGCCGGCTTGGTACATCTCGAATTTCAGGCGTCAGACCCTGATTCACTTCAACACGCACACCTTCGATATAATGGTGACATGGTTGGAGAGCTGATACTACACGGGACTACCGTTGACACGTTATTTGCCGTCCCCTACTATACAACAGGAGGAACTAATCAATATACCATTGCCGTTCATGACAAGCAGGGTAACGTCAGCTACAATAATTTCCAGGTAGGAGTATCGGGTACGACCAACCGGGCGCCCATTCCTTTTATCGTGATTGTTCCTCCAGCTCCTGCATCCGATCAGACCATAACATTAGATGCTACGCAATCGTCAGACCCGGATGGTATGATGTCGTCGGTGCTGGCGTCGTGGGATCTGAACAACGATGGCACGTACGACACACCATCCAGCACCAACAAGGTCCTGCAGCACCAGTATGCGAGTCCCGGACGTTATCTTATCCGTGTTAAGCTGACCGACGCCGGTGGTGCAGAGACTGTGTCCACGGCGGTAAGCATCACGATTCCGGGTGAAATGGAAATTGCCGTAGAAAGTTTCACGCTGATTAACGCGACGGATGATGAGGCCGTGACGGATTTGAAAGATGGCGCGGTGCTTAAGGAAGAGGCGTGGATTGGCAGGACTTTTAACGTTCGTGCAAATACGTCCCGGGGCTCCATTGATCAAGTCGTGTTCGATCTAAAGGGGCCGATTGTGCATGCGCAGGTTGAAAGGCAGTCTCCTTATGCCTTGTTCGGAGACGACGCCAAAGGTGACTTCGCCGGTAAGGAACTGCTGCCCGGTGAGTACACGTTAACGGCCAGGCCGTACGCAAATTCGAAAGCGGGGATAGCGCTTACAATTTCGTTCAAGGTAATTCAAGAACCCGTGGCCATAAGCTTTACATTGATGAATGCCCATACTGATCAGGAGGTCAAACCACTTAGCAACGGTGACACCATACGCCTCACTGACCCAGGAATGAAATTCCCGGATATCCGCGCAAACGCCGCCGGCGATAACATTTCCAGCGTTGTGCTTGATCTGAATGGACCTGTCAAACATCACCAGGCTGAACTGCAAATTCCTTATGCGCTATTTGGAGATCTGTCCGGCAACTTCAATGGACGAAGACTGCTGCCGGGAACTTATACGCTGAGGGCAACCTCGTACGATCAGCAAACAGAACTGGCCAGCACTCAAATTTCATTTACCGTTATCAACGGATTCGAGGTCGTTGGCTTTACGTTGATCGATGCAACATTGGATAAACCTGCGCGCACGTTAACGGACGGTGACGCAATAGATCTGTCGTTATTCAATCACCATAAACTTGCCATACGCGCGGACATTGAGCCGACGCGAGTCGAGAAAGTCGATATTCTGCTGGAAGGGCCTGTACGTTATTATGCTACAGAACACGTGTATCCCTATGCCCTGTTTGGTGATATCCCGGTGAGTGAAACGCACTCAGATTACACCGGCGGAAGATTAAAACCCGGAACCTATACACTAAGTGCTACGCCCTATTTCTGTGGTTTGAAAGGCATAACCACAAGCATCAGCTTCGAAGTGACCGATGGACAATATACGTGCGGAAGAATACAGGTGTATCCTATACCGGCGACAGATGTGCTGAACGTCGCGCATGAAGGAGTAAGCGGGGGAATGCACATAACATTACTGGATGCGAACGGAAGTGTGTTGATTAGCCGCCCGTTGACGCAGCCAGCGGTTGACCAAATTAACGTCAGCGGATACCGGGGTACACATTATCTCAAGATCAGTAGTTCCGAGGGTAGCCAGACGATACGTTTCGTTGTAAAACCGTAGGATGGGATTTATCAGTGTATCATTACTTCCTCAGCACTTTCTTCGCGATGTTTCTTCCTTCCACTGAAATCATTATGAAGAGTACGGAGGTATTAACGTGGCGGAGATCAAAGACTACGATCGCACCGCTTTGTGCCTCATTTGACTGCAACGTCCGGCCCACACCATCCATCAGCCTGACCTTCGCCAATCCTGAGTAACCGCCGGGGACTGAGACATAAAGTAAGTCTGCCGCGGGGTTTGGATAGATATCGGGTTCGTGCGGTAGATCTTCGATACTCGTCGGTAAGAATACGACGGGAGCAGAAGCCTGGCTGGCGCATCCCTCGACAGACGTAACAACGGTGTAGCTACCGGGCAACGTCGGGTTGAACCAGGAATTGGCAGCTTCCGCGATAGGTGCGCCGTCGAGATACCATTGGTTATCACTGTCATTGCTCGACAGCAGTTTCCATTCAGGAGGCTCGCCAGATTCAGTGATTACTGGTGTGACAGGATTGATACAGAACGAGATTTTCACAGGGGCCGCCGGATCGAACTCGCCGTTGCCAGGCTGACTGGCAACCACTGTTGCTTTGCCTGGCTTCAATAAAGTAATTTGTGAACCGTCGATGGATATTTTATCTGAGCCTGTTGAATACACAACGCTAAGGCCAGACGTCGATATTGCCGAGAGGTCAAATGATGGCATGCCCATGACTTTGTCGGCGATGCCGGCAAACGTTATGGTCTGTGTGCCTTCATGTACCGTAAGCACCTGTGAAACCGGCAGAGCGGGAAGGAATTTCGAGTCTCCCGCCTGCGATGCGGTAATCGTCGTTGAACCTGTGGAAAGCAGCGTCACTATCGACCCCGAAATTGAAGCCACAGCCGGATCGGAACTTTCATAATTAACGCTTAGCCCTGACGTTGCAATTGCGTTCAACTGGACAATCTTATCTCTCAGCTTCGCCTTCGGCAATGCATTGAAAGCAATGGACTGGTCACCTTTAACAACCACCAGAACACGTTCAGCCTTCCCTCCGTCCAGGAAGTTTGCACTTGCGGCCAGTGTGGCGGTGATCGTTGTGGTGCCGGGCGAGACCGGGATGATCTGGCCATCTTCAATCCTCGCTACGTTCGGGTTTGAGCTTACAAGCGTCACCGGCGCTCCCGATGTCGAATTAATCTGCGGAATAAACGCCGGATCGGTAGTCTTCTTTTCTGACAGCGCATTGAAGGTGAATGACTGCACAGACCTCCTGAACAAAACGCCTGTGGGGTTCTCACCATCCTCACCGGTGAAGTCACGCACTTTGATAAACGAAGATCCATCGGGCGAGACTCTGGCGATCATCCCTTTGCTGTTTGCGCCGCCATATTTAAATACGACGCAGATCCATCCATCCATCGTCTGCAATATGTCGATCGCCTCCACAAGCTCCCGGGAAACAAAACCGTATATCTCTTTATAGTTGCTGCCGTCATTGTCCAGTGTAAAAATCGAACCGCGGTTTGGGGCGCCCATACTCCCACTGAATCCGCTCAGGGAGGTAACGGCCGCGAGTCTGCCTCCGTTTAACTCGATCAGCTTTGTAATTTTCGGACTATCGCCGGGATATGGATGAGTAAATATCTTCGTAATCTGTCCCGTCGGTGTGATTCTGAAAATGCTTGCCTGATCATAAGAGACATAGTAGTTCCCATCGGATGCCAGCAACAGATCCGCCGTGGGTCTGCCCGCGAGGTCGAGTAGCTTTTCAAAGTCTTTGCCATCGTTCCGTATTTTGAAGAAGCCGGGTGATGACCATGAGTCGGCGCCCGTGATTCCATAGATGTTTCCAGATGCATTCTCCACCATCGACAACACCGGAAATTGTTTCTGATCGTATGCGTCGTTGTATGCTGTAATCTCTTCGCGATCCGTGCCATCTACATTCATTCTGAGCATGTAGTTCACGCCGTCGCGAATTCCACTTACCCAAAGGTGACCGGTAGAAGCATAGAATAACTCCGTTACAGTTTGTCCGGCAGGAAAGTCATATATCTCCTGATAAGCACCGTCTGCGGCTCGTACGCGGAATACGGCACCACCGTCAACTGCAGTTATCTCCGCGATTCCAAAATAGTACTCACCGGAGGCATCAGTGACCAGACCTCGCGGAGACTTAGTGCCCTGAGGAAAATCGTAAACGACATCGAACACACCTGCCGATGTTACTTTGAATACTGTTCCGCCGTTCTGACTTCCGCCGTCGGTAGTCATGCCCAGAAACACTCCTGGTGCGGCTTCAACCAGCGGGCCGTTTCCCGGATTGCCAGCGCGTTCTTCCAGGTTCACCATGATGCTGAAGCCATTGCCGTCTTTGCCTATTCTGAAGATTGTGCCCTGGCTATTGGTGCCGCCTTTGGCGGTTGTACCATAAAGGTATCCATCAGTTCCGTCAACTAACTTGCCGAAAGGGTTGGATCCCAAGGGTGATTGTTCCGTGTCGGTATCTTCGAAGCTGTGGAGCTGAACAAAATTTGTTCCGTCAGGATTAACGCTGAACACTGTTCCCTGCTGGTAGGTACCTCCACCAGCGGTCATACCATAAATGCGGCCGTCCGAACCAAAGATGACTTCGTAACCCGGTACCGACCCAGTAATGTCTTGCTTGAATTGAACGACTCTTAGGAAGCCTGATCCGTCTTTGCTGATCCTGAACAACACTCCGTCGCCGAAGTCGCCACCCCGGGAGTTTATTCCATAAAGCAATCCGTCGGGCCCCTGCACCAAACCACCACGCGGCAGTTGCCCCGACTTTGGAGCCGCACTGTCGTTGAAATACTTCAGGATGGTGAACCCGCTCCCATCAGTATTAATCGAGAAGATGCTTCCGTGACTATAGAATCCGCCCGCCTGCGTGACTCCATAAAGTTTTCCATCGTCAGCCTGAATGACGTTGTTGGCAAAGCGCCCTGACAGATCGCTGAAGTTATAAATGACCTTAAACTGTGTGCCGTCGGCTTTGATGCGGAACAGTGTCCCCCCGCCGTTGGCACCTTCGACTGATGTCGTTCCATACAAGAAGCCATCGTTCGCCTGCGTGAGATTTCCGAATGGATTTTTGCCATCAGTTCCCTGCAGGTGATAGAGGTAAGTAAAGCCGCTTCCGTCAGCTTCGATCCTCACAACGCTTCCGCTATTCGCAGCGCCGCCATAGCGAAGCGTGCCGTAAAATTTACCATCATTGCCCCTGATAAAACCTGCCATGGGCTTCGGCATAGTTCGAACGCCAAACTGTTTTATAATATCGAAGGAGGAGCCCGATGAATTCATGGAGAAGATCACGCCGCTGCCATTGGGACCGCCAAGCGCGCTGGTGCCGACCATTTCATACACATTACCAAGATCCGCTACTTCGAATGTGTGGCTTACTTGCTGTGCCGGTTCAAAGTTCGTGCTTCCCGGTTGTATGGCTGATATTTCAGCTATACCATGGCCTATGATCGTGACGCGTCGTCCATCCACACGCACAACACCCGGAGTGGATGTGACGAAGGTTATTGGAAGACCGGCTGTAGTGCTTGCAGACAACTGAAAAGCCGGGGCACCAAACTTTTTCGATTCTACGGCTGCAAACGTGATCGTCTGCTTCGCCTTTCTGATGATCAGTGTTCTCTGTGCCGTGCTGTTTTGATAGCCAGGGCTTGTGTTGGTCGCGGCCAGCGTCACGGTACCCGCAGACAAAATAGTTACCCGCGCGCCACTTACAGACGCTATGGAAGAGTTACTGCTCGAGAAGGTCAGCGGCATGCCCGAATCGTTCCAGCTTTCAATCTCGAAGGGATCATCGCCATAGACAAATTCCGGCAATGGCTTGATGTAAATTTGATCGAGTGCCGGGCGTACGATCAGTGTGTGCAATACGGTCGCAGCTTCCATGTATTGATCATTGCCGGCTTGTGTTGCCGTGATGGTCAATGTGCCGCTCCCCTTGATGGTGAGATAATAGTTGTCGACCGATCCTATTGAATTGTCGGAAAGAGAATACGTGATGGGCAAGCCTGCTGATGACACGGCCCGTAGAGGTATCGGTTGAACACCAAAAGTTACTTCAGTAGGGACGTTAAGGGAAATAAGCTGCCCCTTCCTGTCGATCTGAAGTTTTCTCACCACGGCCGTTGCCGCAGCGAGCGTGTCATTGCCGGGTTGGAAAGCAGTGATATCGACCGAACCTGTGCCTTTGATGGTTACCAGGTTTCCATCGACCTGCGCTATTGAGGGATCTGACGACGTATACGAAACCGGTAGACCAGACGTTGAAGTTGCTACCAGATTGAAAGGCGCGTCGGTAGCGGTCTTAGGAAGCAGCTCAGGAAATGAAATCGTGTTTCCAATGCCTGGCGTAAGTGCCGGGTTCACCGTGATTGTTCGCGTTACAGGGGTGGCGGCACTGAACTTTGAGTTGCCGGGTTGTGTGGCTGTGATCTGGGTGGTCCCGGCGGACAGGAGAAACAAATAACCGTTTTGCACGACGGCTATTCCGGGAGGGTTACTTGTGAACGTAACCGGCAAATTGGCTGAGCTTCCCGCGGATAGATACACGGGCGCACCTCCTACCCTGTGTGGACCGGCGACGTTGAAGAAACTGATTGTTTGCAAACCCTTCAGGATCTCCACAGAGAAACTCTTCTCAGCTGGTTTATAGTTTGTATTACCCGGCTGCCAGGCAGTGACCGTCACGTTGCCAATGTCAAGAGGTTCAGCGCTGGTCCCCAATATGTTCAGTTTGGTGAGATCGTCGGATCTGAAGGCTACCGCCAGGCCGGCTGACGAACTCGCCGACAGATTAAAGTAATCACAGCACAGCTTTAGGCCAACGGCGTTCACGCTTAATGTCTGCGTTGCCCGATCGACAAACAGATGTTGTTCCACGGGTTTTGCGCTTTCAAATTTGCCGTCGCCGGTTTGGCTGGCCGTTATGGTAAAATGCCCCGCTCCGCGGATCGTCACCGTGTTGCCATTGATGGAGACGGATGGACTGTTTGAAACAAATGTAACGGGAAGGCCAGACGACGCTGACGCCGAGAGGGCAAATGGACCATCTCCGTAAACTTTGGCCGGCAGCGGCTCAAATTTGATCGACTGCGGTGTCTTCAGAACGTTGAAAAAAACGGAGGCCTGATTATCCAGGTATTCGTGGTTGCCGGGTTGAATTGCCATGACTGAACAGGACCCGGAAGTTTTGAAAATAAGCTTGTTGTTCCTTATAGCCACTATAGAAGTGTCTGTGCTGACGAAATAGTACGGGCGATCGACCTCACTCCTGACGACAGGTTCGAATGGAGACGTCCCAGCCACCTGATCAGTGATAGGCTCAATGCTCATGCGGAACTGTTTCCTGGTCATAGCCAACGCTCCAACAGGGTTAGAACCAGATGAATTGTAGTCGTACAACTTGATGAACTGATTCCCGCCCTGCAGCACGAACAACACGCCCTGATCATTGGCACCGCCGGAGTAAGTTGTGCCATACATGTTCGCTCCCTCGGAGTCGATCAACAGGTCACCGCGTGGTGCCTTACCGTTGGCGCCGTTGAAGTCGAGAATCTTCTGGAAGGCCCCCGCGCGGCTGATCCGAAAGATCGTTCCGAATCCATAAGTACCACCGGACGACGTCATACCGTACAGGGTTCCATCGGTAAACGTGACCAGCGATCCCATCGGGTGTGAACCAGTAGCCAGTCCGTTAAAATCTACCAATTTGACAAAATCAGTGCCGTCGGGGCGAACGCTAAAAATGACGCCGTGCCCGTATAAGCCGCCGTTTCTGGTCATGCCATATAGCCTGCCATCATCTGCCTGCACCAGGCTTCCTGTCGGATTTGAACCTTTTTTCTGCCCGTCGAAGTCCAGTTTTTTAGTAAGGGCTGCATTCGCTCCCACGATGTTGAACGAGAAGATCACACCGGCATCGAACGCGCCGCCGAACTCCGTCATGCCGTACAGGCTGCCGTCGCGAGCGAGGATGGGCGTCCCACGCGGCATTCTTCCAGTACTCGGTCCCTGGAATGACGCCAGCACCGTTGTCGTTGAATTCAACACAAGCGCATCAAGTGTTGAGAACAAGGTGCCATCACCAAACTGTCCGTTCTTAGACATAAAGCCGTAAAGCCTGCCGCTGGATGTGGGCAGTAGTCCACCCGTTGGGTTGGTACCGGTTGACGTCGTCACGCGGAATTGGGATGTACTGAACAATCCACTCTTCCCAACCACCACCTGAACGCGATTGCCGTAGCCCGTGCTGAGATAACCTGATTCCGTCAAACCTACGAAGTGCCCTATGTACGTATAAAGGCCGACTATACTTCGTCGCTCGTTGATCTGACTGAATCGGGCTCCGTCTCCCGGCAGTCCGAAATCTGTTCCATTAAAATCCCGGAAAGAGAGGAATCCGGACCCATCAGTATTAATCTGATAAGGAACGCCTTTATTATACGAGCCTCCATATTGTGTCATACCGTACAAGACTCCCTGTGCATGATTCTGTAAAGGCAGAACAAGGAAGTAAATGAATGATATGAAGGTGAGGCCCGATGCCTTGACTGCAGGTATCTTTTTCACAAACAACTATATTATTACGAAACAACTTTTGGGTAATGCAATGCGTCCAACCGGTTCGTTGCAGAGAACGTGGTGTTGGGGAAGCAGGTGGATTGGAGAGGAAAATCCGTTATCAATTATGTGATAATGCCGGCGAAAAACAAGCAGATACAGGGCCTTTACCAAATAATTATAGAACTATTTTATCTGCATACAGGCGGGGAGTTGCGACGGGAAATAAAGCGCTACGATGAAATGATGGGCATCATTAACGAGTCGTGATTTTAATCATCAAAGATTAAAAATATAAAGCTTAACGGTTGGATGAGCCTGCCGTGAACTGATTATTTCCTACCAAACAACTTCTCCACTTCCCTCCTGGTGAATTGAATTCTCCCTTTGTCAGTGGAGAACATAATAGCCTTTGTTTCAATCATGGCTGCTCTGTAAACAGACACCTTTTGATCGCCCAGGCGGAAGATGCGGATATAGTCTTTATTTCGCCAGTTGTCTTTCTCAAAAAACGACAACAATATCTCATAAAGGCTGTGGAGCGTGTTGCCGTCGCTGCTGAATTTAATGGAGAAGTAGCTTTTTATTTCAGGACGCTGGTCCCACATCATCAGGAGAAATGTGGTGTCGCTTTCGTTGACGACGTACTGCAAACTTGCCTTGGAAAAGCCCAGGGAGCCCAGCTCACTATACATTGTCCATCCCTTGTCCGAGGGCGTGTATTCGGTGAGTTGCGCATGTGCTGTAGTCGAGCCTACAAATAGCGTAACAAATATCAACAAGCATTTCATTGGCGGTGTCTGATCATTTGGGAGTGCATTAAAGTTGGACATTTGTTTTCAACTTTCAAACGACGGGAGTAACTGAAGCTTAGCGGGTGCAGCAGATTGCGTATAGCTTCGATGTTGACGTTCAAGCCAAGCACCAGAAACGCAAGATTGCTATTGTTAGCGACAGGGAAGCACGTCAAGCGCCGGCCGATTGATCTCGTCAGCTTATAGTTGTGTGTCGAACGAAATTTTTGTCGGGGAACGTGTATTCAAAGTGGGCATTTGGCAAGTGAAAGAAAGAAGTAAATATGTCCGCCTAATTAAGCGCGGTCGTGTAACGATCTGAAAAAAGAAGGCATGGACGAAAGCTCGTCGCATGCCTTTTAAAAAACGAAACTATTAAACGACGCCTACGCCGGTACGCGGCGAGGCTTTTCACGATCCCAGAACCTGTGCTGAGCAATTGCTGAGACGAATTGCCTGGCTAATTTTTCGGGATCGCCTTGCAGAATTACTCCCTCGCGCATGACTGATTCATTCGTATATGTTGATGGTAGCTTACTAAAAAAGTAAGTCTCCTCCAGGAGCGGCGAAGTATTCGCATCGAAGGCAAGCGCCTTGCAGTGTTTATAGGCTTCGTTCAGGAAGTGTACTGCATTCGCTTCAGCAGCAAGGGTCGCAATGCTGTTCACTCCTGCAGGCACATATACGGCATCATAGAAGACGGAAGCAGCAGTAAGAAAACTCTTCTTAACCGGCACCTCCGTGTGATCTTCGGCAACCACATATCCCAGGTACGGCGCGATAACTTCCACTACAGCTCCCTCCTTTTCAAGAATATCTTTTACCACATTCATCGATGATAGCTCAACGCCATCGGCAATAAGGAAAGCAATTTTTCGTGTTGAGATAGAGTTCTTCACCGTATTGGCCATGCTTAGCGCGTCAGACTTCGGAAGAACCGGATCTTTGAATACAGGCTCATAATCCCGGGGATCGGCATCCGCCGGAACACTGCCATTCAAATTCTTCATCTCCTTTGGTACGCGCACCCTCAAACCCAGCGCCACTTCATGTGCCAGCGCTTTGTCGACGTGCTGCAATATGCCCACCATTCGTTCACGAATCTCAGGTCGCTCTACCTTGCCCAACTCAAATCTCAGCGCATCAATGAGGTGATTCTTCTCCGGCTCGGACTGACTGAAATAAAACAGCTTCGCCTGGCTGAAATGATCTAAAAAACTTTTGCTCCTGTTTCTGATCTTATGCGCGTCGATGCGTTCGGGAAATGACACAAAGCCGCCGTCCTTCATCATCGCCTGAAACGGGCAACCGCCGCCGATACTGTTCGGGTGATAGCTGGCCTTGCCTTTATTAATCGTCTGTCGCATGTAGCCTTCCCGTTGATTATTGTGAATGGGCGCGATGGGGCGATTGATGGGTATCTCGTGGAAGTTAGGACCTCCCAACCGGATAAGCTGTGTGTCCGTATACGAAAACAGTCTTCCCTGCAGGAGCGGATCGTTTGTAAAATCGATTCCGGGCACTACGTTTCCAATGTGATAGGCGACCTGTTCCGTTTCAGCAAAGAAATTGTCGGGGTTCCGGTTCAGGATCATCTTTCCGATGCGTTGAACCGGGACCAGTTCCTCGGGAATGATTTTGGTCGGATCCAGGAGGTCAAAATCAAATTTGTGCTCATCTTTTTCGGGAACGATCTGCACGCCTAACTCCCACTCGGGAAAGTTACCACTCTCGATTGCTTCCCACAGATCGCGCCGGTGGAAGTCCGGATCTTTACCGGAGATGTTTTGCGCTTCGTCCCATGCTACTGAATGAACGCCAAGAAGTGGTTTCCAATGAAACTTCACGAAGCTTGACACGCCCTTATCGTTAACAAAACGGAACGTATGTACGCCAAAACCTTCCATCATACGATAGCTCCGTGGAATTGCCCGATCACTCATCAGCCACATGATCATGTGTGTGGACTCCGGCATGAGCGATATAAAATCCCAGAATGTATCGTGGGCGGATGCTGCCTGTGGTATCTCATTATCCTGCTCCGGCTTCACAGCGTGAACGAGGTCGGGAAATTTAATAGCATCCTGTATAAAAAATACAGGCATGTTGTTGCCTACAAGATCGAAGTTGCCCTGCTCCGTATAGAATTTTACCGCGAAGCCACGCACGTCGCGGGCAAGGTCTGTGGATCCGCGTGAACCCGCCACGGTAGAAAAACGAACGAACACCGGAGTTTCGATTTCCGGGTTAGTTAGAAAGGCCGCTCGGGTAACGGACGACATCGACTTATATACCTTGAAGACTCCGTGAGCCGCCGAGCCGCGTGCATGCACAACACGTTCGGGGATTCGTTCATGATCAAAGTGCGTGATCTTTTCGCGAAGGATAAAATCCTCCAGCAGACTGGCGCCACGATCACCACTTTTTAATGAGTTCTGATCATCATTGACGCGCACGCCCTGGTTGGTGGTGAGAAACTCTCCATTCCCTTCCTCCGTATTGGCG
>Ga0247822_10001871_pt1 | contig 13160 bp, 13 predicted proteins | sample 13C_Cellulose_Da_FD_192423 | JGI IMG/M metagenome (GOLD analysis project Ga0247822, IMG submission 192423) | Soil microbial communities from agricultural site in Penn Yan, New York, United States - 13C_Cellulose_Day30 | ecosystem: Environmental > Terrestrial > Soil > Agricultural land | place...
CACCACGACCTTCAGCGGACGCTCCAGTTGCACGTCGTCGGCGATGCGCTGGATGTAGTCGGCCGAGACATCGCGCTGCTGCAGGTCGCCGCGCGCGTTGGCCACGAACAGGCGGTTGTCGCGGATGCGTTCGTACAGGTCGGTGATCGCGTCACCGGACAGCGTCTGCCCGCCGACCACGATCTTGAACCCGTTGTAGTCCGGCGGATTGTGGCTGCCGGTGACCGCCACGCTGCTGCCGGTGCGCAGGTGATAGGCCGCGAAATAGGCGACCGGGGTAGGCGCCAGGCCGATGTCGATGACGTTCCGGCCGGCCTTGCGCAGGCCTTCGATCAGACCGCCGACCAGGTCGGGGCCCGAGAGGCGGCCGTCGCGGCCCACCACGATGTCGGTGAGGTCCTCGTCGCGCATCACCGAACCGATGGCGAGGCCGATCAGTTCGGCGACCTCCACGCTCAAGGTCTGCCCGACGATGCCGCGGATGTCGTAGGCGCGGAAGATGCCGGGATCCACCACCACGGCCTTGGCTTCGGCCTGGGTGTACTCATCCTTGGGCGCGGTACGCGTGCCGCCAGCCGGCGGCGGCGGGGGTTCGCGCATCAGCGCCTCGCCCAGTGTGGGCTCATCCGTCTCGCTCACTTCTGCTCCTTTCTTGCCCAGACCACCCATGCGAATTCCGCCGCGCGCGACCAGCACCGACACCACGGTGAGGCCGGCGAGCAGCACCGCCACGATCATGGCCGGAATGGCGCCCAGCCCCAGCGGACCGGGCTCGCTGACGGGGACCGCCGTCGCCACGCGCAGGCCGGTCTTGCCTACCGCGCGCGCCATGCGCTCCGCGCTATCCTCCAGGCCGCTGTTGCCGCGTTGCTTGATGGAGTAGCTGCCCTGCCGCAACGCAAGATAGCCGCCGGGCAACGCCACGCCATCGAAGGCCTGGGTCAGCTGCGTGAGCGGCAGGCGAACGTAGATGACGCCCTGCGGCGTGGATGCCGCCATGCCGAACGCAGTCTGCTTGCCGTCCTTCACCACGCGGGCCGCGATGCCATCGCCCTGCATGCCCTCCTCCAGCAGTGCCAGCTTGCTGAAACCGAAGGTCGCGGCATCCTCGTAGGCCGCCTGCAATGCGCCATCCAGGATCTCGACGTGCTCCACGCTCGCCCAACCGTCCTTCAGGGCGGCCACGGCGGCGGTCGTATCGTTGGTGGCCAGGGCCGCCTTGACCGGCGCGGATGCGAGCCGCTGCTCGAACTGGCGGACCTGCGCCGCATGGCTGGCCTGCACCGCCTCGACCGCACGATCGCGGGCCTGCCCGACCTGTTCCAGCAGGCGCGCTTCGCGCCACTGGCGGACACCGCTCCAGGCCAGCAGCGCTGCGAGCAGCGCCAGCAGCACCGCCAGCTTCGGCAGCGCGCCGCGCAGATCGCCCACGGGAATCCGCTTGCGGCCCTCGTTCGTCGTGTTCATCGCCTTGTCCCCTGTCATCGCACGCCGGTGTGGCCGAAACCACCCGTCCCCCGTGCGCTGTCAGCGAAAGTATCCACCACTTGCAGGTGCACGCGCACGACCGGCAGCACCATCACCTGGGCGATGCGGTCACCGGGCTGGATGGTGAAGGTCTCATGCCCCCGGTTCCACACGCTGATCAGCAGCGGGCCCTGGTAGTCCGCATCGATCAGGCCGGTGCCGTTGCCCAGCACGATGCCGTGGCGATGGCCGAGGCCGGAGCGCGGCAGCACCACCGCGCACAGGTGCGGGTCGCCCAGGTGCAGCGCGATGCCGCTGGGCACCAGCGCCGCGTCGCCAGGTTCGAGCACCAGGGGCGCGTCCAGCGCAGCACGCAGGTCCATGCCGGCGCTGGCCTCGGTGGCGTAGGCCGGGAGCGGCCATTCGTCGCCGAACCGCGGGTCCAGCAGCTTCACTTCCACGGCACGGGGTGCACTCATGCGTTCAGTCGCTCCACGATCAGGTCGATCAGTTCATCGGCCAACTGCGTCTTCGGCGCGGAGGCGAAGCTGCGCTCGCCGTCCTTCCAGTACGCCGTCATCGCATTCTGGTCGCTCTCGAAGCCGCCATCGGCAATGCCCACGCGGTTGGCCACGATCATGTCCAGCCGCTTGGCCTCCAGCTTCCTGCGCGCGTACTCGGCGACATTGTTGGTCTCGGCGGCGAAGCCCACCACCAGCTTCAGGGCCTGCGTCTGCGCGGCGACTTCGGCCAGGATGTCGGGCGTTCGCACCAGGTCCAGCGCCAGCGACTCGCTGGACTTCTTGATCTTGTCGGCGGCCGGCTCGCGCGGGGTGTAGTCGGCCACGGCAGCGGCGCCGATGTAGATGTCGGCCGGCAGGGCGGCGAACACCGCCCGGTGCATCTGCGCGGCCGAACGCACATCCACGCGCGCAACGCCTGCCGGCGTGGCCAACTGCACGGGCCCGGCGATCAGGGTGACGCTGGCGCCACGGCGCGCAGCGCTGGCGGCAACCGCGAACCCCATCTTGCCGCTGCTGCGGTTGCCCAGGTAGCGCACGGGATCCAGGTCTTCGTAGGTGGGGCCAGCGCTGACCACCACGTTGAGCCCGGCAAGATCCTGCGGCACCGTGGTGGCGCTGAGGGCGGCGCCGGACAGCGCAGCGACGATCTCTTCAGGCTCGGCCAGCCGGCCCGGACCGGACTCGCCCTCGGCGAGCGGACCATCGTTCGGTCCGATCACCTCTACGCCGCGTTCGCGCAGCGTGGCCAGATTCGCCTGTGTGGCGGGGTGCTGCCACATGCGGTGGTTCATCGCCGGCGCGATCATGATCGGCGCGGTGGTGGCCAGGCACAGCGTGGCCACCAGATCGTCGGCCAGCCCATGTGCCAGGCGCGCCATCAGGTCGGCCGTGGCCGGCGCGATGACCACGCGATCGGCCCACCGGGCCAGTTCGATATGGCCCATCGCCTGCTCGGCAGCGCCGTCCCACAGCGTGGTGCGGGTGGGTTGGCCGGACAGCGCCTGGAAGCTCAGTGGCGTCACGAACTGCTGGGCCCCCGCCGTCATGGCGACCTGCACTTCGGCCCCGGCATCGCGCAGCCGACGCACCAGCTCCAGTGCCTTGTAGGCCGCGATTCCGCCGCCCACGCACACCAGGAGGCGCTGTCCCGCCAGATCACGCATCTTGTCCGATCCGCTCACGTCGGCCCGTTCCTACGTCTATACAAGCGATTAGCTTACCCGAACGCCCCTCATCACCCGATGCACGCCCGGCGTCCGCCGGCCGATCCTGTCGCCATGCACATCCGCGACTGGCCCCACGACGAACGCCCCCGCGAGAAGCTGCTCGCCCGCGGCCCCACCAGCCTCAGCGACGCCGAACTGCTGGCTATCTTCCTGGGCTCGGGTCTGCGCGGGCGCGATGCCGTCGCCACCGCGCGCGACCTGCTCGCCACCCATGGCCCGCTGCGCGCGCTGCTGGAACGTCCCCCCGCCGAACTGACGGCGCTGCCGGGCCTGGGGCCCGCCCGTGCGTGTGCCCTGGCGGCGGCGCTGGAGCTGGGCACCCGCCTGCTGCACGCCGCCCTCGAACGGGGTGACGCCATCAGCGACCCGGAGGCCGCCGGGCGCTACTTCGCCCAGCGGTTGCGCGGCCGTCGACACGAGGTGTTCGCGGCCCTGTTCCTCGATACCCGCCATCGCGTGCTGGCATTCGAGGAGTTGTTCCAGGGTTCGGTGGACAGCGCCGAGGTCCATCCGCGTGAAGTGGCCCGTCGCGCATTGGCTATGAACGCGACCGCCCTGATCGTCGGCCACAACCATCCTTCTGGATGCGCAGAACCCTCGGCCGCCGACCGCGCCGTGACGCAGCGCCTGAAGCAGGCGCTCGCACTGGTGGACGTCCGGTTGCTGGACCACTTCGTCATTGGCGATGGGCCACCCCAGTCGATGGCCGCGCGTGGATGGGTGTGAGGACGGCCTTCGCTGAACCATGCCGATCCCACGGGGAGGACCGGAAAACCTAGAATAGGCGGTTCCCACGCACCAAGACGGTTCTCCGTGAAAGCTTCCCTTCGCGCCTTGATCGCCCAGGGCATCGACGCCCTGCGCACCGCCGGCACCCTGCCGGCCGATGCCGCCACACCCGACTTCGTGGTCGAACGTCCCAAGACGCGCGAGCACGGCGATTTCGCCACCAACGCCGCCATGCAGCTGGCCAAGGTGGCGCGCAGCAATCCGCGCGCCATCGCCACCGCCCTGGTGGCGGCGTTGCCGGCCAGCGACGACGTCGTGAAGGTCGAGATCGCCGGCCCCGGCTTCATCAACTTCCACATGAGTCCGGGCGCCTATCAGCGCGAAGTGGCCACCGCGCTGGCGCAGGGCGCCGCCTACGGCCGCAACGACAGCGGTGGCGGGCGCACCGTCGGCGTGGAGTACGTGTCGGCCAATCCGACCGGTCCGCTGCATGTCGGCCATGGTCGCGCAGGTGCGATCGGCGACTGCATCGCACGCGTACTGGCTGCCAACGGCTGGAACGCCAAGCGCGAGTTCTACTACAACGACGCCGGCGTGCAGATCGACAACCTGGCCAAGTCCACCCAGGCGCGTGCGCTGGGCAAGTCGCCGGACAGCGAAGGCTGGCCGGAAGACGGCTATCGCGGCGACTACATCGCCGACGTGGCGCAGGCCTATCTCGACGGCGATTCGGTCGAGGTGGAAGGCCACGTCGTCACCGGGGAAAAGGATCCCCAGGACCTCGACGCCATCCGCCGCTTCGCCGTGGCCTATCTGCGGCGCGAGCAGAACCTGGATCTGGCCGCGTTCGGCGTGTCGTTCGATCGCTACTTCCTGGAAAGCTCGCTGTACTCGGACCGGAAAGTGGAGGAGACCGTGAGCAAGCTGATCGCCTCCGGCCACACCTACGAGGAAGGCGGTGCACTGTGGCTCAAGTCGACCGACTTCGGCGACGACAAGGACCGCGTGATGCGCAAGTCCGACGGCACCTACACCTACTTCGTGCCGGACGTGGCCTACCACCTCAGCAAGTGGCAGCGCGGCTATGAGCGCGCCATCACTGAGCTGGGCGCCGACCACCACGGCTCGCTGGCGCGCGTGAAAGCCGGCCTGCAGGCGCTTGGCGAAGGCATTCCTGCCGGGTATCCCGAATACGTGCTGCACCAGATGGTCACGGTGATGCGCGGTGGCGAGGAAGTGAAACTCTCCAAGCGCGCCGGCAGCTACTTCACCCTGCGTGACCTGATCGAGGAAACCAGCGCCGATGCGACGCGCTGGTTCCTGATCGCGCGCAAACCGGATTCGCAGCTGACGTTCGACATCGACCTGGCGCGCCAGCAGAGCAACGACAACCCGGTGTTCTACGTGCAGTACGCGCATGCCCGCGTGTGCAGCCTGCTGCGCCAGGCGGGCGAGAAGGGTTACGCCTACAACCAGGCGAACGGACTGGCGAACCTGGCGCGCCTGGACGACGACACCTCGCTGCAGCTGATGGTGGAACTGTCCCGCTATCCCGAAGTGGTGGAAGCGGCCGGCGAATCGCTCGAACCCCATGGGGTCGCGCAATACCTGCGCGAGTTGGCCTATGCTTTCCATACGTGGTACGCCGGCACGCCCGTGCTGACCGACGATGCGCAGGCACGTGATGCGCGGCTGGCGCTGGCACTGGCGGTACGCCAGGCGCTGGCCAATGGACTGGACCTGTTGGGCGTAAGCGCGCCCGAGAAGATGTGAGCGGAGAGCAGTAGATGGCAGCAAGGCGCGGCAAGAGTCAGGCCACACGCAATTCCAGTCAGGCCACGCCCGCGTGGGTCTGGCTGATCCTCGGCCTGCTCATCGGCCTGGCGGTGTATTTCGTCGTGCCGGGGCTGGGCAAGAAGGACGGTGATGGCTTCTTCCGTCCCACGCCCAACCCTGACGCGCAACCCGCCCCCGTCGACAGCGCCGATGTGGAAGCCGTGGTGCCCGACGCGCCGAGCAACGAGGCACCGGCCACCGCCCCGACGACGGACGATGCCGCCGCGAAGGAAACCCAGTACGACTTCTACACCCTGCTGCCCGGCAAGGAAGTGCAGATGTCCGACGCGGAACTGGCCGCCAGTGCACGCGAGGAAGAAGCACGCAAGGCGCGCGCCGCCCTCAACGGGCAAGCCACGACACCCGTCGTGGCTGCGCCGGCTGCCGCCGCAGCGGCCCAGCCGACACCGATCAACGAAACCGCGCCTGCCCGCCCGGCCGAGACACCGCGCGCCGCAGACATCCCTCCCGCACCCAAGCCTGCTGCCACCGTGGCCAGCGCGGACACCGGCGCGCGCTACATCCTGCAGGCCGGCGCCTTCGGCGCATCGGGCGATGCCGAGGCCACCAAGGCCAAGATCGCCATGCTGGGCCTGAGCGCCCGCGTGGAGTCGGCACAGATCAACGGCAAGACCGTCTACCGCGTGCGCATGGGCCCGTATGGCACGGCGAGCGAACTCGCCGAGGCGAAGCAGAAACTCGCCAGCGGCGGACTGCCTGCGATGGCGGTGAAGGCCCAGTGAGTGCCACGCGGCCGACGCTGCAGCGCCTGATCGTGGCGACGGCCGCGGCGATGGGGTCGCTGCTTGTCGCCTCGTGGCTGGTCGGCCTTGTCCTGCCCGCACACTGGCAGGAGGTGGTGCAGACACGCTGGGGATTCCTGGCACCGGTCAGCTACGTCGTGACCGCCCTCTGCATGGGGCTGGGTGGCGCGCTGGCAGGCCATCGCTTCCTGATCGTCGCCGTTGGCCTGACGCTGGCGGTGTGGATCGCGACGCTGTCGGTGCTGGCCGGCATCGCCGGTGCGGCCTCGGACATGTCCTACCCCCTTGGTTTCCTGCTGCGCACGAACGCGCTCAGCGCGACGCTGTCCGTGGTCGCCGCCGCGCTCGGCACTTGGCTGGGTGCCCTCTGGTATGCGCGCCGCTGACCGCGAACCGTTTTCCCTCCGCGAAGGAATCCCCATGACCCGTACCGCCCTCATCACCGGCGCCACATCCGGCTTCGGTGCCGCCGCCGTCCGCCGCTTCGCCGCTGCCGGCTGGCGCGTGATCGCCACGGGCCGCCGTGCCGAGCGCCTGCAGGCGCTGGTGGATGAAATCGGTGCCGACAAGGTGCATGCCGCCGCGTTCGACATCCGCGACGAAGCCGCGATGGACGCCGCACTGGCTGCAGTGCCGGCAAGGTTCCGCGACATCGACCTGCTGGTCAACAACGCCGGCCTCGCGCAGGGCACCGCACCTGCACAGCATGCATTGCTGTCCGACTGGCGCACGATGATCGACACCAACATCACCGCGCTGGTCACGCTGACGCACCGCTTGCTGCCGCTGCTGGTGGAACGCAAGGGCGCCATCATCAACATCAGCTCGGTGGCGGGTGTCTATCCGTACCCGGGCGGCAACGCCTATGGCGGCAGCAAGGCGTTCGTCAGCCAGTTCTCGCTGGGCCTGCGCAGCGACCTGCACGGTACCGGCGTACGCGTGACCACCATCGAACCCGGCATGGCCGAAACCGAATTCACCCTGGTACGCACGCATGGCGACCGGCAGGCGTCGGACAAGCTCTACACCGGCGCCGCGCCGATGACGGCCGAGGACATCGCCGACACCATCTTCTACGTCGCCACCCTGCCGCCGCACCTCAACATCAACCGGCTGGAGATCATGCCGGTGACGCAGTCGGTGGCGGGCTTCCAGGTCGCGCGCGCGTAGTTGCTTCGCACTCCCGTAGCGTGCGCCACGCGCACGTCACGGGACATCCGGCATCGCGAGGCCGTGCGCAGAGCGCACGCTACGCCAGCGGTTCGTCCGAGAGGTAGGTGTAACCGGTAAGCCCCGCTTCCAGCGCGTCAGACAGCAGTTTCGATTCGTCGGCCGACAGGCCCGCCTCTTCCACGCGCTGGCGATACACCGCGCGCAGGTCGTCCAGCCGGTAGCCCACGTAGTCGAGCATCACGTCGGTGGTGTCGCCACGGCGCTGCTGGGTGAGCAGGTAGCCGGTGCCGGCATCGGCGCTGACTTCCACCGCGTCGGTGTCGCCGAACAGGTTGTGGATGTCGCCCAGGATTTCCTGGTACGCGCCGACCAGGAAAATGCCCAACCGGTAGCTTTCACCCGGCTTCAGCGCGTGCAGCGGCAGTGAGGAGTCCAGACCTTCGTTCTCCACGTAGGTATCGATCATGCCGTCGGAATCGCAGGTCATGTCGGCGATCACGCCGCGGCGGTCGGGTGCCTCGTCCAGACGGTCGATCGGCACGATCGGGAACACCTGGTCGATCGCCCACACGTCGGGAATCGATTCGAACACGCTGAAATTGACGAAGTACTTGTCCACCAGCCGTTCGTTCAACTCGTCCAGCAGGTCGCGGTGGCTGCGCTCGTCGCTGCTCAGGCGGCCGCGCACGGCATGCGCGATGGCGTAGAACAGGTCGTCGATGCGGGCGCGGTGCACCAGGTCGATCTGGCCCAGCGCATACAGCGACAGGCCTTCGCTGTGGTGGTGTTGCGCCTCGTGGAACAGCTCCACCGCCGGCCGCGTGTCCAGCTCGGCATGGATCTCGCGCAGGTGGCGGATCACCGCCGGCTCGTCGTCGTGCGACGGCGGCACGCGGCCTTCCGGCGCCTGCTCGACTTCCGACACGTTCACTACCAGAACCGCGTGATGCGCGGTCATCGCGCGGCCACACTCGGTGACGATGCGCGGCGGAGTGAGTCCATTCTGCTCGCAGGCCTCGGCCAGTGGCTGCACGATGTTGTTGGCGTACTGGCTGATGCCGTAGTTGATGGAGCAGTAGCTGCGCGAACGCGTGCCCTCGTAGTCGATGCCCAGGCCACCACCGACATCGACATGGCTGATGGTCGCGCCCAGCTTGGACAGTTCGATGAAATAACGCGTCGCTTCGCGCATGCCGTTGGCGATGTCGCGCACGTTGGAGATCTGCGACCCCATGTGGAAGTGCAGCAGATTCAGCGTGTCCTGCAGGCCCGCCTCGCGCAGCTGCTTCCACAGGTCCAGCACCTGGCGCGGGGACAGGCCGAACTTGGCCTTGTCACCACCGCTGTTCTGCCACTTGCCGGCACCGAGCGTGGCCAGGCGCATGCGCACGCCCAAGCCGGGCTTCACGCCCAGCTTGCGCGACTCTTCGATCACCAGCGCCAGCTCGGACGGCTTCTCGATGACGATGAAGGTCTGCAGGCCCAGCTTGCGGCCGATCAGCGCCAGGCGGATGTACTCGCGGTCCTTGTAGCCGTTGCAGACGATCAGCCCGCCCGGGCGCGACAGCGCCAGCACGGCCATCAGTTCGGGCTTGCTGCCGGCTTCCAGGCCGAAACCCTCGCCTGCGTGCGAGGCCAACGTGCCGGCGACACCGCGATGCTGGTTGACCTTGATCGGATAGACCGCCGTATAGCCGCCCCTGTATTCCCAGTCGGCCTGCGCCTGCGCGAACGCGGCCTGCAGCTTGCCTAGGCGGTCGCCCAGGATGTCGGGGAAGCGCACCAGCAACGGCAGCTGGGCGCCTTGCGCACGCGCGGCGTCCACGACTTCCGGCAGCGGGATCACCGGCCCCTGCGCGCCCTTGGGCGACACCACGATGCGGCCGGCGGCGTCCACGTCGAAATACCCTTCGGCCCAGTGCGGGACGGAGTAGGTCTTGCGGGCGTGGTCGGTGGACCAGGACATGGCATTTTCCAAGGTGAGGCGAGCGGACGCGCATTCTACAGGCTGCGGTCACATGGGTCCGTTACAATGCGCCCCCGCAGCGGCAGGCCCCGTGGCCGTTGCCATTCCCTTCATGCAGGACAGCCCCATGACCGCCAACGACACCTGGTTCATCGAACACTTCTCGCACACCGGCTCGGCCATCGGCTTCCGCACCACCGGCAAGCTGGACGAGGTGCAGTCGCCGTTCCAGAAGATCGAGATCTACGACAGCACCGACTGGGGCAAGTTGATGGTGATCGACGGCGCGATGATGCTGACCACGCGCGACAACTTCTTCTACCACGAGATGATCAGCCATCCGGTGCTGTTCACCCACGCCGCGCCGAAGCGCGTGGTGATCATCGGCGGCGGCGACTGCGGCACCCTGCGCGAGGTGCTGAAGCACCCGGGCGTGGAGAAGGCCACGCAATGCGACATCGACGAGCAGGTCACGCGCATGGCGGAGAAGTACTTCCCCGAGCTGTGCGAATCGAACGACGACCCGCGCGCCGAACTGCTGTTCGACGATGGCGTGGCCTACATGGCCGACTGCGAGTCGGGCAGCGTCGATGTGGTCATCGTCGACTCGACCGACCCGGTCGGCCCCGCCGAAGGCTTGTTCAACAAGGCGTTCTTCGAGAGCTGCTTCCGCGCGCTGAAGCCGGATGGCCTGCTGGTGCAGCAGTCCGAATCGCCGCTGGCGCTGCTGGACCTGATCAAGGACATGCGTGCCGAGATGGGCAAGGCCGGCTTCCAGTCGTTCAAGACGCTGCCGTTCCCGCAGCCGTGCTATCCGACCGGCTGGTGGAGCGTCACCGTGGCCAGCAAGCAGGCCGGTTTCGATTTCGCCTTCCGCCAGGCGGACGCGGCGGCCAAGCCGTTCGACACGCTGTACTACACCGCGCACCTGCATACGGGCGTGCTGGTGGCGCCGCCGTTCGTGGCGAAGGCGCTGGGGGAGTAAGCCTCCGCGCGTGCAGCAACAAAAAAAGCCCCGCGATGCGGGGCTTTTTCGTGTCGTTGTCAGGCGTCGAACTCGCGCCAGTGGGGGATTCCATGCCTGCGCGCCTGATGCCGCAGGTACCAGGCCATGGTGAGACCGAACAGCAGACCCGCCACCAGCGCCGTGGCGACGCCGACCAGCATGGGCATGCCTTGCCTGCTCCACATCAGCAGCCACATGAAGAGGCCCCAGAACGCGCCGAAGAACCCGCCCATCAGCGTCGCGTTGATGGCGAAACCGGCCATGTGCGGGGGTGGCAGCTTCAGGCCCATCTTCCACATCAGCCGGAACAAAGGCGGCGCGTACGTGTTCCTGCCGAGCTTCTTGGACTCCAGCATCGCAAGCGCCCGCTGCAGACGCGTTTCGAAGACACCCATGGTCATCGCAGCCGTCCCCTACAGCGCGTCAGCGTCCAGTTCGCCGGTACGGATCCGCACCACGCGCTCCAGGTCGTACACGAACACCTTGCCATCGCCGATCTTGCCGGTGCCGGCCGCCTTCACGATGGCCTCGACCACCTGTTCGGCCTGATCGTCGGTCACCGCGACCTCCAGCTTCACCTTCGGCAGGAAATCGACCACGTACTCGGCGCCCCGGTAGAGCTCGGTGTGCCCCTTCTGGCGACCGAAGCCTTTCACTTCCGTGACCGTGATGCCGGCGATGCCGGTTTCCGCCAGCGCTTCGCGCACGTCGTCCAGCTTGAACGGCTTGATGATGGCCATGACCATTTTCATGCGGCTTGCTCCCGTGGATGCTGCACGCAGGATAGCGCGGCGCGACGGCGCGCGGTTGCGGCAACCGGTCCTGTCGCGGTTCAATGGCGGCCTCGCCGCCGGACTTTTCCGACAGCGCTGCGCAGCGAACGCCGATGGCCTGCCACCGGCATCGCCCACAAGCTCGGTGCACTGCCGGAGAACTGACATGATCGACCTCAACCACATCGACGACCTCGCCCGCCGCCTCAGCCAGCTGGTGCCGCCCGGCCTGCGTGATTCGCAGGAAGAATTGCAGCAGACCTTCAAGTCCGCGTTGCAGGCCGGCCTGGGGAAGCTGGACCTGGTGACGCGCGAGGAGTTCGACGTGCAGCAGGCGGTGCTGCTGCGCACACGCGAGAAGCTGGAAACACTGGAACGCACCGTGGCCGCGCTGGAAGCCCAGCTGGCCGACAAGCCCGCGCAGTCCTGACCCCGCCGCCATGAGTCTGGCCCTGGTGAACAGCCGGGCGCGGGCGGGCGTGTCCGCGCCGCCGGTCCGGGTGGAAGTGCACCTGTCGGGCGGCCTGCCGTCCACGCAGATCGTCGGCCTGCCCGAAGCCGCCGTGCGCGAGGCGCGCGACCGCGTACGCGCCGCGATCCTGTGCGCGCAGTTCGAATTCCCGACACGCAGGATCACCGTGAATCTTGCGCCGGCGGACCTGCCCAAGGACGGTGGCCGCTTCGATCTGCCCATCGCACTGGGCATCCTGGCCGCCAGCGGACAGATCCGCCGCGAAGCGCTGGCGGAATACGAATTCCTCGGTGAGTTGAGCCTGACCGGTGAACTGCGGGCGGTGGACGGCGTGCTTCCGGCAGCGCTCGCCGTGGCTGCGACGGGTCGAACCCTCGTCGTGCCGGAGCCCAGCGGCGCGGAAGCCGCACTCGCGCAACAGGGACGCGCATGCACCGGCCGCACGCTGCTGGAAGTCTGTGCCCTGCTCGAAGGCCGCAAGGTGCTGCCCGCCGCAACGGCGCCACCTCCGCTGCCCAGTTTCATCCCGGACATGACCGATGTGCGCGGACAGGCCCACGCCCGCCGCGCGCTCGAAGTGGCCGCAGCCGGTGGCCACCACCTCCTGCTGATCGGATCACCTGGTTGCGGCAAGACCCTGCTCGCCTCGCGCCTGCCCGGGCTGCTGCCGGTGGCGAGCGATGGTGAGGCCATGGAAAGTGCCGCCATCGCCTCGGTCAGTGGACGCGGGCTGGACCCCGCTCGTTGGCGCCAGCGCCCGTATCGCGCACCGCACCACACCGCGAGTGCGGTCGCACTGGTGGGCGGCGGAGCGCAGCCGCGACCGGGCGAGATATCGCTGGCGCACAATGGCGTCCTCTTCATGGACGAGCTCCCTACCTTCTAACCATCTCCCCGCTCAGGGTACGCGAGGGCGCGCGCGCGATAAGTGCTTGTTTTTCCTATTTTTTTATCGAACTTTTGAGGACTTTCAGCCTCGGCAAATACTTCATCAGATGAAGCGCCGACGGACGGCTCCCAAAAGCGCGCGCGTAAATGCAAGAAGTTCGCACCCCAATGTCTGGAGGCGCGCGCCCCACAGCGTAGGGGGCATGAAGACGCCCACTCCCTCCGACCGCGCCTTGGCCTTGCCAGGGTCCTTCTCCACCCTTGCACGGCGCCTGTCGGCCCAGCGAGGCCGCCCATGAGCGGCCCAACCGACCCTATCCCCGGCCGCGCACTGAG
>Ga0247822_10001874_pt1 | contig 13159 bp, 24 predicted proteins | sample 13C_Cellulose_Da_FD_192423 | JGI IMG/M metagenome (GOLD analysis project Ga0247822, IMG submission 192423) | Soil microbial communities from agricultural site in Penn Yan, New York, United States - 13C_Cellulose_Day30 | ecosystem: Environmental > Terrestrial > Soil > Agricultural land | place...
GGCCTCATCGGAAAGAAGTGACGATATGAGCCAGACCGGCGTGCAGCCCGACATCTGGAGCCAGTTGCAGTTGCTGGCCATCTCCGGGGTTGCCGGCGGCGCCTTCCGCGCAGCTTTTGCTCCCAAACAGGAGTGGAGGCGGAGGGTAGTGCAGGGACTGGCCGGCGCAATGGCCGCAGTCTTCCTCGGCGGTGCGGCCGCCGGGTTCATCAATCACATCGTCGATGTTGGCCCGTATGCCTATCTTGGCGCCGGCTTCCTCATGGGGTCGGGCGGCGAGATGGCGGTGCGGGCGATTCAGAACAAGGCGTTCGGCAAGCCGGAGCAGTAGCCGTCAGTAAAAAAGGCGAATGCGCATATATTGCGCGACTCGTTGGACAGTGGGCATATACTTCCTGTTCAACATGGGAGGCGGCGATGCCCGCGAAACCACCGACCACCAACCGCACATCGACTTGGTTTGTCGGCGCAATCGCCGTCCTGGCGATCGCCGCTATCGCGTTTCTCGTCTTCGCGCCGAACCCGACAGCCGGCGCTCAGAGCAGGGCGCCACATGCGACCCCGCATGTTCATCTGTCCTTCGGCGACGAGGTGGGCAGCGGCGTGCATGTCGGCCACGGCTACATCCTGACGGCAGCGCATGTCGCGGCCGGAACGAAGGGGACGATGACACTCAAGTCGTCCAACGGCGGGGTACAGTCCGCAGCGGTGCTGTGGGCTAACAAGCAGTACGACGTGGCGCTGTTACGGATCGAAAAGCCGGCGCTAATCGACGCCGTCGACCTGGACTGCGCCCCGAACTACGACGGCCAGAGGGTCGTACTGCACGGCAACCCGCTCGGTATCGAGTTCCTGAGCTCGGCCGGCAGCATCGTTGGAGAGGCGCGCGAGATCCAGCCGTGGGCCAACGTCGTGCCTGTCGACATGACGGTCGTGCCCGGGCAGTCGGGCGGCGCCGTGGTTGACGAAGCTGGCGACCTGGTCGGCATCGCCGTCGGTGTGGCGACGTACAATCTCGGCGTCACTGGCTTCGGCTTCGTCGTGCCCGCCGCAACCATCTGCATGCTGCTCGCTCGAGCATAAGCGCCCCGCTGCCCGCAAGGGTGGCGGGGATTTTGTTTTTGGGAATGAGGAGTCGCAAAGTGGTCCTGACTATCATCCTCACCGCATGGGCGGTGACATCGGTTGCGGCATTCGCGCTGCTCGTCTCTGATTGGCGGCGGAGGAGCGACGTCACCCGCGGCGACGCAACATTCATGGCTCTCCTGTCCTTGACCGGACCAATTGGCTTGGCGGCGTCTGCCATTGTATGGGTTGCTGGAGGCGACTGGGGTGGTCACGAGATCATCTGGAAGCGGAAGGCCCGCTGATGCCCATGCCCCCCGTCACAGACGAAGTGCTCGCCGAGCGCGTAGCCGCGTACCTGGCCGCCGACAAGAACCAGACCAAGGCCGCGGAAGCTCTCGGCATCGCGCGGGAGACGCTGCAATCAAGCCTGCGCCGTGCCGCTGAGCGCGGCATGCTCGGCACTGCGCCGGTGCTGCCCGGGTTCCGCATCAGCCAGACGACAAGCACGCCAAACGGCGACTTCATCCAGCAGAAGCCGGAGCGCGGCCCGGAATTCGAGGTGCCGGCCGGCCATACCGTCAAGGGCGTGTCGGCCTTGGTCGATGCGGACGGGCGGACGATCCAGCAATGGGTGAAGACGCGGGAGGAGCCGTCCGCGCTAGACATCGCTGAGACGCTCAAGGCGGCGTTCGCTGACTATGAGCCGGCGGCTGAGCCGACTCCCGCGCCGCATGGCGACGAAGACCTGTTAACGCTGATCCCGTGCAACGACTGGCATGTGAACCTGCTGACGTGGGAGCGCGAGACCGGCATCAATTGGGATCTGCGCATCGCTGAGCGCGTGATCGGGCAGGGCATCGAGGACGCAATCAGCCGAACGCAGTGTGCTGGGCTGGCGGTTGTTCTCGGCGGCGGTGATCTGCTCCACTCGGACAACAACGAGAACCGCACGGCCCGCTCCGGCAACGTGCTCGATGTCGACGGCAGACATCAGAAAGGCCTCGAGGTTGCCGGCCGACTGATGGTGCGGACGGTCGACGCGGCCCTGCGCAACAACGACCGCGTCATCGTGCGTGTCCTGCAGGGCAACCACGACGAACACACGTCGGTGGCGATCGGCTACTTCCTGCTGGCCTGGTATCGCAACGAGCCGCGCGTAACGGTCGACGTCGACGCCTCGCTGTTCTTCTGGCACCGGTTCGGGTCGGTGATGCTCGGCGCGACGCATGGCCATACGGTCAAACTCAAGGACATGGCGTCGATCATGGCGCACCGGCGGGCCGAGGACTGGGGTGCAACCAAGTTCCGGTACGTGCACGGATTCCATATCCACCACGCCAGCAAGTTCCAGACCGAAGGCAACGGCGTGATCATGGAGTCGCACCAGGCGCCGATACCGCAGGATGCATGGCACTACGGCGCCGGCTTCCTGTCCGGCCGGTCGGTGCAGACGATCACCTACCATCGGGAATTCGGCGAGGTGTCGCGCGTGCGCGTGGCGATGCTCGACGGCATGCCGACAGCCGCAAACGACAATCACACAGCAGAGGAGCAGGCAGCATGAGTGAGCAGTTCGAGACCAACGTGATCCGCAAGATCTACGACAACGACGACGGCACCTCCATCACCGTCCGCCCGGACACGGACGGGCTTGGGCTGGTGGAGGTGGATGGCGGCGACGACTATGGCCGCGTCGTTATGGTGCCCGCGCTTGCCGTGAAGGTGGCCGAGGCGATGAAGGCGTGCGCCTTGGAGATTGCCCCATGACCTGGAACATCTGGCGCATCAAGAACCGCTGGCTGCGGGCCGCTTTCATGTGGCTCGTGGCGGCCGCACTCGCCGCGCTCTGCCTTGCGGTGGCGCCCATCGCGATCGCAGTTCTGGCCGTCATTGGGGCGGCGTCCGGGCTGGCTGGCTTCTTCCGCAGCTTTCGCGACGGCGCCAGCGAGTGGCGGGACATCTTCGGTACAGCCTGGGCGGCGATGACCGGGCAGGATGCGCCGGGAGGTGCAGCATGATCATCCCGCCCAAGAAAGATGGCTGGATGCTCCAGTCGGACTTACGTCGCGAAGACCAGGCCCAAGCCCACGTCGAGGGCGTGCGGTTTGGCGACTGGATGCAGACCTACACCGGCCGGCAGTTCTGGCCGATGGATCCTCGCGCTGAGGAAGTCGAAATCGCAGACATCGCGCACAGCCTCGGGATGCAATGCCGGTATGCCGGACACTGCACCAACTTCTACTCGGTGGCTGAGCATAGCGTGCACGTGGCTCGCTGGCTGCTGGCGAACGGGCATGACCGCCTGACAGCCTTGCAGGGGCTGCTCCACGACGCGCCGGAGGCCTATCTGGTCGATGTGCCGCGGCCGGTTAAGCCGTTCCTGCCTGGCTACAAGCAGGCAGAGGCTCGAGTGTGGGCGGCCGTAGCCGAGCGGTTCGGCATCCCGGTTACGCTGCATCCAGCAGTGCACGAAGCCGACAACCGCATCCTTGGAGACGAGCGGGCGCAGAACATGGCGAGGTCAGCGGCCGAGTGGGCAGATACCGGCGCTGAACTGGGCGTCATGATCGAGTGCTGGCGGCCGGCCGAGGCGCCGGGACGTTTCAGCGAGATGTTCTACGACCTTACGGAGGTGGTGTGATGTTCATGCAAGACGACGGCAGCATCACCTCGGCTGCAACCAAGAACCCGGCGGTTGGGTATCTTCATGCCGACGGTCAGGTTCGCTACCATCCCTTGGACAACGCAGGCGCACGCCTCGCCACCGTCACATTCGACGAGCTCGTGCCGCGCTACACCCCGCCGCCCCCTGCGAACGACAACGGCAGCACGCCCCGAGTGGTCGGACTTTGCGGCCCAGCAGGCAGCGGAAAGTCGACCGTGGCGCAGTACCTGGTGGACAACTTCGGCTATACGCGGGTGCGGTTCGCTGGCCCGCTGAAGGCCATGTCGCGCGCCGTCGGGCTAACCGATGCTCAGATCGAGGGCGATCTCAAGGAAGTCCCGTCCGCACTTCTCTGCGGACGGACGCCCCGCTACTTCATGCAGCGGCTGGGCACCGAGTTCGGCCGCGACCTGATCGGCGAGGATTTCTGGGTCGGGCTGTGGGCGCGGGACGCGCGAGACGTGCTGGATGCAGGCGGCAAGGTAGTCGCCGACGACTGCCGGTTCGAAAACGAAGTCGCCACCGTGCGCGAGCTCGGCGGGCAGATCGGGTTGCTCCGCGGTCGGGGCGGGCTTGCCGCGGCACATGCCAGCGAGTCTTTCGTGCCACCGGATCCAGACTTCGTACTCGACAACGCCAGGTCGCCGACCGACCTGTACTTCCAATTGGCCACCTGGCTCCGCCACGCCGCCTAACCAAACCCCGCCCACCACCACGCCCCAGCGTGAGCCGGGGCGTTTTTTTGTTCTCTCGCTGCGCCATTGCCTCTTGCGTCCCGCCACAAAGCTGACATGTTTACGCCGGGCGTCAGAACCCGGACCGAAGATAGGAACACACGGCAAGCCGCGCATCGCGTCTGCCTGCTGTGACCGAACATGGGATGCGCATTGGCGTGCGCACCAACCAGGCTGCATTTGCGGCCGGGGGCGGTGTGCACATGTCCAGACGAATCCGCGACGCGGACTAGTTAAAAGCCCATCGGCCTGTCTCTTCGGCAGGTTCTGAACCCCCGGCTACCGGCCGGCGTTGGGGTCGGAGAGGTTTGCGCAGGTAGACAAGGAACGCACGACGATAAGTAAATAGGTCTTTTTGACCTATACACATCATAAGAAAATCCATTGAACGACCAAGACATATTTTTTGGCCGGCGCGGGGTTGCTTTGCGCGCCGATGAAATAGCGCAATTCAAACTCAATTGCCCCTAATTCCGTAAGAGCATTATTTGTTCACGAACCCCGACCGTGATGCGTCGTTCAGGAGGGGTAGAAGCGATGGATACTGGCGAGTGTGATTCCTGCATCTACAGGCTGAGGGCGCGCGAGGAGGCGCGGCGACTGTTGCGGCTGCTAATGGCGGCCGGCTCTTTGCGGGATGAGGGGAAAGGATATCTGACATTCGAAAGCGAGATCAGCCCGCAGCAGGCGCAGGTTCTATGTCAGTGGGAGGCGGCATGCGAGGACTGCGAGGACAGCCATGATCAGGAGGACAGCTTTGACCGGGAAGAGGATCGTAGCTTGCCCTGGCAGGAATGGCCGCCACCGGTGGAGATGAAGAAGGTCGCTTAGCCTGCGCTGGTGGCCGCGCTGGCGCGAGCATGGGCACAAAAAAGGCCCGCAGCAACGTCTCTGCGGGCCAAGTGGGCGGCTTGGGAGGGGCGCCGCTAAAGGATCCAGGCGGCTCCGTGGAGGTGACGAACGGAGTCGACGGCTGACTGAACATCGTCGACGCAGGCTGCGAAGAACGCCTTCCAGTCCTTGCGGTCGAGATGGTGGCGACGGTGCTCGATGCTTGCGAGCGTCCCGTCCAGGTCAAACACGACGAACATCCGGTCAGTCCTTCTTCTCAGGTTGCGGCTGTGGTTCGGGTTGCTGTTCCGGCTGCGCCATCTTCTTCGGCGGCCGCTTCACCCAAACGCCGTTGTGGTAGAACCCCGTCGATCGGGGTGACCGTAGGCGGCGCAGGGTCTCGGCCGCGCTCAGCGGGTAGCCGAATTGGTCGGTGTACGCGTCAGCCAAACCACCGCACCCCCATGATTGCGCCGACGACATAGATCGTCAGCGCGACGCCGAAGGTCGTCACGATGAACTCGGCGATGGACATCGGGAAGATGCCGGGGTTGCGGGATCTCACGCCGCAACCGGCAAGCGTGCCGCCTCCTCGTTCGCATTCGCGTTGAGCAGCGCGACGATCCGCTCTGCGAGCTCGGGCTCGAACGCCGGCGTCATGGTCTTGCCGTCGCTGTGGATGCTGGCGATGCTGCGGCCCGCCTCGTCGAGGATGACGGACGCGTCGGCTTCGGGGTTGTGGACTACGCGGTACATTCTGGCTCCTCATAAATGCGAATTCGAATGATTGTGGACGAGCGAATTACGACCTGGACCACACGTCTCCACGCTCATCGGTGAACGTAGCTGGCCTGGACCGGACGAACGCTTCGTCGATTGCGAGAATTTCGTCGACGTGGCGCTCGATGATGGGAACCAGGACAGGATCGAGTATCTTGTCCGCGATAGCGTGCGGGTCGAACAGAACCCACCGGCCGTTCCTCTGCGTCAGTTCGCCCCTGAGGTAACGAGTGCCGTAGTGCGTTGAGCGGGCGTCGATCTTGAGCGTGCCGCGCTCCACCAACGAGACGGTATACGAGCGCCTGAACTTCGGTCGCTCCTCCCTGTGCGCCTCAACAGATACGGCTGACCGGCTGGTTCGTTCTGTGGCATCGGTCGGCGCATCGAAGGTGAAGTCGTCGTTCGTCGCCGCACGAGCGTTGCGCCACTTGCCGAAGATACCCATCACGCACCGCCCTTCACGCGCTCGGCGAGCATGGCGTCGGCAAATTCGTAACGCAGGATTGCCATCGCGCCCCACAACTTCAGCCGTTCGGCCGGAGAGACCGTGGCGTCCAAGCCAGCCGCCTGCTGCGCCATTCCCCAGTCGACGGGCGCCTGCCCAGCGAAGTGGTCGCGCAGACTCATGCGCTCCGCGGGGACCGGCTCCGGGTTCTTCCCGAAATTCACGTCGATGCCCGTCCTCATTCATCCCTCCTTGGTTGCCACCAGTTTGGCCGGTGGCCCGCCTCCGGCGTTGCGGCCGGTCGCTGTTCTCTCGCTGCAACAGTCCGCGCGCCTCGCGCTGCCTTCACATGCTCGCCTCCTGGGTTGGCCGTTAGGCCGCGGCGCTCACATCTGCGCCGATGACTCACCATATGCGAGTTCGCCTTTTTGTGTCAACAGGCAAGGCGATATATGCGAATTTATGGAAACAGCCCAGACTCAAAAACGGGCCAAAACGGTTTGCAAACCTACAGCTAACCTACTGAATTTTCGACATGACCCAAACACAGGGTTTGCCGAAAAGATGAGTATAATCAATGACTTGCACCAGACTACGAATCTGGGGGTCAGGAGTTCGAATCTCTTCGGGCGCGCCAAAAACCTTAAGCAAGATCAATGGGTTGGGTTTTTGGCTCCCTGCGCCGCTTGTGACGGTTTGCAGCCCGTTTGCAGGGGTTCGTTCGCGGACTGTTCTCATATCCGCGCATGTCACGATTCCTTCGCCGCTGGCAACGCCGCCTCAAACTTCGCGATCGCGTTCTTCGCCATACCGCTAGTCCGCGCCAGGTACTTGTCAAGAATCTCTTGAGCTCGCCGCAGACTGTGCCCAGTGATCGACGCCACCTCGGCCACGGTGCAACCGGCTTCGAACAGCATCGTGACCGTGGTGCCGCGGATGTCGTGGAAGTGAAGACGCAACTTCGGATCCGCCTTTACGCCCAACGATTCGTCAGCAACGCCGGGCAGCTTGGCAGCCTCGTACACCTCGTCCCATCGCCTAGCGAAGTAGCGTTTCTGGAACGCCATGCCGGTCTTGGTAAGCAGGATGAGCGCCCCCCGTTTAGGTGCTGCGTCGAGCGTCGCCTTAAGCGCGGTCGTACACGGCACCGTTATTAGCGGCGCCTCCTTGCCGCCTCGCCTGGCCTTGCCCTGCCGCAGCTTGATCGTCGTGCCGTCGTATTGGCTCCAGGCCATCTTGCGGATGTCCGCCTGCCGCTGGCCGGTGTGTAGCGCCAGCACTAAGGCTAGCTGCATCTCAGGCTCGGCGGCGGCCATGAACGCATCGACGTGCTCTGGCAGCCAGATCATGTCCGAACGGTCGCCCTCGTAAGCCCGCTCGAACGTATCTAGAACGTTCGTCTCGAGGTTGGAGTCGCTGGCTGCCCACGACAGGACTCGCGCTAGTATGGTGACGCGGTTGTCTGCCTCGCGCGGCTTGGTCTCCGAGAACTCATCGTGCCATTCGAGGACATCCTTGCGAAACGATTTGCTCGCGAGCGCGTCGAGAGGGACGTCGCCGAACTTGCCGTCCCAAAACTTGAAGATGCGCCGGTACTCCGTCTTTGTGCTCTCGGCCAGCTTGCGCCACTTCTGGGTCTTTTCGAAATCACGGAACAGGCCCGTGAGTTTGCCTCTCTTCCGCTCTGTCATTTTCGCTTCGGCGGCAGCGAAGGAGGCATAGAACTTTGGCGTATTCGGCTCGCCCTCCAGGGGCGTGCCGGTGGCGCGATGGTAGTAGTGGGTGCGAACTTTCCCGTTTGCGAGTTGCCGCTTGACCTTGTTCACACCAGGTGGATTACGCGCGGTTCTTGCGGGCATTCTCTGCTTTCCACTTCTCGTATGGATCTAGACCAACGTCCACCGCAGCCACCTTACCATTGATAGCATCGCGGATCGCGTCGCGGCTCCAGCGGCGGGTGCCATGTAGTGCGGGCGGCACGATGCCTTTGCGCACCCAAGCATCAAAGCCGGATGGCGTCAGCCTGCACATGTCGGCGGCTTCCGCCCGCGTCAGGACGAGCGGATAGTTATCGTTGGCCGCGCTCATGGTGTGTCTCGGGATAGGGCGCGGTCGGCGTCGATACGAGCGGACTCGGCCCGCTTCCATGACTGGTACTGCTGGTCGTTGTCGAAGATCAGCCGCCGCACGTAGCGCTCGATCACGGGCAGCGTCCAACGATCTTCCGGGTCTCTCGTCTCTCTGCTCATGGTGTGTCCCTCAGGGCGAGACGGGCGGCGATGAAGTCGGCGAAGGTGACGCGCGGCGGGGTGGCTTCCTCGCCTCTGTGGGTGATCCGGCCGGCCATGATCGTGTCTTCATCGAAGTTGATGGTGTCGGCCAGATAGTCGTCGGCCAGATCGGCAAACGGCTTCAGCGCCTCTTCCAGCTTCGCGACCTGGGCTTCGGCGGCTTCGGCGCGGGCATCTAGTGCCTCGATGCGGTCTGCTGCCTCAGAAAAGACCCGCCCATATGCGATCTCTCCGGGGCGATCATCGAGGTACTCGACTTCCGCCCGCAGCCGCTCCACGAGAGCTCTGGTGTCGGTCATGGCGAGGGCTCTCCATTGTAGTTTGCGAACGCCCACGGTGTGCAATCTGGGCAGAACCAGCGGCGCTTGCGGCATGTCCAGCCGTAGCGGGCAAGTGCTGCAAGGGCCTCCTGACGGGTGCGGCCGAGGCCGAGGTTAGCCTGCTCGCACTTGCGGCAATGAACCTCGTAGGAAGCGAGGACAATCCCGTCGATGCTCGCCATCTCACTGCCCCCGACCAGATGGAGGATTGGGAAGGGCGGCGGTGAGAGCGGAGTTGATTTCCGCGATCTGCTCCTGGTGCTGCAATCGCGCCCACTGGTTGCCGTTCGGCCCGTGCGACGGTGGCTGCTTGCTCAGTGCCTTGTCCTCGGACTCGTGCCATGTGCGCGCGGCCTCAAGAGCGTTGCGCAGGGCAGCGGTCGCCTCCGTTACCTCGCTCCTGACGGGTGAGGTGTAGAGGGACCGTTCTAGCCACGCCAGAGGCTCGGAAAGCCCCATCTCGCCCCATGCCTCGTCACCCTCACGGATGCAGAAGCCCACTATCCGAGCGCCGGGAGTATGCGGATCGGGGATACAGACGCGCTCCTTCGGCCACGCCACCGGCTCAGCCTCTACCTCTACGGCGGGAGGGGCTGCGGCGAGCGTGTAGACCGGCACGATCTCATACAGGTCGCGGTCCTCAAATGGGATGACACTGAGGTCTGTAATCAGTCGCCACTGCCGTCCATGAAGGTGCTTTTCCCGTACGCGCCAGCCTGCCTGGTCCTCTACGGCTGTAGCCACGAGGGAGGATTGGATGCGGGAGGCGGCGATAGCGTTGTATGCGCCGATGGCGGCAACGAGAGCGTCGAAGCGATCCTGCTCCAAGTCGTCTAAGTCGCCTTCCCATGGGCAGGCAATGCTGATGCCGCGATTGCAGAATGCCTGCGCCGCAGCAGTCAGGGCGAACTTGCGGTCCTCGCCGGATAGCACCCCAGCGGCGACATGCTCCCCTGCTTGAGGAGCGAGGGCGGAGAGGTAGGCTGAGACGATCTGTGCGGCGCGCGTCTCGTGAACGCCGAGCGCGTACCCTTCGGCAACCGCCGCTTCGAGCGCCTTCGGCTCAAGATCAACCCTGTTCATTGCTGGTCTCCTGGGTGAGGGCGCGGGCCTTGATCGCGGCCATGATTTCCTTGACGGTCGTCCACGGCACGGTCACGTCTTCCAGCACCAGTTCGCCTTCGCCGTCTTCGCCTGCGTTGGGGTCCCACTGTTCAAGCGGGAAGGTGAACTCTCCGATGTACGCGGCTTTTGTGTCGCCGCTCGGCTTCACCGCCTCCTCGTACTTCGCCAGCTTGGCGCGTGCGGTGAGGAGTTCGGCGACTACAGCCTCATGGTCGCGGTCAGTTCCACGGCTGCATTCTATCTCGGCCAGCCGCTCGTCGCTCAGTTCGCTCATCGGGCTAGGATGGTTCATGGGTAAAGCGCCTCCCGCGCTGCAACCGACTCCCCACACCATATGCGAACGCGCCTATTCGGTCAACCATAAATGCGAATGCACATTTCGCTACATGCGCGTATATGCGCCGGCATGTGCGCCGGCGCACCCGATCCTACTTCTTCTTGGCGCGTGGCTTCGCTGCTGCCTTGCCGATCGGCGCCGCCTCGCCGGTTGCGATGCGTGCGACGTGCACGGCATTACCCACCACGTCGGCGGGCCGCCTCTTTTGCTGTTGCTTGCGGCTAGCCTCGATCACCAGCGAGGCGACGACGATGCCGGACACCACCACTTCCTCGCCGTTGTTATACGGTAGCGGGGCCTGGTGCTCCGGGTCGTGGGAGCGCGGCCACAACCACTTCTTGCCGTCATCTTCGATAACGAGCTCTTTCAGCGTCGCCTCGACCAGACCGTGCTTGTCCTTGCGAATGACGATCACGCGGTCGCCGTGCTCCGGCTCGCGGTACGACATGGTGGACGCCGCGTAGACAGTTGTGCCTTCCGGGTAGACCAGGTTCATGCTTGTACCGGCGACTTCGAACGCCTGGAGTTCGAGCCGGCTAGTCGGGACGCCGTCAATTACACTGGGGATCGGCGCCTCTATCATTCGCTGATCATCCTCCGGGATCTCGACGGCTTCCCGCCAATTGCCGGCCTGCAGGACGCCCACGAGCGGCACGCGGCGCTGGCGGACCGTGGACTCGCCGAGTTTAGGCATGTCCATCCACTCGTGCGGCTCGACGCCGGCGATAGCGGCCAGCTTCAACATGTTCTCGGCGTCGGGCTCCTGCTTCCCACGCTCCCACTGCGAAACTGTGGATTGGAGTACGCCACCTAGCTTGGTGCCAAGCTCACGCTGCTTCAGGTTCATCTGAATGCGCAGGTCTTTGATTTTCTTTGCAATTTTTGTCATTGCCGGTCCCGTTCTCTGCATTCCCAGCATGCGTTTACGCCTATCACGCGCACGTGTCAAATGAGAATTCGCGTTTTATGGGCTTGCGCGACTCATGCGAATTCGCCTTTATGGTGCGTATTGAAGTTTTGGCGGGCTCAATTTCCAAAGGAGGAAGAATTGAAAGCACCGGATAGGTGGGCGGGTACTTTTGCACTTTTAGACCGCGTGAGGATCGCGGTCTCCGGTGAAGAGGGGGTCGTCGTCGCGGTCTGGATCAGCAACCAGTACACGGTCCGCTACTGCCAGGCTGACGGCGTTGCTGTCGAACGCGTGTGGTCGGCGGATGCTCTGGTGCCGGTGGGTGGGGGCGAGGTGGTGAAGCTGCGGGCCGTCGACACGAAGGCGGTGTCGTGATGGCGACGGTGGTAAGCCTAGCCGACTTGGTCGGACAGCACGTCTTAGTCACCGCTCCCAACCTGATGGTGCGGCACCCCTTCGACCCCGATGCAAGCGGCGTGGCATTCACGCTGGATGACAAGTCGTACCTCGCCTTTGAGGACCCGAACGACAACTACCGCAGCAGTCTTGGCGTTCTCTTCTGTTTTGCCGGCGATCTGTATCAACTCGGTGGATTTTACCCTGAGTACGTCAGGCTTCCGGTTCTGGCTTCAATGAGCGCGAAGCCGGGCGACGATATCTTGGAGTTGCGCGACCAGGCCACCGGTCAGGTTGTGTTCCGCATCGGGACCGCCAACACCGACGACTACTACCCGTACTACGTCGCGTCATGGACACCCGTGGGGGCAGCATAATGGCAATCAACTGGAACCAACTTCGCTCAACCGACGACACCGACCCGCCCATCATCACGCTGTACGGCGGCGAGGGGCTGGGCAAGAACACGCTGGCGTCTGAATTCCCCGGCCCGCTCTGCGTCCAGACCGGCCCGAACGAGCAGTCGCCCAAGGGCGCCACGATGGCCACGCTCGGCCTGTCGGAGTCGTTCCAGGACGTGATCGACCAGGCGGACTGGTTCCTGCAGGTCGGCGCGCCGGATGAGGGGCTGTTGACGTTCGTCGTCGACACGCTCGATAGCCTTGAGCCGCTGGTCAACGCCGAGGCGTGCCGGCGGAACGGGTGGGCGAACATCGAGGAACCCGGCTTCGGGAAGGGCTACGTCGCCGTCAACGACATCTGGCGCGAGTTCATCAAGAAGATGGTCGAGATCAAGAAGGCCGGCTTCAACGTCGTGCTGCTCGCCCACTCCAAGGTGAAGACGGATCCCGGCGTCACTACGGACAGCTACCCGCGCTTTCGCCTGAACCTGCGAGACGACGCGGCGAACGCGATCGCCCACGCCTCCGACATCGTCGGCTTCCTGCACCAACGGGTGTCGATCAAGAAGGAGGACGCCGGCTTCAAGAAGACCAACGCCCGCGGCGAAGGCAGCGGCGAGCGCATGATCGCGGTCGAGGAGCGGCCAGGGTTTGTCGCGAAGAACAGGGCGGAAAATATGCCGGCCACCATCCCCTTCAAGAAGGGGCATGGCTACACCGAGATTTCCAAGTACGTGCCGGCGGCTCGGTCGCCTGTGGCTGTTTCCGATCAAGACGAAACCGAAACTAAGGAGGCATAGATGGGACGATATGGCATTGGCGCACGAGTGCGCGACGACGACGGTGATACCGGCGT
>Ga0247822_10001877_pt1 | contig 13146 bp, 9 predicted proteins | sample 13C_Cellulose_Da_FD_192423 | JGI IMG/M metagenome (GOLD analysis project Ga0247822, IMG submission 192423) | Soil microbial communities from agricultural site in Penn Yan, New York, United States - 13C_Cellulose_Day30 | ecosystem: Environmental > Terrestrial > Soil > Agricultural land | place...
GTGAGGGGCACCCTGACCCTCTCCCCGCATGCGGGGAGAAGGGACCCCCTCAAGCCCCCTTGCCGCGCAGGGCCTCGCGGGCAGCGTCGAGCTTGGCAGCGACGGCGTGGTCGGAGCCGTTGAGCCCGTTGCTGCGGCCCTTCATTGTCCTGAGCGCCGTGTCGATCTCGAAGTCGGTGGCATCGGCTTCCAGGCCAAGCGCGCGGAGCGCCTGCTCGCGGGTCATGGGCGCCCCCTGCGCCTTGGACTCGGCGATGCCGGCGCCGCCACCATCTTTCGCAACCTCCCTTTGCTCCTTCGCAGCGGTCTGCTCCGTGGTGCCGGCCTGGCCCTTCGAGCCGCCGCCGCGCTGCAGAACCTTGCCGACGGAAGCCGAGAGATTGCCCTTGGCACTGCTGGCCCGCTCCTTGAGCTTGCCCATATCGAGGCTCCTCGCCGCCCGCAGCCGCCCTTTCCACTTGTCGATCCCGAGGTTCTTCCACAGATGCACCTCGGTGTTGTTCTTGCGCATGATCGCATACTGCTGGATCAGGGAGAGCACGTTGTTCCAGGCCCAGTAGATGACGAGGCCCGAGGGGAACGACGCCAGCATGAACGTGAAGATCACCGGCATCCAGTTGAAGATCTTCTGCTGGATGGGATCGGGCTGCTGCGGGTTCAGCTGCATCTGCACCCACATGGTCATCCCCATGATGAGCGGCCACACGCCAACGTGCAGGAACTCCGGCACCGCGAAGGGCAGCAAGCCGAACAGGTTGAAGATCGACGTCGGGTCGGGCGCGGAGAGGTCCCTGATCCAGCCGAAGAACGGTGCGTGCCGCATGTCGATGGTGACGAACAGCACCTTGTAGAGCGCGAAGAACACCGGGATCTGCAGCAGGATCGGCAGGCAACCCGCGGCCGGGTTTATCTTCTCGTTCTTGTAAAGCGCCATCAGCTCCTGCTGCTGCTTGACGCGGTCGTCCTTGAAGCGGTCGCGGATCTTCTCCATCTCGGGCTGCAGCTTCTTCATCTTGGCCATCGACTCGTAGCTCTTGTTGGCCAGCGGGAAGAACGCGAGCTTGACGAGCACGGTCGTGGCGAGGATGGCGAGGCCGTAGTTGCCGAGCATCTGCGACAGCCAGTGCAGCAGGCGGAACAGCGGCTTGGTGATGAAGTAGAACCAGCCCCAGTCGATCAGCAGGTCGAACTGCTTGGCGCCGGGCTTCTCGCCGTAGGCGTCGATCAGCGACATCTGCTTGGCGCCGGCGAACAGGTGGTGGGTAGTGGCCCCGGCACCGCCCGGCGGGATCATCACGTCCTTTGTAATCAGGTACTCGGCCTGGAACCGATCCTTGGCCGCCTTGACGCCGCTGAACTTCGCGTCATAGGGGACCTTCTGGTCGGGGATCAGCGCCGCCGCCCAGTACTTGTCGGTGATGCCGAGCCATCCCGCCGTCGCCTTCTTGAAGGGACGGTCTCCGCCCTCCTTTAGAAGATCGGTGTAGCTCAGCTCCTTGAGCCCCTCGGCTCCGATCACACCGATAGGGCCCTCGTGCAGGATGTAGAAGCCCTGCGTCTTGGGGAGGCCGTGGCGGGAAATGAGGCCGTAGGGATAGAGGGAGACGCTCTGGCCGGTCTTGTTCTCGACCTGATCGGTGACGGTGAAGAGATAGTCGGGATCGACCGCGACGGTGCGCCTGAAGATCAGGCCCTGACCGTTGTCCCAGGACAGCGTGATGGGTGAGGACGGCGTCAGCACGCCTCCCTGCTCCACTTTCCACACGGTATCGGGCCCAGGCACCGGCTGGGTCTGGCCGACGCTCGGTGCCCAGCCAAACTCGGCGTAGTAGGGATGCGGAGCCCCGGAGGGGGAGAACAACTCGACGTGGGGGCTCTTGGGGTCCACCGTCTCGCGATACTTCAGGAGCACGACGTCGTCGATGCGGCCGCCCTTGAGCGCGATCGACCCTTGCAGGCTCGGGGTTTCGAGACGAACGCGCGAGCTGACCTTGAGCGCATCCTCCCGGCTTGCCTCCGCCACGACCGGCGCGCCGGCGGGAACCGAGCCCGGCTGCGCCGCCGTGCCAGGCGCGCCCGGCACCGCGCTCGGCACTCCCGGCTGGGCGGCGGGTTGGCCCTTGGCCTGCTCCTGCTGCTGGATGCGCCCCCGCCGCTCCTGCTCCTCCTTAAGCTTGGGGCTGGCATAGAACACCTGCCACCCCAGCAGCACCGCCACCGAGAGGACGATGGCCACGAGCAAATTCTTCTGGCTGTCCTTGTCCTGGTACATGAGCCTCTCGATGCTCTGTCGTAAATGCGTGGCCGCCTCACCGCCCTTTGGCGGGAGCCCGGTGCACGCGCTCGAATGCCTTGACGAGATCGGACCGCAGCGCGCCGAAGTCCGAGGTTAGGGCCGGCCGGCGCGCGATCAGGACATAGTCGAACTCGCCCTTGGCGTGGTCGGCTCCGACTTCGCGAACCGCCGCCCTGAGGCGACGCCGGATCCGGTTGCGCTCCACCGCCTTGCCGACCTGGCGCGTGACGGTGAAGCCGAAGCGAGCCCCGCTCTCATAGGCTGCGCTCGGCCGGGCCTCGCCGCTGCGCGGCTTGGCCTCGAGGACGAACGCCGCCGTCGCCCAGCGCGCGCCCTTGCGCACCCGCAGGAATTCTGCGCGCCGCTTCAAAGTTCTCAGGCCTGGCGTCGCGATCTTTTCTGGTTCAGCGCGTGCTCTGGCCATTGCCTGTCCGCCGCCGCCGGAAGCGTCACGCCGACAGACGCTTGCGGCCCTTGGCGCGCCTTCGCGCCACGACCGCGCGGCCGCCCGTGGTCGCCATGCGCTTGCGGAACCCCTGGCGCCGTTTGCGCACGAGCCTGCTCGGCTGATAGGTCCGTTTCACTTCAACTCTCCGTCTCTCGCAAGCTCTCGCCGGGGATGCGCTGTCGCCCGCCGCCAGCGGGGCGCCGCAATGGCCCAGCCGGCGCGCCATAGCCGACCCGGGCGCCGATCGGAATTGGCGCTGCTTATAGGGTTGTGGGCAGCCCCAAGTCAATCAGAAGGCAAATTGACGTTCCCGCAGCCTCCACCCGCCTCTATCCTTGGCAATCCTTGGCAAACCATCAATTCTTTTCGCTTTCCCTCACGTGTGCTTGACAGCGGCCGCAAATACCGCTGCCAACGCTTATTCTCACGGCCAGTGAGTCCCACGCAATCCGAACGGCCCCGCATGCGCCGAGCCCGCCAATGAGCGACAAGAAGCCGTCGAGCCGGGCACCCGGCGCGCGCGACGGCTGCGGGCCGGCCGATGCTTCGGCAAGTCCTCCGGTATGGCGCCCGCCGCCGCGGCTCGGATTGCGGCCTGGCGCGATCAAGCGCTACGGCCCCCTGCTCCTGATCGCCGGCGCCATGGTCCTGGTCTTCGGCATGGGCTGGCACGGCGAGGTCACGCTCGACAACATCGTGCTCCTGCGCAGCCGGTTCCACCACGTGCTGGCGACGCATCAGGCGCTTGCACTGGCTACCTACTGCCTTGCCTACATCTGCATGACGGCACTGTCGCTGCCCGGCGGCCTGGTGCTGACCCTGGCGGGCGGGCTGCTGTTTGGCTGCTGGCTCGGGGGGACGGCGGCCGTTTTCAGCGCCTCTGCAGGCGCCACGCTCCTGTTCCTGGTCGCGCGCGGCGCGCTCAGCGAGACCTTCACCGCGCGCGCGGGCCCCTGGCTTTCCAAGCTGCGCGAGGGTTTTCACGCCGACGCCATGAGCTACCTCCTCTTCCTGCGCCTGGTGCCGGCATTTCCGTTCTGGCTCGTCAATATCGCCGCGGCCATCCTGGGCGTGCCGCTCAAGACCTACGTTGTCGCCACATTTCTTGGTATCATCCCCGCCACCTTCGCCTTCGCGGCGGCAGGTGCGGGCCTCGACAGCGTCATCGCAGCGGCACTGGCCGATCATGCGCAATGCGTGGCGCGCAAGAGCGCGGAGGTGTGCAAGCTCGGCATCCACGCGCGCTCGCTCGTCACCAAGGAGCTGGTGCTGGCGCTCGTGCTGCTCGGCATTGTCGCGCTGATCCCTGTCGCATTCAGGAAGTGGAGGAGCATGCATGCAGCAGCCAAATGACGGGGCGGCGGGCCTGATGCGGATCGGCGGCGACCAGCGGGCGGACAATGCGGTGGCCGTCAGGTCCGAGCCGGTCGAGGTCTCCGGCGGCGGGGAGCTGCGCGTCGACATCTGCGTGATCGGTGCGGGCTCTGGCGGCCTCTCCGTGGCGGCTGCGGCCGCCCAGCTCGGCGTGTCGGTGGCGCTGATCGAGAAGCACAAGATGGGCGGGGACTGCCTCAACTACGGCTGCGTGCCCTCCAAGGCCCTGATCGCGGCGGCCCGCCGGGCCCACCTGATGCGCACCTGCGCGCCGTTCGGCATCGTGCCGACCAACCCGACGGTGAGCTACAAGGGCGTGCACGACCACATCCAACGCGTCATCGCCTCGATCGCCCCCAACGACTCCGCGGAGCGCTTCGCCGGCCTCGGCGTCAAGGTGATACGCGCCGCCGCCCAGTTCATCTCGCGCGACACCGTGGCCGCCGGCGACACGCGCATCAAGGCGCGCCGCTTCGTCATCGCCACCGGCTCGGCGCCGGCGGTGCCGCCCATCCCCGGGCTCGACGGCGTGCCCTACTTCACCAACGAGACCATCTTCGAGAACGGCTCCCAGCTCGATCACCTCATCATCATCGGCGGCGGCCCGATCGGCCTCGAGCTCGCCCAGGCGTATCTGCGCCTCGGCGCCCGCGTCACCGTGCTGGAGGCACTGAAGGCGCTGGGCAAGGACGACCCGGAGGTGTCCGAGGTAGTCCTGAAGCGCCTGCGCGCGGAGGGCGTCGAGATCCGCGAGGGCGCGCTGGTGGAGCGCGTCACCGGCGGCGGACGCCTCATCGACGTGCACATCTCCGAGGGCGGCGTGCCCGGCGTCATCCAGGGCGCCAACCTGCTGGTCGCCACCGGACGCAGCCCCAACGTCGCGGGCCTCAACCTCGAGGCCGCCGGCATCAAGTACGACAAGCGCGGCATCCAGGTGAGCAAGGGCCTCGTGACCTCGAACTCGCGCGTCTATGCCATCGGCGACGTGATCGGCGGGCAGCAGTTCACCCACGTCGCCAACTACCACGCGGGGATCGTGATCCGCCGGGGCCTGTTCCGGCTGCCCGCCACCGTCAATCCCGACATCATTCCGTGGGTGACGTTCACCGACCCGGAGCTGGCCCAGGCCGGCCTGACCGAGGATGCCGCCAGGAAGCGCTTCGGGCGCGTCAACGTCTACCGCTGGCCCTACCACGAGAACGACCGGGCCCAGACCGAGCGGGCGGTCGAGGGCTTCATCAAGGTGGTAACCAACACTCGCGGCAAGATCCTGGGCGCCAGCATCGTCGGCGAGCATGCGGGCGAGCTCATCCAGATGTGGTCGCTGGCGCTGACCCAGGGCCTCGACATCAAGGCCATGACGCAATGGATCTCGCCCTATCCGACCTATTCGGAGATCAACAAGCGCGTGGCGTACGGATATTATGCCACGGCAGCCGCCAGCCCCCTGGTCCGCAAGGTGGTGGGTTGGCTGGCCAAGCTCGGATGAGCCTGGCCGCGCGATTGGAGACTAGGACGAGGCGGGCGCGTGCCGCGCGATAGCATCGGTGAAGCGCTGGAGTGGTCCAGCAGGCTGTGGCAGCGGGTCAGGTCGATCCGCTCGCCGCTCACGGCCACGGCCGAGCGGCGCGGGCTCGGCCTGTCCGCCAAGCTGCTGCTGCTCACCATCACCTTCGTGATGCTGGCGGAGGTGCTGATCTTCGTGCCGTCGGTGGCCAACTTCCGCATCACCTGGCTCACCGACCGCCTCACCGGCGCCCAGCTCGCCGCCCTTGCTGCCGACGCCGGCCCCGCCGGCGTGGTGCCCGACCAGCTGCGCATGGAGCTGCTGCGCACGGCCCAGGTGCGCGCGGTGGCCCTCAAGCGCAACAACGAGCGCCGGCTCGTGCTCTCCCCCGACAGCGCCACGCCGATCGACGCCACCTACGATTTCCGCGCCAGCGCCAGAACACCGGGCGTGTGGAACGAGCTCGGCCTGCGCCTCAACCTGATCTGGGACGCGCTCAGCGTGTTCGTCGCCCGAGAGGGCCGCGTCATCAGGGTGATCGGCGAGCCCGGCATGGGTGCCGGCGACTTCATCGAGGTGGTGCTGCCCGAGGCGCCGCTGCGGGCAGCCATGGTGCGCTACGGCCTCAACGTGCTCGGGCTGTCCGTGATCATATCCATGATAACGGCCGCCCTCGTCTACTTCGCCCTCAACGGCCTGCTGGTGCAGCCCATGACGCGGATCACGCGCAATATGCTGGGCTTCAGCCAGAGCCCGGAGGACGCGAGCCGCATCATCGTCCCATCCGCCCGCCAGGACGAGATCGGAACGGCCGAGCGCGAGCTCGCGCACATGCAGAGGGAGCTCGCCCAGACCTTGCAGCAGAAGAGCAGGCTTGCCGCGCTCGGCCTCGCCGTCAGCAAGATCAACCACGACCTGCGCAACATGCTGGCCAACGCCCAGCTCATCTCCGACCGCCTCTCGAGCCTGCCCGACCCGGCCGTGCAGCGGTTCGCGCCCAAGCTCATCGCCTCGCTCGGCCGCGCCATCAATCTCGCCGACAGCACGCTGAAATTCGGCCGCGCCGAGGAGGCCCAGCCCCGGCGCGAGCTGGTGGCGCTGCGCCCGCTCGTGGCCGAGGTCGGCGACGGCCTGAGCCTGCCGCGCGAGGGTGCCGTCGACTGGACCATCGAGATCGGACCGAGCCTGCGCGTCGATGCCGACCGCGACCAGCTCTACCGCGTCCTGAGCAACCTCGCCCGCAACGCCCTGCAGGCGCTCGAGCAGCAGGAGCCCGCCAGGGGCCACATCCGCATCTCCGCGCGCCGCAACGGCCAGCACGTCACCATCGAGGTCGTGGACGACGGGCCGGGCGTCCCCGAGAAGGCGCGCGCCCATCTGTTCCAGGCGTTCCAGGGCTCGGCGCGCAAGGGCGGCACGGGCCTCGGGCTCGCCGTCGCCCACGAGCTGGTGACGGCCCACGGCGGCACCATCCGCCTGCGCGACACCGACCACGGCGCCACCTTCGAGGTCGAGATTCCCGATCGCAGCACCTGACCCGCCTGCTGTACCCCCGCATCCAGCTGTCCCACTGGAGGCGCGCCATGAATCGGCGCATATGATCGCCAGCATTGCTGCCTGTGGGCGCCTCTTGCTCCGGGATCCACCAGGACCGCCATGCCAAACGTCTACGACCTGGCCATCATCGGCGGCGGCATCAACGGCTGCGGCATCGCCCGCGACGCTGCGGGCCGGGGCTTGTCCGTATTCCTGTGCGAGATGGACGACCTCGCCTCCGGCACCTCCTCGCGCTCGACCAAGCTGATCCACGGCGGCCTGCGCTACCTCGAGCAGTACGATTTCCGGCTCGTGCGCGAGGCGCTGACGGAGCGCGAGATCCTCTGGCAGATCGCGCCCCACATCGTGCGCCCGCTGCGCTTCGTGCTGCCCTACCGGGAGGGCTTACGGCCCGCATGGATGCTGCGCGCCGGCCTCTTCCTCTACGACCACCTCGGCGGTCGCAAGCGGCTGCCCGGAACGCGCGTGCTCGACCTTGGCCGGGATGCCGCCGGCGCGCCCCTCGTGCCCGGCGCATTCACGACCGGCTTCGAGTACTCGGACTGCTGGGTCGACGACGCGCGCCTCGTCGTCCTCAACGCCCGCGATGCCGCCGACCGCGGCGCCGCGATCCGCACGCGCACGCGCGCGCTCGAGGCCGTGCGCGAGGCGGAGCTGTGGCGCCTTACGGTGGCCGACGTCCACACCGGCGCGCGGGACACCGTGACCGCACGCACGCTCGTCAATGCCGCCGGACCCTGGGTCGAGCACGTGGCGGCCGTGAGCCTCCGCGCCAGGATGCGCGGCCGCGTGCGCCTGGTGCAGGGCTCCCACATCGTGGTCCCCAGGCTGTTCGCGCACGATCGCGCCTACATCTTCCAGAACCCGGACGGCCGCGTCGTGTTCGCCATCCCCTACGAGGGCGACTTCACGCTGATCGGCACCACCGACCGCGACTATCCCGGCGACCCTGCGGCGGTGACTGCAACCACCGAGGAGGTCGCCTATTTGTGCGAGGCAGCCAGCGCCTCGTTCGTGGTGCCGGTGTGCCCGAGCGACGTGCTCTGGACCTACTCGGGCGTGCGGCCCCTCTATGACGACGGCGCCGGGGAAGCCAAGGCCGCATCGCGCGACTACGTGCTGGAGATGGACGACGGCCCGGGCGCCGCGCCTCTGCTTTCGGTCATCGGCGGGAAGATCACGACCTACCGGCGTCTCGCCGAGGCCGTTCTGCAGCGGCTCTCCGCGCATCTGCCGGCCGGCCAAGGCGAGGCGGCAGGCTGGACCGGCGCCACACCGCTGCCGGGCGGCGAGTTCGAACCCGACGAGCTGGCGCTGCTGGCGACCCGCCTGGTACGCCGCTACCGCTTCCTGAGCGAAACCCATGCCGCCCGTCTCGCCCGCGCCTACGGCACGCGGGCAAGCCGGCTGCTCGGACGCGCCCAGTCGCCGGCGGACCTCGGCCGCGACTTCGGGGCGAGCCTTACCGAGGCCGAGGTGCGCTACCTCGTGGAGCAGGAATGGGCCCGCACGGCCGAGGACGTGGTCTGGCGCCGCTCCAAGCTGGGGCTTCGCATGTCCGCGGCCGAGGTCGGCGCCCTCGATGACTGGATGCGCCAATTCCGCGCCGCCACCGGCGGCAGCGCGCAGGCGCGATCGGGGCGGGCATCAGCCGTGTAGTCTCTTGCACAGCATTCCCAGAAATTTTGTGCATCGCCGAGGCCACCCGAGGAACGAATGTATCTCTCGCGCGTTAGTTGCGGAATCGCGCCAATCCAGCGGTGCGAAGCATGGGGGAGAGAAATTGTTCGAGGGAGGCACAGATGCGCGTTCGCCCCTAGCTGCAACCGTGAGTTGGCACCACGTCCGTCGGCAGTGCCGCGGGACGTGATCCTGGCGCGCTCAGCGGCACATGGCCGCAGCATCAATCGCCAAGCTTTGCGATAGTTCCGAACGCCGGTCGACTAGCCCTGCCTCCCGCGAGCCATGGGCTCTGGCGGCACGGCGGGGGCAACAACAAAAAAGTGGTTCCGGAAATGTCGAACCAGCGCGTCATCATCGTGGAAGACGACGTGTTCATCCGCTTCGACCTGATGACCCACCTGATGAGCGCCGGACATATGGTGGTGGGCACCGCGGACTCCGCGGCCGATGCGGTGCAGCTTGTCGAGCGCGAGCGCCCGGATCTGGTGCTGATGGACGTGCGGCTGGTCGGGAAGGGGGACGGCATCGAGGCCGCCACCGAGATCTGGCAGCGGTTCAAGGTCCGCTCGCTCTTCATCTCCGCCAACCTCGACGCCGCGGCCCGCGCGCGGGCGGCAGCCGCCAATCCCCTTGGCTTCCTCGAGAAGCCCTTCACGGCCTCCGGCCTTCTGGCCGCCGTCGGCGCCCGGGCGTAACCGCGCCAGTCACACAACTCGGGCTTGATCGGCGTCAAGGTTACCGCCTCGGCTGGATGCTCTGCTGTCCTCGAAGCAACCCAACCTCGAGGCAGCCAGTCATGAGACGCACACGCTTGATGACGGTGTCGGTCGCACTCGTGGCGGCCATTGCGATCGGCGGGGCTGCGCTGAGCCAAGGCGGGCCGGGTCCAGGACCGGGGCGCGGGCCCGGCGAACGCGGCTGGGGCCCAGGCATGATGGGCTGGGACGAGATGATGGGCCCCGGCATGATGGGCTGGGGCATGCGGCGCGGGTTCTGGGGACGCGGGCAGGAAGGCATGCTCGACCGGGTCGAGGGCCGACTCGCCTTCGTCAAGGCCGAGCTCAGGATCAGCGAGGCTCAGACCCCCGCCTGGAACGAACTCGCGGCTGCCATCCGCGGGGGCGCCAAGCAGCACAACGAGCGCATGAAGTCTGTGTTCAAGGACGCGGGCGACAAGACACTGCTCGAGCGCCTCGATCTGCAGGAGCAGTTCATGACCGCCCGCATCGAGGAGATCAAGCAGGTCAAGGGCAGCCTCAAGGCGCTCTATGCCCAGCTCTCCGACGAGCAGAAGAGGGAGGCCGACCACGTCGTGCTGCCGATGGTTGGCATGGGCGGCCCCATGTGGTGATGCTTCTCTCCCTCTCCCCACTGAGGAGTGGGGAGAGGGAGACTTCTCACCGCTTCACCACATTGATCCCGAAGGCATAGGCGCGGGCGAACTCCTCGAGCGTGTCGTAGCGCCCGGAGCCGCCGCCGTGGCCGCCCTGCGTGTTGACGAGCAGGATGATCGGGTTCCTGTCGGTCTTGAGGTGCCGGAGCTTCGCCACCCACTTGGTCGCCTCCCAATAGGGCACGCGCGAGTCGTTGAGCGGCTGCTGCACCAGCATGGGCGGATAGGCCTGCGCCCGCACGTTGTCGTAGGGCGAATAGCCTTTCAGGTAGAGAAAGTCGGCCGTGTTGTCGATCGGGTTGCCGAACTCCGAGAAGCTCGACTCGGTGAGCGGCAACGAGCGGTCTAGCAGCGTGTTGAGCACGTCGACGAACGGCACCTCGGCATAGATGCCGCCGAACAGCTCGGGCCGCATGTTGGCAGCCGCGGCCACCAGCGTGCCGCCGGCCGAGGCGCCCGAGGCGACGATGCGGCCCGCACGCGTCATGTTGAGCCGGACGAGGTGATCGGCGACGGCGATGAAATCCGTGAACGAGGTGGTCTTGTTGCCGAGGCGGCCGGCCGCGTGCCAGGGCTCGCCCTTCTCGCCGCCGCCGCGCACATGCGCGATGACATTGATGAAGCCGCGGTCGACGAGCGACAGCCGCTCGGTGCCGAAGTCGGGGTACTCGGTGTCGCCGTAGGCGCCGTAGGCGTAGAGCCACACGGGCGCCGAGCCGTCGAGCGGCGTGTCCTTGCGGTAGAGCAGGGTGGCTGGGATGCGCGTGCCGTCGGCTGCCGGCGCCTCGATACGGCGTGTGACGTAGCGTGAGGGATCGTGCCCGCTCGGGATCTCCTGCACCTTGCGCAGCGTTCGCGCGCGCGTGTCGAGATCGTAGTCGATGACCTGCTGCGGCTGCACCATGGATTGGTAGGTGTAGCGCAGGGTTCGCGTCCTCTGCTCGAGGCCGACGGCAAGCTCCACCTTGGCCGGCTCCTCCCCGAAGGTGATGGCGTGCTCGGTCTCGTCCGACCAGCGCCGGATGCGGATCTGCTGGCGTCCCTTGTCGCGGTCGCGCTCGAGCCAGACGAGATGGTCGCTCAGCGCCACGAAATCCTCGATGAGACGGCCCGGCACGTGCGGCACGATCTCCTCGTAGGGCGCATCTGCGGCGGCGGACAGCGGCTTGGCCGCGATCTTCCAGTCCGTGGCGCCGTCCGCGTTGGTCATGAAGACCAGGCGATCGCCACGATCGGAGGCCGCATACTTGGTGCCGGCCTTGCGCTGCACGACCGGCCTCGGAGCCGCAGTCGGATCGGCAAGATCGACCAGCAGAACCTCGGTCGTCGAGAAGTCGCCGGACTCGATCACCAGGAAGCGATCGGAGAGCGACGGCCGCAGCGACACGGCAAAGCCCTCCTCCGATTCCTCATGAACGAGCTCGTCCTCGGCGACGGGCGTGCCGAGCCGGTGCCGGAACACCTTCTGCCCCCACTTGGCGGGATCGCGGCCCACGTAGAACAGCCATTGCGAGTCGGCCGACCACACCGCGCCGCCGCGTACCTCGGGAATCGTGTCGGGCAGGTCGCGGCCGGTGGCGAGGTCGCGCACCTTGAGTGTGTTGCGCTCCGAGCCGTCCCCGTCGACGGCGTAGGCGAGCAGCTTGTGATCGAAGCTCACCGCCGCGTCGCTCACCGAGAACCCGCGGCGTCCCTTGGCCAGCACGTTCTCATCGAGCATGATCTGCTCGCCCCCGCCGCCGCGCGGCCGCCGGCAGTGCAGCCGCCGCTGCGAGCCCTCCGTGTAGCGCAGGTAGTATTCCCACGGCCCCCACGCCTGCGGCACCGTCGCGTCGCGCGGGCTCACGCGCGCCTTCATCTCGGCGAGCAGCTGCCGCTCGAGGTTGCGATTGCCGGCGAGCACGGCGCGGGCATAGCGCGCCTCGGCATCGAGATGCTTGCGGATCGGAGCCTCGAGCGCCTCGGGCCGCGCCAGCACGGCCTCGAGCTTGGCTGTGCGCAGCCACGCGTAGTCGTCGGTGATGGCGATGCCGTGGTGCTCTGACGTGACTGGCTTGCGCTCGGCCATGGGCGGCGGCGGCGCCTCGGCGGCAACCGCTGGCACTGCGAGCAAGCCCAGGGCGAACAGGCCCGCCAAGGATGTGCGGGAAGGACGATCGAACAGCATTGGCGCAACCCCTCGCTACTTGGCCGCGAGCACGCATCGGCAGACGCCGTCGGCGAAGGCAATGACCGGCGGGTCGACGCTGGCGCAGCTCTCGAGCCTGACCGAGCATCGCGGGTGGTAGTGGCAGCCTGGTGGCGGACGCTCGGGCGAGGGGACATCGCCCAGCGCCACCGGGCGGGTGCTTCGCCGGGCCGGGTCGAGCGAGGGTATCGAGGCCAGCAGCGCCTTGGTATAGGGATGGCGCGGATCGGTAAATATGCGCTCCGTGGGCCCCGTCTCGACGATGCGCCCCAGGTACATGACGGCCACCCGCGTGGCGAAATAGCGCACGGTGCCAAGGTCGTGCGTGATGAACAGGTAGGTGAGCCTGCGCTCGGCCTGCAGGTCGGCGAGCAGGTTCAGGATCTGGGCCTGGATCGAGACGTCGAGCGCCGAGGTTGCCTCGTCGCAGATCAGCAGCGCGGGGTCGAGCGCCAGCGCGCGGGCGATGCAGATCCTCTGGCGCTGGCCACCGGAGAACTCGTGCGGGTAGCGCCACATGGTCTCGGGGTCGAGGCTGACCTTGCCCATCAGCTCGGCCACCCGCCGCGTGCGGTCCTCGTAGCCGGCACCGATCTCGAACGCATCCATGCCCTCGGCGATGCAGTCGCGCACGGTGTGGCGCGGGTCCAGCGCCGAGCCCGGGTCCTGCATAACGACCTGGATCTGGCGACGGTAGGGA
>Ga0247822_10001878_pt1 | contig 13145 bp, 9 predicted proteins | sample 13C_Cellulose_Da_FD_192423 | JGI IMG/M metagenome (GOLD analysis project Ga0247822, IMG submission 192423) | Soil microbial communities from agricultural site in Penn Yan, New York, United States - 13C_Cellulose_Day30 | ecosystem: Environmental > Terrestrial > Soil > Agricultural land | place...
TATTCAATGCGCGCTGGGGATTGCCATTTTCGGATATGCGAACGAAGAAAGATCCTACTATTGAAAAGACGAGGCCCAGGGCTGCCAATGCGATTGGCAGAATAACGAGTGAAAGTCCACCCAGTTCGTCCTTAATGGATACCGTAGCGCCTAGCACCATCGTTGCGAGGATTGTACTTACATAAGAACCGAACAGATCGGCGCCCATGCCAGCCACATCGCCGACATTATCACCTACGTTGTCGGCAATAACGGCCGGGTTACGCGGATCGTCTTCGGGGATGCCGGCCTCTACCTTACCTACGAGGTCAGCTCCGACATCGGCAGCTTTTGTGAAGATACCGCCACCTACACGCGCGAACAGAGCGATTGACTCGGCTCCCAGGGAGAAACCGGTAAGAATTTCAAGGACCCTGTGAATGTGTGTACCGTCAGCGTTGTAAAACTTCTGGAACAAAACGAAAAGGATGGTAAGGCCGAGGACACCAAGAGCGGCCACGGAAATTCCCATGACGCTTCCACCGGTAAAGGAGATATCAAATGTTTTGGCGAGGCTCACCCGGGCGGCGTTGGTCGTGCGGACGTTGGCCTTGGTGGCCACGCGCATACCGATAAACCCTGCCAATGCCGACAATGTTGCACCGATCACAAACGCTAACCCAATTACTGCGTGCGATTTTTCGGAATCAGCGGACACAGCCAGCAATACAGCAACAACGACAACAAAAATTGAAAGCACCTTGTATTCGGCTTTCAGGAAAGAGAGGGCACCATCAGCAATGTATTTAGCAATTCGCTGCATCTGGTCGTTCCCGGGATCCTGCTTGTTTATCCATTGTGACCTTACGAACGCAAAAACGAGCGACACTAAGGATACGCCGATGATGAGCAGAGCGAACGTTGCGTTTGACATACTTCTTAATTAGTTAGAGTTTGATTATCCGCGAATATATTGATACCAAAACACACTACAACGAATTCGGCAACGAATTCAGCTTGCTTTTTCTACGGCCATATGCAAAGTAGATGACGATCCCGGCCGCCATCCACACAATGAGTCGCAACCAGGTGTCGCCGGGCAGTGTGGCCATTACACCAAGCGAGCTAGCAATCCCCAGTATTGGCACGTAAGGGAAAAAAGGCGTCTTGAAAGGCCGGTGAATCTCCGGACTCTTATAGCGCAGTACGAGCACGCCGGCACAAACAATGACAAAGGCAAGGAGCGTCCCGATCGACACCAACTCTCCCAGCAATTGTATTGGGAAAAGGCCGCCTACGAGCATAGCAAAGAAACCGGTAATAAGGGTCGTTACGAATGGCGTCTTGTATTTTGGATGGACGCTGGAAAATGCTTTTGGCAACAGTCCATCACTGGCCATTGAGTAAAAGATCCGGGTCTGTCCTAGGAACTGTACAAGTATCACAGAGCTGAGCCCTGCGATAGCGCCCACTTTGATAGGCACCGCCAGCCAGCGCATGGTGTCGCCGGCGGCATCAACAGCTACTGCAATAGGAGCAGCTGTGTTCAGCAGGTCGTACTTTACCATACCCGTAATTACAAATCCAACGGCCACATACAGTATTGTACACACGATCAGTGAACCTATTATACCCCAGGGCATATCTCTCTGGGGATTGCGGACTTCCTGTGTTACCGTAGAAACTGCATCGAAGCCAATGTATGCGTAGAATACAATTCCGGAAGCACGGAAAATACCGCTCCAACCAAAATGGCCGAACTCGCCAGTGTTGGTCGGAATGAACGGATCATAGTTGTCGGCGGAAATGAAAAACACGCCCAGTCCGATAAACAAGAGGATGACCGCTATCTTAATAATAACAATCACATTGTTAAAACTTGCAGACTCCTTAATACCGATGGCAAGCACCAGACTAATGAAGGCAACGATAAACATCGCGGGCAAATTGATAACACTACCTGTGGCCATCCATTGATGCGTTGACGCATCGAATGCAAATGGTGCGTTGCAATACTCGGGGGGAACGATGATATTAAAGCTTGCCAAAAGGCTCACCATGTAACTTGACCACCCTACCGATACCGTTGCGCCTCCAAACAAGTATTCCAAAATCAAGTCCCAGCCAATAATCCAGGCGATAAATTCACCGAGGGTTGCATACGCATACGTGTATGCACTTCCGGCAATGGGTATCATCGAGGCGAATTCGGAGTAGCAGAGCGCAGCAAATGCGCAGGCAATTCCGGCAAACACAAATGAGAGCACGATGGCCGGCCCAGCGTAAGTGGCAGCCGCCTGTCCGGTGAGGACGAATATACCAGCACCCACGATACCGCCGATGCCCAGCATAATAAGATTAAACCGTCCGAGTGTGCGACGAAGGTCGTTGCCATGTGCACCTTCGGCGGCTATCAACGAGGGTATCGATTTTTTGATCCAGATATTTGCCATGTTCAGGTTAGGTTCTCGGTTGGAGATGCAACGCAACTCCTGTCTGTTTCATTAATGGGTTTTGCAAATTGAGGTTTGAACACGGCTGCACTGCCGCAGCGATGAACATACCCTGCGCATCAGCTCAGGATATGTTCATTGCTCGTCAGGCAGTGGTTACGCCAGAGACGCCTTTTTTGCAGGCACCTTCTCCTGCTTCTTTTCATTGTCGAACCGAAGCACAGTGGGAGCCGCTATAAATATAGACGAATATGTACCAACTACAACACCAACAAAGAGAGCGAAGGAGAATCCGCGGAGAACCTCGCCGCCAAACAGCAACAGCACGAGCACGGCGATAATGGTGGTTCCCGAAGTGATAATCGTACGGGAAAGTGTATCGTTCAACGCATCGTTAACAATTCGCTTTTTGTCTGTCGTATAACCAAGCGACATATTTTCGCGAATACGATCGAAAATGATAACCGTATCATTGATTGAATAACCTATAACGGTAAGGATAGAGGCCACAAAGATCTGATCGATTTCGAAGCTGATCCCAAACACGTTGGCGATTGAGAAAGCTGCAAAAACAAACAATGAATCGTGGATGGTTGCCTGGATTGCACCCCAGCTGTATTGCCATTTATTAAAACGCAACAGGATATAAATAAAGATACCAATCAGCGAGAACAGACTGGCCTTCCACGCAGACTTCTTGATATCATCCGCCACTGTTGCACCAACCTTTGAAGTACCTGAAATGGTGAAGTGATCGGAATCTGCACCGCCCTCACGCTCAACAAACTTAGCACCACTGAACTTCTCAACGCCTGTGATCAGCGCGTTGCGCACCATCTTATCTGCCTCTTCGGAATTGTCTTCGATGTGATAAGCGGTTGTCACTTTCATCACATTGTTTCCTCCGTAGTTTTTCACTTCCGTGCTGGATCCTTCAAAGCTTTCGCTCAAAGAAACCTTCATGTCGGTTGCTACCACAGGTTTGTCGAAAGTCACAATAAACGAACGTCCTCCCTTGAAGTCGACGCCCATGTTTAAAGGCTTCACGAATAGCAGCAGGAATCCAATCGCCACCACAGCCCATGAAAGTTTAGACACCATCGGAGCGCTCTTCAGGAAGTCGAAATATTTACGACGCTTTACCATGCGAGAGATGGCAGACTCGAACGAAACCGGACCTTTGGAACGTGCCATGATCCATTCGATCACAATGCGTGAAATGTAGATCGCTGTGAAGAAAGAAGTGACGATACCAATGATCAGCGTAACGGCAAAACCTTTAATAGGTCCCTGACCGAAGATGAGCAGGAAGATACCGGTGATCAACGTTGTAAGGTTCGAATCGAAGATGGATGCAAATGCGCGCTTAAAACCGATCTGCACTGCTTCTTGATTTGAACGTCCTTTGGATAACTCCTCCTTCACACGTTCATAGATAAGTACGTTAGCATCTACCGCCATACCCATGGTAAGTACGATACCGGCGATACCGGGAAGGGTAAGCGCAGTGCCGAAAGACGGTTGTGCAAGGATCCCCAGAATGAAGAACATGTTGAAAAGCAACGCGAAGTTGGCAACCCATCCACCGCGTGAATAATAAATCACCATGAACAATACGATCAACGCGAGGCCGGCAACGGAAGACACGACACCTGCCTGCTGAGCCGTCTGGCCAAGTGTAGGGCCGATGATTGCTTCTTCAACAATAGTACAGGGAGCTGGCAGGGAACCGGCCTGAAGAATGTTAGCAAGATCCTTCGCTTCCTCGACTGTGAAGTTACCAGAGATCTGCGAGTTACCATTCGGAATTTCTCCGTTCACGTGAGGTGCCGAATAAACTGAATTATCGAGAACGATGGCAATGCGACCACCGGGAGATTTGCTGCTGGCATCACGAGTCATCTTCGCCCATACGCGCGAACCTGTTACGTTCATCGTCATGCTTACTGCAGGCCTGCCATACTCGTCGTTTGACAAACGTGCATCATTGATCACATCGCCGGAGAGTTTGGCTGTGCCTGAACGACCCATATCGATAAAATAGAGTTGCAACGCCGAGTTGTTCAACTGGTCTGCCTCCTGCTTGTAAGCCCAGAACACATGAACATTGCGCATCATGGCGCGAACATCGTCGCGTTTGAAGATCTTGTTGATCCGCGCCGTGTCGCTCAATGCATAACGGAAGGCTCCCGGAGGATTGCTCAAAGAGAAAAGCGGAGACACTGTATTGTTCTGAAGTGAATCCAGCCCGCTTGAAGTTTTGGTTGTGTCAGCCTGAGTGTTGGCAGCTGTGCTGTCGCTGAGCAATGATTTCAGGTCAGTCTCTTTCGCTGGTTTCGACTCACTCTTCGCTCTCGGCTGCGCTAACTGTTCCTTCACCAAAAGCTGGTTGATGGCCATCAATTGTGTGTTGAGAATTTGGGGTTCGGTTACGTCCCAGAATTCGAGGTGGGCAACACCCTGGAGAAGCTTGCGAACGCGCTCCGGATTATCGATACCCGGGATCTCCACCTGAATGCGACCTGTTCCGGGCAGCTGCTGAATGTTAGCCGACGTAGTACCGAACTTGTCAAGACGGTTTTGAAGGATTGTGTAGGAACGATCGATCGCTTTGTCGATCTCCTCGTTAACAATTTTAGTTACCTCCTGATTCGTAGAATTGTTTGTGATCTTACCACGTGTAGTTGCGTGAGTAAAAATGGATGCGAGACTGCGTTCGGGATTCTGCTTCTGATACGCGTCGAAGAACAATGCGCTGAACGGGCGGGTCGTAGTTCTCGCCGCCTGACGTGCCGTTCTCATTGCTTTGTGAAAAGCTGAATCGGAAGGATTGCCGGCAAGACCACGAATGATATCGGCCGGTGATACTTCGAGCGTAACGTGCATGCCACCCTGAAGGTCAAGCCCCAGGTTGAGTTCGTTATCTTTTACCTGCTTGTAAGTGTACTCGGCGCCGAGGAGGTTGTACACCGGCTTGTCCCGAAGCGAGTCCAGGTAAGATTGTTTTTTGCCCAAATCGACGATGCCTTCTGCGTTGGTCGCATAAGACACGGCCGCACTCTCAACTCTCCGCGACACCACTGTGAAGGAGAGAAAGTAAATGCACAGCAGGCTGAGAACAGCCGTGAGTGCGATGACGAAACCTTTGTTTTGCATAATGGGGAAACCCTTAAATTGTTGTTGCTTGTAAGTACTAGTCGTTTGAAATTCTGAGAATCCAGGCCTGGCAAGCCAGACGGAGGTGGAGGCTGTTCTACCGTCATAAAATATGACGCACCATGTCATTGCAAGGAGACCCTGCAATACAAATCAATGAACAGCCAGAATGATGTCAGGGGGCGTTAGAGGGTCGGATAACCCGAAACAAATCCACGTAAAAGCGTCGGACAATAGAGGTGAAGGCTGGCACGGGACGTTCGTCGGACACCAGCTGAAACAGAATCTCTTCCATCCATGGAAGCTCCTGATTAATCACTTCGAGACGGGAAGACGTAGGCAGTACACTGCTTTTAAGAGTAAAAACGGTGGTTTCCTTGCCATTTATCTTTTTGATGGCTTTGACGGTGCAATCGTGCCCGGCCATACTTTGACCAAGGGAAAACACGATGAGCAAAAGGCATAATGCACTTTTCAGCACACCCACGCGTATTGCAATCGATTTATTTGCACCCTTGGAAAACACGGCGCAAAGCTAAACAAAAAGTTCACACATTTGGAACTATCTGGTTTCGCGGCGCTAATTACATTGGCTGCAGGCTGAATTTAAAGTGAATTTTCGCGTGCATCCCATCCATAGTTGGTCAAGATGGTCCGTGGAAAATGAATCCAATGGCAGCAGTATAGACGGGCGTTTGTGATCCACGAAGGAGGAAGAGCAAGGGTACCGGGATGAGTGATCGTTGTGATTCGCGTTCGTGTACAAGATGCATTGCAATAATTGCGATGCTTCATCGATTTGACCTATTTTATACGGGCACAGCCTTTTTCTGAAAAATTTTCATTTACATTCAAAGAAATTTTGATTTACATTGCGCTTCCTATGAGAAAAGAAAAAGACAATACCAGGCGTATTGGCGGGCTTTTGCTCGATGCCTTGTTATTGGCTTTTATCGTCTCATTTTCACTGGCCGACGTGCATATAATAGATGGTTATTCCAGCAACAGCTGCGAGGTAAGTGAAGCTCACGACGATCTCATTTTGTTCAGGGAGCTGGATGCAGTTTGCAACTCCCTCACTAAGCATATTTCGCAAACACAACCTTCTCACATATTCTCCCTCAATTCATTATTATCGAAGTCTCCGCGTGTTGCGGATGCGGGCCTTGTTGTATTAAGAGGCACGCAGCAATTGTATAATATAGTTTATACGAATACGACGATCAATGCTCCGTAGTAGGTGATTGCCGCGCCTTCGCGTATCATTGTTCTAATGATTCACTGGAGGCGGCAGAGAAGACGATTTTTGATTTAAATTTCAAATTCCACCAGAGCTAAAAGTGATTGCTTGCGTCCTGTTTCGCTTAACGTGTAGCAGGAACACAATGATATATATAATGAGTGTCTTTGCGCGGTCCCAGTCGTGCCTGATCTATTAAAATAACGGGGGGATAGTGTAGTGATTAACGAACATTAAAAAAATTAATTGAGGGGCTGTGACTTTTTCACCGTTCCTACATTTAATGCTTGTCCAAGGACAAGTTGAATGGGTAGTTTTATCCGAATTGAAAATGTACTTTTAACCAAAAACAAGTAAGAAACCTTAACATTCAACCTTTTAAGTATGAAAACTTCAACTTCATCAGCAGCTTCTTCTTCATCATCCTTGGGCGAAAGCCTTAAATCCGGCTTCGCGGCGTCGGTAATTGTGATTGAGATTATTGCCGGGATTATCATTTGGAAATTTGTTCTTGGAGATCCTTCGCACTTCGTTGGTAACGATCCTGAAAATCACCCCCTCGATGGCGACTATTTCGGTGTATTCTACAAAGGTGGTTACCTGGTGCCTCTGGCTATTGGTCTTCTGCTGATGACACTCACTTTTGCTATCGAACGTATCATTACTATCAGCCGCGCTAAAGGCAAAGGCAACATCAAAGTGTTTGTGCAGCGTATTCGTTCACTGGTGTCTTCGGGTAACATCTCACAAGCGATCACTGAATGCGACAAGCAAAAAGGTTCTGTTGCGAACGTAGTGAAAGCAGGTCTGAGCAAATACACTGAGCTCGTTAACAACAACACAATCGAGCCTGAGAAAAAAATCGCTATGGTTCAGAAGGACATCGAAGAAACGACTTCACTCGAGATGCCTATGCTTGAGAAGAACCTTGTGATCCTGGCGACCATCGCTTCTATCGCAACACTGATTGGTCTTCTCGGTACTGTATTAGGTATGATCAAGGCGTTTGCCGGTCTTGCACAAGCTGGTGCTCCTGACTCTGTAGGTCTTGCCAACGGTATCTCTGAAGCCTTGATCAACACAGCTTTGGGTATCGGTACTTCGGCTTTGGCCATTATTTTCTACAACTACTTCACCAGCAAAATCGACGAGCTGACTTACGGTATCGACGAGGCTGGTTACAGCATTGTACAAAACTTCACTGCTACGCAAAAAGGTCATCATTGATCTGCGTAGTCATTGATTGGAAACTGATTTGACTATAAAGACAAAGTTCAGAATATGGGAAAGATAAAAATGCACCGGACTACGCCGTCATTGGATATGACTCCCATGGTGGACCTTGGCTTCTTGTTGGTAACATTCTTTATGCTGACTGCTACGGCAGTGCCGGATGAACCCGTCACCGTAAATACGCCGTCGTCGTCATCTGAAATTAAAATTCCTGAAACGAACATTCTACTGCTCACTATTTCAAATGACGGGCGTGTGTTCTTTAGCATGGATGGAAAATTTCACCGTCAGGAGTTGCTCAAGAAGGTAGGTGAACGCTATGGCATCCAGTTCTCCGATGAACAGGCTGCCCGCTTTGGTGTGATGTCGAGCTTTGGGCTCCCGGTTGGTAATCTTCCGGAGTTTATCGACCTGGATCCGGAGAAAAGGAAAGAGATCAACCAACCTGGTATTCCGGTAGATTCACTCAACAATCAATTGAAAGATTGGGTGGTGTTCGCACGAACTACGAATCCACAGCTGCGGATTGCCATCAAAGGAGATGGTAACGCAGACTATCCAACAGTTGAGAAGGTGATGAACACGCTGGTAGATAACCGCATCAACCGGTTCAACCTGATCACCAACATGGAGCAGGCCGGAACAGGTGCTGCAGCACCAACAGAATAAAATTAAGGTACAGACCATTAAAATTTAGAAGAACATGGCAGAAGTTCCCCAAGGCGGCGGTGGCGGTGGTAGTAAGGATGGCAAAGTCCGGGTCAAAAAGTCATCTACCAAGATTGACATGACACCCATGGTGGATTTGGCGTTCCTGCTGCTCACCTTCTTCATTCTGACCACCACCCTGAATAAGCCTCAGACCATGGAATTGACCATGCCTGAGAAGGAAAAAGAAGGCGATAAACCGCCTGAAGTAAATGAGAAGAAAGTTGTTACCCTTATCCTGGGTCCGGAAGATAAGATCTATTGGTATGTGGGTATAACTGACCCCAAAGTGGAATTGACGAATTTCTCGAAAGATGGCATTCGCAAGATTCTTACTACCAAGGACAAGGAAATCCCTGGCATGATTATTTTGATCAAACCCGGTAAGGAGTCAAAATACAAGAATCTGGTCGACATCCTTGACGAGATGACTATTTCGAGTATGAAAAGATTTGCACTCGTGAAAATCACGAGTACGGATGAAGATTTAGTTAAAGAATCTAATTTATGAGTGCTGCAATTGACAACAAGAAGTGGGAAGACATTGTCTTCGAAGACCGCAACAAAGCGTACGGCGCGTATTTTCTGCGCAGGTCCTACTCTAAACATGTCGTACTTGGCGCACTGCTGACTTTCAGCTTGTTTGTGTTGGTGTTCGCATCACCTTACATCATCGAGTTATTGAAAGGTCAGGAAGAGGTAGTGGTGACCGAAGCAAAGACCGTAAAGTATACGGACCTTGCTCCTCCTCCACCTATTCAGAATACTCCTCCTCCTCCGCAGATCAATATTCCTCCTCCGGTAAAGACTGTTATCAAATTCCTTCCTCCGAAGGTTACAGACAAGGAAGTAGTTGAGGAAGAAGAAATGCCTACGATCGAGGAGATCAAACAGAACGACGTCGGAGCAGAAACGGTTGAAGGTACTGGCGAAGTTGTGTTTGACGAGCCGGTAGCCGAAGTGGCGAAGGAAGAAGTTGACGAAGACGTAGTCTTTACGGTAGTTGAACAGCAGGCTGAATTCCCCGGCGGCATGGAAGCCCTGGTGAAATTCCTTCAGAAGAACGTGAAGTATCCTGCTATTGCTCGTCGTATGGGTGTTGAAGGTTCTGTGTTCGTTAGCTTTGTTGTAGACAGAGCTGGCGCCATCAGTGACATTCAGATCGTAAAAGGTATCAGCGCAGAGTGCGATAAGGAAGCTGTCCGTGTGGTAGGCATGATGCCTCCCTGGAAGCCAGGTAAACAGAACGGTAAGGCCGTAAAGTCACGCTTTGTTCTCCCTGTTAAGTTCAAGCTTGCTACCTAGACAGTCGTTCGACTGTAAGCGTTCAGAAGTTATCATACATGTCGTCACGCTACGATCGGCTTCGGTTGTGGCGTGACGATTTTTCAGAACAGAATAACTAATGAAATGATCGCTGGCTAAGTGCATTGATGCACATATTCGCGGCGGTGCATTTCAGGATATCATCTTCGTGTACGGTGGACTGCATAGTTTATCTGCGGAGTTATCTAACCGATATAAGATATAAACACATGAAATATCTTGGGTTGGCCATGGCAGTCATTTATATCGGCGCCGGCGTTGCGTTACTCATCAAAGCTGGGGACTCATTGCGCATCCCAACCCAATACACCATACCGTTGGGCATAGTACTCATAGCTTACGGTGCATATCGTGGGTATAACAGTTTCAAGAATTATCATGAATAGATTATTGATTGTATTGTTGGGATCTGTTATGCTGACTGCCTGCTCAAAGAGCACCAGCAAGCCGAGTGACACGCCCACTTCCGGCACCATTACAATCACGGTGGATGAAGCGTTGAGACCTTTGATCGAAGCGGAAGTCACCGCATTCGAGAATCTGTACACGAACGCCCACATTAAAGTTATTTATACCAGTGAGGAAGAAGCCATCGCACTGATGTTGAAAGATTCCGCACGTGCAACGATCGTGAGCCGGAAGCTCGTCCCTGAAGAGGCCGAGATACTCACGAAACAGCAGTACAAACCCAGGCAATTAAAAGTCGCAACCAGTGCTATTGCGCTGATTGTAAACAAGAGCAACGGAGATACGACTATTTCGATGGGCGATCTTAAAAAAATTCTGAGTGGCGAAATCCAGTCCTGGGGCTGGAACAGGCCTGCCCGGAAGGGAGGTTCTACTGGCATGGAAGTTGTCTTTGATCAACCAAACTCCGGCATATTGCGCCATTTGAAGGATTCTGTGATACGTTTTGACACACTACAGAAGAACTGGTTTGCACTGAAGGGAAATAGCGAGGTGATCGACTATGTCTCGAAGAAGCCGGAAGCATTGGGTCTGATCGATGTGAGCTGGATCAGCGATCGCGATGACTCAACTGCGAACAAATTCCTGGATGCTGTGCAGGTTGTACGGATCGCGGGTGACTCCGGATCTTATCAGCCATACCAGGCTTATATCGCGCAGGGGCGTTATCCACTTAAGCGCGATGTGGTAATGATCAGCCGCGAAGCCAAGAGTGGTTTAGCGAGTGGCTTTATGTCATTCATCGCTGGCGAAAAGGGACAGCGGATAATATTGAAGGCCGGACTTGTTCCAGCCACGATGCCTGTGAGGATTGTCGAAATCAATCGCGACCCGATCAGCGTCACACAAGACTAAGAACTTCAGCCCGCAGGCCTCACGCGTTGAGTGGGGCTGAACGGTGTGATGGAATAGACAGACTTACAATAAGAAGTTGTCGGATTGGGCATCCAAATACAGATCAGAGCCAGGATCCCAATACGGTGATTTTGACCAATAAGTGAAATACAAACCTTTAACAACTCGTAGATAACTAAACAATCATGAAAACAAGAAGTCTGATGAAGAGTAGATTCGGATTAGCCTGTTTCGTAGCGGCGGGCCTGCTGGTCGGGCAAACGGAGTTTGCCGTTGCGCAAGACAAGGAAATTGCCGAGGCAAAGCACCTCGCTGAGATCGATCAATCCAAAAAAGCGCTTGATGTGCTCACCAAGGCGGCTTCAACATATCCAACGACACCTGCGGTGTTTTATAATCTGGGTCTTCTTCAGCTTAAGGCGAATAAGCGCCAGGAGGCACTGCAATCATTCGACAAGGGTATTGCTGCCGATCCTAAGGATGCGCTCAACCTCGCCGGCAAAGGTCATTTGTCAATGTTAGAAGCCAATGCGGCGAAAGCCAAGCTTGACTTCGACAAGGCGCTCTCCATGACAAAGTCAAGAAATGTTGAAGTTATGCAGGCCGTTGCCCGTGGTTACATGGTAGACCCGAAGCGCGCGAATGAAACAATTACGCTTCTGACTACAGCTAAGAGCAAGGACGATCACAATGCAGAGACATTCATACTGCTCGGCGATGCCTATCTTCAGCTTAATGATGGTGGAAAGGCTGTGTCAGCCTATGAAACCGCTGCCGCACTGGATCAGAAGAATGCGCTCGCCCACTATAAAGTCGGCCGGGTGTACCTGCGCTCACGCAACTACGATGCGGCTCAGGAATCTTTTTCCAAAGCTATTTCGATCGATCCTAGCTATGCGCTGGCATACAAGGAGCAAGGCGAATTGTATTATCAGATGTCGAAGGGGCCGGAAGCTGTTGCTGCTTACGAGAAGTTCATCTCACTCACTGAATCGCCAGAGAAGTACCAGTCTAAACTTGCCTTCTACTATCTGATGGCGAAGGACTTTAAAAAGGCAAACGATATATTCAAGCAACTTGTCGCAAAGGATAGTACGAACGCAACGATTCTCAAGTATTACGGTGTGTCGCAGTATGAATCAAAGGATTCGGTTGGAGCGCGCAATACTTTTGAGCAATATCTGGCCAAACAAAAGCCCGAAGCGATCGAGGCTGCCGACTACAACTACTATGGTAAAGTGTTGCTTAAGCTTAAAGAGGATTCTCTTGCAATGCTGGCGTTCGATAAAAGTATCACCATTGAGCCCAAGCAGCCTAACATTCACGAAACAATGGCTGATGCGTATTTTGCAATGAGGAAATACCCGGAGGCTGTAACATCATACCGTCGTTTGTTTACATATCGCAAACCATCGTCCCAGGATCTTTACAATCTTGGACGGGCGCAGTACTACGCTGAGGACTATGAAAAGGCAGATTCCACGTTTGCTGCGCTGAGCGCGCTACAACCTACAATGACAATTGTGGACATGTGGGCTGCAAGGAGCAAGGCTTCCCAGGATTCCACATCAGAAAATGGACTAGCCAAACCATTCTATGAGAAGCTTGTTGAAAAGGTGAACGGCACTGCATCAAAGTCGAGGAACGACAATGCCATGCTGGTGGAAAGTTACCTGTACCTTGGCTATTACAACTATCTGAAAGGTCAGAATTCCGCTGCTAAGGAA
>Ga0247822_10001881_pt1 | contig 13140 bp, 10 predicted proteins | sample 13C_Cellulose_Da_FD_192423 | JGI IMG/M metagenome (GOLD analysis project Ga0247822, IMG submission 192423) | Soil microbial communities from agricultural site in Penn Yan, New York, United States - 13C_Cellulose_Day30 | ecosystem: Environmental > Terrestrial > Soil > Agricultural land | place...
AAGATCGCCGGCCGGGAACCGGACCAGCCCGCCGGCGATCTTCGTCCCGCCGACGTCGAGGCCGACCGCCCATCCGTCGTCCGCAGGCATGGGGTCAGTTCCTTCGGCGGCAGCGGTGCGAGGGCAGGCGGGCGGCCGCCGCCTCGTCCAGGAACAGACGCGCCTCGAAGTGTCGTTGCAGCCACGACGCCGGGCAGCCGTGGAACGGAGCAGTGACCAGTGCGTCGTGAACGGCGTCGGCCTTGGCTGGGCCGAACGCTACCAGTAGCACCCGGCGGGCGGCCAGCAGTGTCCCCAATCCGAGGGTGACACCCTTGTCGGGGGCGTACTCGCCGCCGAACCACTCGGCGTTCGCGGCGATCGACGTGGGAGTCAGGTCGAGCACCCGGCCGAGGGAGTCGGGTGAACTGCCCGGCTCGTTGAACCCGAGGTGTCCGTTCTTGCCGAGGCCGAGGACGACGGCATCGATCCCGCCGAGGGCCGCGAGCTTCCGCTCGTGCTCGGCGATGCCGGCCGGGGCGTCTTCGAGCCGGCTGCTCAGCCAGTGGAACCAGTCGACCGGGACACCCCAGGCGTCGGCCACCTCCCGCCGGAGCAGGTTGGCGCAGGTCCCCGGGTGCTCGACCGGGACGCCGAGGTACTCGTCGAGGGTGAAGACGTGGAGCTGATCAACGGGCGGTCGTAGCTCGGCGACGAGCCGGTACAGCTCCCGCGGCGAGTTGCCGCCGGCGACCACCAGCGTGCGGGCGTCGGTCAGCCAGCCGGCCAGCACGTCGGCGGCCGCCCGGCTGGCCCGGGCGGCACTCGGGTAGATGGTAACGTGCATCACGCCCCCGCGGCCGGGTCGGCTACGCCCCGGGCGAGCGCCCGGATGTACACGGCGTTGCACCCGCAGCAGCCGCCGGCGTAGTTGATTCCCTCTTGCTTCGCCTGTCGGCCGAACTCCTGGAAGTCCCGCCGCGACACCTGGATCGTCTCCAGATCGTCCGGGAACTGGCTCATCTTGGTGAAGCACGGGGTCTGGTCGGTGGTCCGGAAGGCGGATGGCTGCGCCGCGATCCCAACCCGGTCGCCGACGGCCGCGCGCATCGCGCGGAGGGTCGGCAGCATCCGGGCCGGCTCCTGTTCGCAGTTGGCCCCGACCAGGGCGGCCCCGCCGTCGGCCATCTGCCTGGCGCATTCAGCCACCGAATGTTCGTCCGAACACCGCTCAGTCGTCGGCCGGAAGCTCATGGTGGCGACCACCGGCAGCCCGCTTGCGGCCGCGCACGCCAGCCCGATACGCATCTCTTCCAGGTGGAAGAAGGTTTCGAGGATGAGGAAATCGACCCCGGCTGCCTTGAGCAATTGAATCTGCTCGTTCAGGAGGTCACGGACGTGTCCCGCGGCGGATGGTCCCTCCCGATCGAAGAGTTGCGTTCGTGACACGCTTCCGGCGACGAGGGCGGCGTCCCCGGCGACTTCCCGCGCCAGCCGGACGGCGGCCGCGTTGATCGCCTCGGTCTGTTCGCCGAACCCGGCCCGGCCGAGCTTCTCCCGGGTGCCGAAGAACGTCAGCGCCTGGAGTACCTGCGCCCCGGCCCCGAGGAACTCACGGTGCAGTCCGCGGAGGGCGTCTGGATTCTCGATCGCGACCTCGGGGGTGAACTGGCCGCTACCCTTGCCGGTCCCGACCTTCTCCCGGTCGGACCCGCTGTCCACGTACCCCCGCCGCTCCAACTCCAGCAGGTAACCGCCGTCCCCAACGACGACGCCCTGCTTCACCCGTTCCAGGATCGACGGCGACATACGCAAACCTCCTCGAACGGGAATCAGTGGCCGAACTCTGTCCGGGTCCGATCGTGGACCAGGTGGGCCGGCTCGGCCGGGTCCGGGCCGGGGAACTCCGGGGGTGCGAACCGCGACCGGACCGGCTTCGCCGCTCCGTCCCGCCCCGACTCCCGCGCCAACAGCATCACCTCCAGCACGTGCCGGGCGTGTTCCGGGGTGACGAGTGGACGTGCCCCCGTCCTGATGCACTCGACCTGATGCCGTAGGCCGTCCGCCCACGGCCAGTCCGGGGCCGTCTCCCTGAACACCAGCCAGCACCCGGCCGGGTTGTGCCAGAACTCGTACCCGTCCGGGTCCCAGTCGTCGCCGAGCATCTGGAGCGTGCCGTCGGTCCCGTACACCTCCAGGGCCGGCGAGCGGTACTGCTGCATCGTGAACCCGCTCGTCACCACCCCGAAGCACGCCCCGCCGAAGTCGAGCAGCACCTGGGCGTTGTCCTCGACCTCGACCGGCACCGGCTTCCCGTTCACCACCCGCTCCGGGACGGCCGTCCCGGTCATCGCCGCCACGCGCTCGACCGGGCCGAGCCAGCCGGTCAGCGAGGTGATGCTGTAGCACGCCAGGTCGAACACTGGGCCGCCGCCGGGGCGGTAGAACCACTCGCCCCACCACGGCCCGGCCCACCCGTACCGCCCCCGGGCCGAGCACGGCTTGCCGACGTCGCCCCGGCGGATGCGGCGGGCGATGGCCTGGTACGTCGGGCTGAGCAGGGTGAACGGGGCCGGGACGAGCAATCCCGGTCCGCGGGCCGCCAGCTCGACCAGTTCGTTCGCCTCGTCGAGAGTCACCGCCATCGGTTTTTCGGACAACACGTGCTTGCCGGCGAGCAGGGCCGCCCGGGAGATCTCGAAGTGGGTCGCCGGCGGGGTGAGCACGACGACGAGGTCCACGCCTTCCGACTCGGCCAGCTCGCGGTAGTCGGTCACGAACCGGCGGACGCCGAGTCGGCTGACCACCAACTCCCGCTGGGCCGGCCGGCCGCACGCCGCGACGACCACGGCCTCGCCCCGGACGGCTAGCTTCTGGGCCTCCGCCCAGTAAGCGGCGAGCACGTTCCCGCAGCCGACGATGCCGATGCGGACCGGGTCCACGGCGACCTACTCCTTCCCGATCGGCCGGACCTTGAGGTTTCGGAACCACAGGAGGTCGTTGTAGTCCTGCAACCCGATGTGCCCGCGGGCGGCCTTGCCGTACCCCTTCCAGTCCTTGAAGTGGGTGCCTTGCACCCGCTTCCGCCAGTCGTCCGAATGGAGTTCGTAGCCCATGACCTTCTCGCCGTTGTGCCAGTGCTCGACGGCGTTGCCACGGACTACGACCCGGCCGCGGTTCCAGTACCCGACCGGCCGGGCCGCGTCCCGCGCCGGCGGGTGCAGGGCGTAGTTCGACCCGTTCGTGTACGGGTTGTCGGTCCAGAACGCGCTGTCCCGAATCTCGTACTCCGGGGCGTTCTCGTAGATGTGCGTGGTGCCCTCGGTGGCCCGGTAAAAGACGCCGCTGTTGCCGCCGTGCGACACCTTCCAGTCGAACACCAGTTCGAAGTCGCCGAACCGGTCCTCGGTGATCAGGTCGCCGGCCTTCTCGACCCGGACCAGCGCCCCGTCCCTGGCCTGCCAGCCGGCCGGGACGCCCTTCTGCCGATAGCCCCGCCAGCCCTTCGTCGAAGTGCCGTCGAACAGGAGACGCCATCCGTCGGTCTTCCCCGCCTCGGTCAGGGTGTTGGCCGGCGGTTCGCTCATCGCCAGGCGGATCGCGGCGGGAACCTCCGTGATCGGCCGGAGCCGGATGTTCCGGTAGAAGACCTCGGCCCCCTCCGACTGGAGTTGGATGCGGCCTCGGGTGACCGGCTCCACCTTGCCGTTCGCCTCCCGGCGGATGTTCGTGAGCACGAGGTTGACGGTCCCGTTCACGGTGTGGACACCGGTCTGGCCGACGCAGATCAGGTCGAGCTTGTTCCACTTGCCGCGTGGCTTCTCGTTGTCGTCCCCGTTCAGGATGCCGAGCCTCGTCCCGACGTACTTCTTGCAGCCCGGCCGGTATCGAATCGGCTCGCTCGGGTAGCGGCGCTGGCCCGCGGGGATGTCCTCGCCCTCGACGTCCACGACCAGCCGCTCGCCGTGCGCCCCGGGCACGCTCCAGAAGTCGCCCGTCTCGCCACCCTCGAGGACCCCGAACTCGACCGACTCCACCCACCCGGTGGCCGGGTTGAAGTGATCGGACCCGTGGTATAGCAGCCCACTATCCCGAGGCTCGTTCGCTCGCGGGGCGAACCGCTTCTCGCCCCACTTGAACTCGAGTTCGAGGTGGTAGTTCCCGTACTCCTTGAGGGTGGTCAGCCCTCCGAGTCCGTCGCCTGAGATGCGGATCGCGGGCTTGCCGTCCACCTCGACGACCGAGAACACGCCCTTCGGGTCGCGGCCGACGCCGACCGGGTACTTACCGCCGACCGGCACCCCGAGACTGGTCTCCCAGCCGGTCAGGTCCTTGCCGTTGAACAGCGACACCCAGTTGTCCGCGGCGGGAGCCTGGCCGGCGACAGTGAGCACAACGGACAGCGCGAGAAGCCGCGACATGACGTGGGCCTCCGGGGACGGAGTGAGTGTACGCCGGCGGCTGATTTTCGGTAGATTGGCCGGAGCCGTACGCCACCCGGAGTCCGCCGGTTATGCGCGCCACCACCCCGGTCCTGATCTGGACTATCTCCTGTCTCCTGTCTCCTGTCTCCTTCGCGGCCGAGCCTCGCCACCGAGTGCCGGACGGGTTCGTGATGGAGAAGGTGGTCGGCGAGCCGGATACTGTCTTTCCGATGTTCGCCTGCTTCGACGACTGCGGCCGGCTGTTTGTGGCCGAGTCGTCCGGGCTGGACCTGTACGCCGAGATCAGCGCCGGCACCCGCAAGTGCCGGGTTCGGTTGCTCGAGGACCGGGACGGCGACGGCCGGTTCGAGACATCACTGGTGTTCGCCGACCGATTGGTTTTCCCGATGGGGCTGGTCTGGCGGGCCGGGAAACTCTACGTTGCCGACCCGCCGGACCTGGTGACGTTCGAGGATCCCGACGGCGACGGCCGGGCAGATAAGCGGACGGTCATCCTGACCGGGTTCGGGCACAAGGACAACGGCAGCCTGCACGGGCTGACGTTCGGCCCGGACGGGTTCTTGTACATGACGATGGGCAGCCCGGACGGGTACAAGCTGAAGCGGGAGGACGGGTCGGTGCTGGAGGGCGAGAGCGGGGCGTTGATCCGCTGCCGGCCGGACGGGTCGGACCCCGAGGTGATCTGCCGCGGGTTCGAGAACCTGGTCGAGGTCGTGTGGGCGCCGCGCGGTGAGGCGATCGGCACCGACAACTGGTTCCGCGACCCGAACGCCAAGGAGAGTGGCGGGCTGCGGGACGCCCTCGTCCACCTGACCGACGGCGGGTTGTACCCGTATCACCGGGAGGTCGGCACCCCGCAGCCGGTGACCGGCGACCCGCTCGGGCCGGTCTCGCTCTTTCCGGCAGTCGCCCTCAGCGGGCTGGTCCGGTACGAGGGCGCACAGTTCCCGGCCGAGTTCCGCGGCAACCTGTTCTCGGCCCAGCACAACAGCCGGGCGGTCGGTCGGCACGTCCTGGGGCCCGACGGGTCCACGTTCCGGTCCAGGGACATCCCGTTCGTTACCACCGATGACCCGGACTTCCACCCGTCGGACGTGCTCGAAGACGCCGACGGCAGTCTGCTTGTGGTTGACACCGGGAGTTGGTACGTCCACCACTGCCCGACCGGCAGTATCCGCAAGACGCGGGCGGCCGGCGGCATCTGGCGGGTGCGGCGGGCCGGGGCCGACCGCCCGGCCGACCCGTGGGGGCTGACGGAGGAGTGGGCGAAGGCCGCCCCGGAGCGACTGGTCGAATTGCTCGCCGGCCCCCGCCCGGCGGTCCGCGACCGTGCCCGGCTGACGCTCGCGGCCCGCGGCAAGGCAGCCGTCCCGGCCCTCGCCGCCGCGCTGGGAAAGGCGGCTGACGCCAACGCCCGACAGCAGGTCATCTGGGCGCTGGCGGGCGTGGCCGACGAGTCGGCCACGCCGCCGCTGCGGCAGGCCCTCGTCTCGTCCGACGCGGTGACGGTGGCGACCGCCGCGCGGGCCCTCGCGGCCCGGGCGGACCGCGGGGCGGCAGGTTCGCTGACACGGCTTCTTGCGTCCGAGTCTGTGCCGGTCCGTTTCGCCGCGGCGGAGGCGCTGGCGCGGTGCGGAAACCCGGAGTCGCTGACGCCAATCTGGCTCGCCCTGACCAAGGACCCGGACCGCTTCCTCGAACACGCCCTGATCCACGCCGCCCACCGACTGGCCGCGGTCGCCGACCTGGACGCGGCGCTGAAGCACCCGCACCCGCGCGTCCAGAAGGCCGCCCTGCTGCTCCTCGACCAGCCGCCCCGGCCACCCCGCCACCTGTCGGCCGAGGTGGTCTTCGCTCGCGTCGCGTCAGCCCACGCGGACCTCCGCCGCGCCGCCGTCCGGGTCGTCCAGCGGCGCCCCGAGTGGGCGAAGGAGGCCGTGGCCGTCGTCCGCCGGTGGTTGGACCAGCCGACCCTGTCGGCGGACGAGGAGCGAGGACTGACCGAGCTGGTGCGGGCGTTCCAGGCCGATGCCAGCTTGCAACGGGCGGTCGCGACGGCGTTGACTCGACCGACGCAACTCCCGGCCGGGCGGCGGGCGGCGCTGCTGGAAGTACTCGCCGAATCCGACCTGCCGAAGCCGCCGGCGGAGTGGGTGGCCGTGGTCGACGACGCGATCCGGCAGCCCGATCCGACGATCCGCGCCGGAGCCGTCCGGACGGCGGGCGTGTGGCAGGTGGCCAGCCTGGACGAACCGCTCGCCCGGCTGGCCGACGACCCGTCGGCGTCGGCCGAGTTGCGCGTCGAGGCGGTCCGGGCGCTGGTCGCGCGACACCCCCGGCCATCAGGTGAGCGGTTCGCTCTGTTGCTCGGGCAGCTCGCCCACTCAGCCGCCCCACCGGCCCGGCTGACCGCGGCCGACGTGCTCGGCCGGTCAACACTGACCGACGCTCAGCGCCGGCAGTTCCTCCGCGCCGTCCGCGACGACGTACTCGTCCCGCCCGCGGCCGTGCTGCCGGCGTTCCGCAAGGATGTGAGCGCGAACGCCGCCGCCGAGCTGCTCGACTACCTCACGACCTCCGCCGGCCGGGGATGGAAGCCGATCGAAGCGGAACTGGATGCGGTGTTGAGGCCGCTGCCGGCCGGAGCCAGGGCCGACAGCCTGCGGGCCGAGCTGAAGAAGGCGGCCGATCGGGATCGGGCCCGGCTGGCCGAGTTCGAGCCACTCCTGACGGGAGGCGACCGGGACCGCGGCCGGGCGGTCTTCTTCGGCAACAAGGCAGCGTGCGGGGCGTGCCACCGGGTCGGGGACGAGGGTGGGACGGTCGGCCCCGACCTGACGAAGGTCGGCGGCATCCGCGCCAGCCGGGACCTGCTCGAATCGATCGTCCTGCCGAGCGCCACGTTCGCCCAGGGGTACGAGACGTACAAGGTTGATCTGGCCGACGGCTGGACGGCGGCCGGAGTGATCGCGCGGCGGACGGCCGGCGGGGTGGTGCTTCGGGACGCGACCGGGGCCGAGGTGCGGGTGCCGACCGCGGCGGTCGAGCGGATGACCCGCGATCGGACCTCGCTCATGCCGGACGGGCTGGTCAAGGCGGTGACGCCGGACGAACTGCGCGACCTGTTCGCGTACCTGCGATCTCTGAAGTAGGGAGACCCCAACGATGCCCCGCTGGTTGTTGTGGACCGCCGCCGCGGTGGCGTCGTGGGGCGTGTGGGCGGTGTTGGCCAAGGTGATCAGCGACGCCTTGACCGGCGCCCAGAGCCAGGCACTCTCGACCGTCGGCATGGTGCCGGTGGTCCTTGCCCTCGCGTGGTCGAAGGACCTGGTTGTCCGTCCGGGCGGGCGGCGCGGCGTGTTCTACGCCCTGACCGCCGGGGTCGTGAGTGGACTGGGGAATGTACCGTACTACGACCTGTACGGCCGCGGCGGGACGGCGGCCACGGCCGTGTCGCTCACCGCCCTGTACCCGGTCGTGACCATCGCGCTGGCCGCGGCCTTGCTCGGCGAGCGCGTCAACCGGGTGCAAGCGGTTGGGCTGGCCCTCGCGCTGGCCGCCATCTACCTGTTCAACGTGTCCGAGGAGGGCGGCCTGTTCTCCGGCTGGCTGGCCTACGCCTTCCTCCCGATGGCGATGTGGGGGGCGGCCGGGTTCCTGTCGAAGCTGGCCACCGGCTACCTGTCCGGCATGCTGGCCGCCCTGCTGGTGCTCGTCGGGTTCCTGCTGGCGAACGTCGCGCTGCTGGCGGTCGTACCGTGGCCGGCGGACGTGACGCCGCGGACGTGGTGGCTGGTCGCCGCGCTCGGGTTCTTCCTGGCGTTCGGCAACTATGCGGTGGTGCTGGCTTACGCCGGTGGTAAGGCGTCGGTCATCACCCCGCTGGCCAGCTTGTACCCGGTCGTGAGTGTGCCGGTGGCCGTCTTGGTGTTCGGCGAGTCGGTCGGCCCGCGGACGGCGGCCGGCATCGGGTGCGCGGTGATGGCCGTCCTGGCGCTGTCGTTCGAGACACCGCTGGGTTCGACAGCCGGGCCGTCAGCCGGCGGGTGACAGGGCATCGGTACACCTCAAACCAACTCTACGACCGATGTACGCGCCTATTTCTTGAGGGGGTCCGAAGACTCCTCAATCACCTTCCCGGGCCTGCTGAGCGTCGCCGACCAGGTTGGCGGCCCAGCGGCGGTCGTCGGCCGAGTCCCGTGGACGGCTCAGGTGGTCGAAGGCGGCGGCCCGGTCTAGCCACCCGGCGAACCCGGCGAACCCGGCGAACCATTCAAAGCGCGTCATCGCGGCCCTCCTTGCGAGCAAGACCCCGCGGCAGAGTATCCTCCCGACGCGGGCGGTGTAAACGCGACCCCGGTCGAGCCGGCGAGAACGCCGGGTGTGTGCGGCACCTATCGGTACGACGACGGCCGGGGCGGCGGTGTACTTCGAATCGGTCTGCTGGGAAAGCTGTGAGTAGGGTCCGGATGTGCGGGCAGGTGGTCGGCAGCGGTGCCGTCGTGAGTGCGTGTGCTGTTGCCCAGGCTCGACCCGGTCGCCGTGTGTCAGGTGCCGCGGGACCAGTTCGTGGCGGCGTGGAGCGGGTCCGAGTCGCTCGACGAGGCGGCCGCCAAGGTCCGCTCGCTGGCGCGTGGTCCCGCGCCGCGCTGGGCCCTGATGGCGCGGGCGGCGTCGCTGCGGAAGGAAGGGGTCGAGCTGAAGCCCCTGTCAGCAGCGACGGCAAGGGCGGTGCGGGCGGCGTGAAACACCCTACCCCGAGATGGGGCGGGGACACGGAGACTTGCCCCGGCTGGTCGGGTAGCGACGGCGGTGGCGGGGTGACGACCAGCGGCGGATTGGGGAGGTAGGATCACCATCGGGTCGGGTCGGGCGATCGTGGGCGCTTTCACGCCGCCTAACCCAGGGTGCGAACGGGCTGGCCGTCGCTGAGCAGGTTCCGCAAGTGCTGGAACTCGTCCACGTACTCGCGGGCGTGGTCGATGCCCAGGTGGTGTAGGACGGTGGCGGTCAGGTCCGCGGGCGTGACCGGCCGGTCCGCGACGTACCCGCCGTCCCGGGTGGTCGCCCCGTACACCTGTCCGCCGCGGACCCCGCCGCCGGCCAGGAGGGCGGTGAAGGCGTGTGGCCAGTGGTCGCGGCCGGTCCTCTGCGTGTTGCCGCTCTGCGTGAACTGGCCCATCTTCGGCGTCCGCCCGAATTCGCCGACTGCGACCACCAGGGTCGTCTCCAGCAGGCCGCGCTGGTGCAGGTCCTCGATGAACGCCGGGAAGGCCCGGTCGAACAGCGGGCAGAGCAGGGTCTTGAGCTTGGCGAAGTTGTTCTGGTGGGTGTCCCAGCAGGTGTTCACGCCGTCGATGGTGGTCTCGTCGTGCCAGTTGACGGTGACCAGCGAGACGCCCGCCTCGACCAGCCGGCGGGCCATCAGCAGGCTCTGCCCGACCGCCGTCCGGCCGTACCGGTCCCGGGTGGCCGGCGGCTCCCCCCGCAGGTCGAGCGACTCCCCCGCGCGGCTGCCGATCAGCCCGGTCGCGATCCGGCGGTTCCTGTCGTGCGCCTCGGCCGCCGCGCCGCCCGATCCGGGCTGGAGCCGGTCGAGCAGGGCCACCCGCCCCGCGAGCCGCTCGCGGGAGACCTCCTCCGGGGCCAGCCCTTCGAGGGCGAAGTCGTCCCGGGCGATGTCGCCGTTGACCAGGAATGGGTTGAACCGCTCGCCCATCCGTCCGCCCGACTGCCCGGCGATTCGCTTGCTCTGCCCGGGGAACTGGAGATACCACGGCAGGACGGCCGCCGGGGGCAGACCATCGTGCGGCTGGCCATACCGTGTGACCATGGCGCCAAGCGACGGCCAGTCCTCGCGGGTGGCCTGGTCGGTCGTTGGCGGGCCGAAATACGGGCGGCCGCTGAACACCTCGCTGCACGCCGGGCCGTGTACGTTCATCCGGTGCGTCATCGACCGGAGCAGGCACACCCGGTCGAGGATCCGGGCGAACCGCGGCAGGTGCTCGCAGACGCGGACGCCGGGGACCGCGGTCGCGACCGGCCGGAACTCGCCGCGGACCTCGGCGGGTGCGTCCGGCTTCATGTCCCACAGGTCGATGTGGCTCGGACCGCCGAACAGGAACAGGAACACGCAGCTGTTCCGCCGTCGCCTCTCGACCCCGGGGGATGTCGCCGGTGCCGCGGCCCGCAACCGGTGGAGCGCGGCCGGGGTGAGCCCGAGCCAGCCGAGTCCGGTACTCACGAGGAACTCTCGGCGTGAGGCGGCCGCTGAGATGATCATGCCGGTATCCGGGCAAGGCCGGCGCCGCGGGGTGGCTGGGGATACGGTCGGACTGCCGGGGAAGGCCGATCCCTCGGGCAGAGGGTAACTGACTCTCCCACACCCCCGCAGTACCGTCAAGCGGCAGTTCGAGACTCGCGGGTCTGCCGTCCGCCGGGCATCGGCGGAATGACCGGGGCGATACCGAGCGGCCGGAATCCCCTGAGGGTTGTCCCGGCCGTCAGCCTCTCGCGGCCGAACGCCGAGATCTCCAGCCCGGTGAACGTCCACGCCGGGAACGCCGCGACCAGCACGACCGCACGTCGGCCGCCGGCGAGCGTCGGAGGTAGCGTCGTCTCGGTCACGCGCCGACCGCCCCGGGTCGGCAGGACTCTCCGCGTCACTTCGCCCCGAGGGCCCAGAGAGAGTGCTGACTGCGGATGAACAGCGCCCCGTCCGAGATCGCCGGGGTGGCCAGGCAGTAGTCTCCGAGCTTGTTCACGGCCAGCAGCTCGAACGCCGGGCCGGCCCGCACGACGCGGACCTCGCCCTGCTCCGAGGTGAAGTAGAGCCGGCCGTCGGCAGCCACCGGGGAGGCGGTGTAGCTGGACCCGCCGATCCGCTCCTTGTATACCTCCCGGCCGGTCGCCTCCTCGTAGCAGGCGACCACCCCGGAGTTGGAGCAGGTGTAGAAGTGCCCGCCATAGAGGATCGGGGTCGGCATGTACGGGCCGCCCCGCATCCGGCTCCACGCGACGAACTGGTTCGTCGTCTCGCCGGACTTCAGCGAGATGTCGCCGGACGCCCCGGGCCGGACAGCGATGATCGGCTGGATCGGACGGTTTCCACTGGAGACGTAGACCAGATCCTTGCCGAGTACCGGGGTCGGGACAGTCACCTCGGACTTCTTGGCCAGCCGCCACAGCTCCGCCCCGGTCGCCGGGTCGTACCCGCGGGCGTACTGGGCGGCGTTGGTCACGACCTCCGTCCGCACGGCGTTGCGCCAGACGACCGGCGAACTCCACGACGGGATCTCGTCCCGTGGGGTGGACCACACCTTCGACCCGTCGGCCAGGCTGAACGCCGCGATGAACGAGTCCCGGCTCAGGTCGCACTGGAGGATGCACTTGCCGTCGTGCAGGACGGGGGAGTTGCCGAACCCCCACTCGTACTCCCGGTCCAGCGCGAAGCTGGAGTCCAGGGTACTGAGGTCCCGCTTCCAGAGCAGCGCGCCGGCGAAGTCATAACAGTATAGGCCCTCCGACCCGAAGCAGGCGACGACGTGCCGCCCGTCCGTCGCCGGGGTGCAGTTCGCCTGGCTGCCCTTGAGGTGCCGCTTGATCTTCGGCACCCCCTCGTAGGCCGTCCGCGTCCAGAGCACCTTGCCGGTGTCGCGGTCGAGGCAGAGTACCTGCCAGGTGTGCTGACTGGTGTCGTTCACGGAGGTGACGTCGCCGTAGTTGCCGACCCGGACCTTCGGGTCCGGCTGGCCGCTGCTGATGGCGGTGGTCAGGAACACCCGGTCGCCCCAGACGACCGGGCAGGAGTGGCCGAGGCCGGGGATCGGGGTCTTCCAGCGGACCGACTTGCCTGTGGTCACGTCCCACATGACCGGGGGGGCCTGCCCGTCCGCGACGCCGGTGCCGTCCTGCCCGCGGAAGGACGGCCAGTTGAGCGGGGCGGCGACCCGCTTGCCGCCGGCGACGGCGGTCGGGGCCGGCGACGCGACCGGCTCCTTGAAGCGGTAGAAGTCGTACTCGGCGGTAAACCGCGTCGCGGTGATGCGGGACACCTCGCCGTCCTTCCACTCGACGCGGTAGCTGATGCCCGCCGTGCCGAGTGGCGCGAAGGTGTCCGGCCCGGTGGGCTTCACGGGGCGGCCGTTGATCAACAGGCCGGTCTCCTTCACGGCGACGGTCATCTTCTGCCCACCGTCGCTGTCGTAGCTGCCGGCCAGCCTGGCCCACTCCTTGCGGTCCTGCTCGGACGCCGGCGGGAGCGGTCTGGCGCCCGCCTTCTCGAGAGCCGCCTTCAACTCCTTGGTGGTCCCGCCGGACGCGAGGAACAGGGCCGCGTCCAGGCTGTCCTGGCTCACCTTCGACAGGTCGAGGATCGCCTGCGTCATCGTCGCGTTGCCGATCCCGGCGCCGGATAGGAGCGCGGCGTCCCCGTCCTTCGCTCCCGACTTGATGAGGAACCGGATGGTCTCGAGCCGGCGGCCGCTGACGGCGGAACTGAGGGGCGTCTGATACCAGATGTCGTCCCGGGCGTTGACGTCCGCGCCCTTGCTCACCAGGAGTTCGACGACCTCGAGTTTCCCCTTGCCGGCAGCGATCCACAGGGCGGTGACGCCGTACTCGTTGCGGGCGTTGACGTCCGCCCCGCCGTCGATCGCGGCGTGGACGGCCTTGACGTCGCCGCCCCGCACGGCCGCCCAGAGCGCGTCCCGCTTTG
>Ga0247822_10001882_pt1 | contig 13139 bp, 14 predicted proteins | sample 13C_Cellulose_Da_FD_192423 | JGI IMG/M metagenome (GOLD analysis project Ga0247822, IMG submission 192423) | Soil microbial communities from agricultural site in Penn Yan, New York, United States - 13C_Cellulose_Day30 | ecosystem: Environmental > Terrestrial > Soil > Agricultural land | place...
GGCTATGTCGTCTCGCGCCCCGCGAAAGTCACCACCCTCGAAACGACGCTGCCTCCCGTGGAGGCCTCCGGCATCCGGATGGGCGACTCGATGGCACTCGTCCAGATCGTGGAGTTCGCCGATTTCGAATGCCCCGGATGCGGGCAGTTCGCCACCGTCACCGAGCCCGATATCAGGGCCCGCCTGATCGAGACCGGCGAAGTGGGCTTCGTGTTCATGGACCTGCCGCTCGACGGGCATCGCAATTCACCCGCGGCGCACAATGCGGCCCGCTGCGCCGACGAGCAGGGCAAGTTCTGGCCGATGCACGACGGCATCTTCCTGCGGCAGCACGAGTGGAACTCGCAGTCCACCCGCACGCCCAAGAAGGTCCTCGCGGAGATCGCGCGCTCGGTCGGCCTCGACATGAAGCAGTGGGATGACTGCTTCGACAGCGAGCGGATGCTTCCGCAGATCGCCGCCAACCGCGCCGAGGCGACGCGCCTGCGCATCCGCGGCACGCCCAGCTTCATCATCAACGGGCGGCTGATCGAGACGAGCGGCGTGCCGACCTACGACCAGATGCGGGTGCTCATCACCGAGGCCAAGGTTCGGGCGCTGGCCGAACGGAGTGAGGCGAGCCAGGCCGCCGGCGCAGCGAAGAAGACGCCCTGAGCGACGCTGCACCACGAACCAAGAACGGCCCGGAGGGCGAGAGCTCTCCGGGCCGTCTTCGTCTCGCGCGTGGTCGCGCGCCGTTGAGGTCTCGCCGTCAGCCTTCCTTCTCCTCGTACTGCTCCTTGAGCGCCGCCACCACGTTGGGGTCCGCGAGCGTCGTCGTGTCGCCCAGCGCCCGCCCCTCGGCGATGTCTCGCAGTAGCCGCCGCATGATCTTGCCCGAGCGCGTCTTCGGCAGGTCCGCCGAGAAGAGGATGTCGTCCGGCCGCGCCAATGCGCCGATCTTCTGCGCCACAAACTCGCGCAACTCGTCGCGCAGCGCCGAACTGCGCGAGTGCCCGTCGCGCAGCGTGACGAACGCGCAGATCGCCTGCCCCTTCATCTCGTGGGCCTTGCCCACGACCGCCGCCTCCGCGACCATCGGATGCTCCACCAGCGCCGATTCGACCTCCATCGTGCCGATGCGGTGGCCCGACACGTTCAGCACGTCGTCCACGCGACCGAGGATCCAGAAGTAACCATCCGCGTCGCGCTTGGCGCCGTCGCCGGCGAAGTAGAGGTCGGGACGGTCCTTCCACTTCGAGAAGTAGGTCTCGACGTAGCGCGCGTCGTCGCCCCAGATCGTGCGGAGCATCGACGGCCATGGGCGCGTCATCGCGAGCAATCCGCCGCCCACCGGGATCGGCTGCGCCTTCGAGTCGAGCAGCTCGGCCGAGTACCCGGGCAGCGGGTGCGTCGCGCTGCCCGGCTTGGTGGCCGTGAGGCCAGGCAGCGGCGAGATCACGATCGCGCCCGTCTCCGTCTGCCACCAGGTGTCGACGATCGGGCAACGGCCGCCGCCGATGTGCTCCTGGTACCACATCCACGCCTCGGGATTGATCGGCTCGCCGACCGAGCCGAGCAGGCGCAGCTGCGTGAGGTCGTGCCTGGCCGGATATTCGGCGCCCCACTTCATGAACGCACGGATCGCCGTCGGCGCGGTGTAGAGGATCGTCACGCCGTGCCGTTCGCAGATCGCCCAGAAGCGGTCGCGCTCGGGCCAGTCCGGTGCTCCCTCGTACATCACGCAGGTCGCGCCGTTGGCGAGCGGACCATACACGAGATACGTGTGCCCCGTCACCCAGCCCACGTCGGCGGTGCACCAGAAGACGTCCGAGTCCCTGAGGTCGAACACATCCTTCGTCGACGAGGCCGCGCCGGTGAGGTAGCCGCCGGTCGTGTGCACGATGCCCTTCGGCTTTCCGGTCGTGCCCGACGTATACAGGATGAAGAGCACGTCCTCGGCGTTCATCGGCTCGGGCGCACACTGGTCGCTCGCGTGCTGCATCAGGCGATGGTACCAGTGGTCGCGGCCTTCCAGCATCTCCACGTGCGCCTCGGTGATCGGCCCCGACGCGCGCCGCTGCACGACGACGACGTGCCTGACGGTGGGGCACTCGGCGAGCGCCTTGTCCGTGTTCCGCTTGAGCGGCACGATCTGTCCGCGCCGGTACCCGCCGTCGGCGGTGATGACGACCTTGGCCGCGGCGTCGTTCATGCGATCGCGCAGCGACTCGGGCGAGAAGCCCGCGAACACGACCGAGTGGATGGCGCCGATGCGCGCGCAGGCGAGCATCGCGATGGCGGCTTCGGGAATGAGCGGGAGGTAGATCCCGACGCGGTCGCCCTTTGCGACGCCGAGCGACTTGAGGACGTTGGCGAAGGTGCGGACTTCGCGCGCCAGCTCCCAGTAGGTCAGGGTGCGGCGATCGCCGGGTTCGCCTTCCCAGACGAGCGCGGCCTTGTTGCGGCGCGGGCCGTCGAGGTGCCTGTCGAGGCAGTTCTCGGCGACGTTGAGCTCGCCGTCGCTGAACCACTTGGCATGCGGCGGCGTCCACTCGAGAGTCTTGGTGAATGGCTTCGACCACTGCAGCTCGCGGGCTCTCTCCGCCCAGAACTTCTCGGGGTCCGCCGAGGACCGCTCGTACTGGCTGCGGTCGCGGACGAGCGCGTTGCGCTCGAAGTCGGCGGGTGGCGGAAAGCTGCGCGTCTCGTTGAGTAGGACGTCGATGTCGGTCATGATGACAATGGTACGAATCACGGCGACGCTTCGGCAGGTCGGGCCGGAGCGGACGGATTGATGATCGCCGCTACTATCGCTCCCGGGAGCGCCGCCTAGAGCAGCCCTGCGTAATAAATAGACAGTGACTTGCTTCTTGCCAGCAGTCTCGCGCAATGCTCGCCCCAATGAGCCATCTCACGAAGTGATAGAACCGTAATCTGTTGATTTAAAAGCGTTTAGCCACATACGGTCAAACGGCACGCTTCTGGCATTCCCTCATGCTCGAAGCGCAGATCGCCACACCGACAAGAGCACACCCATCGCGAGATGGGGCCGCAAAGCCAGGAGTCTCGGACATCCCGAGATCGTCCGGTTGCCGAAGCAGTGGATCACTCACACCACACAGGCATCGTGGGTCCCTCCGGGATCCGATGCACGGCAAGCATTCCGGTTCCAGGTCCGTCGGTACGGCTTCTCCCCTGCGCGGGAGGACTCAATGAACAGCCAAGGACCCGCCGTGGACATACCCGTGGAGCCGCTCATCGCGCCGAATCGGCTGACCGCCGATAGCCGCCTGGATTTCCGCCGCTCGGTGCTCGAATCACTCGAGCAGGCCGCGAACGCCGGTGCCGGCGCGGTCGAGGTCGACCTCAGCATCACGACCGAGATGGATGCGAGCGGGCTGGGCGTGCTCGTGCTCCTGCAGAAGCGCGCGCGGGAGCGCGGGCTCGAGACCAGGCTGCTCAACGCGCCGCGTGTCGTGCGCCAGATGCTCAATGTCACGAGGCTCGAAGCGCTCTTCGACATGTCGCCGCGCGCCTGAGGCAGGCGGGGCCGCGCCGGTTCGCATCAAGGCCGCGCGGCCTTAGCTTCAGGCATGGATCAACCGCCGCTGGTCGAAGCGAAGGCGCTCGCCCGTAGTTTCGGTGCCCGGCGCGCGGTCGATGGAGTGGACGTCGCGCTCGCGCCGGGCGAATGCCTCGCACTCTTCGGCCCCAACGGCGCCGGCAAGACCACGTTGCTGCGCCTGCTGGCCGGGCTGCTCTCGCCGACCGCCGGCACCGCCGCGATCGGCAGTGTGCCACTGCCCGGCCCGAGTGCACGTGGCCGCATCGGGCTGGTCTCGCACCGTTCGATGCTCTACGACGCGCTGACGGCGCGCGAGAACGTCACCTTCGCCGCGCGGCTCCACGGCCTCACCGACGTCGACGGCGCCGTGCAGCGAGCCCTCGAGGCACTGCGCGTCGCCGACCGGGCCGATGTCGCCGTGCGCGCGCTCTCGCGCGGCCTGCAGCAGCGCGTCGCGATCGCCCGCGCCATCGTGCATGCGCCCGACGTGCTGCTCGCCGACGAGCCGTACACCGGCCTCGACGAACAGGGTGGTGCCGCCCTCACCTCGCTGCTCCTGGAGCGTCGCGCCGCCGGCGCCGCGCTGGTCGTCGTGACGCACCATCTGCAGGAGGGCCTCGCCCTGGCGTCGCACGCCGCGGTCATGCGCGCCGGCCGCTTCGTGCGGTTCGACCGTGCCGACGGCCTCGATGCCGTGCGCTACGCAGCCGATTATCGCGAGATGGTGGCATGAGCGCCCCGGCCGCAAGCGTTCCCGGCATCTTCGGCGCCGCATGGGTGATCGCCCGCAAGGACCTCGCGATCGAGTTCCGGACCCGCAGCGCGTTCCTCTCGGCGCTCGTGCTCTCGCTGATCTCCATCGTCATCTTCTTCTTCGCGTGGGACCCCACCGCCGTCGGCGCCGTGGACCTCGCGCCCGGCGTGCTCTGGGTGACCTTCACCTTCAGCGGCCTCCTTGGCATGCATCGCTCGTTCGGCGTCGAGTCCCACGACCGGGCGATGGACGCCCTCCTCGTGGCGCCGGTCGCGCGCGAGGCGATATTTCTTGGCAAGGGGTTCGCGAACCTCGTCTTCGTGGTGGGCGTGCAAGCCATCGCGCTGCCGGCGGTCGCGCTCTTCTACAACCTGCCGGTCGGCGGCGCCTTCCTCGGGCTTGCCGGGGTGATGCTGCTCGCGGCCATCGGGCTCACGTGCGTGGGCACGCTCTTCGCCGGCATGACCGCGAACACGAGGATGGCGGAACTGCTGTTGCCGGTGCTCGCGCTGCCGTTCTTCGTGCCGGTGGTGATGCCCGCCGCCACGATCACGGCACGGCTGCTCGCCGGCCGGCCGCTCGAGGAGTCAATGGCCTGGCTGAGGCTGCTGCTCGCGTTCGACCTGGTGTTCGTCTGGGCCTGCACGCTGGCATTCCCGTTCACGCTGGAAGACTGACCTGATGACGAAGACCGACCTGATGACGCGCTCCGAACAGAAGTCCTCACTCGACTGGCTTGCCGTCGTTGCCTTCCTGGCCATCGCGGCGACGTACGTGCGCGCCGTCTGGTTCACGCCGCCGGAACTGCTCCAGGGCTACGCGCAGAAGATCATGTACGTGCACGTGCCGGCGGCCTGGGTCGCCTTCCTGTCGTTCGCGCTGACGGCGCTTGCCGGCGGGTTCTGGCTCTTCCTCAAGGACCCGCGCCTCGACCGCTTCGCCGAGAGCTCGGCCGAGGTCGGCGTCATCTTCACCACCGTCGTGCTGATCACGGGACCCATCTGGGCCAAGCCGATCTGGGGCGCCTGGTGGGTCTGGGACGCGCGGCTCACGCTGACGCTCTTCCTCTGGTTCCTCTTCCTCGGCTACCTCGTGCTGCGCGGTGCGGTGCACGAGCACGAGACGCGCGCGCGGTATTCGGCGATCGTCGGCATCCTCGGCGCGCTGCTGATCCCGTTCATCCACTTGAGCGTCTACCTGTTCCGCACGATGCACCCGATGCCGATCGTCGCGAACCCGGACGGCATCGACATGCCGCCGGTGATGATCAAGACCTTCTTCCTCGCGCTGTTCTCGTTCACGCTGCTCTACGCCGCGTTCGTGCGCGCCCGATACGCGATCGCCGCCGAGCGTGACGCGCTGGACGACGCGGCGGCGGCGGACCGCTAGGAACCCGTCGTCTTCCTTGAACGATCAAAAAACCTCGACCGCCTCGATGCCTGACAACGCGTTCTACTACCAGCTTGCCTACGGCGTGACCCTGCTCATGTACGGCGGATACGCGCTCTCGCTCGTGCTCCGCCGTCGCGCCCTGCTGAACCGGCGCCGGCGTCATGCCGCCGCGGCCGGTGCGCCGCCCGGGGCGGGCGAGTGATCCATCCGTGGAAGGACATCCCGCCCGGCAAGACACCGCCGGAGGTCGTCACGGCGGTGATCGAGATCCCGCAGGGCGCGCGGAACAAGTACGAGCTCGACAAGGACTCGGGGATGTTCCGACTCGACCGCGTGCTCTACTCCGCCGTGCACTATCCAGGCGACTACGGCCTCATCCCGCGCACGCTGCACGAGGACAACGACCCGCTCGACGTGCTCGTGCTGATCAAGGAGCCGACCTTCACCGGCTGCCTCGTCGACGTGCGGCCGGTGGGCGTGCTCAAGATGCTCGACAAGGGCGAGCCCGACGACAAGATCCTCGCCGTGCCGGTCGATGACCCGGCGCATGGCGAGTACTTCGACATCGCCGACCTGCCGCAGCACTACCTGCGCGAGGTCGAGCACTTCTTCGCGATCTACAAGGACCTCGAGGGCAAGCGCGTCGAGATCCTAGGCTGGGAGAAGAGCGACGTCGCGATGCGGGTGATCGAGGAGAGCATCGTGCGATACGCCGACGCGTTCCTGTCGCAGGGGCCGTAGGACGGCCAGAGGCAGGTGTGGCGTTGCCGGTGAATCACACGTCGAACCATGCCTTCATCTGCTTCCTCCACGACTCCATCCTGGCCTTCTTCGGGAGTTTGGTCTTCACCTCGATGCTGCCCATGAACGCGTCGCCGGTCACGCGGATGCGGGGTGCGCCCGGAGGGGCCACGTGCGCCTTGTTGGTGATCGAGCCCATGAACGCCGAGCAGTCCACGTCGGCGCCGATGCCCGGGGGAAGCAGGACCTCCACGCTCCCGAGGTAGGCGCTGAGCTCCATGTCGATGCCCTCCGCCGGGATCTCCGCCTCGCGCAGGTCGAGCACGATGCTGCCGAACACCGCCGTGCCCTCGGAGTGCGGGCCCGGTGACCAGCGGCCCACCTTCTCGATGGAACTGAACAGCGCGAGCATGCGTCGCGGTGGCCGCGCCGGTACGCGGCTGGCGGGAGCGAGCTCGTAGAGCGGAGCTGGCGGCGCGACGAGCGGTCCCGCCGCGGGCAGTCCCTCCAGCACGGTGCGCAGCGCCGAGCGATCCGCCGCCTTGTACACCCGCTCGAAGCGCGCCTCGAGCTCGCCGGTCGAGAGGTGGTCCTGCGCGTAGTGGGCGCAGAGCTGCTGCACGACTTCTTCCCGCTCGAGTTCGAGGCTCATTGGTGCCGGCTCACTTGGTGAAGCGGCCATACGTGCCGCGATAGTACAGTAGCGGCTCGCCGTCGCCGACGGCGCCGGTCTCGACCTCGCCGACGATGATGATGTGGTCGCCGGCCGCGTGACGCGCGTGCACGCGGCACTCGAGGTGCGCGAGCGCGCCGACGAGGATCGGCACATCGAGCTTCCCGCGCTCGAACGCGAAGCCGCCGAACCGGTCGGCATCCCTCGACGCGAACGCCCTCGACGCCTTCTCCTGCCCGGCCGAGAGGATGTTGATCGCGAAGTGCTGCGCCGCCTGCAGCGGCTCGTACATCGACGCGGCCTGGTCGACGCAGACGAGGATCAGCGGCGGGTCGAGCGACAGGGACGAGAATGACGTGGCCGTCATCCCGTGATCCTCGCCATCCGCGTCCCGCATCGTCAGGATCGTGACGCCGGAGGCGAAGCGGGCGACCGTGGCACGGAACTGTGCGGCTTCGAGTGACATCGCTGGATGCTAGGAGGTCGGGCGGCCGCAGCCTCCCGGAATGTGCACCTTCATCGCGTTGAAGTTAGCTTCCGTGGCTGTTCATCGACAAACCCGCTCCCACGCGAGAGTACGTGTCCGCCACCGTTGATCCGCTCGTTCCGCTCGTCCTCCTCGAGGCGGTGAGGTCAGTCGACCTTCCCGAGCATGACCTCGAAGCCGAATTCGTCGAGGAACTCCGCACCAAGCGCTTCGGGTTGAGCGAGACGGTGCTCACGCAGATCCGCCGCTACTCCGAGGCCGTGAAGCGCAGCCATCGTGCCTCGCGCGACGAGGCCGCCGGCATCGCCAAGCTCATCGGCCGCCGCCCCGACGCCGAGGCCGTCTTCCGCGAGGCCGGCCGGCTGATGGCCCGCCAGACGTACGGGCGTGTCTCCGGCTTCTCGCGCCGCTTCATCCGCGTCCTCCCCGGCCTCGTCGCGCGCCCGATCGCGCTGCGTCAGGTGCGCCGCATCAGCAAGCGCATCCTGAGCGGACGCATTCGTCGCGTCGGCGGCAGCGTGCTGCTCGAGGTCGCGGCCGGCGACTCGGTCACCCGCGAGGCCGCACCCAGGCTGATCGGCTGCACGTTCTATGAATCCGGGCTGCGCGAGCTCATGCAGCTCCTGATGGGCGGGGTCGGCGCCGTGGAGCACGTGCGTTGCGTGAGTCGCGGCGAAGGCACCTGCGAATGGCGCGCCGAGTGGCGCTCGAGCCGATAGCGAGGACACGATGCTAGACACGAGGACACTCCCCGCCGTCCAGGCGGCGCTCGGCGCGGCGGGCGTCGACGGCTGGCTGCTCTACGATTTCCGCGGCCTCAACCCGGTCGCCGGCTCGATGCTCGGCATCCACGGCTTCGTCACGCGCCGCATCTTCGGCTGGGTGCCGGCCACGGGCTCTCCGGTCGCGATCACGCACGCGATCGAGCAGGGCCCGTGGACGGATTGGCCCGCGGAGTGGGAGCGCGTCGTCTACAGCTCGTGGAACGCCCTCGAGGCGGCCCTGCCCAGGCTCGTGAAGGGAAAGCGCGTGGCGATGGAGTACTCGGCCGGCGATGCGGTGCCCGTGGTGGATCGCGTGCCGGCCGGCGTGGTTGAGATGGTGCGCGCCGCCGGCGCCGATGTGGTGACGAGCGCGGACCTCGTGTCGCGCTTCTTCGCCGTCTGGAGCGAGGCCGAGGTCGAGTCGCACCGCAAGAACGCCGAGACGCTCCGCTCACTGGCGCTGGAGGCGTGCGCGCGCGCCGGCGCGGCGGCCCGCACCTCGACGCCGATGCATGAGCACGAGGTGAAGGACTGGCTGCTCGCCGGGTTCGCGAAGGCCGGGCTCTTCACCGACCACGGCCCGATCGTGGCGGCCACCGAGAACGGCGCCAACCCGCACTACGATCCCTCGCCGGCCGCGCCGCGCGCCATTCGCGAGGGCGACACGCTGTTGATCGACCTCTTCGCGACGGACGCGGGCGGCAAGAAGGGTGGCATGTGGGCGGACCAGACGTGGATGGCGTCGGTGGGCACGCCGGGCGCGCGCGCGGTGAGCATCTGGACCGCGATCCGCGACGCGCGCGACGCGGCGATCGCGCTCCTGGCCGAGCGACTCGCCGCGGGCACTCCCGTGCGCGGCGGTGAGGCCGACGACGCGGCGCGCCGGGTGATCGAGGCGCGCGGCTTCGGGCCGCAGTTCACGCACCGCACCGGGCACTCGATCGACGCCAACGGGCTGCATGGCGCCGGCCCCAACATCGACAACATGGAAACCCGCGAGACCCGGCTGCTGCTCCCCGGCGTCGGGTTCTCGATCGAGCCGGGCGTCTATTTCGAGGGCGAGATCGGGATGCGCACCGAGGTGAATGCGTACGTGACCGAGGCTGGGTTGGTGGTCACGCCCGCCGAGATCCAGCGGGACCTGATCACGGTCTGAAAGAGAATCAGGTCAGGGCAGTCGCCGATCGATGACCATCGCCACGAAGAGCAGCGCCAGGTAGAGCAGGGAATAGCCATACACCCACCACGCCGGCTTCACGAAGTCGGCCGCGGTGCGCACGCGCCAGACGCCGTGCAGCAGGATGCCGCCGAGCACCAGCGCCATCACGAGGTAGGGCACGCCGAAGGCGCCGAAGCTCACCGGCAGCACGGTCAGCGCCACGAGCAGGATCGAGTACCACCACATCTGGTCGATCGTCTCGCGCTCGCCCCACACGAGCGGCGCCATCGGCACGCCGGCGTTGCCGTAGTCGCGCTGCTTGTTGAGGGCCAGGGCCCAGAAGTGTGGAGGCGTCCAGTAGAACACGATCAGGAACAGGTAGATCGCCGTGAGGTCGACGCGGTTGGTGACCGCGGCCCAACCGACGAGCGGCGGGAAGGCGCCGGCCGCGCCGCCGATCACGATGTTCTGCGGCGACGACCGCTTGAGCCACCGCGTGTAGATGAACACGTAGAAGTAGAAGCCCGCGAGTGCGAGCGCGGCCGAGAGCACGTTCACGAACGCGGCGAGCATCCAGGTGGCCGCCGTGGCGAGTCCCACGCCGAAGGCGAGCACGGCCGTGGCATGCATGCGCCCGCTCGGGATCGGCCGCAGCTTTGTGCGCGCCATGACGTCGTCGATGTCGCGGTCGAGGTACATGTTGACGGCGTTGGCGCCGCCGGCCATGAGATACCCGCCGAGCATCACGACCAACAGCACCTGCCACGTGGGTGTGCCGGCGATGTACATCGGCGCGGCGGTCGTGACGAGCAGCAGGGAGATGATCCGCGGCTTCGTCAATGCGATGAAGTCCTGCAGGGGCGTCCGCCGTGGCGGCTGGTTCATCGACTCCGCGGGGGCGGTCATGGCGTCGGCCCGGCCTGGCTGACCGCCGGGGCCTCGAGGATGTCGACGTGGATCACCGGCGCGCGCGAGGCGGCCTGCCAGGTGGCGAAGAGCAGGAAGGCGATGGCGATGGCGGGGCCGATCGCGAATGTCCACTCCAGGGCCTGCGAACGACGGCGCATCGGCTCGATCCTCGTGTCGGGCCCGACGGGAGCCTGCGCGCCTGCCCGAAAGGCGCGCTGCGTCGAACGCAGGATCATCACCTGCGCGATCACCACCGCCGCAGCCGCGATCCAGAACAGCGCGGAACCAAACGGAGAAAGCATCACGGGAAGAGAAGTCAGGGGAACCATCAGTGCGCCGGGAGCGGGCAGGGAAGCGGTCCGCCGCTCTCCGCCGCACCCTCCCGTCGCACGACTGGAAACATAACCCCCTCGACCGGACGGGTCCCGTTCTATACCTTCGCCGCATGACTGCTCCCCTCCGCGCGACGGCTGCCGCCGTCCCCCACACGCTTCAGCGCCAGATCGGGCTCTGGAGCGCGATCGCCGTCGTCATCGGCTCGACGATCGGCTCCGGCATCTTCCGTTCTCCCGCTGGCATCGCCGACAAGCTGCCGGGGCCCCTCCCGATGCTCAGCTCGTGGATCGCCGGCGGGCTGTTCGCCATCTGTGGCGCGCTCACCATCGCGGAGGTCGCGAGCGCCCTGCCCAAGACGGGAGGCATCTATGTCTTCCTGCGCCAGGGCTGGGGCGACCTCGTCGGCTTCATCTTCGGCTGGAGCCAGCTGGTGATGATCCGCGCCGCGTCACTGGGCGCGATCGCCATCACCTGCGCCGAGTACTTCTTCCGCGTGATGGGCTGGGACCTCTCGCAGGTGATGCCGGTGCGGTACGCCGCCGCCGCCGCGATCCTCCTCACCGCGAGCTTCAACATCGCGGGCGTCCGCGTCGGTGCGCTCTTCACGAACCTCACGGTGCTGGCCAAGTACGGCGGCCTGCTGTTCATCATCATCGTCGCCTTCCTGCTCGGCCTGCCCGAGACCGGAGGCAACTACTTCCCGATGGTTCCGGCCGGCAGCTTCACCGTGCCGGCGTTCGGCCTCGCGCTGGTGAGCACGCTCTGGGCGTTCGACGGCTGGGCAGACCTCTCGTACAACGGCGGTGAGGTAAAGGACCCGGAGCGCAACCTGCCCCGTGCCCTGATCGGCGGGACGCTGATGGTCATCGCCGTCTACCTGCTGGCCAACCTCGCGTACCTCGCCGTGCTGCCGATCGAGGAGATCCGCGTGTCGCGGCTCGTCGCGGCCGATGTGGCCGAGCGCGTGATCGGTCCGGCCGGCGTGGTGTTCGTCTCGGTCACGGTCATGGTGTCGACATTCGGCACGCTCAACACTGTGCTCTTCACCAGCCCGCGCATCTTCTTCGCGATGGCCGAGGATGGCCTCTTCTTCAAGCCTGTCGCGTCCGTGCATCCGAAGCTGGGCACGCCGTGGATCGCCATCATCCTCACCGCGATGCTCGGTGCGTTGTTCGTATTGCTGCGCACCTTCGAGCAGTTGGCGGATGCGTTCGTGACCGCATTCCTGCCGTTCTATTTTCTGGCGGTCGCCTCGATCTTCAAGCTGCGTCGTCGCAACGGCTATCAGCCGGCTTTCCGTTGTCCCGGCTATCCCGTGGTACCGGCACTGTTCCTGTTGGCCGTGCTCTATCTGCTTGGCAACGCCGTCGTGCAGGAGAGCAGCCGGTGGCCCACTCTCGGCGTCTTCGCGGTGTGCCTGACGGGAGTCCCCGTTTACTACATGACCGTCGGCAGAGGGCGCCGCGCGATGTGACCGAGCGGTTACGCGCGTCGCTTGCCGCGGTCATCTGGCAGCCGTATTTTTTGCGTGGATACAAGTTCAGCGACTGACCGTGGTCATGGTGCGATCGTCGCGGTCCGTACCCCCTTCCCCAGGAAATTCAATCATGCGATTCACGCGCAGGCTCGCCGCTGGCGTTGCCGCACTTCTTGCCGTGATCGGCGCGGAGTCCGCAGGCGCGCAAGGCCTTACCACGGGTGCGATCGCCGGTCAGGTCACGGACGACGCGGGCCGGTTGCTCGAGAACGCCCAGATCGAGATCAGGAACGTCTCGACGGGATATCGCTCCGCGCTCATCACGCGCGCGAACGGTCGCTACTTCGCGCAGGGTCTCGCCGTCGGCGGCCCCTACACGGTGACGATCCGCCTCATCGGATACCGTCCCTTCATCAAGAGCGAGGTCGAGGTGCTCCTCGGCCAGACGGCCGTCGTCGACGCCAAGCTCGAGGCCGCGCCGACGCAGCTCGAGGCCGTGAGCGTCACCGCCGCGGCGAACGAGGCGGACTTCTCGCCCACCCGGCAGGGCGTCGCGACGATCGTCAGCGACACGATGCTCCGCCGCCTGCCGCAGCTGCAGCGCGACTACGTCGACTTCACCAAGCTCACGCCACAGGTGGTCCGCCCGGCTGACGGCGGTGGTGCCTCGGCCGGTGGCGTCTACAACCGCTTCAACAACTACACGGTCGACGGCGTGAACCAGAACGACCGGTTCAGCCTCGGCTCCTCCGGCGGCACGCCCGGTGGCGCGACCTCCGGCCGCATCATGTCGATCGAGGCGGTGAAGGAGTTCCAGGTGCTGATGAGCCCCACCGACGTGCGCTACGGCAACTTCGCCGGCATGCTCGTCAACGCCGTGACCAAGAGCGGCACCAACAC
>Ga0247822_10001890_pt1 | contig 13118 bp, 6 predicted proteins | sample 13C_Cellulose_Da_FD_192423 | JGI IMG/M metagenome (GOLD analysis project Ga0247822, IMG submission 192423) | Soil microbial communities from agricultural site in Penn Yan, New York, United States - 13C_Cellulose_Day30 | ecosystem: Environmental > Terrestrial > Soil > Agricultural land | place...
CGCGCTCAATCACCCCGAGGACAGCCCGCCGCTGCACGCGCTGCTGAAGCCCGGGATGAAGGTCTCGATCTGCGTCGACGACATCTCGATGCCGCTGCCGATCATGCGCACGCCGGACGTGCGGCAGCTGATCCTCGAGATCGTGTGCGAGATGCTCGCCGACCACGGCGTCGACGACGTGCACATCATCATCGCGCTCGGTCTACACCGCCGCATGCACGACTGGGAGATCAAGCGCATGGTCGGCCAGAAGGTGTGGAACGAGTACTGGCCGGATCGGCTGTACAACCACGACGGCTGCGACCCGGACGGCATGATCGTGCTCGGCAAGACGCACCACGGCGAGCTCGTCGAGATGAACCGCCGCGTCGCCGAGAGCGACCTGACGATCTACGTAAATCTGAATTTCGTGCCGATGAACGGCGGCAACAAGTCGATGGCCGTCGGCCTGTGCGGCTACGAGAGCCTCAAGGCGCACCACACGCCGAAGGGCGTCGTGCAGTCCAACTCGTACATGGACCCGCCGAACTCGTACCTGGCGCACTCGTTCAAGCGGCAGGGCGACCTGATCGAGAAGTCGCTCAAGGTGTTCCACATCGAGACGGTGCTCAACAACCGCGCGTTCGACGGCCCGCTCGAGTTCCTCAACAAGAACGAGGACGACTTCACCGAGACCGATCGCCTGAAGCTGCAGGCGATGAAGTGGACGCTCGACAAGCTGCCGTTCGCCGCGCGCCGCGAGGTCATGATGCGCACGCCGGCCGCGTACGAGCTGATCGCGTGCTACGCGGGCGCGTGCGATCCGACGCACGACCGCACGCTCGCCAAGCAGAACGAGCAGAACGTCGTCGAGGTCGACGGCCCCGCCGACATCCTCATCTACGGCATCCCGTACATCTCGCCGTACAATGTGAACAGCAAGGCGCTCAATCCGCTGCTCGTGCAGGTGATGGCGCTCGGCTACTTCTATCACATGTACCGGAAGCAGCCGATCCTGCGCGACGGCGGCGTCCTCATCATCACGCACCCGTGCTCGGACAAGTTCGATCCGGTGCACCACCCGAGCTACATCGAGTTCTTCAACCGCATCCTCACCGAGACGACGGACGCGTACACGATCGAGACGAAGTACCAGGACGAGCTCGCGTACAACCCGAGCTACGTCGAGATGTACCGCCGCGGCAACGCGTACCACGGCGCGCACCCGTGCTTCATGTGGTACTGGGGCCAGCGCGGCCGCGAGAAGGCGAGCCGCGTGATCGTCGTCGGCGCGGACAATGCGACAGTGCCGGCGATCATGGGCTGGGAGACCGCGGGCTCGATGGCGGAAGCGATCGCCATGGCGCGCAGCACGATGGGCCGCAGCGCCCAGATCTCGATGTTGCACCACCCGCCGTACATGATCTGCGACGTGATGTGATCCGCCATGAGCCACGGCAACGGACATAGCAACGGGCACCGCAATGACCTGGCCAACGGCGCGGGAGGCTACTTCCGCGAGACCGAGCTCGCGTGGGGCGCGCATGCGACGAATCCCCCGTGGCCCGGCGCCAAGCGTGGCGCACCGCTGCCGCCGCTGCGCGAGCCGGTGACCGGCAAGCCGCGCCTCGACGTCGCCCAGACGCTCGCGGGCAAGAACATCCTCCTCATCGGCACCACCGGCTTCGTCGGCAAGGTCGCGCTGTCGATGCTGCTGCACCGCTACCCCGAGATCGGGAAGGTGTTCTGCCTCGTGCGTCCCGGCGCCGGCAACACCGCCGACGAGCGGTTCTACAAGAAGGTCGCGACCAGCGAGGCGTTCGACCCGCTGCGCGACGTGCACGGCGCGGGCTACGAGGCGTTCCTCCGCACGAAGATCGTCGCGGTGCCGGGCGACATCGGCCGCCCGCTGTGCAACTTCACCGACGCGGAGTACGCCGAGGTCGAGAAGCACGGTGGCATCCACGTCATCGTCAACAGCGCCGGCCTGGTGTCGTTCATGCCGTCGCTCGAGAGCGCGCTGCGCATCAACGCGATGGGCGCGAAGAACGTGCTCGACCTCGCGCGCAAGCTCGGGGCGAAGCTCGTGCACGTCTCGACGTGCTACGTCGCGGGCCGCCGCGACGGCGACGTGTGGGAGGACGAGCCGGTGGTCGGCTACTTCCCGCGCTCGAGCGCGATCTCGCGCGACTACGGGGAGGAGAACGAGCTCCTCGATCGCGACTTCGATCCGGCGGCGGAGATCGCGGACTGCCAGAAGATCATCGATCAGGCGCGCGAGCGCTCGAACGATCGCCAGCACATCAGCGAGTTCCGCGAGCGCGGTGCGCAGTCGCTGAAGGACCAGCGGCGTGACCCGGACGACGAGGCGGACCTCAAGATCGCCGTCGCACGCGAGCGCAAGATCTGGATGAACGACGTCCTCACCAAGCTCGGCATGGAGCGCGCCGAGCACTGGGGCTGGACGAACACGTACACGTACACGAAGTCGCTCGGCGAGCAGATCATCCTCGCCGATGCGAGCGTGGCCTCGACGATCGTGCGTCCTGCGATCGTCGAGAGCGCGATCAGGTTCCCGTTCCCGGGCTGGAACGAGGGCTTCAATACGTCGGCGCCGCTGATGTACCTGATGCTCAAGGGCCACCGGAACGTGCCGGTCGGCAACGATCACGCGCTCGACGTGATCCCGGTCGACTTCATCGCGGCGGGCATGTGGCTCGCGACCGCGGCGGTGCTCGCCGGCGAGCACGAGCCGGTGTACCAGCGCGGTACCAGCGACGAGAACCGCGTCACCAGCCGCCGCGTCACCGAGCTCACCGGGCTCGCGGTGCGCCAGGTCTACCGGGACAAGGCGGATCGCGGCGAGGACAAGCTGCGCAGCCGCCTGCGCGCGCGGCTCGAGTCACGTCCCGTCAGCTACGAGCGCTTCAACCGGTTGAGCGCGCCGATGTTCAAGCGCGTCGCCGACAAGCTGATCGAGACCATCGACGACAAGCTGCCGAAGTGGGGCGCACCGCGGGTCGAAGCGTTCGCCGAGCGCGCGCGTGACGAGCTGGAGAAGATCTCGCGCTTCACCGGCCAGGTGATCGAGCTGGTCGAGCTGTTCAAGCCGTTCACCACGGACCACGACATCGCGTTCCGCTGCGACAACGTCCGCGCGCTGTGGGCGCGGGTCACGCCGGCCGATCAGGACAAGCTCCTGTGGGCGCCGCACCTGATCGACTGGCGCAGGTACTGGCTCGAATCGCACTTCCCGGGCCTGCAGAAGTGGACGTTCAGCAAGCTCGACGAGGAGTTCGGGCCCAAGCCGAAGACCGTCTACACGTACAAGGAGCTGATCGAGCTGTTCGAGTCGACGGTCAAGCTCCACCACAACCGGCCCGCGCTGCGCCTCGTGCGCGAGGACGAGGACGCCGAGCCCATCACGTACACGTACGGCCAGATGAGCGAGGCGGCGTGGCAGGGCGCGGGCGTGCTGCGCCAGCTCAGCATCGGCCCCGGCGAGCGCGTGATCGTGATGAGCGAGAACCGCCCGGAGTGGGGCATCTCGTACTTCGCCGCGATCCTCGCGGGCGCCGCGGTGGTGCCGCTCGACAAGGAGCTCACGCTCGCCGAGGTCGTCAACCTCGCGAAGGTGTCGCGCGCGCGCGCGCTCGTGCTGTCGCGCAAGGTCGTGGAGCGGCTCGCCGGCGAGGCGGACCTCGCGGTGCCGATCGGCGACGGCGAGGGCGATGCGGCGGTGACCTGGTCGCCGGCGCACGGCGCGTTCGGTAACTGGCTGCTCCAGCAGGGCGTCGATGCGCGCGTGTTCGCGTTCGACGAGCTGCTCACCGAGCCGGACGTCTCGGTGGGTGCGGTGCGGCCCGAGGTCAAGGGTGACGCGCTGGGGTCGCTGATCTTCACGTCGGGCACGACGGGTACGCCGAAGGGCGTGATGCTGTCGCACAAGAACCTGACGTCGATGGTCGGCAAGCTGTCGTCGGTCTTCACGCTGTACAAGCACGACAAGCTGCTCAGCGTGCTGCCGCTTCACCACACGCTCGAGTTCTCGGCCGGCTTCCTGATGCCGCTGATCCACGGCGCATCGATCGACTACCTCGAGGAGCTCGAGGCGGACTCGCTCGCGCGCGCGCTCGAGGACGAGGGCATCACCGGCATGGTCGGCGTGCCCGCGCTGTGGCAGCTGCTCGAGCGCAAGATCTACAAGAACGTCAGCGACGCGGGCGTGCTCGTCGAGAAGGCGTTCGAGTCGATCGTCGATCTGAACCGCTCGCTGCGCGACAAGCTTCCCTGGGACGTCAGCGCCGGAAAGTTGCTGTTCTTCCCGGTGCACCGCAAGCTGGGCGGCCGCATGCGGCTGCTGATCTCGGGTGGCTCCGCGCTGCCGCCGGACACGCTGAAGGCGTTCCGCGGGCTCGGGTTCAACCTGTACGAGGGCTACGGCATGACCGAGAGCTCGCCGGTGCTGACGGAGACGCGGCCCGGAGACAAGGTCGTCCCGGGCTCGGTCGGCCGCGCGCTGCCCGGCATCGACGTCAAGATCGACAACCCCGATGCGAACGGCATCGGCGAGGTGATCGCGAAGGGCCCGAACGTGATGAGCGGGTACTTCGAGAACGCCGATGCGACGTCGCAGACGCTCGTCAAGGGCTGGCTCCACACCGGCGACCTCGGGCGCATCGACGACGACGGCAACCTCTACATCGTCGGGCGCAAGAAGGAGATGATCCTCGGCGCGTCGGGCGAGAACATCTACCCCGACGAGCTCGAAGAGGCGTTCGGCGGCTGCAAGTACATCAAGGAGCTGTCGGTCGTCGGGCTGCCGCAGGACGCGGGGCACGAGACCGTCGCGATGCTCGTGGTGCCGGACTACGATCACGACGGCGTCGATCGCGAGGCCGTGCGCGAGGCCGCGCGCGAGCACGTGAAGAAGGTCAGCAAGAGCCTGTCGCTCGGCAAGCGGCCCAAGGTCGTGCACCTGTGGGACTTCGATCTGCCCAAGACGGCCGCGCGCAAGGTGAAGCGGCGCGACGTGATCAAGGAGCTGCAGAAGCTCGAGCGCGCGGCCAAGGGCGGCGCCGAGGCCAAGCAGCTCGCGCAGGCGGGAGGCGGCGAGGGCGGCGGCACGTGGCTGCACGATCTGCTCGCCGATGTTTCGCAGAAGAAGCGCGGCGGCATCACGGCGGAGACGCGGCTCGACGAGCTCGGCTTCGACTCGCTGATGTTCACCGAGCTCGCGGTCGCGCTCGAGGCGGCGGGCGTGAACCTGCCGGATCCGACGGAGCTGCAGGCGCTCGAGACCGTCGCCGACGTCGAGAAGCTGGTCGCGCGGCAGGGCGCGAAGGCGCGCAGCGAGAAGCCCAAGCGCGATCGCATCGCCAAGGAGAAAGACGCCGAGGCGAAGGCCGACGACGAGATCGACGTGCCGTCGCCGCTGGTCACGATCGGCCGGCGGGCGCTGCGCGGCGGCATGCGCGCACTGTACGAGCGCGTGCTCGAGACCAACATCTACGGCAGCGCGCAGGTGCCGCCGTTCGGCGGCTACATCGTGGCCGCGAACCACGCGAGCCACCTCGACACCGGCCTCGTGAAGTACGCGCTCGGCGAGCAGGGCGAGGCGATGGTGGCGCTCGCGGCGAAGGACTACTTCTTCGAGGACCCGGTCCGGAAGATGTACTTCGAGAACTTCACCAACCTCGTCCCGATGGAGCGCCACGGCTCCCTGCGCGAGTCGCTGCGCCTCGCGGGTGAGGTGATCCGCGACGGCTACATCCTGCTCATCTTCCCCGAGGGCACGCGCTCGGACAACGGCGTGATGAGCGACTTCAAGCCGTCGCTCGGCTACCTGGCGATGACCAACAAGTGCGGCATCCTGCCGATGTACCTGTCGGGCACCTACGAGGCGATGCCGAAGGGGCGCTACCTGCCCAAGCGCGGCGAGCGCGTCGCCTCGTACATCGGGCCGTACCTGTCGTACGAGGACCTCGTGTCGATCGGTAATCCCGGGCGCGGGGCCGGTTCGCGCAGTGACCAGTACCGGACGATCACGCAGCACGTCGAAGGCGTGATCCGTCGGCTCGCTCCGCGCGATCAGGCGTGGACGCTCGGTGATGCGGGCACGACGCCGATGGCCGAATGGCTCGCGGCGCAAGGCAAGAGCAGCGCCGACGAGGAGGCGCAGCCGTGAACGCCGCGAACGACGTGGGGGGCGACCTCGGAGGGGGAGCCGCCAAGATCGCCAAGATCGCCAAGCAGAGCGATTTCGCCGCCTCCAGCGCAGCCGATGGCTCGTCGACGACGCCGGTGGTTGCCCGCAAGCTCTCGCTACGCGTGAGTGGTGCGCGTGCGGGCGACACGGTGCGTCCCGCCAACTCAGGGCCGCCAGCGGCCGGCACAATCGTACGCGCCAGTGATCCGTACGCGTTGCCTGCGGCGGGCTCGTCGCGACGCGGGCTTCGCGTCCACGCACGAGGAACGATGCCGCCGCCATTCGCCGACGCCAACGGGGCTCCGCACTGCGCAGGCTCCACGACGCCAGGTGCGGGGATCGAAGAGTCTCTGCTTGGCGATCTTGGCGATCTTGGCGGCTCTCCCTCTGAGAGCAAGTGCGCTGAGAGCGCGTACGCTGAAAGCGCGTGCTTCGAGAGCGAGCGTTCTGCGATCGAGCGCTCTGTGAACGTCGCCAAGGCCGACGACGAGCCCTATCCATGGGAGGGCCAGCCATGACCACGGTCCTCGTCACCGGCGCGACCGGGTTCCTCGGCGAGCACCTGTGCCGCGTGCTGGTAGAGCAGGGCTACACGGTGCGCGGGCTCGCGCGCTCGCGCTCCGGCGTGCTCGCCGACCTCGGCGTCGAGCACGTGCGCGGCGACGTGCTGAGCGGCCCCGAGCTCGATGCGGCACTCGCGGGGTGCGCCGCGGTGTTCCACCTCGCGGGCGCGGTGTCGCGCGATCCGGACGACGCGCAGCGCATGATGCGCCTGCACGTCGACGGCACGCGGCGCGTGCTCGAGCGCATGGACGCCGCGAACATCCGGCGCATGGTGCTCGCCTCGACGTCCGGTACGATCGGCGTGTCGAAGGACGAGGAGATCCTCGACGAGGCGGCGCCCTACGCCGAGGAGATCGTCGCGGGCTGGCCGTACTACGCCTCGAAGATCTATCAGGAGCGCCTGGCGTTCGAGCACGGCAAGCGCCTCGGCATCGAGGTGGTGGCGGTGAACCCGAGCCTCTTGCTCGGGCCCGGTGATCGCCGGTTGTCGTCGACCGGCGACGTGCGCAAGTTCCTCAAGCGCCAGATCCCGACGCTGCCCGAGGGCGGCATCAACTTCGTCGACGCACGCGACGCCGCGCTCGCCACCGCGAACGCGCTGACCATGGGACGCGCGGGCGAGCGCTACCTGCTCGGCGGACCGAACTGGACGATGAAGGAGTTCTTCGGCCGGCTCGGGCGCGTCGCGAACGTGGCGCCGCCGCGGATCAAGCTGCCCGCCAAGCTCAGCAAGTGGGGCGCGACGCTCGTCGAGGAGGTCTATCGCCACCGCGGCAAGGAGCCGCCGATCGATCGGATCTCGGTCGAGATGGCCGAGCACTACTGGTGGATCGACTCGCGCAAGGCGGAGGCCGAGCTCGGGTTCGCCGCCCGCGATCCGCAGCTGACGCTCGTCGACACCGTCGCGTACCTCCGCCAGGGCGTCGACCCCGACCTGTAGCGCTGCGGACCTCGGGGGCGGAACGTAGGGCGCGCGTGGCTCGGCCTTCGGCGTGCGCTCGCCCTCCCGCTGGTGCTCCCGCCCCAGGCGCTACAGTCTCGGGATGGAGGAGGAGGAGGTGCCGGACGCGCGCGCGCCGAGCCCGCTCGGCCGGCTCGTCCGGTGGCTCGGACCGCCGCGCGACTACGGGCTGACGCGGTGGCTGATCCTCCGGCTCCTCGGGCTCGTCTACGTGTGCGCGTTCGTCGGGCTGCTTCGCCAGGGGCCGGCGCTGCTCGGCGAGGACGGGTTGACGCCGGTCGGTTCGTACCTCGACGCGCTGCGCGCGAACGGCCAGACGTTCTGGGACGTGCCGAGCCTGCTGTGGCTGAACAGCTCCGACGCCGCGCTGAGCCTGTGGGCGTGGCTCGGCCTCGCGCTGTCGATCGCGCTCCTCGTCGGCTACGCGAACACGATCTCGCTGCTCGTGTTGTGGGTGATCTATGGCTCGTTCGTCCGCACCGGCCAGCTGTGGTTCAGCTTCGGGTGGGAGCTCCAGATCCTCGAGACCACGGTGCTCGCGGCGTTCCTCGCGCACGCGTGGGATCCGCGCCCGCTGAAGGCACCGCCGCCGTCGAGGATCGCGATCGGGCTCATGCGCTGGCTCGCCCTGCGCATCATGCTCGGCGCGGGCCTGATCAAGCTGCGCGGTGACGCCTGCTGGACCGAGCTGACGTGCCTCGACTACCACTTCGAGACCCAGCCGATCCCGAATCCGCTGTCCGCGTGGGTGCACCACCTGCCGCACTGGGTGCACGCGATCGGCGTGGTGCTCAACCACGTGACCGAGCTGCTCCTGCCGCTGTTCGCGTTCGGACCGCGCAGGTTGCGGCTCGTCGCGGGCGTCGGGATGGCCGCGTTCCAGATCGTCTTGATCATCAGCGGCAACCTCGCGTTCCTCAACTGGCTGACGCTGGTGCCGATCCTCGCGTGCTTCGACGACGAGTTCCTGCGGCGGTTCGCGCCGGCGCGCCTGCGCCGCTGGCTCGCGACGCGCATCCCGCCCGCGGTCGCCGGCGATCCGAAGCAGCTCGTCTTCGCGTTCGGCGCCGCGCTGCTGTGGTTCCTCGTGTGGCCCCCGATCTTCGGGGAGCTGCCGGCACCGATCCAGGTCGCGCTCGCACTCGTCCTCGGCGCGTTCATGATCCTGATCGCGATCGGCCAGCGCGCGACGATCACGTCCCCCGGCCGGCGCCTCGACGGCACGCAGCTCGCCCTCGGCTGCTTGCTCGCGCTCGTCGCGCTGAAGAGCCTCCCGGTGGTCGGCAACCTCGTCGGCTCCGGCCGCCAGGCGATGAACCGCAGCTACGATCGGCTCGAGCTCGTGAACACCTACGGCGCGTTCGGCTCCGTCGGCGGCACGCGCCACGAGCTGATCATCGAGGGCACGCGCGATCCGGATCCCGCGACCGCGACGTGGCAGGCGTACGAGCTGCCGTGCAAGCCCGGCGACCTCGCGCGGCGCCCCTGCATCCTCGGCCCGTATCACCTGCGGCTCGACTGGCTGATCTGGTTCGCCGCGATGAGCGAGCAGCCGCGCGATCCGTGGGTGCTCCGCCTGGTCGAAAAGCTGCTCGCCGGCGACCGGACGATTCGCACCCTGCTCGCCGTCGATCCGTTTCACGGCGAGCCGCCGACCTACGTCCGCATCCGCCGCTTCGCGTATCACCTGCAGCCGCTCGGCGCGGACGCGTGGTGGACGCGCGACCACGAGCAGCTGTGGCTGCCGCCGGTGTCGCTCGCCGACTTCGAGCGCTAACCGACCGCGAGGCCCACGCGCTGCCGCTTGAGCTGCACCAGCTCCGCGCTCGACGGCACGCGCGCCCGCGGCCCCGTCGGCTCGACGCCGTGCTTCTCGAACGCCTTCTTGTACGCGGCGAAGCTGCCGCCCGCGTGGTGCGCGTCGATGACCGCGAGGCCCGTGCGCGACTCGCCCTGCGCGAGCATGTACTCGACCCACGCCCAGCGCGCGGAGGTGGAGCGCACCTCGACCTTGCCGCCGAGCCCCGCCGCCGACAGGCCCTTGCGCAGGCGCTGCAGCCGCGCCTCGACGACGTCGATGCCGCCGAACGCCGTGCCGTCGAGCGGGGTGTTGCGCTTGGCGACGAACGGCGCGAGGCCGTACGCGACGCGGGGATGGATCGCGGCGAGCTCCTTCGACAGCTGGACGAGCTCGTCGACGTCGGCGTCGGTCTCGCTCGGGACGCCGAGCATCATGTAGACCTTGAGCGTGTGCAGGCGGTGCTTCGCCGCGAGCTCGGCGGAGCGCAGGAGGTGCTTGGCCTGCGTCGAGCGCTCGATGACCCGGCGCATGCGTTCGCTCGCGCCGTCGGCGGCGACCGTCAGCGTGCGATAGCCGCCGCGCGCGAGCAGGCCCACGAGCTCGTCCGTGAGCTTGTCGGCGCGCAGGCTCGAGATGCCGACCGAGCGTCCGCCGTCGACGACGTCGCGCACGATCGCCGCGATGTCGGGATGGTCGGTGACCGCCGCGCCGACGAGACCGACGCGCCGCGTGCCCTCGGGGATGCCGCCGATGATGTCGGCGCGCGGCACCATGCGCATGCCACCGTTCGTCGAGCGCCGCATCACGCAGTACGTGCAGCCGCGCGAGCAGCCGCGCGCCGCTTCCGTGAGGAACATGTCGGCGAGCTCGGTGTGCGGCGTCGAGATCACCGAGCGAGCGGGCAGGCGCTCGTCGCTGGCCTGCGCGACCGGGGGCACGGTCTCGCCGTGCACGTGGGGCAGGTAGTAGCCGGGCTTGCCGGCGAGCAGCTCCCACACGCGCTCGCGATCGAAGCCGACCTCGCGCCCGAGCTCGACGAGCTCGCGCATCACGTCCTCGCCTTCGCCGACGACGATGACGTCGCAGATCGGCGCGAGCGGGGCGGGGTTGGAGAACGTCAGCGGGCCGCCCGCGATCACCAGCGGGTGCCGCGCATCGCGATCCTTGGCGAGCACGGGCACGCTGGCACGTTCGAGCGTCTCGACGACGCCCGCGACCTCGAGCTCGTATGCGACCGAGTACGCGATCACCGGATAGCCGCCGACCGGGCGCCCGGTCTCGAGGGTCACGAGCCCACGCTCGCCGTCGCCCTCGTCGGGCAACATCGCGCGATCGGCGGCGACCCCGGGCATCCCGTGCAGCAAGCGATAGATCTGCTGATAGCCGAGCGATGACATCGCCACGCGATACGGGCTCGGATAGACGAGCGCGACGCGCAGCTCGGCTTCCTTGAACAACGTGCCGCGCTCGGCGGCGAGGAACGTACGACGATCCATCAGATGCCGCAGGTCGCGAAGTTGGTCTGTTGCACCCGCGTCATCCGCCCACCGACGCGCGCCCACTGATCGAGGCACGGGCTGCTCGAGCTCTGGCCGTCGCAGCGGCCCTGGGAGATCACGAGATCGGGCTTCTGGTCGCCGTCGCGGTCGACCGCGACCATGACGGTGTCGTCCTCGCGTCCACTCGGCGGCGGCGGCAGGCGCTCGCGCGGCATCACGTGCGCGCGCCGCGGGTGGAGGTCCGGATCGACGAGCCCGATCGTGCGCATCGAGACGGCCGCTAGATCCCCGCGCTCCACCTCGGTCTGGATGTTCCAGACGGTCTGACACGAAAGCGTCTGACCGCCGGCGGAGAACGGCGTGACCTCGGTGATGCGAACGTCGGCGATCACGCCGTTCTCGTCGAGAACGCTGATGACGTCGCCGATCTGCGGCTGACTCCCGAGACACGTCCCACCCCGGTCGCTGCGGACGTCGCACACGCGCGGAATCGCACGCATGCCCCGCGTGCGCTCGACGCGGACCACCTTGCCTCGAGGCCGCGGTGCCGCGGCCGCGGGCAACGCGAGCGCGGCGACGATGAGGGCGAGCGCCAGCCGAGGAAACATGTTCACGCAGCATAGCCGTGGGGTAGCCGCCCGCAAAGTCCTCATCGGGTGTGCTACCCACGACCCATGTCGTCTCTCCGATACGCCGTCCGGCTCGAGGCGCCGGCCCGGCACACCGTCGAAGTCGCCCTGCGCTTCGCCCCGACGGGACCGTCGACCGACGTCACGATGCCCTCCTGGTGCCCCGGTAGCTATCTGATCCGCGACTACGCCCGCTTCGTGCGCGACCTCGAGGCCACCGCCGATGACGGCAGCCGTCGCCGCGCCACGAAGATCGACAAGCAGACGTGGCGCATCGACACCGCGGGCGTCCGCGAGCTCACCGTCCGCTACGCGATCTACGGCCACGATCTGACCGTCCGCACGAACCACATCGACGGGACGCACGCGTTCCTCCACGGACCGGCGATGTACGTGTACCCGACGTCGCATCGCACGGCGTCGATCGAGCTCGAGCTCCACGGTCCGGCGGACTGGCCGCTCGTCACCGCGATGGACTGGAACGCCACCACGCTGCCCGCGACGCTGCGCGCGGCCTCGATCGACGAGCTCTACGATCATCCGATCCACATCGGCGCGACCCGCATGTTCTCGGTGCCGGCGAAGGTGCCCGTGCGCCTCGCGATCTGGGGTGATCGCAGCCCGGGCGGGACGTTCGGCGAGGCGCGGCTCGCCGAGGATCTCGCCGCGATCGTCGACGATCACGTCGCGCGGTTCGGGGAGGCGCCGTTCGCGAACTACACGTTCTTGCTGATGCTCACGCACGACGGGTACGGCGGCCTCGAGCACCGTGCCTCGAGCGTGAACCTCTACCATCCGCACTTCGCCGCCTCGCGCAAGGCGTACGAGGGGCTGCTCGAGCTGCTCTCGCACGAGCTGTTCCACGCGTGGAATGGCAAGCGCATCGCCCCGCGTCCGCTGCTCGAGTTCGAGTACACGCACGAGGCCTACACGCCGTGCCTGTGGGTGATGGAGGGCCTGACCAGCCACTACGATCGGTTCGCGCTGCGGACCGCGCAGCGGATCACCGGCAAGAGCTTCCTCGAGAAGGTGCTCGATGACTGGGCGCGCCTGATGGCGACCCCGGGGCGCTCCAAGCAGTCGCTCGAGGCGTCGTCGTTCGACGCATGGATCAAGCTGTACAAGCCCGACGAGTCCAACCTCAACACGACGGTGAGCTACTACCTCAAGGGGGGGCTCGCCATGTTCACGCTGGACCTCCAGATCCGTCGGCGGACGGAAGGCACGCGCAGCCTCGATGACGTGCTGCGCGCGCTGTGGCAGCGCTTCGGCAAGGTGGGCGAGCCGCACCCCGACGATCTCCAGCCCGTGTTCGAGGAGGCGACCGGGCTGGGGCTCGCCGACGTGTTCGATCGCGAGATCCGCGGCACCGACGATCCGGCGCTCGCCGAGGAGCTGAGGCACGTGGGCCTCGAGCTGCGCACGTCCGCCGATCCCGCGCAGACCGCGGATGGCGCGACGGCGCTGTGGCTCGGTG
>Ga0247822_10001891_pt1 | contig 13117 bp, 12 predicted proteins | sample 13C_Cellulose_Da_FD_192423 | JGI IMG/M metagenome (GOLD analysis project Ga0247822, IMG submission 192423) | Soil microbial communities from agricultural site in Penn Yan, New York, United States - 13C_Cellulose_Day30 | ecosystem: Environmental > Terrestrial > Soil > Agricultural land | place...
GGTCGGTGATGTCGACCGGCACGTTCTGCGCAAAGGTTTCGGTGCCACCGTTGCCGGGCATCACGAACAGCTTTTCGCAGCGCGGCGACTTCGCGATCGCCCAGGCGAGGGCATGTTCGCGGCCACCCGAGCCGATCACCAGAATGCGCATATGAGGTCCCCAGTGGATCGCGGGCCGCTCTAGCACGGGTGACCCCATCTCGCCAGATGCGGCGAAGGAGGCGTTGCACGACGCAGCGCGAGCGGACATGGTGTCGGCCGCTATAGAGGGGGTACCGAATGACGGCCGACGGCAAGACGCGCATCGAACGCAACACCTTGAAGATGCCGATGTCCCGGCTGGGTGCGCCCAGCGGACTGCCGCGTTTCCGCTGGCAGCAGCCCATTGCCGACGCCAACACACCGCCCAATCGCGGCCTCAACGCCGAGGAAAGCGCCCACGGCTTCCAGTGGGGCAAGGATTCGATCCTGCCCTACCGCGTCTTCGACGACTACGATCGCTCCCTCGCGCCCGGTGACATGGAGCTCGTCACCATCACCAATGGCCGGCTCGAGGCGACTGTGGCGCCGCATCTGGGTGGCCGCCTGATGTCGCTGCGCGACCTGAAGCTCGGCCGCGACCTGGTGTTCAAGAACCCGGTGTTCCAGCCGGCCAACCTCGCTTCGCTCAACGCCTGGTTCTCGGGCGGCATCGAGTGGAACGGGCTCATTCCCGGGCACACGCCCTTCACGGTGGCGCCGGTCTTTGCCGGCATCCTCGAGACGGAGCGCGGCCCGATCCTCAGGATCTACGAGTTCGACCGCATCGTCGAGGCGACGTGGCAGATCGACCTGTTCCTGCCGAACGATGACGACCGGCTGTTCGTCCACGGCCGCATCGCCAATGCCGCTGACGCGCCCAAGCTCGCCTACTGGTGGACCAACGTCGCCGCCCCGACCATGAAGGGCATGCGCGTAGTGAGCCCGGCCGACTACTCGATCGAGCACGTGCTGCCCGGCAACGAGCTGGCGCGCTTCTCCTTCCCCGATCCTGACCGGTTCGACGGCTCCTATCCCGGCCGCTGGCGCGATGCGACATCGGTGTTCTTCCGCTCGCCCGAGGCGCCCCGCATGTACATCGCCGCGCTCGACGAGAGCGGCGCGGGGCTGGCGCAGACCAGCACGTCGACGCTGGTCGGTCGCAAGTTCTTCTATTTCGGCACCGCCGCGGGCGGCCAGCAGTGGATGAACTACCTGGCCCGGCCCGGCGAGGGCGACTACATCGAGATCCAGAGCGGCGTCACGCCGACCCAGAACCAGCGCTTCGAGCTCGCCCCGCAGAGCGAGTTGCACTGGACCGAGGTCTATGGCGCCCTCGCCGTCGATCCGGCCGTCGTGCACGACCCCGACTATCAGCGCGCGGCCGCCGCTACCGGTGGCGCGATCGATGCGCGCTTCCCACCCCACGAGCTGGCCGAGGTCGACCGCTTCCTTACCGAAGCGTCCCGCCGGCCGGTGACGGAGCGGCTGAGCGCCGGCGCCGTCTGGGGCGCACGGCAGGAGCAGCTGACCGGCCGCCGCCTCGCCGAAGGGCTGGACTTCGCCGTCGCGACGCCCGGCGACGCCTGGGACGACCTTGCAGGCACCGGCCGCCTCTCGGAGCGCAGTCTTGCCGTCGTGCCCGACGAGTTCGCCGTTTCCGACCTCTGGGTCGAACGGCTCGAGCAGAGCCGGGCCGGGCAGGGCGATACCTGGCTCAACACCCTGCTCCTCGGCATTGCGGCGCTAGATCGCGAAAATCGCGAGGAAGCGGCGCGTCTCTTCGAGCGCTCCGTCGCCCTGAAGCCCACCTGGCTTGGCCTGCGTCAGCTGGCTCTCGTCGCCACCGACGGCACCGAAGCCGAGCGGCATTATCTCGCGGCCTGGGCCATGGGCGATGCGCCGCCGGCCCTCGCCGCCGAGATCGTCGCCCTCCTCGTCCGCAATGGCCGCTTCGACCAGCTCGAGACCTTCGCTTCGGCACTGCCCGAATCGGCGCTCGGCGACGAGCGCGTCCACCTCGGGCGTGCCCGGGTCGCCGCCCGGCAGGGCGAGCTGGACTTGCTCGACAAGCTCCTCAAGCGCAACTTCGCGACGATCCGCGAGGGCGAGAACCTGCTCGAGGAACTGTGGGTGGCGCTGCAGCGCGGCCGGCTGCACGCGGCGCTGGGCCGCGAGCCGAATGCCGGCGAACTGGCGGATCGGCTGCGACAGCACCCGGTGCCGGCCCATCTCAACTTCCGGATGAAGTCCGCCGACTCTTGACGGACTCATCCTCTTGCCGCACGTGAAGGGTATGTCCGCGCCCTTCACGAATGCTGCCGAGTTCACCGTTTCCGAGATCGCGGGCGCGGTGAAGCGCACCATCGAGGATGAGTTCGGCCATGTCCGGGTGCGCGGGGAGATTTCCGGCTTCCGCGGCGTCCACTCGTCCGGCCACGCCTACTTCACGCTCAAGGACGAGAACGCCTCCATCGACGCGGTGGTGTGGAAGAGCTCGTGGCCGCGGCTGACCTTCAAGCCCCAGGAGGGCATGGAGGTGATCGCGACCGGGCGGCTCACCACGTTCCCGCGCTCGTCAAAGTACCAGATCGTCATCGAGCAGATCGAGCCGGCCGGTGCCGGCGCGCTGATGGCGCTGCTCGAGGAGCGCCGCAAGAAGCTTGCCGCCGAGGGCCTGTTCTCCGCCGAGCGGAAGCGCGAGCTGCCCTACCTGCCGGAGGTCGTCGGCGTCATCACCTCGCCGACCGGCGCGGTGATCCGCGACATCCTCCACCGAATCTCCGACCGCTTTCCGCGCCATGTCCTCGTCTGGCCCGTGCGCGTCCAGGGCGAGACGTCGGCCCCGGAAGTGGCCGCGGCCATCGACGGCTTCAACGCCATGCGTCCCGACGGCCCGATCCCGCGCCCCGACGTGCTGATCGTCGCGCGCGGCGGCGGTTCCATCGAGGACCTGTGGGGCTTCAACGAGGAAGTCGTCGTCCGGGCCGTCGCGTCGAGCCGCATCCCCGTCATCAGCGCCGTGGGCCACGAGACGGACACCACGCTCTGCGATTACGCCGCCGACCACCGCGCCCCGACGCCGACCGCGGCGGCCGAGGCAGCGGTGCCGGTGCGCATCGACCTCATCGGCTATGTCGACGAGCTCGGCAGCCGGCAGCGCCAGGCCTCGCGCCGCATCGCCTCCAACTATCGCGATCGGCTGCGGGCCGCCTCGGCCGGGCTGCCGCGACCGCTCGATCTCGTGGCTTCGGCGCGCCAGCGGCTCGATCATGCGGCCTCCAACCTCGCGGCCGCGCTGCGCCATACGGGACAGCGGAAGCGCATCGCCTTCGAGCGGCTCGCCGGGCGGCTGTCGCCCAACACGCTGCGCAGCGAGGTCCGCAACCTGCGCGGCCGCCTCACCCCCGTTGCCAACAGCCTGCAGCCGGCGGTCGTCCGCATCATCGACCAGCGCCACCAGCGGCTAGAGGCTGCTTCCAAGCTGCTCGATGCGGTGAGCTACCGCAACATCCTCGACCGCGGCTTTGCCGTGGTGACGGATTCGGAGGATCGGATCGTCAAGAGCGCCGAGCAGGTGCAGCCCGGCGAGAGCCTCACCGTCGAGGTGTCCGTCGGCAAGATCGGTGTGACAGTTGGCGGCGCCCCTGCGGGCCGCCGTCGCGTCAAGCCGCCCCCGGGAGAAGGCAATCAGGGCAGCCTGTTCTAGCCGGCACGCAGCCTGTTCTAGCCGGCACTAAGAAAAGGCCCCTCACCCGCCGCTGCGCGGCGACCTCTCCCCCCGAGGGTGAGGTGGAGGGTGTGCCGCGATCTCGCCCGATCACCACCCTCCCTTGGGGGGAGAGGTCGGCCCGAAGGGCCGGGTGAGGGGGCCTTCGAGGAGTTAGCGGAAAAAACCCAGCTTGGCGTCGAGTTCGGAGACCGGCAGCGTTGCCTGCAGCAGGTGGCGGGCCTGCGCCGCGTCGTTGTTCACGGCGGCGATCAACTCGTCGAGGCTGGAGAACTTGGCCTGGCCGCGGACCGTGCCGAGCAGCGCCACTTCCAGCTTCCGGCCGTAGATGTCCTCGTCGAAATCGAAGATCCACGTCTCGAAGGGTGGGCGCTCGTCGGTGAACATCGGCTTGCCGTAGCTCGCGACGCCATCGAGCAGGCGGTTGCCCAACTTTGCGCGCACGGCGTAGACGCCCTGCATGAGGTCGAAGCCGGTGGGGGTCGCCATGTTGGCGGTGGGGAAACCCAGTTCGCGCCCGCGCTGGTCGCCGGTCACGACGACGCCCGAGAGGAACCAGTGATAGCCGAGGAGCTGCGCCGCTCCGGCGACATCGCCCTCGCTGAGCAGGGTGCGGATGCGGGTCGACGAGATGTGGTCGTCGCCCTCGTCGAGCATGTCGAGGATCTCGACATCGAAGCCGTGGCGCTGTCCGGCTTCCTTGAGGAAGGCCGGGGTGCCCTGGCGCTTGTAGCCGAAATGGAAGTCGGCCCCCACCTCGACGCCGCGCACGTTCAGCGCGCCGACGAGGAAGCGGGTGACGAAATCTTCTGCCTCGATGCGCGAGAACTCGAGGTTGAACGGCATGACGACGATGCCGTCGAGCCCGAGGGCGCGGGCGATCTCGGCCTTGTGGTCGGCGTAGGTGAGCCGGAACATGAACGGTTCGGGCGCGAAGACGTCGCGCGGATGCGGCTCGAACGTGAGCATCAACGCCGGCACGCCAGCCGCATTGGCGCGCTCCTTGAGAGCGCGGAAGACATGCTGATGCCCGCGATGACAGCCATCGAAATTGCCGATCGCCACCATCGCGCCCTTGAGCGCTTCCGGTACCTCGTCGAGGCCCGCGAGCCGAATGAAGGTCAAGTTCCCACCCGCCCTATTAGGTCAGCGCGATATGACAAGAAATGGCCTGCCATGCAAGGCGGCCAAGGGATGATCAGCCATGCGCGCGCTCACCACGCCAGCCGGGGCATGAAGCCCACCGTGTTCGCCCCGCTCGGTTCGACCAGCGCGCGGATCGCGTCGGGATCGGGGTTGCCGAAGGCGTCGAGCTCTGCGGCGTGGATCGAACCGGTGACGAAAAGGAGGTCGAGCCCCGCGCCTGCCGCGCCGATGGCGTCCGTGCGCACCGAGTCGCCGATGGCGAGGATGCGGCTGCGATCGACCGGGCGGCCTGCAGCTTTCTCGGCCAGCCGCAGGGCCTCGGCGTAGATCGGCTTGTAGGGCTTGCCGACCATGACGATCATGCCGCCGCGCGCCTCGTAGAGGTCGGCGAGAGCGCCGCCGCAATAGAGGATCTGGTCGCCGTGCTCGACGACGCGATCCGGGTTGGCGGCGATCAGCGGCAGGTTGCGGCTGAGCCAAAGGGTGATCCGGTCATTGTACATGTCCGGGGTGTCGTGGTCGGTATCGAGGTCGGTGACGACGATGGCCTTCGAATCCTCGGCACGGCCGAGCGTGATGTCGAGGCCCTCGAACAGGCTGTCATTGTCGTGCGGCGGGCCGACATAGTGGACGGTCTGGCCGCGATAGCGCTCGAGCACGACCCGGGTGGCGTCGCCGGAGGTCACCACGTCGTCATAGGCTTCGCGCGAGACGCCGAGGCGATCCATCATCTCGATGATCGGGCCGTGCGGACGCGGCGCGTTGCTGATGAGCACGACCCGACCGCCATTGCGGCGATAGTTCACCAGCGCCTCGACGGCGGTCGCATGGGCGGCGATGCCGTTGTGCACAACGCCCCAGATGTCGCTCAAAACCACGTCGTAGCGGGCAGCGATCCCACCCAGACCATCAAGTGCTTGCATAGGAGTAGTCCTGTCGTTCAGGCCTGCCGGCGCTCAGGCTGGCGTGCGCGTTCGCCGATGAGGTCGGCGCGCACGGGGCCCGGCCGGCCGATATGCGGTCCCTGTACCAGACCGATACCGTCCTCGAACAGACTCAGCAGTTGCTGCTCGTCGATCACGCCTGTGGCACAGAGCGCGATGTCGAACCGCTTGGCATAGGGCGAGATATCCGCCGTGTGGAAATCGGAGAACGTCTCGGGCTTGTTGAGGAACTGGGTGGCGTCGAACCGCACCACCGTGAAGCCCAGCCCCTCGAGCTCAGCGAAATCGAAGCGCAGCGACGCGGCGTCGCGCAGCACGAACCCTGCACCGGCCTTGCCGAACTCGCCGAGCAGGCGTTTCTCGGGCGCGCCCAGCGTCTTGTACTGCGCCTGCGCCAGGGAGAAATCGAGCGATGAGGTGATGGCCTGGTTGGCGACGAGCGTCGCCAGCACCTGGTCGAGCGCCTTGCGATCGCCGATCGTTGCCTTGCTCAGCGGGATGAAGAGCCGGATCGGTTGCCCGGAAGTCTTGGCCCGGCGCGCAATCGTCACCGCCTCCTCGAGCGCCAGCGCCTCGATCTGCCGGACCAGGTCCTCGCCGCCGCGGCGTGGCATGAAGTCCGGCGCATCGGCCAGTCCACCTGCATCCTGCATCAGCCGGGGAACGAGGTCGTAGCCGAGCGGCTTGCGCGAGGGCAGCTGGGCGACCGGCTCGATGTGAAAAACCAGCCGGTTCTGTTCGAGCGCCGCCCGCAGCTCCGCCTCGGGAATGAGGGGCTCGTCGAACACGTCGTCGTCTTCCTCGGGCGGCAGCTCCACGATGCCCGGCCCCGAGCTGGTACGTTCGGTGCGGTGTCCCTCTTCGAGTTCCGCCAGCGCCTCGGCCAGCTGCCGGGTCACCGTGCCCAGAACCGAGATATCCGCCTCGATGCCCTCGAGCCGGCTGCCCACATTGGTGTCCGCAATGGCGTTGACGCGCTGGCTCAGCACCTGGCCGGCCTTGGCATCGGTGGAGAGCAGCCGCGCGAGATCCTCGATCGCCCGCTCGAGCCGTGCCTCGGAACGCTGGCGCAGGCGCCGTTCCATCAGCATCACGGCAATGGCGCCGAAGGCGATGGCGGTCACGAAGGCTTCGATGGGCGAGAAGGTCAGGCCGAAATAGGCAGCAGCAGCGACGCCGAGCGTGGCCAGCGCGATGAATATGTATACTAGCCCTTGCACGGTCCGCCTCGTGCTCCCAAAACGCGGGATTCGACACCCCATTAATAACACCGCCCCCCTCCTGCCGAAAGGCTTGCCGCGTCCTGCCGGGAAACTATCCCCGCCCTTTGCGCGCCAGCCCATGGTCTGGCGGGAACGGTTTGTTTACCCACTTCGTCAACACTCCGTTGGTCATACGGCCGCCCCCAGGGAGTCCCGAATTCATGTCCGCGCCCGGCACCGGCTCCAGTCCCGACGCCCGGTTCCTGCTGGTCGATCGCGATAGCGCGACGGCCGGGGCGCTTCTCGATTCCCTTTTGTCCTGCCTCGTGGCTGCTCCCACCGTCGCCGAGGCCCGCAGCGGGCGGCAGGCGACCGACCTTCTCCGCTCCGAACGCTTCGACGTGCTGCTCGTCGATCTCGGCAGCGTGGGCGACCTGTCGCCCCAATTCGAGGACGCGGTCTCGCGGCTCGTGCGCCTGTCCTCGGGCGCGCTCGTGATCGCGCTCTCCGACGGCGCCTCGGTCAGCGCCACCCTGTCGGCCCTGCGCGCCGGTGCCCACGATCATTTCGTCCGCCCGATGGGTGGGCGCGCCTTTGCCACCCGCATGGGCGAACTCGCCTCACGCCACGGCAAGAGCCTCGCGCTTCAACTACGCGGCGAGGAGCATGCCGGCCGTTTCGGCAAGCTCCTCGGCGCCTCCAGCCAGATGCAGGTGGTTTACGAGCAGATCGGCCGTGTCGCCGGCTCGACCGCCCCGGTGTTCATCACGGGCGAGCCCGGCACCGGCAAGGACATCTGTGCCCAAGCGCTCCACGAATTCTCGCCGCGCGCACACCGGCGTTTCGTTGCCGTCGACTGTGGGGCCGTGCCGGCGCACATGATGGAGGCCGAACTCTTCGGCATCGCGGGCGGGGCCATCGCCGGCGCGGGCGAAGACAGCAAGGGCGCCGCCGAGATCGCCGACGGAGGCACGCTCTTCCTCGACGAGATCTCGCACATCGACCTCAGCCTTCAGGGCAAGCTGCTCAAGTTCCTGCAGACCGGCACCATCAGCCGGGTAGGGGAGTCGGGCGTCCGCCAGCTCGATGTCCGGTTGATCTGCGCTACCAATCGCAACCCGATGGAACTGATCGCGGAGCGCAAGTTCCGCGAGGACCTGTTCTACCGGCTGCACGTGCTGCCCGTTCACCTGCCGCCATTGCGCCAGCGCTCCGGCGACGCGTTGGCCCTCGCGCAGCACTTCCTCGATCGTTTCGCGGCCCAGGAGCACAAGCGCTTCGACGGCTTCGCGACCGACGCAGCGGGGCAACTGGCTGCGCGCGAGTGGCCCGGGAACGTCCGTCAGCTCGAAACGCTGGTCCACCGGCTCGTCGTCATGTTCGAAGGCGGCGAAGTGGATAGCGCAATGCTCGCCGCGGCCGATCTCGATGCGCCCGCTTCGGCCATGACCGCCCCGCCACCGGTCATGCTGACGCGCCGGCACGCGGTGCTGCCGATGTGGCAGCAGGAGCAGCGGATCATCGAGGAAGCCATCGCTAGCTTCGGCGGCAATATCTCGCTCGCCGCCCAGGCGCTCGAACTCAGCCCCTCGACCATCTACCGCAAGCGCCAGACCTGGGCCGAGCTGGAAGGCAAGCGAGGCGCGGCTTAGGCCTTCAAGACGTCATTCAAATGAATTACATCTAGTGCCAGACAAGGGAGCACTAGCATGAGCGGAAACGCCCTGGTTCAGACTCGGATCGATCCCGAGGTGCGCGATCGAGCCAGTGAGGTTCTCGCCAAGCTCGGACTGACGGTGTCGGACGCGACCCGCATCCTCCTCACGCGCATCGCGAACGACGGCGTCGTGCCGATGGAACTGCTCGCCCCGGGCGAAGCGTACGACGCCTGGTTCCGGGCCAAGGTGCAGGAGGCGCTGGACAGCAAGCTCCCCCGCATCCCCCACGAAGAGGTCAAGGCTGAGTTCGCTGAGCGAAAGGCAAAACTCAGAGCCCGGATAGCCCAGGGAGAGTCTTGAAGCTCGCTTGGGCCGATGAGGCGAGACAGGATCGTCGAGAGCTCATTAGCTATGTCGAGACCGACAGCCTCGTGAATGCCATCGAGCTTGATGACAGGCTGGACGAGGCCGCCGAGCAGCTCGTCCCCTTTCCCAACTCTGGTCGAGCCGGCCGTGTCGCCAATACGAGGGAGCTGGTGATTGCGCACACTCCCTACATTCTTGTCTATGCGGTGGAGCCTCAGGAGATTGTCATCCTGAGGGTGATCCACGCAGCCCGGCAATGGCCTCCCGCTGACGGCGCTTAGCCCTTCGCCAGCTTGTCGCGGGCCTTCTTGGCCGTGGCGAAGGCGCGGGCTTCTTCGCCCAGGGCTGAGCCCTTCTTGACGATGGTGCCGCTGGCATCGACCAGCGACCAGTCCCACTTGGTGTTGGGGCCCACGCCGCCGGTGCGCCGCAGTTTGATTTCGAGTTCTGTCAGCGCCACGTGAACACCCTTGTGACCGAGTAATTGAAGACCACGCTCATCAGCACGCCGAGGAGCCCCGCCAGATAGAACTGGCCGTCGAAGGCATAGATCCAGCTGGCGACTGAGACGTTGGCCAGGGCGCCGATAGAGCAAACCGCGTAAAAGCTCAACAGCCCGCTGAGGTAGCGCCAGCCCCTGAGCTTCTTGTTCGCATAGGTCAGCTCGTTGTTGAGCACGAAGTTGAACGTCATGGCGACCACCGTCGCCAGCGCCTGCGCCCAGAAGAAGTTGAAGGCGAACTGCTCGTGCGCCAGCCACAGCGTGCCCATGTGGACAACCACGCCGAAGCCGCCCACCAGCCCGAACAGCAGGAAGCTCGTCGGCAGAAGTCCGCGGCTGAGCTTGGAAACGACGAGCCCTAGGAACTGGACGACGACCAGCGAGCTCATCTTGCTCTCGCCCGCGTGGCGCGGCCGGAAGGTGTAGGGCACCTCGGAAATGCGCAACTCGCGGCCCTGCTGCGCATGGGTGCGCCCGGCCGAGACGATGATGTCGAGAAGGATCTTGAAGCCTTCGTCGCTGAGCGAGGGCGCGATCTCGTCGAAGACCTCGCGGCGCATCAGGAAGAAGCCGCTCATCGGATCGCTCAGGGCCTTGCCTGTGAGGATGCCGGAAAGGCGGGTGGCCAGCTTGCTGCCGGCCTCGCGGGTCCTGGAGAGGCCACCGCCGACGCTGCCTTCCTCGCCGTAGCGCGTGCCGACGACGATGTGATCGCCGGCCCGTGCCCTTTCGAGCATATGCGGCAGGATGCGCTCGTCGTGCTGCAGATCGGCGTCGATGACGGCGAAGTAGGGGGCCGCGCTGGCGAGGATGCCCTCGATGACCGCCGAACTCAGTCCGCGCCGGCCGATGCGATGGATCGCGCGGACATTCTGGTGCCGGCGCGCCATCTCGCGCACCACCTCGGACGTTCCGTCGGGCGAGTTGTCGTCGACGACGATGAACTCGAATGGCGTGTCGCCGAGCGCCGCCGTGACCTTCTCATAGAGGAGGCCGACACTGTCGCGCTCGTTGTAGCTGGGGACGATGACTGCGAGCTCGGGGGCAACCCAAGGCTCGGGCGATTTCTTCGCGTAGGTGTCGAACTGAACGACGCTCACGTCGGCTCCGGTGGTTTGTCGGCTTGGCACTACTGCCAGCGGCGTGGCTTGGCAACGTAGCATCGCGGCAGTTTACGGTTTCTATCGGGCCGCAAACGCGCCCCACGCCGGCCGGTTGCATGCGTCTGTCATGCGGCAGCGCTACGCTCGGATTCTCGGTGGGGGTCAACTTGACTCGTTCCGGACCCCCTCCTATATCCCGGGTCAGCTGGTTAGCACTCCTCGCGTTTGAGTGCTAACAGTGCGAGTTCATCGAGGCTTATAGGAGCAAAAATGGCTTTCCGTCCTCTGCACGACCGAGTGGTCGTCCGGCGCGTCGACAGCGAGGAAAAGACCGCTGGCGGCATCATCATCCCCGACACCGCTAAGGAAAAGCCCTCCGAGGGCGTCATCGTGTCCGTGGGCCCCGGCGCCCGCGACGAGTCCGGCAAGATTGTTCCGCTGGACGTCAAGGAAGGCGACCGCATCCTCTTCGGCAAGTGGAGCGGCACCGAGGTCAAGCTCAACGGTCAGGATCTCCTGATCATGAAAGAGTCCGACATCATGGGCGTGATCACCGCGTAAGGCTTCTGCCTCTCACGGTTTCCCCCTTTCAAACGTAACGTAAGGAGCGCCTCCAATGGCTGCTAAAGACGTAAAGTTCTCCACCGATGCCCGCGACAAGATGGTCCGCGGCGTCAACATCCTCGCCAACGCGGTGAAGGTCACGCTCGGTCCGAAGGGCCGCAATGTCGTGATCGACAAGTCGTTCGGCGCCCCGCGCATCACCAAGGACGGCGTCACCGTCGCCAAGGAGATCGAGCTCGAGGACAAGTTCGAGAACATGGGCGCCCAGATGCTGCGCGCCGTGGCCTCCAAGACCAACGACATCGCCGGTGACGGCACCACCACCGCGACCGTTCTCGGTCAGGCCATCGTCAACGAAGGCATCAAGCTCGTTGCCGCCGGCATGAACCCGATGGACCTCAAGCGCGGCATCGACCTCGCCGTCGCCGAAGTCATCGAGAACCTCGGCAAGGCCAAGAAGACCATCTCGTCCAACTCCGAAGTTGCCCAGGTCGGCACGATTTCGGCGAACGGCGAGACGGCCATCGGCGACATGATCGCCAATGCCATGCAGAAGGTCGGCAACGAGGGTGTGATCACCGTCGAGGAAGCCAAGACCGCTGAGACCGAGCTCGACGTCGTCGAGGGCATGCAGTTCGACCGCGGCTACCTGTCGCCGTACTTCGTCACCAATGCCGAGAAGATGACCGCCGTCCTCGAGGACCCGGTGATCCTGCTCCACGAGAAGAAGCTCTCCAACCTGCAGGCTATGCTGCCGGTGCTCGAGGCTGTCGTTCAGTCCCAGCGTCCGCTGCTGATCATCGCCGAGGACATCGAGGGCGAGGCTCTGGCCACGCTCGTCGTGAACCGTCTGCGCGGTGGCCTCAAGGTCGCTGCCGTCAAGGCTCCGGGCTTCGGTGATCGCCGCAAGGCCATGCTCGAGGACATCGCGATCCTCACCGGCGGCCAGGTGATCTCGGAAGACCTCGGCATCAAGCTCGAGAACGTCACGCTCGACATGCTCGGCACCGCCAAGCGCGTGGAAATCTCCAAGGAGAACACCACGATCGTCGACGGCGCCGGCTCGAAGGCCGACATCGAGGGTCGCGTTGCGCAGATCAAGTCGCAGATCGAGGAAACCTCCTCGGACTACGACAAGGAGAAGCTGCAGGAGCGTCTCGCCAAGCTCGCCGGCGGCGTCGCCGTGATCAAGGTTGGTGGTTCGACCGAAGTCGAGGTGAAGGAGCGCAAGGACCGCGTCGACGACGCGCTGAACGCCACCCGCGCCGCGGTTGAAGAAGGCATCGTGCCGGGCGGCGGCGTCGCGCTGCTGCGCGCTGCGAACGCCATCACCGTCAAGGGCGGCAACGCTGACCAGCAGGCCGGCGTGAACCTCGTCAAGCGCGCTCTCCAGGAGCCCGTCCGCCAGATCGCCAACAACGCTGGCGATGAAGGCTCGGTCGTGGTCGGCAAGATCCTCGAGAACGCCTCGGCCAACTTCGGCTACAACGCCCAGACCAGCGAATATGGCGACATGGTTGCCATGGGCGTGGTCGACCCGGTGAAGGTCGTCCGCACCGCGCTGCAGGACGCTGCCTCGGTTGCCTCGCTCCTCATCACCACCGAGGCCATGATCGCCGAGCTTCCCAAGGAAGCTGCTCCGGCCATGCCGGGCGGCGGTGGCATGGGCGGCATGGGCGGCATGGACTTCTAAGAAGTCCGGCCCAGCCGACAAAGATCAGGCCTTCTCGCGAAGGTCACGAACGGGAGGGCGGTCCTTGCGGGCCGCCCTTTCGTTTTGGCGGATTTCAGATCTCGTCTTCGCCGATCCGGATCATCTTCACGGTGCCGTTCGCCTCGACGCTGGCACACCAGGCGTCGCCTCCCGCCTTGCGCATGGCGCAG
>Ga0247822_10001892_pt1 | contig 13112 bp, 8 predicted proteins | sample 13C_Cellulose_Da_FD_192423 | JGI IMG/M metagenome (GOLD analysis project Ga0247822, IMG submission 192423) | Soil microbial communities from agricultural site in Penn Yan, New York, United States - 13C_Cellulose_Day30 | ecosystem: Environmental > Terrestrial > Soil > Agricultural land | place...
TGGACTATCGCCGATCACGCAGGGAGGCGGTTACTTTCTGATGCACGATGGACGAGCGCGAAGCATAGAAGAGGCTATCGTAATGCATGGCGGCGAAGGCTCTTCCAGTAAAGAAAGATTCGAAAATCTTTCGGCAACGGATAAAGACAAATTGATCGCGTTCCTCAAGTCATTATAACCCATGCAAAGAAAAGAGTTTATAAAATGTTGTGCAGGATGCATGGGACTACTGGCGGCTCCGGCATTGATGCAGGGCTGCGGTGCTACCAAATATTTAAATGCATCTATCGAAAACAGTGACATGATCGTTCCGCTCGATGCATTTGCCGGCAAGGACAATCATTCCTTTCGCTCCTATGTAGTTATTGAGAACGAAATCCTTCAATTCCCCATTTGTGTATATCGTATTTCTTCGGAAGAATACAAAGCGCTGTGGATGCAGTGCACTCACCAGGGAAATGAACTTCAGGTATTCGGCGATATGTTGCAGTGTCCGGCGCACGGCAGTGAATTTACACGCACAGGTGCTGTTCAAAACGGCCCTGCAGACATGTCGTTAAAAACTTTCCCTGTGACGATTGCCAATGACAAACTCATGATCAGCTTGAAATGAAAACTCTTCAGTTCGCGTTTTTATTTCTTGTCGCTTCTACGGCGGCGGTAGCGCAGATAGACTCCACGCTGCTTCGCCGCATCCCGCGCGACACAAGTGCACGAAAGGCGATGAACATGGATGCAGTCTATAACAGACCTTTCCTCTCTGTATCCAAGGTTCCCGTGGCTGTAGGTGGTTATGTTGAAGCGGACTATAGTTACATTGGAACGGATGGCGTCACAGACGGTCATTCATTTCGTATTCCACGCCTGACACTATTCGTGGCTTCAGCGATTCATCGCAGAATAAGATTTCTTTCAGAGATAGAATTTGAAGAAGGCGGACGCGAAGTAAACATTGAGTTTGCATCCCTTGATTTTATATTTCATCCACTGATTAATTTCAGAGGAGGAGTAATCATGAATCCCATTGGCGCATTCAACCAGAATCACGACGGACCGAAGTGGGAGTTTATCGATCGTCCAGTCGCGATGACACAGATGCTGCCGGCCACCTGGAGCAACGTGGGATTCGGGCTTTACGGAAAACGCTTTAAAGATGCCTGGTCGTTTGGATACGAATTCTACCTGACAAACGGTTTCGATGAAACGATCGTCAACAATTCACTGAACAAAACTTTCCTGCCTGCTACGAAAGAGTCGCCTGAACGCTTCGAAGAAAGCAGCAACGGTCAGCCGTTGCTCACGGCAAAGATTGCAGCAAGACGAACAAAGATCGGCGAGATCGGACTGTCGTACATGGGCGGCATCTACAACAAGTTCAAAGATGACGGCATAGTCATTGACGAAAAGCGCCGCCTCGATGTAATGGCAATCGACTTCAACACAACGCTTCCATCCATCAATACATACATCGTTGGTGAGTGGGCATGGGTATTGGTCAATGTCGCAGAAACTGTTGGCGATCAATACGGCGATCGGCAGTATGGTGGGTTTGTTGATATTGTTCAGCCCATCGTCAGGGGGCGTCTTCTCGGCTTCAAAGATGCAACGTTAAATATTGCGTGCCGGCTCGAGTACGTCGATTGGAATGTTGGCCGGTTTTACGAGACGGGTGGCCAGATCGCGGATGACTACGCAGCAATTGTACCCGCCATCAGCTTCAGACCCACGTCCCAAACCGTGATACGCCTCAACTATAGAAGGGCCTGGCAACAGGACTTATTGGGTAATCCACCGGCGAACATTGGTGGAATACAATTCGGAATATCAAGCTACTTCTAAAGCTGAATGCAATTGCAATATCAATGTACTTCAGCATAAGAGACAACGCAGATGCAAGCTGACAGCAACGGTATCCCTACTTGAGCCGATAGTCTCAGTATGCGGGAGATGGGTTCCTAATGCAGCTACAGTGTTTGGCTGCGCCTAATTTGCGCCTGCGCCTGTCGTTGATTTGCACCTATAGTTGGCCTGCTTATATTGTGCGTCTGCTCTGTTGTTGATTTTGCTCCTATAGTTGGTCTGCTTCTATTGTGGGTTTACCCATATTGAACCTTTGTCAACAGATCCACACGACATGCTAGCACCGGATAAGCGGACGCACGCTGAGCATAACCTTCGGTGCACTGCTTCTCGCTTCCCTTACCATTACGGTTAAAGCACAAAGGCATTGCACGCCTGTTCATTCACCGCTTGAAATTCCTGACGCGTCGCTTCCTTATTCCCGGGCCTCAGCTCTTTACTCTCGAAGGAACAATCAGCCTGTTCATCGCCGGGATGGCCAACAGTGCATGCGACACCAGGAGACCCAGCGCGGCTCCTATGGAGACATCGAGTGGTGTGTGCACGCCAAGCACGACGCGTGACAGGCCGACAAGCACTGCCCATAGCATGGGAACGCATAGCCATATCGTGATCCTGCGTTCGTTCAGCTCAAAAAGAGAGAACGACAACATGCTTGCCAGGAGAAAGGCATTAAATGTATGTCCGGACGGCATGGAATAGCCGGCCTCATCGATCCAATGGGAGAGCACCGTCTTATCGATGCTGTGAAAGCGCATCGTATCCGTGTCGACGACACCTCTGAAAAACTTCTGGCGTTCAGGAACAACAAGCAGATAGATAGAATCCAGGTTTGCTTTAGAGCCCGCCTCTTTCAGAATGAACCGATGACTCGGCCTCGAAACGGCAAACGTTGATTTAATAAAGGTCTCGTTCAGTTTTGCAAATGCTGCAAGTACGACGACCAGTGCAAGCAGCGTTCGAAAGAACATCACAATTCTTCCGCGCGGGTGCAGTGGGATAAACGCGAAGGTGATACTGGTGATTAAAACAATAACAAATGAACCTATCCATCCGCCGGATTGGGTAATCCAGTACATGGAAAGGCACCACAGGTTACCGGGTGCGCAGCCGTCGAAACCGGGTATAACAAACCATACCAGCACGAGCATCAGCGCATAGGCCGGAAGTGATATCAGGATGAACCGTTTGATGTTGTCTCGTTATCGGCGAGAAATTTACGACAAATTTGACTCTTATCGGCACCGAACATCGGCCCACACTTTCACTGCCCGACAAGACTGTCAGGGACTTGTCGGAACATGAAAGCGAAGAGCACTACATCGAAAAGGAATCTGATTTTTATATAGCCTTCACCAATTTGAAAGGGAACATGAGAATGGCAGCTACAAGCTTGAATACCGCTTCGATGGTAAAGGCGGCAATTCTGAATGGCAACAGGATCAGCCATACAAGGGGAAACAATATCAGAACAAGCAGGGCTATGGGCCAGCAACATACCAGCAGGAAACACCAGAGAATAAGGGCTATAAGCGTACGCATGGGCGAAGTTTTATATTCGTCGAAACAGGGATGCAAAAAAGCGGCCACTCGCACCATCGGCTCGAATTTGGCTGCAAATGGCTTTTCGATCGACCATCGGTTTCACAAGTGAACACTTGCAGTGATCATTTCTGTACATCGAAATGTTTCATCTGATAACCGACGGCGCGAATGTTTTCAATCTTTAGTCGTGAATCGGGCTGCAGATATTTCCTGAGCCTTGATACGAACACGTCCATGCTTCGGGCTACAAAGAAGCCGCTGTCTTCCCAGGCAACCTTGAGAAACACATCTCTTTCTATAAGCTTGTTGGGATGCCTGAAGAACAACTGAAGCAGCTGTGCCTCCTTGTGTGTAAGACGAGTGAGGACACCTGCAGAAGTCAGCGTAAGGTTGTTCAGGTCGAGGATCGAATCGCTTACGCGCAGAATGCCCGTAAGCGGCTTATCCGCGGACCCGCGCCTGAAAACGGCTTCGAGCCGGTATTTAAATTCCTCTATGCTAAAAGGTTTACAGACATAGTCGTCGGCTCCCACCTGAAATCCGCGAATGCGATCCTCGGTCAAACTTCGTGCTGTCAGGAATATGATCGGCACGCTTTGATTGAACTTACGGATCTCTGTTGCCAGATCAAAGCCATCGCGGTTTGGCAGCATGACATCCAGCACACATACGTCGTATGCATGGCTTAGAAACGCCGACAGTCCCTTTTCACCATCGGGATAGCGCGAAACATTCCATCCGGATGAGTCGAGAGAATCTTTGATGAGAAAGGCGAGACTCTCATCGTCCTCAACAAGAAGAAGATTACGATTGCTCATGCAAAGGGAAGAAAGATCTGCACAGTAGTGCCCCTGCTCAATTCTCCGTGCAGGTTGATTTTACCTTTGTGTGAAAGAATAACATCTTTTACAAAGCTGAGTCCAAGGCCGAAGCCTTTAACGTTGTGTACGTCTCCTGATGGGATACGGTAAAACTTCTCGAACACCCGGGATCGCATATCCGGGTGTATACCGATACCGTTGTCCTGGATTTCTATAGCCACCCCGTTGCCTGTGTCTCGCGTGCGTACGGTGATCCTGGGTGAACGGTTAGAATACTTGTCGGCGTTGTCAACAACATTGCCAATAGCTTGCGCAAGCAGCTCGGGGTCCCCCGAAATCGCGTGGTTCGTTGCGTTGAGCTCCAGCGTGATCAGGCCATTCCTTTCCTGCATTCTTAATTCGAAAGAGGCTGCACACTCGGCCAGCAGGCGATGGAGATCCAGTGTTACAAATGACTCAGGGTGAACGTGATCTGCCGACGATCCGAGCAGCACCTGATCAATTTTGTTCCGAAGTATGTTATTCTCCTTAAGCAGTATGTTCACATAGACTGACAAATCCTGATGCTCTGACAATTTGTTTTTAAGAATTTCGCCGGCGATGCCGATGTTGGTGACGGGCGTTTTGAATTCGTGCGTCATGTTGTTCACGAAGTCACTCTTCAGGGTAGCGAATCGACGCTCGCGCAGCAACGAATAGATCGCGTAAGCAAAGAAGCCCATCATGAGTATCAAAGCGATCGTTGAAACGATCCAGATGTCGAGGCTGGCGAGCACAAGACTCGCTTTTGCAGGAAAGTACACAGCGAAATTCTGCGCATGTTCCATCGAAGCGGCAGAGGCACCGTTGCCAATCACGGCCCGCGGTTGTGTCGCGCGGACGTAGTTGCCGTACACCAGCGTATCATCGTCGGCATTATAGATGCCCAGCTCATAATCGAGATTCAGGCTCCTCAGCAACAGTTCACTTTTCAGGAGCCGGTCGATGTCCTGGCCGTTAAGATTTTCAGGAGTTTCAACGAGGAAGAAGTTTGATGCGATCTTGCGGACTTCGGCAGTAGTCGATACAGAATCAGCTACGCGCCGAAGGGCAACCTGTACGCTATGGTCGAACTGTTGTTCGGCGACGTCGAAGGCTTTATGAAACCAGTATGCCTGAAGCGCGCACAGCGAGATGAGCACTACTGTTCCCAGGGCAACGATCTTGCGAAGATGTCTGTTGTGCATATACTAAATTAGTGCTTTTTCCTCCGCCAGCGTCTGAACGCATTCACTTTAACACTGCGTTAACACTTCTTTACAGTCATTAACCCGGCGGTTCGGGTTTCAACAATAACATTGTTGAAAGTTTCGCCCGCCCATGTTCACAAAAAAAGATCAACGCATTTTTATCATCGCCATCGCGACCATAGCTGTCGCCTTTACCCTGATGGCTATCGATCCTCAGCCAAATGGTTTCGGCATCCTGACGCTATGGATTGCGCCACCGCTCCTGCTCGCCGGGTTTGCCTTGCCCATGATCGGAATCGCAGGCGTTGATAATGTCCGGCGTAAGCGTGTTCGTATTAGAACGTCGAAAGGTGCAACAGGTTTTGTCATTTGGGCAATCGCCATGATTACATACGGCCTGACCGTTGAGCCTACGGCAAGCCTTTGGGATTGTTCCGAATTCATTGCAGCTGCGTACAAACTTCAGGTCCCGCACACGCCAGGAACGCCGTTGTCCCTGCTTGTTGGTAGAACGTTCGCCATGCTGGCACCCGATAAATCGTCAGTCGCACTGATGATGAACTTATCGAGTGCATTCTTCTCGGCCCTTTGTGCATACCTCGTCTTCCGCATCATCTATCACTTCGCTGCGGCTGCACAAACAGCAAGGGCCACAGCCGCGTTGGAGGAGCAAAAGGGCCCCGAGCCTGGCAAGGCAATATCAAACGCAGCAGGCTCGAATACAGCGCCTTTACTGGCGGCAATCCTCGGCAGCCTTTCGCTCGTGTTCTCCGATACATTCTGGTTCTCGGCGGTTGAAGCAGAGACTTATGGAATTGCCTGCTTCTTCCTGCTGGTACTATTTACACTCATCATTGAAGGTCGCCATCTTGAAGGTGAGTCAAGAACAAGACGCCTGATTCTCATCGCATATGTCGGTGGCCTGAGCTATTGCATTCATCCCATGTGTGTCCTGGCGCTTGCCGTGTTACCTTACTACTGGCTTGGCAAGGGTGCTAACGTAACGACTATACGCCTCTTCCTGCTGCTCGGTGCAGGCCTGATTCTGGTATTTCTCATCAATCGTATTGTGGCCATCGGCGTGTTTCAATTCGCCTTCGGCGTGGATAAGTTCTTTGTAAACGCCATCGGACTGCCGTTCTACAGTGGTGCTATAGCTCTTCTCGCCGCGATGGTCGCCGCGTTTGTCGCCCTCATCCGAAAACGTCCTCAATGGCGAGGTGTGTCCTGGGCTACCGTGTTTTTGATTGCCGGATTCTCGCCATACATCATGCTCTTCATTCGTTCCAATCACAACCCGCCTATTGACGAAACCAATCCTGAGAATCTGCCGATGATCAAAGCATACATGAACCGCGAGTCGTACCCGTCGAGTCCGTTGCTGTATGGTCCGTACTTCGATGCGCAGTTGGAAGACGTGGAAGCGGGTCGTCGCGTCTATCATCAAGAGGCCGGCCGATATGAAGTCTCCGGCACTTTGTCGGAATACAAGTATGAAAGCAAGCGTCAAACCTTGCTGCCGCGCATTTACAGCAACGACCCTGACCACGTCGCCGCCTATCAGCGGTGGCTTGATCTGAAGCCTGGCGAGCGACCTGATTTCGGAGACAATTTAAAATTCATGTTCACCTATCAGATTGGTCATATGTACTTCCGCTATCTGCTGTTCAACTTCGCAGGAAGAGAAGGTGATCGTCAAGGTTCGGACTGGCTGCGCCCGTGGGATACAAAAGCGAACGAATCAATCTATGCGAGCAAAGCCCGCAATCAATACTGGATGCTTCCTCTGCTTGCCGGACTCGTGGGAGCGTTTTACCAATGGCGCTATGATCGTAAAGGTTTCGTTGCTGTTCTGTCGTTGTTTTTTATCACCGGGCTCGTGCTTGCGCTTTATCTCAATTCTCCTCCGATCGAACCCCGTGAGCGCGACTATATTTATGTAGCTTCCTTTATCGCTTATTGCATCTGGATCGGATTGTCAATCGGCGTGGTCGCGAATGCGATCAGGAGTCGACGGATAGCGGTGCCGTTGATGGCAACAGTCGCTTTCGGGCTTCCGTTGTTGCTGCTTCTGCAGAACTATGATGATCACAACCGTTCGGGTCGAACCTTTCAGGTCGATAACGCGCGAAACCAACTTGCAAGCTGTGCTCCAAACTCGATTCTCTTCACAGGCGGCGACAACGACACGTTTCCCCTCTGGTACGTACAGGAGGTTGAAGGATTCAGAACCGACGTTCGGGTAATGGTTCTGAGCTATCTTAATACTGACTGGTACATCAATCAACTGCGCAAATCGTATTACGACTCGGCGCCGTTCTCACTGACGCTGGGTGCCGCCGACTATCTCCAATACGGTCCGAATGATGTATTGTATATCCAGGAATCCATCAAAGAAGGTATAGATGCAAAAAAGTATATTGAGTTGATCAAACAGGGCAACCCGGCACTACGCGCGCAATCGTCGACCGGCGATTACTTTACCATTCTTCCTTCCAGAAAGTTGTTGATCCGTTCTTCGGATACCCTGTCGCATTCAGCGTCCGTACGTACGACATCTGACTCCGGCGCTGACTCCGTGCAGCGCCCATATTTCGTGTTGAACGTTAAAGGCAACTATGCGACGAAGAGTGTGCTGGCCATTGTCGATGTGATGTTGTCGAACCAATGGCAACGGCCCATCTACTTCAACTTCACGTCTCTGAACACGGCGGGCCTCGACCTCAACGAACATGTTGTGCAGGAAGGGTCGGTGTATCGGTTTGATCCAACGCGCATGCCGGGAACGGACATTGTAATAGACCGGGACATCATGTATCAGAATCTTCTTAAGAAAGCGAACTATGATAACCTCGCCATCAAGGGTGTAAACTTTAACTACGAAGATTATATGCTACGCATGATATCGCCGCTGAGGCAGTCTTTCAATGCGCTTGCGCTGTCGTATCTGGATGCCGGCGATTCTGACACAGCGTTATCGGTGATGCAATTCGCGAAGGACAAGCTCTACCGGGATCATTTGCGACCAACGTACACCAATCTTGAAGCGGCCGAAATTTTTGCTTCATTGGGAGATCGCGAAAGTGCCGCTTCCCTCTGCTCCATGCTCTTTGCGTGTCATGCTTCGGAGCTGAAGTGGCAGAAGGAAAATAGCAGGACGTCAGACGAACTCGACAAGTTCCTGGCGGATCAGGCATCAAGGATGCTGGCAGCATTGGGAAACACAGAGGCCGAAGGTCAGCTGAGGAAACTGGGCATCAAATAATGTCATCAATCCGTTCTAAGCACCCTGGCCGGATCCGACGACGCTGCTTTGTATGCCTGCCATCCGACGGTGATCAGTGCAATGAGGATCGCGCCGCCGGCAGCCAGCGCGTGATAGTACAACGGTATGTCTACTCTATATTCAAATCCCCGCAGCCAAGCGGCAAGCATCAGATGACTTAGCGGTATGGCAATCACAATCGCGATCCCTACAATACTCACGAACTCGGTTGACAAAAGTGATACGATACCGGCATTCGTTGATCCCAGCACCTTCCGGATACCGATTTCCTTTGAGCGCCGCTCGGCTGTAAAGGCAGCTAATCCAAAAAGGCCCAGGCAACCGATCACGATGGTGATCCCGGAGAAGTATCGCGACAACGTTGCAACGCGCTGTTCTGCCTGATACATTCTTTGATAGTCGTCATCCAGGAAAGTGTATTCGAACGCGAGGCCGTCATTATACTTTTTAAAGAACTGCTCAATGCGACCCACTGTTGCTGTCTGATCTTCCGGCTTCATCTTCAGCATGATCCTGCTTGGATAGCCATCGACCATAGGGACCAACTGAAGAAAACACGGTCCGACCTTACTGTACAGCGATTCAAAGTTAAAATCCTTTACAACTCCTACGATCTCTTTGTCGTCGCCCCAAAGCTTTATGTGCGTGCCTACCGGGTCCTGCAAACCCATCGCCATCACGGCAGATTCGTTGAAGATGATCTGATTGTGTGACCCGAACTCACGGCGGAAGGAATTGCCTTTTATTATTTCAAAATCCATCGTTTCGATCAGGTCATATCCCATTTCAAGGTTGCCGAAGTTCAGATGTTCTTCGTGTCTTTTACCGGGCCAATCCACTGCACGTGTCGAGCCGTGCCTTCCCATCAGGTCGTGATAAAACCGCCCGGCATTGACCACACCGGGAATGGCCTTCAGCTCATTCATGAAAGCATCACTTACGTTTTCCGTATCGAAGTGTATTACCCGTTCGCGGTCATAGCCGAGGTTCCTGTGATGAATAAAATCGAGCTGACGGTATACGACAAGCGTCGCAGAGATCAGGACGACAGAAATCACAAATTGAAAAACAACCAGTGCTCTACGCGCAATCCGTTCGCGCTTTCCGGTTTGAACAATGCCCCTGAGGGTGGCTGCTGGATTAAACCGTGACAGGTACAAAGCAGGATACGCGCCGGCGAGTAAACTTGTGGCGACCAGGATCAGGAGCACGACGGCAACAAGCGATGGCTCAAAGGATAGCTCAAGGTGTTTTCCTGAGAGCGTGTTAAATGGCGTGAGCAACAAGTCAGCAAAGAGAAGGGCAATCAGCATGGCGATCACTACCACTGCACAGGATTCACCCAGTTGTTGAACAACGAGCCAGCTACGCGGCGCGCCGATGGCTTTCTGGATGCCCATTTCCTTAATCCTTCGGGCCGCCTTCGCCGTGGAAAGGTTCATATAGTTAATGGCCGCAATCATCAGGATAAAAATGCCGATGAGCGTATACAGCTTCACGTATTGAATGCGTCCGCCCGTGTTCACACCGTTCTCAAAGTTGCCGTGCAGATAGCCGTCGGCGTACCGGTGAGCGATTAGTCGCTGCTTTGATGCCGGAACTTTGCCAACAATGAACTCCGAGATCTTGTTTCGAAATGCATTCACATCAGTGCCAGGTTTCAGCAATACCATTGTGAATGGATCGGAGCTATCCCATGTCTTCAGCCAATCATGAGACTGCAAGAACAGGTCGTAGTTCAAAAGGATATCGAACTGCATGGTCGCGTTGGCGGGAGGCGTTTCGCATATGGCCGCGACTGTAAAAAGCTCCTCGCTTCCGGATTCCTTCCATTCTATTGTTCTGCCCACTACGCCGTCCGTTGTGCCGAATAGTTTAAGCGCAAATTCGGTTGTTAATACTGCGCTCTTTTCATCACTCAGACAGGAACTTCGGTCACCGTGCAAAACGTCAAATGAAAACACTTTGAAGAAGTTCTTATCTGCAAATTGTGTTTTAGTCTTAAATCGCCTGTTTTCCCAGCGCACAACGGGAAGACTGCCGTATACATCCCAGGGCACAAACGCTGTAGCATACTCCACTTCCGGGATCTCATCGGCCAATGCATCTGCCAGTATGCCAGGTGTACCGGCTCCGGTGTGAATGCCGTTCTCTTCTACCATGTTTTGCCTGATGTGATATAAGCGTGCGGAATCTTTGTTGTACTGATCAACCGCGAGTTCATCGTTTACCCAAAGATATATCAGCAGCACGCTTGTGAGCGCTGTCGACAAGCCCAGAAGGTTAATGACAAAGACGCTGCGAAACCGACGAAAGCCGCGCGAGATCAAACGGATGTAGTGCAGAATCATATCAATGACGTAAGAACTTTGTTGATATGTATAAACATCTCCGCCCTCTCCGTCAATTTGGACGGAGTGGAGTTGAAAGACCTTCGATCACGTGGAATCTTTTGTCGTAAGGCACATGTTCTTTGATAATCAATTCTATTCATCCCATGTGGTCACCGCGACCATTAATACATGTGAGCCGGACACGACCAGGCCAAAACACCTGCTGTGTGTTACTCCTCCTTCAAACATTGAACTGGATTCACGCGTGATGCCTTCACCGCCTGGACTCCGACTGTAATCAACGCGATCATAAGGGCGGTCAATCCAGCCATTGGGAAATACCACCACTTCAATTCGATTCTGTATGCAAAATCCGAAAGCCATGATCTTGTTATGATGAATGCCAGCGGTAAGGCGATTGCGCTTGAGAGCAGGACGACCTTTGAGAAGTCAGCGGAAAGCAGATAGATGATCCGCCATTCGCCTGAACCCAATACCTTACGAATACCGATCTCTTTAAGCCTCCGTTCGGCTGTGAATGCAGCGAGTCCAAACAAACCGAGACAAGATATGATGATCGCGAGCGTAGCAAAGTATCCTGACAGAACTCCCACGCGTTGCTCGGCCACGTATTGAGCTTCATAATCTTTGCTAAGGAACGTATATACGAACGCGAAGCCAGGGTTGGTTTGTTTGTAGAGTTGTTCGAGCCCTTCCAGAGCTGCCTGTTCTTTACCTCGTTCCAATCTCACAAGAATTTGTTCCACTTCAGCTGGCGCGAGTCTGAAGAACAACGGAGTAACCTTCTCGTGAAGTGACTGAAAGTGGAAGTCCTTTGCCACACCGATGATCGTCAGTTCTTTTCCCCACAGGTTGAAGATCTTGCCCAGGGGTTCTTTCATGTTCATCACCCGTATTGCAGCCTCATTCAGAATGATCGCGGAGCTGTCCATGGCGTGGTCGCGTGAAAAGGTTCGGCCCTCAGCCAACTCAACGCCTAACGTTTCAATCAGACCATAGTTACAATTCACAATTTCAAACGGTATTTGCGCATCCGGGTCTTTGCCTTCCCAGTTGAAGTATCCTACTGTTGATGAACGTGACCCGACGATCGTGCGTGCTATCGACGAGGCTTCTGCAACGCCCTCCACACGACGTGCCTCGTTAAGAAAGGCATCCATATGATTGAGGGTATATCCTTCCGGTTTGATGTAGATAAGCTGATCCTTCTCATAGCCAAGATTTTTGTGCTGAACAAAGTCGATCTGTTTGTAAATCACCCAAACAGCCAGGATGAAAACAATAGAGATGATGAATTGAAAGACGATCAGTCCTTTGCGGGCGAAAAGCTCAGCGGCTGAATGCATCATTGTTGAGCCCGATCCGGTCAACTTCCCCTTAAGCACGGTGGCCGGGCTGAAACGCGACAGGTAGATAGCCGGATAAAATCCAGACAATACTCCGGTCATGATTGTTATACAAACCAGGAACCCAAACAGCAAAGGGCTTGCACTTAACGAAAGGTTTTTTCCCGTGATCTGATTAAATAGCGGCATAAACAGGTCGGCTATCAGCACTGCGATCATGACCGACAATACCGACATCAGCATTGACTCGCTCAGGTATTGCATCGTGAGAGACGTGCGTCCAGCGCCGATTGCCTTGCGCACTCCGACTTCGCGTAGCCGTCGCGTTGCCCGGGCTGTGGCGAGATTCATGAAGTTGATGCAGGCGAGCGCTACGATCACCATGCCAATCAATGTGAATAGGCGCACGTACTCGATCCGTCCACCCGAAGCGTGCCCTTCGACGTATTCATTATGCAGATAATAGGAAGAGTACGATGCCAACTGCAACGTAATCCTTGAGTCGGGTGCTTTGCGTTTTACAAAGTCAGCGATCTTGTCGTTTACGGCCTGTGCGTTTGCATTCGGTTTAAGTACCAGGTAGGTATTGCACCCAAAGTTTCCCCAGTGAAGATCCTGAGGACCAACTATGTCTTTGAATATGTCGAATGACAGGAGGTACTGAGCGGTAA
>Ga0247822_10001893_pt1 | contig 13111 bp, 7 predicted proteins | sample 13C_Cellulose_Da_FD_192423 | JGI IMG/M metagenome (GOLD analysis project Ga0247822, IMG submission 192423) | Soil microbial communities from agricultural site in Penn Yan, New York, United States - 13C_Cellulose_Day30 | ecosystem: Environmental > Terrestrial > Soil > Agricultural land | place...
CCCGTGCTTGCTACGCGCCCGCGCTGCTGGCCATGCCTCGCACCGATGGCGAAGATCTGTACGCCTGGGCCGACGCGATCGAGATCGCGACGCTGCGCGCGGGCGCGTAGCAAGCACGGGCGAGCCGCCCTCGACCGCGCAGGCACGGACAGGGCACGTGTTCCGTTCGTCCTGAGCGAGGCCGACCGACGAAGGAGGGAGGCCGACGTCGAAGGACCGCACTGACCGCACGACGACCCCCACGGTGCAAGCGTGCACAGGTTGCGCCGCACTTCGACGTCCGCGTCGGTCGCTGCGCTCCCTCCGCGTCGCTGCTGCGAAATGACAGCGCCAAGGCCGCGGAACCGTGTGTTTCGTTCGTTCAGAGCGAGGCCGACCGACGAAGGAGGGAGGCCGACGTCGAAGAACGGCGCCCACGGTGCAAGCGAGCACAGGTTGCGCCGCACTTCGACGTCGGCGTCGGTCGCTGCGCTCCCTCCGCCTCGCTCAGCGCGAACGGTAAGGGGGACACGCCACGAATTTCGTCGGGCCTGGTGAATGGCACGTTCATCCCGTCTCAGTGCGAACGGTTAGAGAAAGCGCGAACGGTTTCAGTGGTGGCGCTGGAGGTGGTGCGGGCGCTGAGCCGGAGCCGGAGCCGGAGCCGGAGCTGGTGCCGGAGCTGGTGCCGGAGCTGGTGCCGGAGCTGGTGCCGGAGCTGGTGCCGGTGCCGGAGCCGGAGCTGGTGCCGGAGCTGGTGCCGGAGCTGGTGCTGGTGCCGGAGCTGGAGCTGGAGCCGGACCGCTACCGCTTCTGCCCGAGCAGCACGACCACGTGCAGCGCGCCCGGGCCGAGCTCGGGGTGCTCGCCCTGGGCGACGCCGACGCCGACGTGGGTGAACATGATGGTGTCGCCGAAGATCGCCTGCGGGTCGACCGCCTGCAGGTCGGTGACCGCGGTGACCATGCTGGCGACGCGGCTGAAGCGGGCGGCGACCGAGTCGAGATCGCGCGACGCGCGGCGGCCGGCGTCGGCGGGCGGGGTGCCGGCGGCCAGGGCGGCGGCGTACACGGTCGCGATGCGATCGAGGCCGCCGTCGTCGCCGAACGCGCGGGCCGCGCGCAGGCGCTCGCGCACCGCCGCCTGGGCGACGGCGAGGTCGACCGGCGGCGGGACGCGGATGAAGACCTGGGTGACGAACAGCTCGCGGCGCCCCGACACCTCCTCGCCCAGCTCGATGCCGATGCCGATGTGGGTCGCCGCCGCCGACAGGAGGTTGGCGCGGTGGCCGGGGCTGTTCATCAGCCCGGCCTCGGCCTCGGCGACGCCGTAGGCGCGCGCGATGTTCTCGAGCACCAGCCCGGTGCGCACGTTCGACACCCGCAGGCGGTCGGCGGCGGTGCCGGTGGTGGCCGAGACGTGGCCGACGACACCGGTCGCGCGCATCTCGCGGCTGTGGGCGCGCGCGACGTCGGCGACCCGGGGGTCGAGCTCGAGCGGCGGCAGGTTGGCGGCGGCGCGATCGCGGTTGACCAGCTCGAGCATGCGCGCCTCGGCGTCGGTCGCGCTGGTCACCGGGCCGGCGTCGTCGACGGTGACGGCGGCGGTGAGGCGATCGGGCGGCGCCTCGCCGCACCAGATCGGGAAGTTGGCGAGCACGGTCGAGCCGGTCCGATCGCTGGCGGTGACCTCGACCTGGTGCCGGCCGCGGCGACCGGCGCAGCGAACGTCGGCGGCGATCTCGCCGCCACCACCGGCGCGCAGCGCCACCCGCTCGACGACGCCGTCGGCGCGGGTCACGAACACCTCGGGATGCTGGTAGACGCCGAGGATGCGCCCGGCGAGGGTGAGCTGGCCGTCGACCTCGAGCTGGCGCGGGATCGGCCCGGTCTCGACGTGGCTGGCCTGCAGCGCGACCACGACGACGTCGCCGTCGCCGCGCCGCGCCGACCCGACGCCGATCCGGGTGATGCTGCCCTCGGCGAGGACCTCGAGCAGCCGCGGCCGCAGCTGCTCGACCAGCGTGGCCGGCTGGTCGATCGGGCCCCACACCACCAGCAGGTGCGGCGACGGCTCGATGATGCCGTGGTGCTGCAGGGCGAACTCGACCAGCGGGTACGGCACGACGCCCTCGACCGGCACGATGGTCGCGATCTCGCCCGCCGCCGCGTACAGCCGCCCGTCGGCGACCGGCGCGCCCGCGGGCGAGCCGCCGACCAGGCTGGCGACCTCGGCGACGACCGCGTCGCCGAGCACGGTCGACGGCGGCGGCGTGCGCGGAGGATCGTTGTACGCCCGCACGGCCGGGGTCAGCGGGCGCAGCTCGATCGGCCCGGTCGACACCGTCACCGGCGGCCGGTCGTCGTCCCCGCCCTTGCGCCAGCTCGGCTGGCCTCCGACCCGCGTCGGCCCGGTGCCACACGCCGCCGCGACGCCGAGCGCCGCGAGGATCAGAGCTCCGCGCATCGTCGGCGATCGTAGCAAATTCACTTCACGATCGCCGTCGGAGAGCGGGTCGCCGCCGGATCCTTCTGGATCGTGCCGGCTCCTTCGGTCGGGGCGACCGGCGCCGCCGGCTCGGCCGGCGCGGGCGCGACCGGCGCGGCCGCCGGGACCGGCTTGGTCCCACCGGTCACGTCGGCGAACGTGACGGTCAACATCCGGTCGAGCGAGTGCCACTCGCTGAAGCGGATGCGGTTCCACGACGCGGCGCTCGGCTTGCCGTCCTTGCCGTAGTCGGCGCGCACGACGTTGAGCCGCCAGGTGTCGCCCGGCTTCGGCGGCAGGGTCACCGCCATCGCCGGGTTGGCGCCCTTCACCGCCGCCCACGGGATGGCGAATTCGGCGTCCCAGCCCTGATCGTCGTCGCTCGAGTCGTTCAGGGTCCCGCGCACGTTGACCGCGGTGGTCATCCCCGACGACCAGCTGACGTCGGACTGCGGCCGCACGGTCGGGAACCAGGCGTCGAAGTGCACGTTCTTGGGGCTGACCTGCAGCTCGACGTAGCCCGACCCGTTGCCGTCGGCGTCGATGAACACCTCGATCACGTCGGCCTTCCAGATCGGGTCGTCGTCGTTGCCGAACGTGCTGGCGACGTCGTCGTCCTCGGCCGACACGAACAGGTACAGGTTCTGCTCGTCCCAGGTCAGCTTCGCCGACGTCGGCCCCTTGGGCTCGGGCCCACCCTCGGCGGTCTGGAACGCCGCGGTCGCCGCTGCGCCCTGCCAGCCCGGCTCGTCGGCCTTGCCGTCGACGACGATCGGCGCCGGCGCCTGCTTGATCACCACCTGGCCGGGCAGCGGCGCCGCCCGCGACACGTCGACCTCGAAGGTCGCGACCGTGACCGCCTCGTCCTTGGCCTCGCCGGTGGTGACCTTCATGCGGTCGCTGATCTTGTGGCCGCCCTTCTTGTACAGGCCGATCACCAGCGTCGCCTTGGGCGAGCGCCAGTCCTTGCGCAGGATGAACGTCTGCGGGTCGCGGATCACCTGGCCGGCCTGCCAGCGCTCCGACGGGTGGCCCTTGCGCATGTCGGTCAGGTCGACGTTGGCGAAGTCCCCCTGGTCGCCGACGAGGTGGCTGAAGATCCGCCAGTCCCGGCCCGGCGGCTGGTTCACCTGCCAGTAGTGGGTGACGACGATCTTGTCGCCGGGCGCGACCTGGGTCCGCTCGATGGTGTTGCCGAGGTAGGTCACCTTGCCGTCGAAGACCGCGCCCACCGGGTGCACATCGGCGGGCGGCGCGGTGAGCAGGTTCTCGGCCACCAGGGCGGGGTCGATCGCCGGCGCCGGCGGCGCCTTGTCGACGCACGCCCCCACCAGGACCAGGGCCAGCACGCAAACGAGCCGCATCAGGCGGCGTTGTACCACGGGGCCCTGCCCGCCCGCGCACGGTGTGCGCGCGGGCGCGCGACCGGCGCCGTGGCTGGCTACGGCCGCGCGTCCTCGGCCTGGAGCAGGACCTCCTCGCCGGCGCGGTGCACGGCGTTCTCGACCTGCGCGAGGATCTCGCGGGTGAACGCGGGCAGGTCGGCCGGCTTGCGCGACGTGATCAAGGTCCCATCGACCACGACCTCGGCGTCGACCCAGCGCGCGCCGGCGTTCTCGAGATCGGTGCGGACCGACGGCCACGACGTCATCCGCTTGCCGCGCACCGCCTCGGCCTCGATCAGGAGCTGCGGACCGTGACAGACCGCCGCGACCGTGCGGCCGGTCCCGACGAAGTCGCGCACGAACGACACCACACCCGGCGAGCACCGCAGGTGATCGGGCGAGTACCCGCCCGGGATCACGAGGGCGTCGTACGACCACGGATCGCGCTCCTCCGCGGCCGCGTCGATGCGGATCGTCTCCTGCCGGCGCTTGCCGTGGACCTCCACGCCGGCCCGATCGCCGAGGATCTCGACGACGTGGCCGGCCTGGAGCAACCCGTCGAGGGGTACGCGGAGCTCGGAGTCCTCGAAGTCCTCACCGACGACGAATGCGATACGCACCATGGGGATCCCTCCTGCCCCGCACCCAGCAAGCCCTGTACCACCAGGCGCGGCGCGCCGCCCAGGACCGCGCCCGAGGCGGGTGACGGGGCCCACAACCTGCACGCGCTGGTCCGCGTGGCGGACGGGCGCGTCTTCATCGGCACCAGCGGATGGTCGTATCGCGCATGGCGCGAGCACCTCTATCACGGCCTGCCGGCGCGGGCCTGGCTCGGCCACGCCGCCCGCACCTTCGGCGCCCTCGAGATCGACGCCAGCTTCTACCGCCAGATCAGCGCCGAGACCTTCGCACGCTGGCGCGACGAGACCCCGCCGGGGTTCGTGTTCACCCTCAAGGGCCACCGCTTCATCACCCACTTCAAGCGGCTCCGCGACTGCGACGCGCCGATCCGCCGCCTGCGCGCGCCGGCGCTCGCCCTCGGCGACAAGGTGGCCGCCGTGGTCTGGCAGCTGCCGGCCCGCTTCGAGGCCGACGTGCCGCGGCTCGACGGCTTCCTGCGCGCGCTGCGGCGCTGGCCCGAGGTGCGCCACGCCATCGAGCTGCGCCACCGGTCGTGGTTCACCGACGAGGTCGCCGACCACCTGGCCGCCGCCGGGGTGGCCAGCTGCATGGGCGACGCGCCCGACTTCCCGATGTGGCGGCGGGTCACGACCGATCTGGTCTACGTCCGCCTCCACGGCCACACCCGGCGCTACGCGTCGAGCTACCGCCGCGATCACCTCGCCGCCTGGGCCGCCGACATCGTCGGCTGGCGCCGCGCCGGCCTGGACGTGCACGTCTACTTCGACAACGACGCCGAGGGCGCGGCGGTCGACAACGCGATCACCCTGCGCCGCCTCGTCGACCATCCGGGCGCCCGGCCCGCGCGTGCTCGTCCGGCGGCGACGTATTGACGTCAGGCCGTGGGCGCGATCTCGGCCGCCGCCGGGTGGTGGGCGGCGGCCAGCCGGCGCTGCCAGGCGAGCCCGCGCCGCAGGTCGTCGCCGCGGGCGCCGAGCGAGTCGAGGAGGAGCGGCAGCCCGATCAGGTCCATGACCGACCGCCACTCGCCCTTGACCTCGATCTCGAGGAGCGGGTTCAGCATGTAGGAGCCATGGGCGACACGATGGAACAGCCGGCGGTTGTACGGGCTGCTGCCGTTCAGCTCGTTCTTGGCCAGCATCGCCGAGACGTACTCGCGCTTCTTCCGGTGCGGCGGCAGGACCGACGCCGGGAACGCCTCGAGCAGCGTCGCCAGCGCCGGCGCCCGGAACGCCAGCGGGCGCCCCACCTGCGCTCCATCGGCGACCAGGCGCCGGGCCTCGATCAGGGCGACGTTGAGGAGGAACCACTCCATCGCGCTCGGATCGAGCTTGGTCATCCGCGTGCCGACCTTCACCTTGATCGGCGCGGTCGCCAGCCGCTGGTACACGTCGGCCAGCACCGCGATCTTCATCGCCGGCCGCTCGAGCCAGCTCGCCAGCAGGACGCGCAGCGCGGTCCGCCCGGCGGTGTCGGTCAGCTCGGGATCGGCCCCCTGGGCCAGCAGCTCGGCCACCAGCTCGGCCTTGCCGAGCCGCGCCGCCACCATCAGCGGCGTCTCGTTGAGCGGGTTGCGGAAGTCGACGCCGTGCCGGCGCAGCTGACCGGCCAGGACCGGCGAGCGCTTGAACTGGTACTCGACGTAGTGGGTCTGGTCGATGTAGTCGCGCCCCGACTCCGGCTTCTTGGCGTGGCGGAACCCGGCCTCGACCAGCTCGGCGAACAGCCACGGCAGGCCGTAGGTGAGCGCGACCTCGAAGAGCAGCTGCTGCGCCGCCTTCTCGCGCGCGCCGAGCGCCCGGGTGCGGAGGTCCGGGTAGGTCGTCGCGTCGATCACCGGCCACGGCACCGGCTGGTGCTCGAGGATCTCGCGGCGGATCTGGTCGGCCTGCTCGCGCTTGCCCTGGAGCTCGAGGCGGCGCGCCTCGCGCTGCCATTCCTCGCGCGACGACTCCTCCGCCGCCAGCTCGACCCGCTCGCCGAGGCGATCGATCGCCAGCAGCTCGAACAGGGGGTGGCTCGGCTCGCGCTCGACGATCACCAGCGACCGGACCGCGCGGGTCATCGCCACGTACAGCGCGTTGACGTAGAACTTGTAGGTGTCGAGGCTCTTGTCGGTCTTGTCGCGGGCGCGCGCGTACTCCAGGTCGCCCTCGAGGTCGGCCGCGGTCACCCCGGCGGTGCACTCGCGCAGCTCGGCGGACGCGCCGCTCACCAGGTTCCACAGCACGACGTGGTCGTACTCGAGCCCCTTGGCCTCGTGGACCGCGAACACCAGCGGCGTGGCGAACACCGCCCGCGCCGCCGGCTTGTCCTCCTCGCGCAGCACGACGATCGCGGTGCGCGCCGATCGCCGGGTCCGCCGATCGAGGTCGCGCTGCACCTCGGGGCCGTCGGCGACCAGCTCGACCCGGCCCGGCTCGTCGCTCACGCAGTCGACGAGGTAGTTGCTCTCGCGATCGACCGAGCCGAAGCGGCGCTGCTTGATCAGGAGCAGGCGATTGGCCAGGGCGGTGACCGCGCGGGTGTTGCGATAGTTGGCGGCGAGGACGTGGATGCGATCGAGCGGCGACTCGCCGCGCGCGCCGTCGCCGTGGAACAGGCTCTTGACCCGGGCCCACGAGAACAGGTTGGGGTGGACGATCTGGTTCGAGTCGCCGCACAGGAGGAAGCTGTGGCGGTCGCGCAGCGTCGCCAGCGCCAGGCGCAGCTCGACCAGCGTGACGTCCTGGATCTCGTCGATGACCAGGAAGTCGTAGACCGGCTGGGCGCGCTCGCGCCGCTCCCACGCCGCCACGTTGGCGTCGAACAGCCCGTGCTCGGCCAGGTGCGCCCGCCACCGCTCGAAGACCTGGTAGACGGTCCGGCGCTCGTCGCCGAGGAAGATCGACTGCCGCACGCCCAGCGCCAGGTACTCGGCCTCGGTCAGGAACGGGCCGTGCTCGGCGGTGCCGGTGAGGACGCCCTTGATCTCCTCGTACAGGCGGTGCGGCTCGCGCAGCTTGAACGCGCCGCGCATGCGGGCGTACCACGCCGCGAAGTCGGCCCAGGTCGCCTCGCGCCCGCGCGGCACGTCGATGGTCTCCACCAGCTCGGCCAGCGACAGGAACTCGACCTCCTGGCCGTCGTTGGCGTAGCGGTTCGCGAAGTAGAGCGCGCGCGCGTTCTCGACCAGGTACCGCGAGCGGGTGAGGTACAGGCCGTGACCGGGCAACGTCTTCAGCTTCTCCAGCGTCAGCGCGGTCTTGCCGCTGCCGGCCGAGCCGACGACGATGAGCGGCAGCGCCGCGGCGAACACCTGGGTCTGCGCGTCGTCGAACGACAGCGGCTTGTCGAGCACGTGCAGGACCGGCGACGTCGGGTGGACGAAGCGCAGCGACTCGGTCGCCGCCGCCGGCGCGGTCACCGGCTCGAAGTCGTCGTCGCTGCAGGTGCCGCCGTTGAGGAAGCGCGCGCCGGCGTAGTCGTGGTTGTGGACCACCTCGAGCACGAGCAGCACGCTGCGGCCGGCGTGGGCGCCGACCTTGAACAGCAGCCGGTTCTTGTCGTCGAGCCGGGCGCGGTAGAGCCCGGCGCCCTTCAGCTTCTTGACCTCGGCCGAGCGGAAGTCGCCGGCGCGCAGCTGGTCGAGGACGTGATCGATCTTGCGGCCGAGGCCGCGCCGCTCCAGGTCGCGGAGCACGAGGACCTCGAGGGGGACGCCCGACATGCGGCCACCCTAACGCCTGCCCATGACGCCAACCGCGCGGCCTCGGCGAGCGCGCGCCCCCGGCCTCATCCGCGCGATCGAGCCGGCCTCACGACCCGCGCGAACTCGTCCGGCGGCAGCGTGTTGAGCACGTCGGCCGGCCGCAGCCGGGCCCGCCGCGCCATCGCCACCGCCCACTCGAGGTTGTCGAGCTCGCGGGTCGAGTGGGCGTCGGTGGCGACCACGAACTTGACGCCGCGGGCGTGGGCGGCGCGGGCGCGGACCGGGTCGAGGTCGAGGCGGTGAGGATCGCCGTTGAGCTCGATCGCCGCCGGCCCGTCGACGACCGCGTCGAGCACCTCGTCGAACCGGCAGGCGATGGGATCGCGGCGCAGCACCATGCGGCCGAGCGCGTGGCCCCAGATCTTGAACACCGGCTGACGCATGGCCGCGACCAGCCGGCGGGTCATGGCGTCCTCGTCGAGCTTGTGGCGGTTGTGGACGCTGGCGATCACCACGTCGAGCTCGCCGAGCACGGCGGCGGTGTAGTCGAGCGAGCCGTCGGCGAGGATGTCGGACTCGGTGCCGCGCAGGAGCCGCACCGGCACCCGGCCCTGGACCTCGGCGATCTCGGCCCACTGCGCGCGCAGGCCGTCGGGGTCGAGGCCGCCGGCGTAGTGCGCCGACGCCGAGTGGTCGGTGATCGTGAGGTAGGCCAGGCCGCGGTCGGCGGCGGCGCGGGCCATCTGCTCGATCGAGTGGCGGCCGTCGCTGTGGGTGGTGTGGCAGTGGACCGCGCCGCGCACGTCGGCGACGGTGATCAGGTCGTCGAAGCGCTCGCCGGCGGCGGCGCGGGTCAGCTCGTCGTCGCCGTCGCGGATCTCGGGCGGCAGCCACGGCAGGCCGAGCGCGGCGTAGACCGCGGCCTCGTCACCGGGGATCGCGGCCAGGTCGCGGCCGGCCTCGGCGGCGCGGGCGCGCAAACCGGCGACGTGGCCGGGCGCGCCGGTGGCGATGAGCTGCGCGGCGCCGAGCCGCTCGGGCGCGGCCAGGTGCAGCTCGCACGGCACACCGTCGGCGAGGTGGGCCAGCACGCCCCCCTCGTCGCGGTCGGTCAGCTCGACCACCAGCGGGTGGCGGCGCAGGCGCTCGCGGATCGCCGCCGGCGTCCGGGTGGCGACGACGATCGCCAGCCGCTCGACGACCTCCAGCCACCGCCGCACGTCGCCGCACACGTGCACCGCCTCGGCGGCGGGGTCGCCGGCCAGGTACGCGGCCAGCCGCTCGCCGTGCGGGCGGGCGTCGGCCAGCGCCATCCGATCGCGGCGCTGGTGGCGGCCGCGCAGCGCGGTGAGCAGCTTCTCCTCGCTGGCCTTGCCGAAGCCGGGCAGCTCGCGCACCCGGCCGGCCTCGGCCATCCGGGCCAGCTCGTCGAGGTTGGCCGGCCCGAGCCGCTCGACCAGCGCGCGCGCCTTCTTGACGCCGACCGAGGGCAGCTGCGACAGCTCGACCACCGCCGCCGGCCACTTCGCCCGCAGGCGGTCGAGCACGCCGACCGCGCCGCGGCCGTGCAGCTCGGTGATCACCGCGGCGATCGAGCTGCCGATGCCGGGCAGGTCGGTCAGGTCCCCGTCGGCGACCCGCCGATCGAGGTCGTGGATCGCCTCGACCGTGCGCGCGGCGCGCTCGTAGGCGCGGGCGCGGTGCGGGTCGCCGTCGAGGCGCAGGTAGATCGAGATCTCGCGCAGGCTGGCGGCGATCGCGATCGGGTCCACGTCCGCAGTCTTGCAGGTCGCCGAGCACGCGCCCAGCGTCGAGGCGCGACACGGTCGCGCCCGGCCGGGAGTCCGGCCGCAAGCAGGGTGGGAGGCTCGTCGGGCTTTGCCCGACGAGGGCGGGCGGCACGCCCACCCCTGGATCGACTGACTCGCAACTGCCCGAAGGGCAGCGCGAGTCAGAACCGCATCAGCACCGCGCCGCCGCCGCCGGGCTGGACGGTGCCGGGGCCCTCGGGCAGCGGCACGAAGCGGCGGGGGTTGCCGGGCTGAGGGTCTTCGCTGTTGTCGGAGGCCAGCACGATCAGCACGTAGACGCCGACCGCGGCGACCACCCAGAACACCGGGCTCTTGTAGAACGGCTTGCTCTTCTTCTTGGTCGGCTCGACCGGCGGCTGCACCGGGGCCGGGGCGCCGGCCGCGGCCGCGCCGGCGCCACCCTGGGCCACCGGCGGCGGCATCGCGCCGGCGCCGCGGACCTGCTGCAGGTCGATCGCCGCGACGCGGTCGAGCTCGGCGTCGCCGGTCGGCGGGTACGACGGCGCGGTCGGCGCCGAGGCGACGGCCGGGTCCCCCGGGGGCGGCGCGCCGGGCCCGCCCGGCGGCTGGGCCTTGCGGGCCTCCTCGGCCTGTCGGGCCAGCTCGGCCTGCCGCGCCTCCTCGGCCTTGCGGGCGTCCTCGGCCTTGCGGGCGTCCTCGGCGGCCTTGCGGGCCTGCTCCTCGGCCGCCTTCTTGGCGGCGGCGTCGGCCTCGGCGGCCTTGGCCGCCGCCTCGAGCCGCTGCAGCGACGCCTCGACCTCGCTGCGGTTGGTCGCGTTGGGCATGCGGTTCAGGTACGAGCGGTAGTAGCGCACCGCCTGGGCGGGGTCGCCCAGCCGCTCGTACGCCAGCGCGACGTTGAAGTCGTTGATCGCCGACGGCGCGAGCTGATCGGCGGCGGTGAAGTCGCCGATCGCGCCGCGGAAGTCGCCAGCGTCGAACTTCTGCTTGCCGGCGTTGTAGCGGGTTCGCGCCTCGACGAGCCGCGAGTCGCTCTGCGCGGCCGCGTCACGGACCGAGCCCGACGCGGCCAGCGTGACGATCGGCAGCGCGAGGGCGAGCACCAGGAGAGCACGAGGGATGGAGCGCATGGCAACCTCGGAGGACGGAGGGCGGGAGATGGTCCTATGGTGCCAGAAGGCCGCCCGGCCGGCGGCCGGACCCGCGAGCGCCTTGACCCCGATCACACGACCTGGCGCGGTGATCACGACGCGCAGGCCGGATTGAACGGGTCGGCCTCGCAGTCGACCTTGGGGGGCTTGGTGCCGGTGCCCGACCCGCTCCCGCCGCCGCCCCCGATCGCCTTGAGGTCGGCGTCGATCCGTTCCTGGTGGCCGTCGATCGTCGTCTTGAAGTCCTTGTAGCCCTTCGCCTTCACCACGATCTCGAAGGTCTCGCCCGGCTTGACCTTCACGATCTGCGGCACCTTGCCCAGCTTCTTGCCGTCCTTGTAGACGATCGCGCTGCGAGCCGGGGCGTTGATCATGACGATGGTCGGCTCGGCGACGTCGGCGGAGCCGGCGCCGGCGTCGACGTCCTGGGCCGCAGCGCCGGCGTCGACCTCGGTCGCGGTCGCCTGGCCGGCGTCGATCGCCTCGACCGCGGCGCCGGCGTCGATGGTGCCGCCGCTGGCCGCGGTGCCGGTGCCGTCTCCGCCGCCGGCGGTGCCGATGCCGGCGGTGCCGGTGCCCTCGCCGGCGGCCCCGGCCCCGGCGTCGGCGATCACCGCGACCTCGCTGCCGGTGCCGGCGCCGTCGCCGTCCTTCTTCTTCGAGCCGAGCACCACGAACGCGGCGACGCCGCCTCCGACGACGAGCAGGATGATCAGGGCCGCGATCAGCCCGGCCTTGCTGCCCTTCGTCGGCACCGCGACCTGCGACGCGTCGGCGGCGTAGCCGTAGGGCGCCATGCCGTGGCTGCCGGCACCGGGCCCGGGCGGCACCGGCGGGTACAGCCCCGACCCCGGTCCGGGTCCGGCCGGCATCATGCCCGAGCCCGGCGGCCCGCCGGCGATCATCGTCGGCGCGCTGCCCGCGCCCGGCGGCATCATCCCCGGATGGCCGGAATGGCCGGGGTGGCCGCCGCTCGGCCCACCGCCGGCCGGCATCATCCCCGACGGCGGCGGCCCGCCCGCCGCGGGCATCATCCCGGTCTGGGGGACGAACGCCTCCATGTACGAGCTCATGCCGGCGCCGGCCAGCGACCGGTACACGCCGATCAGCGCGTTGACCAGCTCGTCCATCGAGCGGTAGCGCTTGTCGGGATCCTTGGCCAGGCACTTGGTGATGATCTCGGGCAGGCCCATCGGCAGGGTCTTGCCCGCCTTCTGCGCCCGCTGCACCACCGGCTCGGGATCGGTGGTGATGTGCTGGGTGAGGATGCCCATGAACGACTCGCCCTGGAACGGCAGCGAGCCGGCGAACACCTCGTACATGATCACGCCCATGGCGTAGATGTCGACGCGCGCGTCGATCGCCTGACCGAGCGCCTGCTCGGGCGCCATGTAGAACGGCGTGCCGAAGATCGTGCCGGTGCGGGTCAGGTTGTTCTGACCGTCCTGACCGGCGACCTTGGCGATGCCGAAGTCGAGCAGCTTGGGGATGTCCTCGCCGCCCGGCCCGATGGTGACGAAGATGTTCTCGGGCTTCATGTCGCGGTGCACGATGTTCTTGGCGTGCGCCGCGGCCAGGCCGTGGCCGGTCTGGATGAGGATGTTGAGCAGCCGATCCGTGGGCATCGGCGACTTGATCATGTCGTTGAGCGGAGCGCCGGCCAGCAGCTCCATGCACAGGTAGATGCGGCCGTCCTTGAGCTGGCCGAAGTCGTCGATGCCGATGATGTTGCGGTGGCCGATCGACGACGCCGAGCGCGCCTCCTGGCGGAAGCGGCTGACCGCCTCCTGGTTGGACACGATCTCCGGCCGCAGCAGCTTGATCGCGACCTTCTTCTCGATGTGGATGTGCTCGGCGGCGTAGACCTCGCCCATGCCACCCTCGCCGAGCTTCTTGAACACCCGGTAGCGGCCGTCGAGGACCTCGCCGACCAGCGACGCCTCGGCGCCGTCGGCCGGGATGTCGGTGGACGACCCGGCGGCCGGGATGTTGGCGGACGAGCCC
>Ga0247822_10001895_pt1 | contig 13105 bp, 14 predicted proteins | sample 13C_Cellulose_Da_FD_192423 | JGI IMG/M metagenome (GOLD analysis project Ga0247822, IMG submission 192423) | Soil microbial communities from agricultural site in Penn Yan, New York, United States - 13C_Cellulose_Day30 | ecosystem: Environmental > Terrestrial > Soil > Agricultural land | place...
GGCACGCTCACCCAGTCGCGGATCGCCACATTTTGTCCGTCGCCTTCGACGTGCATCAGCTCGGTCGATCCGCCGCCGATGTCGAAAATCAACGCCGGGCCGTCGCCGGGCTCCATCAGATTGTGACAGCCGAGCACCGCGAGGCGGGCCTCTTCGGCGGGCGAGATGATGTCGAGCACGATGCCCGTTTCGCGGCGTACCCGGTCGGCGAGTTCGACACCGTTGCTTGCGCGGCGGCATGCTTCGGTCGCGACTGCGCGCGACAGGCTGACGTGGCGGCGGCGCAGCTTGTCGCCGCAGATCGCCAGCGCGGCGACCGCACGGTCCATGGCCGCGTCGCTGATCCGCCCGCTGCCATGCAGTCCCTCGCCCAGCCGCACGATGCGCGAAAAGGCATCGATGACGACGAGTTCGCCATCCTGCGGCCGCGCGATCAGCAGCCGGCAATTGTTGGTGCCAAGGTCGATCGCGGCATAGCTTTTGGGCCGCGTGAAGGGGGTGGGGCGCGTACCCGTACCCGTACCCACCGGTTTCCGATTCTTCGCCGCTGCCGCACCGGGCCGCGGCGGTGGTCCGGAGGACGCTGCCATTTGCCGCATGGCTATTGTACCTGTTTCTCACGCGCCCGAAGAGCGGACGTGCACTTGCGCCCGAGACTAGGCGCGCGGGCGGACGATGGCAACCCCGGGGGAAATGCGCCGGCGGCGGACCGGGCGGCGCCCTGGGGTGGTAAACCGCCCTGGCCTTCTGTCGTCGCCCCGGGTTGGATCTGGTCGGCGCGAGGGGCGCGTGGCATTTTCAAGGTTCAGGTAAGTTCAGCCCTGCGCGCGCCCGATTGGGACCTCGCGCCGTGCTGGACGCGCCCGGCACGGCGCGGGATGGTCGCATCGGCAAGCCGGGCAGCGAGTGCTTTTGTCCGCCAAATGAAAGCGCCGGACAAAGGCTGGCACAGCCGGATAATCTAGGAAAGGCCGATTTGCAGGCGATGCCCGTTTGGGAGGAGGAGCGGACGTCCTGATCCTCCCTGTGCCGCAGGCATGGGGAGGTGGCAGCGCGCAGCGCTGACGGAGGGGCTACAGCGCGACGTCGCGGCCCCTCCACCACGCCCTTCGGGCGCGGTCCCCCTCCCCATCGCTACGCGACAGGGAGGATCTGAATGACCGTTTCCGCTCGAAAGCTGTCACACAGCCCTCCAAAGAAAACCCCGCCCGGTACGAAACCGGACGGGGCGAGCGAGGGGGAGAGGGAAGTTATTGGGGGTCGGGTCTGGCCTTAGCGGCAGCCGTCATTCCCCTTGTCGATTGCGCGGCCCGCGATGGCGCCGACCGCGCCGCCGATGATCGTGCCGACGGTCTTGTCGCCGCGGCCCGCGATCTCGTGGCCGGCGAGGCCGCCCGCGATCGCGCCGATCACGGTGCCGCCGGTGCCGTTGTCGCAGCGGTTGCCACGATAACGGTTGTTGTAGCGGCGCTGGTCGTAGCGACGGTCGTTCCGGTAATCGCGGCGATCGTAACCGCGATAGTCGCGGCGGTCATAGCGGCGGTCGTCGCGGCCGTAACGTGCGTCGTAGCTCGAATAGCCGTCGCGGTCGTAATAGCCGTTCTGCGCGGCGGCGGGAGTCGCCAGGCCCAGCGTCGCGGTGGACATCAGGGCGGCGATCGAAAGGGTCACCAGCTTTTTCATCGTCATTCTCCTTCGTCGTCGTCTCGGCCCTTTTGGGCTGGTCGATGAAGGGGTTATGGGTGATTCGCCTTGAGCCGATGCTGAACGCCGCTGTTGGCTGGCGTTCATCTTTGCCCTATCGCCGCGCCCATGCGACGCCCGCTTCTCGCCGTCCTGATCTTCCTCGCGCTCGGCCCGGTGCCCGGGACGCGATATCGTTTCCCAGTCGACGATTTCCGCCAGACGGCGACGGCGCGTCCGCTCGTCTTTGCGCCCGCGACCGCGGGCAGCCTGCGCTTCGTGCGCGGGTGGCGGCTGGCCAGCCCGCACAGTATGTTCGGCGGCTTCTCGGGGCTCGCGCATTTCGGCGGCGACCGCTTCCTTCTGGTCGGGGACAATGGCTATGCGACGCGGCTGACGCTGGGGGACGACGGCGCGGTGTCGGACGTCGCGATCCGCCGCCTGCGGCTGCCGCCGCGCAATCCGGGCAGCAAGGCCTTCACCGACGTCGAGGCGGTGGCGGTCGATGCCGGAAGCGGCAAAATCTGGGTCGCGCTCGAGGGGATCGACCAGATCTGGCGGCTCGACCCCGGGCTGACGCGCATCGAATCGCGCAACCGCTCGCCGCAGCTCGAACATTGGCCGACGAATCGCGGGGCGGAGGCGATGGCGCGGCTCGCGGACGGGCGCACGGCGGTCTTCTCAGAGGAGGCCGACGACGATGCGCGCGGGACCGAGGCGCTGCTCTTCGCGGGCGATCCCGCGACGCCCGGCCGCACGGGAGTGCGCTTCTTTTATGATTCGCAGGGCAAGGGGCTGGTCAGCGACGCGGCGCCGCTTCCCGACGGGCGCATCCTGCTCGTCCATCGACGGCTCGGCATCGCGCCGCTGTTCACGACCACCCTCGCGATCGTCGATCCCGCCGATATCGTCCGCGATGGCGTCGTCCATTCGGTCGCGATCGGCCGGGTGCCCGGGCCGCTGCGCGAAAATTACGAGGGTGCGGCGATTACGGTCGAGGACGGGCGCACCTTCCTCTGGCTCGTCGCCGACGACAATTTCAACAATTGGCAGCGCAGCCTGCTGCTGCGCTTCGAGCTGGTCGACCTGCCGCCGCGGCGGGCGGACAGCAAAAAGGCCGCGCGGTAAACCGGCGGCCTGATTGCATTGGCGATTCGAAAGGGGCTTAAGCGGCCTTTTCGGCCAGCTTCTTCGCCACTTCCTTCTTCACCTTGCGCGCCGAAGCCGACAGCTGGTCGTCGCCGGCCTTGAGCAGCCAGTTGTCGAGACCGCCATTATGCTCGACGGTGCGCAGGCCGTGGGTCGACACGCGCATCTTCACGCCCTTGCCGAGCGCGTCCGACAGCAACGTCACATTCTGCAGGTTGGGCAGGAAGGTGCGCTTGGTCTTGTTGTTGGCGTGGCTGACGTTGTGGCCAACCTGGCGGCCCTTGCCGGTCAGTTCGCAAATGCGCGACATGGTCTTCTTCCTCGAAACAATGGGCGGCGTCCGGTTTGGCGCGCAGGGCGCCGAAGGACCGGGTGGGCCGGGAAAGGCGCGCGCTTATCGGCTTGCCGGAGATTCGTCAAGCGATTAGCGGGAAAGTCATGGCTTCCTTTCCGCTTCCCGAACCGATGCGCCGCGCGCTCAACCTCGCCCGGATCGCGGCCGAATGGGGCGAAGTGCCCGTCGGCGCGGTCGTCGTCAAGGACGGGCAGGTGATCGCCGAAGGCCATAACCGTCCGCGCGAATCGCACGACCCGACCGCGCATGCCGAAATCGTCGCGATTCGCCTCGCGGCGGCGAAGCTCGGCAACGAACGGCTCGACGGCTGCGACCTCTATGTCACGCTCGAACCTTGCGCGATGTGTGCCGGCGCGATCGCGCATGCGCGTATCGCGCGGCTCTATTATGGCGCCGACGATCCCAAGGGCGGCGCGGTCGTCCACGGTCCGCGCGTCTTCAGCCAGCCGACCGTGCACCATCGCCCCGAGATATACGACGGCATCGGCGCGGGCGAAGCGGCGGCGCTGCTCCGGGATTTCTTCGCGGCGCGGCGCTAGCGCCCGATCACCCGTCCAGCACCTCGTCGACCCACGCCGGCACCAGCGTCGTCGCCGGTCCGTGCCGCGCTTCGTCGAACCAGTGCGATCCCTGGCTCGGCTCCATATTGAGTTCGAGCGTGCGCGCGCCCGCCGCGCGCGCCTCGCGCACGAAGCCCGCGGCGGGATAGACCGCGCCCGACGTGCCGATCGACACGAACAGGTCGGCGCGATTGATCGCGTGATAAATATCCTCCATCCGGTACGGCATCTCGCCGAACCACACGACGTCGGGGCGCAGATAGCCCGGCATGCCGCACGCGGGGCAGGGCGGGCGCTCGATCAGCGTGCCCGTCCAGCGGCTGCGGTTGTCGCACGCGGTGCACCAGGCGCCCAGATGCTCGCCGTGCATGTGGAGCAGCCGGCTCGCGCCGGCGCGTTCGTGCAAATCGTCGACATTCTGGGTGACGACCAGCAGCTCGCCCGGCCACGCGGCGTCGAGCCGCGCCAGCGCATCGTGCGCCGCGTTCGGATGCTTGGTCTGGATCGCCGCGCGCCGCGCGTCGTAGAAGCGATGGACGAGATCGGGGTCGCGAACATAGGCCTCGGGGGTCGCGACATCCTCGACGCGGTGCTGTTCCCAGAGGCCGCCGCCGTCGCGAAACGTGTCGATCCCGCTCTCGGCCGACACGCCCGCGCCGGTCAGGATCACGATATTCTGAATCTTTGACATGCCGCCTCTTATCCGTTCGTGTCGAGTGAAGTCGAGACATGGTGAGGATATGAGCGACCGATGGGCATCTCGACTTCGCGCGATGCAAACGGCTAAGGGAGGTTCGAGACAGAGGGGACGGGATATGACCAGCATCGGGATCGTCGGCAGCCAAGGCCGCATGGGCGTCGCGCTCGCCGCGGCGGCGGCGGAGGCGGGGCACGGTCATATCGGCATCGACAAGGGCGGCAATGTCGCAAAGCTCGCCGCCGATGCCGCGGTGCTCGTCGACTTTTCCTCGCCCGCCGCGCTTGAAGCGACGCTCGACGCCTGCGTCGCCGCCCGGACACCGATCGTCATCGGCACGACGGGACTCGAGGAGCGCCACCACTGGCTGGTCGACGACGCGGCGAAGGACATCGCGGTCCTCCAGACCGGCAACACCTCGCTCGGGGTGACCCTGCTCGCGCATCTGGTGCGCGAGGCGGCGAGCCGCCTCGACGCCGACTGGGATATCGAGGTCGTCGAAATGCACCATCGGAACAAGGTCGATGCGCCGAGCGGCACCGCGCTGCTGCTCGGACAGGCCGCGGCCGAGGGGCGCGGCATCGATCTCGCCACCTGCTCCGAACGCGGGCGCGACGGCGTCACCGGCGCGCGCGGCCATGGCAAGATCGGTTTTGCGAGCTTGCGCGGCGGCACCGTCGCGGGCGACCATGACGTCATCTTCGCGGGCCCCGAGGAAATGATCACCCTGTCGCATCGCGCCGAAAACCGCATGATCTTCGCGCGCGGCGCGGTCCGCGCGGCGCTGTGGCTGATCCACCAGAAGCCGGGGCGCTACACGATGCCGCAGGTGCTTGGTTTGTGACCAGCGGCAAGGCCGTCGCGCACGGCCGCCGATACAGCGATATCCGCACCGATTATCCCGGCCATATAGTGCTGCTCGACTGCGCCGCGCGCGGCGAACCGTGCCTCCTCGGCACGTCGCGGCCCGATCGGGCCGATCGCGAGGTGACGATCGATGCCGCGCTGATCCGCTTCCTGTTGCTGGGCGGCGACGAACATCATCCGGTGCATGAAAAGGGCATCGAGGTGCAGGGCGCCTGGATCGCGGGCAAGCTCGATCTCGACTATGTCGACGTCCCCCGCGTCCTGAAGCTCAAGGATTGCACCTTCGCGGAAGAGGTCGTCGTGCGGCACGCGCATCTCGATTCGCTCGTCCTGTCGGGAAGCCGGCTGCCCACGCTGCTCGCCGACCGGCTCGAACTCGACGGCACGCTGTTCCTGCGCGCGGGCGAGACGCAAACCCCCTTCGTCTGCGACGGGACGCTGCGACTGGTCAACGCCCAGATCGGCGGCGATCTTACGCTCAGGGGGGCGGAGATCGGAACGCCCGGGAAGGCGGCGCCCGGGCACGTCCTCGTCGCCGACGGCATGAAGGTCACGGGCTCGCTGTTTCTCGAGGGCGCGCTGGTGCACGGCACGATCGGGCTGGCCTCGGCCTCGGTCGGCGAACTCGCAGATACCCGCTTCGCCTGGCCTTTGGGAAACGAATTCGACGGCTTCGAATATCACAAGATCAACGGCCCGACCGATTCGAAAATGCGCATCGCCTGGCTCAAGACCCAGTCGCACATCCGGACGCGGGAAGAGGCGGCGCGGGCGCTCAGGAACGGCAGGAAACCCGATTTCTACCCGCAGCCGTGGGAGCAGCTCGTCAAGACGCTGCGCGCTACGGGGCACATGACCGAGGCGGCCGAAGTGGCGATCGCGAAACAGGACATGCGCCGTGCCGCTTGCGCGGTCGGCATGCGCGAGCCGCAGGCGTTCCCCGACCATTGGGCGCCCGCTTTCCGGCAGGCGCTCGATCGCGGCTGGAACCCGCTCGCCAATCTCGTCGCGCGCGGCTGGCACTATGTCTACGGAAAGCTCTCGGGCTATGGCCACAAGCCGCAGCGCATCGTCTATCTGACGCTCCTGCTCGTGGCCTTCTCGTCGCTCGCTTATTATGAGGGGCGCGATCACGGGCTGATCGGCCCGACCAGCCCGCTTGTCCATATGAGCGGCACGACCGCGGATTGCGGGGCACCGGGTGATCCCGGCGCGCGGTATCACTGGACCGATTCGCGCTGTCCGGTGCCCCCCGAATATACGACCTTCCAGCCCTTCTTCTTCGCGCTCGACGTGACCCTGCCCTTCGTCGACCTGCATCAGGAGGCCGACTGGGGGCCGCTGGTGGCGAACGCGGCGGGCGAAACCTTGTGGGGCGGGCGCGCGCTGCGCTGGCTGATGTGGTTCAACATCATGTTCGGCTGGATCGCCAGCCTGATGTTCGTTGCCATCGTCTCGCGCCTCGTCGAAAAGGACTGATGATGGACAAGGTCACCGCACCGGCATGCACATGGCGCGACGAGGGCGGCGGCGAGGCTGCGGCGGCGCGCATCCTGCCCTTTCTCGACGCGATCGGCATCGAAGTCGACTGGATCGGCGAGGAAAAGGAACAATTGCTCGGCGGCCTCGCGATCGTCGAGGGGCGCCTCCTGATCGACCCCGATACCCCGGTCTGGCCCGGCGACCTGCTCCACGAGGCGGGGCATATCGCGGTCGTCGATGCCGCCGACCGGCCGGCGCTCGGCCCGATCGAGGCCGACCCGACCGACGAGATGGCGGCGATCGCCTGGTCCTATGCCGCCTCTTTCCCGTGCGAGCTGACGCCGCGCCACCTGTTCCACGAGGGCGGCTATCGCGGTGACAGCGCGGCGCTGATCGCCAGTTTCGCCACCGGCCGTTATATCGGCGCGCCGATGCTGGGATTTTACGGCATGACCGCCGACCTGCGCACCGCGCTCGCCGAGGGTCTCCCTGCCTTTCCTGCGCTCAGCCGCTGGCTGCGCTGACCGCTGCACGAGGATACCGACCATGGCCTTCGACCCCGCCGCCGCCACCGCCGCCTATATCGACGCGCTCGGCCCTGCCGCGCTCGCAAAGGCCGCGGCCTATACGATCGGCAGCGAGTGGCTGGGTTTCTGGAATGTCGTCGTCGCGGCGATCGTGACCTTCGTCTTCGTCCGGTTCGGGATTCTCGATCGCCTGTCGGCTCGGCTCGAACGGCGCGGCTGGGCGGTGCGCACCTTTCTGATCTGCGCCGCCTTCCTCCTGCTCTCGGCACTGCTGACGCTGCCGTGGGATCTCTACACGAACTTTTTTCGCGAAACCGTCTATGGCCGGACCAGTCAGCCGCTCGGCGACTATCTCGGCCAGTCGGCGATTTCGCTGGTCTTCACGACCCTGTTCGGCGCGCTTTTCTTCCTCGGCATTTATGCGCTGATCCGCCGCGCCGGACCGCGCTGGTGGATATGGTCGGGCGGGCTTGCGGCCTTCGCCATTTCGCTGCTCCTGCTCCTCGCGCCGATCGTCGTCGAACCGCTGTTCAACGACTATCGGCCCGTCCCCGCCGGCCCGGTGCGCGATGCGCTTGTCGTGCAGGCGGAGCAGGCGGGGATCGAGCCCGGCCGCATCTTCCTCTACGACGGCTCGCGCCAGTCGAACAATTTCACAGCCAATGTGTCGGGGCTCGGTCATTCGGCGCGCATCGCGATTTCGGACGTCGCGCTGAAGGGCGCCTCGCTCGACGAGGTGCGAGCGGTCACCGGGCACGAGATCGGGCACTATGTCCTCGGCCATATCTGGATGATGGTCGCGGTCTTCTCGCTGCTCGCGATCCTGCTCTTCTTCCTCGCTGACCGGCTCTTTGCCCGCGTCGCGCGCGCTTTCGGCAGCACCGCCGCGATCGGCGATCCGCGCGGCCTGCCGGTGCTGATGTTCCTGCTGACGCTCTTCGCCTTGCTCGCGGCGCCGGTGCGCAACGGCCTCTCGCGCACCGATGAAAGCGCGGCCGATGCCTATTCCCTGCAGACCGTGAACCTGCCCGATGCGCTCGCCAGCGCGCTGGTCAAGACCGCCGAATATCGCAACCCGCGCCCGAATGCGGTCGAAGAATTTATCTTCTACTCGCACCCCTCGGTCGAACGCCGCGTCCGCGCCGCGATGGAATGGAAGGCGGCGCATCCCGCCGGGTCGCCGCCCGCACCGCGATGAAAAAAGCCGATATCTTCGAATTCTACCGCCGCCTCGCCGAACTGAACCCCAGTCCCGAGACCGAGCTGCAGTTCGGCAACACCTACCAGCTTCTCGTCGCGGTGGTGCTGTCGGCGCAGGCGACCGACGTCGGGGTGAACAAGGCTACGCGGCTGCTGTTTCAGGAGGTGACGACCCCGCAGCAAATGGTCGACCTCGGCGAGGACGGGCTCAAGCAGCACATCAAGACGATCGGGCTGTTCAATGCCAAGGCGAAGAATGTCATCGCGCTCAGCGAAATCCTCGTCCGCGACTTCGGCGGCGAGGTCCCCGCCGACCGCGCCGCGCTCGTCGAGCTTCCCGGGGTCGGGCGCAAGACCGCCAATGTCGTGATGAACTGCGCCTTCGGGGCGGAAACCTTCGCGGTCGACACGCATATCTTCCGCGTCGGCAACCGCACGGGGCTTGCGCCGGGCAAGACGGTGCTTGGCGTCGAAAAGACGCTCGACAAGGAAACGCCGCAGCCCTTCCGCGTCGGGGCGCATCACTGGCTGATCCTCCACGGCCGCTACATCTGCAAGGCGCGCACCCCCGAATGCTGGCGGTGCCCGGTCGCCGACCTGTGTCGCTACAAGCCGAAGACGGCGGCGCCGAAAGCGAAGAAGGCGGCGGCTTGAATTTCCGTTTGGCCTGAGCTTGTCGAAGGGCCGTTCTTCCTCCAGCATGCGTATCAAGGACCGGGCTTCGACGGGCTCAGCCCGAACGGATGAATCAGGATAATCAAAAGGGGTCGACGATATGCGTCTTGTTTCCGCTTTCCTTGCTTCCGCAGCCCTGCTCGCGGCTGTTACCGCCCACGCCAAGCCCGCCGATACCGGCGCGGCGAAGAAGATCCTGATCGACAGCATCGCGATCCCGACGGTCGAGGGCCGCGGCAAGGTGCCCGAACTCGCCACTTATTATGCGGGCGTGCTCAAGGCCGCGGGCTACACCGACGCCGATATCGAGATCACCCCGATCGGCGAGACCGCGACCTTCGCCGCAACGCTTCAGGGCACGACCAAGGCCAAGCCGATCGTGCTGCTCGGGCATATGGACGTCGTCGAGGCCGACGCGAAGGACTGGACGCGCGATCCCTTCGTTCCCGTCGAGGAGCAGGGCTATATCTTTGGCCGCGGGTCGGAGGACAATAAGTTCGACGTCGCGATGATGGTCGCGACGATGGCGCAGCTCAAGCGCGACGGCTTCAAGCCGAAGCGCACGATCATCCTCGCGCTCTCGGGCGACGAGGAAACCTCGATGACCACGACGCGCGCGCTCGCGGCCAAATATAAGGGCGCCGAATTCGCGCTCAACGGCGACGGCGGCGGCGGGACGATCGGCGAGGACGGCAAGCCCAAATATTACGGGCTGCAGGCGGGTGAGAAGACCTATGCCGACTTCATGCTCGAGGTCACCAACCCCGGGGGCCACAGCTCGCGCCCGTCGGACACCAACGCGATCGTCCAGTTGGCCGACGCGTTGGCCAAGGTCGGCGCCTATCGCTTCACCCCGCAGCAGAACGAGCTGACCAAGGTCGGCATGCCGATCGTCGCCGATCAGGTCGGCGGCGACATCGGCGCAGCGCTCAAGGCCTTTGCCGCCAATCCGGCGGATGCGGCCGCGATCGCGAAGATCCGTGCCGAGCCCGAATATGTCGGGCAGATCGGTACGACCTGCGTGCCGACGCTCGTCAAGGGCGGTCACGCCGAAAACGCGCTTCCCCAAAGGGCAACCGCGAACATCAACTGCCGCATCTTCCCCGGCGTGTCCGTCGAGGCGGTGCGCGCCGAGCTGGAAAAGGTGATCGCCGACCCCGCGGTCAAGGTGCACACCGACCCCGACGCCAGCGCCAGCGACGCCTCGCCGCTGCGCCCCGACGTCGTCGCGGCGGTGACGAAGGCGGTGCACGCGCGCGCGCCCGGCCTGCCGATTATCCCGTCGATGAGCGCGGGTGCGACCGACAGCTATCATTTCCGCATCCAGGGCGTGCCGAGCTACGGCGTCGCGGGGCTCTTCTCGAAGGCCAGCGACAGCTTCGCGCACGGCCTCAACGAGCGCGTCCCCGTCGATGCGATCGCCCCCGCGCTCGCGCATTGGGACAGCCTGCTCCGCGATTTGTCGAAATGATCCCGGGCCCCTGCGAAGGCGGGGGCCCATCTCCGGCCGTAGCGTCGCCGGCGGCTGTCTGGAACGAAATCTCGGTTGCTGGGCCCCTGCCTTCGCAGGGGCGCAGGCTAAGAGGATAGCAGCGCCGCCACCGCGCGCTCGACCATCGCGACTGCCGCTTCGGCGCCGAAGCTGCCCGCGTCGAGCGACAGTTCGAGCCACAGCCCGTCGACCATCGCGGTCAGCATGATCGCGAGCCGTTCGGCGTCGGCCGCGTCACAGGCGCCGAGCAATTCGGCGAGCCTTGCGCGATAGCCCGCGTAGCTGTCGGCGTGGATCGTCGCCATGCGTGCGTCGCTGCGTGCGAGGGCCCAGAAAGCCGTCCACGCGCCGAGCAGTTCGGGATCGGTCACCGGCGGACGGAAGCTCGCGGTGAGGTAGGCGCTCAGCCGCGCGCGCGGATCGGGCCCCGCGCTTTCGACCGCGCCCGCGAAAATCGCGTCCATCTGGTCGCTCGTCGCTTCATAGGTTGCCGCGACCAGATCGTCGATTCCGCCGAAATAATGGCGGAGCAGCCCGGGCGAAACGCCCGCCTTCGCGCAGATCGCGCGAACATTCGTTCCCGCGAGGCCGGCTTCGGCGAGCACCACGGCGGTCGCCTCGATCAGTTCCACCCGGCGGGTATCGGCGCTTTCGCGCGTAAAGGCTTGGCGAGCGGTCGTCATGTTGTTATACATATGTACAACAAGGATCGACTCATGGCAACGCTGCGCGACACTTTCACCAACATCGACCCTCTCGACGGTTGGTCCTTGCCCGCCTGGACCTACAGCGATCCCGATTTCCACGCGGCTGAAATCGAACACATCTTCCGCCCGAGCTGGCAGGTCGTCTGCCACGACAGCGACATTCCGAACGCCGGCGACTGGCACAGCATCGATTATATCGGCGAAAGCGTGATCGTCGTGCGCGGTGCCGACCGCCTCGTGCGCGCCTTCACCAATGTCTGCCGCCATCGCGGTTCGCGGTTGGTTGACGGCGCGGCGGGCTGCGCAAAAAAGCTCGTCTGCCCCTATCACGCCTGGACCTACGACCTCGACGGGCGGCTGACCGGCGTTCCGGACTCGGCCAGTTACCCGACGCTCGACAAGGGCAAGGCGGGGCTGGTGCCGGTGGATATCGAAAGCTGGCGCGGCTTCTGGTTCGTTCGCCTCGCCGACGATGGTGGTCCTTCGGTCGCCAGCATGATGGCACCCTATGAAGCGCAGATCGCGCCCTATCGTTTCGAGGAACTTGGCGCGCTCGGCCGCGTCACGCTGCGCCCGCGCGACGTGAACTGGAAGAATGTCGGCGACAATTATTCGGACGGGCTCCACATCCCCGTCGCGCATCCGGGGCTGACCCGGCTGTTCGGCAAAAGCTATGGCGTCGAGGCCGAGGATCATGTCGACCGCATGTGGGGCGACCTGATCGACCGGCCGTCGGTGAACTGGTCCGAGCGCATGTATCAGCGGCTGTTGCCGCCGGTGCCGCATCTGCCCGCGGAAAATCAGCGCCACTGGCTCTATTTCAAATTGTGGCCCAACGTCGCCTTCGACATCTATCCCGACCAGGTCGATTTCATGCAGTGGTTGCCGGTCAGCCCGACGACGTGCCTGATCCGTGAGATCAGCTATGTCCTTCCTGATGCCTATTCCAGAGAGTGGCGCCGGGAGATGCGCGCCGCGCGCTATCTCAACTGGCGGATCAATCGTCAGGTCAATGCCGAGGACACGCTGCTGATCACCCGGGTCCAGCAGGGGATGGCGTCGCAAAGCTTCACCATGGGGCCGCTGAGCGACAAGGAAGTCTGCCTCAAGCATTTTTGCACACGGATGCGCGCGCTGATCCCCGAGGCGCGGCTGGAACAGGCCCCGCCGGCGGGGTGGAGTCGCAAATGACCGCCGCCGCCTTCCCGTTCCCTTTCCCTTTCCCGTTCGCATCGAGCGAAGTCGAGATGCCCATCGTGAGCGCACGGCCTCGCGGTGTCTCGACTTCGCTCGACACGAACGGAGAATAGACGTGGCGGCGGATGCGCCCGTGGTCATCGTCGGCGGCGGTCCCGCCGGCATGGTCGCCGGGCTGCTCTTCGCGCGCGCCGGAGTGCCCGTCACCATCCTCGAAAAACACGCGGACTTTCTACGCGATTTTCGCGGCGACACGGTGCATCCCTCGACGCTCGAACTGTTCCACGAGATCGGGCTGCTCGAAGCGCTGCTTCAGGAACCGCATGCGGCGATCGACACGATGACGCTGAACCTGCTCGGCGCGCCCTATACGGTCGCGACGATGAAGCATCTGCCCGTCGCCGCGCCCTTCGTCGCGATGATGCCGCAATGGGATTTGCTCGATTTCATCGCGGGGCAGGGGCGGCGTTACCCGAGTTTTGACCTGCGCATGGCGAGCGAGGCGACCGGGTTC
>Ga0247822_10001896_pt1 | contig 13101 bp, 9 predicted proteins | sample 13C_Cellulose_Da_FD_192423 | JGI IMG/M metagenome (GOLD analysis project Ga0247822, IMG submission 192423) | Soil microbial communities from agricultural site in Penn Yan, New York, United States - 13C_Cellulose_Day30 | ecosystem: Environmental > Terrestrial > Soil > Agricultural land | place...
CGTCACAGGCTCAAGGGGTCGAGAACGTTGCCGTCACGGCCTTGGCCGCGTCCATGGTGACCATGCACGCGCCGTTGCCCGTGCACGCGCCCGTCCAGCCGTCGAACGTCGCCCCCTCGTCCGCGGTCGGCACGAGCGTCACCACGGTGTTGGCCACATAGCTCTCGGTGCAGTCGGCGCCGCAGGTGATCCCGGCCGGGGTCGAGGCCACGCTGCCGCTGCCGATGACCGTCACCGTGAGCGCGTGGGCGGGGGCGAAGGTCGCCGTGACCGACCGGGCCGTGCTCATCGTCACCGAGCAGGTGCCGGTGCCCGTGCAGGCGCCCGACCACCCCGTGAACAACGAGCCGGCATCCGGCGTCGCGGTGAGCACGACCACCGTCCCCAGGTCGTAGTCCTGGGTGCAGTCGCCGCCGCAGTTGATGCCGGCCACATCCGACGTCACCGTGCCGGTGCCGAGGCCGCTCTTGGTGACCGTCAGCGTGTTGAGCTCGAAGTTCGCGGTGACGGTCCGCGCCGCGCTCAGGACGACCGTGCACGTCCCGGTCCCCGAGCAGCCGCTGCCCGACCAGCCGGTGAACCGCGATCCGGCCCCCGGCGTCGCCGTCAGCGTCACCGACGTGTCCTCGTCGAAGGTCGCCGTGCACGTGCCGCCGCAGTTGATCCCGGCCGGGTCCGACGTCACCGTGCCGGTGCCGCCGCCGGTCCGGTTGACGGTGAGCGGCTGGATGTCGAGGAAGGTCGCGGTGATCGTGGTCGCGCCGTTCATCGTGACCGTGCACGTGCCGGTGCCCGTGCACCCGCCGCCCGACCAGCCGGCGAACCGCGCGTCGGACGCGGCCACCGCGGTCAGGGTGACCATCGTGCCGGCGTTGTAGTCCTCGGTGCAGTTGTTGCCGCAGTTGATGCCCGACGGGCTCGACGTCACCGTGCCGCTACCGTCGCCGGCGCGGACCACGGTGAGCCGGTTGGTCTCGAACGTCGCGGTGACGGCCTTGGCCGCGTCCATGGTCACCGTGCAGGTACCGGTGCCCGTGCAGGCGCCCGACCACCCCACGAACGCCCGGTCGCTGCCCGGCGTGGCGGTGAGCGTGACCAGCGTGCCGGCGACGTAGTCCTCGGTGCAGTCGCTGCCGCAGTTGATGCCGCTCGGGCTCGAGGTGACCGTGCCGGTGCCGTTGCGCGACACGTCGAGCGTGTACCGCTTGAGCGTGAAGGTCGCGGTGACCGGGGTGTTGGCGTTCATGGTGACCGTGCAGGCGCCGGTGCCGGTGCAGCCGCCCGACCAGCCCTCGAACGTGGCGTTGGCCGCCGGGGTCGCGACCAGGGTGACCTCGGTGCCGGCGACGAAGCCGGCCGAGCAGGTGGTGCCGCAGTCGACGCCGGCCGGGAACGAGGCCACCGTGCCGGTGCCGGTCCCGCCGCGGGTCACGCTCAGGGTGTAGGTGCTCAGCGTGAACTCGGCGTTGACCGTGCGCGCGCCGTTCATCGTGACCGTGCACGAACCGGTGCCCGGGCACGACGGGAGCGACCAGCCGGTGAACGTCGAGTTCGCGGCCGGGGTGGCGACCAGCGTGACCATGGTGTTGACGCCGTAGTCCTGGGTGCAGTCGCTGCCGCAGTTGATCCCGGTCGCCGTCACGGTGCCGCCGCCGGTGCCCGAGCGGGTCACGGTCAGCAGGTTGAGGTCGAAGGTCGCGGTGACGGTCTTGGCCTCGTCCATCGTGACCGTGCACGTGGCGGTGCCCGTGCACCCGCCGCCGGTCCAGCCGGTGAACAGCGAGTTGGCCGACGGCGTCGCGGTCAAGGTCACCATCGTGCCCGACAGGTACAGCTCGGAGCAGTCGGTGCCGCACGAGATGCCGGTGGGCACCGACGACACCGTGCCGGCGCCGGTCCCGGCCACGACGGCGGTGAGCGTGAACGGCTCGAGCCGACAGGTCGAGCTGCAGCCGTCGCCGTTCACCAGGTTGCCGTCCTCGCACTGCTCGTCGGCGGCGGCGTTCACGATGCCGTCGCCGCACATCGGCGCGGTGCAGTCGTAGTCACAGCCGGCCGCGTTGACCCCGGTGTCACAGAGCTCGCTGTCGCTCTCGATGCCGTCGCCGCACGCCGGCAGCTGGCAGTTGTTGCGGCAGCCGTTGAAGTCGTTGGTGTCGCCGTCGTCGCACTGCTCACCGTTGAGGCCCTCGGTGATGCCGTTGCCGCAGGTCTCGATCCGGCACAGCGGCGAGCAGCCGTCGCCGGGATCGTTGTTGCCGTCGTCGCACGCCTCGGGCGCCGCGCCGCCCGCCGGCGTGAACTGGTTGTTGATCAGGCCGTCACCGCACGACGGCAGGGTGCAATCGAAGTTGCACGTCGCCGAGTTGCCGCCGGTGTCGCAGACCTCGCTCGCGCTGACCACGCCGTCGCCGCACGCCGGCAGCTGGCAGTTGTTGCGGCAGCCGTCGAGATCGTCGGTGTTCCCGTCGTCGCACGCCTCGCCGTTGATCATCTCGGTGACGCCGTTGCCGCAGGTCTCGATCCGGCACAGGGCCGAGCAGCCGTCGCCGGGGACGTTGCCGCCGTCGTCGCACTGCTCGGGCCCGACCCCGCCGGGCGGGGTGAACGCGCGGTTGGTGATGCCGTCGCCGCACGACGGCACGGTGCAGTCGGCGTTGCAGTCGGCCACGTTGGCGCCGACCGCGCGCGGGTCGCACTCCTCGTTGGCGTTCAGGTTGACCAGCCCGTCGCCGCAGATCGGCACCGAGCAGTCACGGTCGCAGGTCGCGGTGTCCTGGCCGTTCTCGTCGCACTGCTCGGTGAGCGGATCGAGCAGGCCGTTGCCGCAGCCGGCGCCGCCCAGGCAGTCGTTGCGGCAGCCGTTGGTGTCGATGATGTCGCCGTCGTCGCACACCTCGCCGGGATCCAGGATGCCGTTGCGGCACTCCTCCTCGGACAAGCAGTTGGCCGAGCAGCCGTCGCCCGAGATGTTGTTGCCGTCGTCGCACACCTCGGCGCAGTTGGTGCCGGTCGCGGTCGCGCTCAGGCACAGCACCGGCATGTTCTCGGCGGTGTTGGGCAGGTGGCTGTCGGTGATGCCGTTGCCGCAGGTCTCGCTCGACGAGCAGTCGCCCTTGCAGCCGTCGCCGCTGTCGGTGTTGCCGTCGTCGCAGATCTCGCCCGCCGCCGCGTTCCGGTGGTCGTCGCCGCACTGGACGAAGGTGCAGTCGCTGTCGCAGTCGGCGGTGTCGGCGCCGTTGTCGTCGCAGTCCTCGGTGTCGGGCCCCTGGCGGTCGACGAAGCCGTCGCCGCAGGTGGCCCGCTGGCAGGTGCGCAGGCAGTCGTCGTCGTTGCTCTGGTTGCCGTCGTCGCACTCCTCGCCCTCGTCGATGATCATGTTGCCGCACACGGTGTTGGTGCAGCCCAGCCCGTCGGCGGTGCACACGAACCCCTGCGGGCAGACCACGCCGCCGGAACATTCGACGGTATTGCTCTCGAAGCAGGCCGCGCCGAACACCGACGCCAGGAGGACCAGCGCGACGCGGACCGCGTCGACACGGCCGAGGAAACCGGACCGGGAAGAGGAGCGCATGGGATGTCCCTCGAAGAGCGAGTGAGGCGAAGCGATCAGAAGCGGCCGGCGGCGGACAGGCCGGCGAGATCGGGACCGAGCAGCGGCGTCCAGGCCACGCCGTTGGCCTTGGCGTCCTCGGCGAACGGATCGATGCGGTACGCCGACGGCCGGTTGATGACGACCAGGGCCACGCCGGTCGCGACCGCGATGCCGCCCAGCGCGTAGGCGGTGAACGCCATGGTCTGCGAGGTCTCGGCGCTCGACTTGAGGTCGAGGACGGTCGGGGTCCGCATCGAGCAGCCGCCGGTCGGATCGGCGGCGGCGCACTCACGCACCGCCTTGTCGTAGTCCTCGAACGACGACTTGGCCGAGGTGTGCAGCAGCGCACCGACCCCGGCGATCACCACGCCGGCGCCGAGCACCGAGTACGGCACCCACACCGGCATCTTGCGCTTCTCGCGGGTCAGCTCGGCGTCGGTGAACAGCTTGAGCTCGAGCCGCGACGTCTCGCCGCCGCCGAGCTTGGGGTTGAGCTGGGTCGGCACGTAGCCGGCGGCGCGGGCGGCGACCTGGTGCTCACCGGCGCGGACCAGCGCCGACCAGGTGCCGGGGCCGGTCAGGACCTCCTCGCCGTCGAAGATCAGCTTGGCGCCGGCGACCGACACCGTGTACTCGACGTTGGCGAGCTGCTTCTCGACCAGCAGCTTGAAGTCCTTGGCGCGGGCGAACTTGTCCTCACCCAGCGGCGGCGCGCCGAACGCCATCGCCCGCACCAGCGAGGCGTGCATCTCGACCGGCTTGTCGAGGTTCACCAGCGCCAGCGCGAGGTTGTAGTGGATGGCGGGGTGATCCCAGTGGGCCAGCGCTTCCTTGTACTTCTCGACCGCCTTGGGGAAGATCGACTCGCGCAGCAGCTGGTTGCCCTCGTTGAACAGCGACAGCGCGGTGCGCTGCTGGTCGGGGCTGACCCCCTTGGCCCACGGCCGCTGATCTTCCTGCTGGGCCTTGGCGAGGTCGGCGTCGGTCACCTGCTTGGGCGGCGCCTGGGGCTCACCCGGCGCCGGCGTGGGCCCGTCGGGCTGGGCCAGCGCCGCGGGCGCGCTGCCGGCGATCAAGCTCAGGGCGCAGACGGCCCCGGCCATCCTCGAGACGAGTGGTCGCGACATGAATCGTTCCCCCGTGAAGCGACGTGACGTGAGGCGGTGATGTGAGAGACGTGGCGTACGTGGATGCGATGCGTCCGGATAGCCGGACGTTCAGTTGAGCGTCTCGATCATCTGACCGATCTGCTCCTCGAGCTTGCGGACGCGCTCCTGCTCCTGCTTGTAGAGGCGCTCGGCCTCGGCGCGGGCCCGCTGGGCCTCGTCCTCGGCTCGCTCGGCGGCGCGCTTGGCGGCGACCGCCGCCTTCTCGTTCTCCTCGGCGACGGCCTTGGCCGCCTTGGCCCGCTCCTTCGACTCCTCGGACGCGTACAGCGCCTTCTCGAGCTCGGCCTTCTTCTCGAGCAGCTCCTCGAAGGTCATGTCGAGCTTGGCCTCGCTCTTGGCCGCCTCCTTGAGGGCAGCCAGGCGGGCCTCGTCGGCCGCGAGGCGCTGGCGCTCCTTCTCCTCGGCCGCGGCCAGCGCGGTCTTGGCCTCGGTCTCGGCGGCGACCGCCTTCTCGGCCTGCTCCTTGGCCGCCTTGGCGTTGCGGGCGGCGACCTTGGCGTTCTTCTCGGCCAGCTTCTGCGACCGGTTGATCGTGAACAGCGCGAACGCGGCCGCGACCAGCAGCAGGGTCAGGAACGTGACCACGCCGATCGTGATCGTGCGCTTGCGGCGCTCGGCCGCGGTCGCCGCCGAGATCACCTCGGCGAGGAACGCGCGCTGGGTCTCGGGCAGCGGCCCCTGGTGGCGGCGGGCCCAGCGGATCGCCTCGTCGGCGGTCTCGCCGCGCCACAGCATGCCGGGGTCGCGACCCTTGGCGTGCCACTGCTTGGCGGCGACCCGCAGCTGCTCGACGAACTGGGCGTCGTCCTGGGTCTCGTCGAGCCAGCGGCGCAGCGCCGGCCAGCTGTGGATGAGCGACTCGTGGACGATCTCGACGGTCGAGCCCTGCGCCGAGCCGTCGGCGGCGGTCTGGCTGACCAGCAGGCGGGCGGCGACCAGGTGATCGACGAGCCGCTGGATGTCGTTGGTGCCGGGCGACAGCTCCTGCAGCTCGGCCAGCGACACGATCGCGCGGGTCCGCTCGGGGGTGATCAGGCGCAGGAACACCTGGCGGGCCAGCGCCTGCGACTGCGGGGCGAGCTCGGCCAGCACGCTGTCGGCGTGGCTGGCCAGGGCGCCGGCGATGCCGCCCATCGCGGTGTAGGCGGCCTGGGTGAGCAGCTTGCGGCCGCTGTCGCGCGCGTCCCACAGCTTGGTCGCGGCGAACTGGAGCAGCGGCAGCGCGCCCGGCGTGGTCTCGAGGTGCGACAGCATCTCCTCGACCATCAGCGGGTTCTCGAAGTGGTAGCCGGCCATCTCGGCCGGCTGGACCAGCGCGTCGCGCAGGCCGTCGCGGTTGGGCGGGGTCAGGAAGTAGAGGCCCTGCATGACCTCGCCCATGAGCTGCGGATCCTCGCCGACGCGGTCGAGGAAGTCGGAGCGCAGCGACAGCACGACCCGCACCGGCGCCGACGGATCGTCGGCGGCGCCGGCCAGGCACGCGGTGAACGCGGCGCGCTCGGCGGCGTCGGGCACCAGCGTGTACAGCTCCTCGAACTGATCGACGAACAAGAGGATCTTGGTGCCCGACCGCTTGGCGCGGCTGCGCAGCACCTGGCCCATGTGGCCGGGCTCGCTGGCCAGCTTCTTGGCCACCGCCGCCTGCTCGGCGAGATCGTCGACGACGGTCTTGGACGTGGTCCCGACCATCGGGGTCATCATGGCGGCGACCGCGGCCAGGGGGCTGCGGCCGGGGCGGATCACCAGCGTCTCCCACGACTCGCCCGAGCCCTTGAGGGCCGGCACCAGACCGGCGCGGACGAACGACGACTTGCCGACGCCCGACGGGCCGATCACGCCCATGACCGGACGGTCGCGGATCTTGTTGACCGCGGCGGCGATCTCGCGCGAGCGGCCGAAGAACCGGTTGGCGTCGGTCTCCTGGAACGACGACAGGCCGGCGTACGGGCTCTCGTCGAGCTCGAGCTGCAGCGTCGAGTAGCGCCCGGGCAGGTACGGCTCGAGCGCGCGCAGCAGCTCGCGGGCGTCCTTGTAGCGGTGCTCCTTGTGCTTCTGCAGGCAGCGATCGACGACCTCGCACAGCCCGGCCGGCACGTCGGCGACCGCCTCGCGCAGCTTGGGCATCGGCTTGTCGAGCATCGCGGTGACGACCAGCTGGTTGCCCTGCAGCGGGGCCAGCGGGTGCTTGCCGGCGAGCAGGCGGAACAGGATCACGCCGACCGCCCAGATGTCGGTGCGGTGATCGATCTCGACGCCGATGCCCCACTGCTCCGGGGACATGTACTTCATCGTCCCCATGATCACGCCCTGGCGGGTGAGGTTGGTGTTGCCCTCGCCCAGCTCGGCGGCGGTGGGGACGCGGATCGCCGCCGCCGAGGCCTGGCCGACCGGCTTGTCGGCCTGGTCGCGGACCTTGGCGATGCCGAAGTCGAGCACCTTGATGGTGCCCTGATCGGTCACGAAGATGTTGTCGGGCTTGAGGTCGCGGTGGACGATGCCCTGCTCGTGGGCGACGACCAGCGCCTTGACCACCGGCACCATCAGCTCGACGGCGCGGGCGTGGGGCAGGCGCTTGCCGCCCGACACCAGCTCGGTGAGCACGGTGCCCTGGAGGAACTCGAGCACCATGTACGGCTGGCCGCCGTGCTCGCCGACCTCGTAGATGATGACGATGTTCTCGTGGCTGCACCGCGCGGTCGCGCGCGCCTCGATGATGAAGCGCTGGGTCAGCTCGGGGTGGTGCGAGTTGAGGATCTTGATCGCGACCTTGCGACCGAGCTTGAGGTCACGGGCGAGGTAGACCGTGCCCATGCCGCCGGCGCCGAGCTCGCGGATCAGCTCGTACTGGTTGATCGACATGCCGGGGCGCGGCGCCTGACCGGGGCCCCACAGCGCGGTGACCTCGGAGACCTCCGAGCGCGCCGCCGCCGGGATCAGCCCCGAGCCGTCGCGCGCCGCCGCCGGCGGCGGCTGGCTCGGCTTGGTGCCGCGCGCCATGGCCGGGGTGCCCGCCCCGGTGCCCTGCGGCGCCTGGAGCAGGCCGCTGTCGACCTCGACCTTGGCGCCGACGGCGACCACGGTCTTGTCGGCCGAGCCGCTGCGCCCCGGTCCGGGGTCCTTGCCGCCGGTGCTGCCGCTGATCACGACGGTCGCATCGCTGGGCTTGCTGCCATTGCTCTGGTTGGGCTCGCTCATCTCGCACCCGGCTGATGGTGTTGAGCCACACGGAAGGAACACGCCGCGAACTTCCGGCGCACGAAACCCCCGTACGGTTCGGGGATTGTACATAACCACGGCTCCGAAAACGCCGGATTTTGCGCCGCTACCCGTCGATACCCGTGCGATTTCTGCCGCTCAACGTAGCGGTTGCTACATTCGGGCGCCGATGACCTCCGCGTTCGACCGACTCTCGCGCGGGTTCCGATCCGCCTACCTGGATTACGACGCCCTCACCGCCCAGCTCCACGCGTGGCGGGAGTCGTTCCCCGACCTGTGCCGCCTGCAGTCGATCGGCACCACGCCCGAGGGCCGCTCGATGTGGATGATGACGATCGGCAAGGATCCCGATCGGGTCCGGCCGACGGCGTGGATCGACGGCAACATGCACGCGAGCGAGCTGGCCGGCTCGAGCGTCGCGCTGGCGATCGCCGAGGACGTGCTGCGCGCCCACGTCGCGCCCGAGACGCTGAACGTGTCGGCGCCGGTGCTGGAGCGGCTGCGCGCCGGCCGGTTCTTCGTGCTCCCGCGCATGAGCCCCGACGGCGCCGAGGCGGTGCTCAAGACCGGGCGGTTCGTGCGCTCGGTGCCGCGCGACGCCCGCGCCGAGCGCGGCGCCAGCCGGTGGCGGAGCCACGACGTCGACGGCGACGGGCTGACCCTGGTCATGCGCCAGGCCGATCCCACCGGCGACTACACCGCGGCGTCGGCGGCCCACCCCGACCTGCTGTCGACCCGCGAGCTCGACGATGCCGGCCCGTTCTACCGGGTCTACCCCGAGGGCACGATCGAGAACTGGGACGGCTTCACCATCCCGGCGCCGTCGTTCGTCGGCGACAACCCGATCGATCTCAACCGCAACTTCCCGTGGTCGTGGGCGCCGACCCACGAGCAGATCGGCGCCGGCCCGTTCCCGGCCAGCGAGCCCGAGTCGCGCGCGGTGGTCGAGTTCACCTGCGCCCACCCCGAGATCTATGCCTGGCTCAACCTGCACTGCTTCGGCGGCGTGTTCATCCGCCCGCTCGGCCACGCGCCCGACAGCAAGCTGAGCCAGGACGACCTCGGCCTGTTCAAGCTGATCGGCGAGTGGGCCGAGTCGATCACCGGCTACCCGATGGTGTCGGGCTTCGAGGAGTTCCTGTACGAGCCCGACAAGCCGCTGCACGGCGACCTCACCGACTTCGCGTTCAACCAGCGCGGCGCGATCGCCTACGTCGTCGAGCTGTGGGACATCTTCAAGCGGCTCGGCCTGCCCCGCCCCAAGCGGTTCGTCGACTACTACGCCAACCTCGGCCGCGCCGATCAGGAGAAGCTGGCCGCGTGGGACCGCGAGCACAACCAGGGCCGCCTGGTCCGGCCGTGGAAGCGGTTCGAGCACCCGCAGCTCGGCCCGGTCGAGGTCGGCGGCATCGACGCCCGCATCGGCCTGTGGAACCCGCCGCCCGAGCTGCTCGCCGAGGTGTGCGACCAGCAGAGCCGCTGCTTCCTGCGCGTGGCCGCGCTCGCGCCGGCGATCGGCGTGCGCGAGGCCAAGGCGATCGCGGTCGGCGACGGCCTCCACCGCGTCGAGGTGATCGTCGAGAACACCGGCTACCTGCCGACCTACGTGCTCGAGTCGGCCAAGGCGCTCGAGTGGAACGAGCCGCTCTACGCCGACCTCACCGCCGGCGGCGGCTGCGCGCTGGTCGACCCGGCCGCGACCCGCGTCCAGCTCGGCCACCTCGGCGGCTGGGGCCGCGGCGCCGGCACCGGCGCCAACGAGCTGACCTACCTGCGCAGCCCGGGCAACCACGCGGTCGCCCGCGGCGTCTGGCTGGTCCGCGGCACCGGCACGGTCACCGTCCGCGCCGGCTCGAGCCGGGTCGGCTTCGTCGACGTCGAGCTGACGATCCCGTAGGTCAGCGCGCGACCGCCGGCGGCAGGGTCGCCCCCGGGCGATCGCGGTGGCGGCGCTCGAGGCGGTGCAGCAGGGCGCCTGCGATCAGCAGCGCCGGGCCGGCGAGCGCGGCGGCGACGGCGGCGCCGGCGACGACGCCGCCGTGATGGACCAGCGCCAGGCCGCCGCGGGTGCGCGAGCTCATCAGGACCAGGTACGGCAGGTCGCCGATGGCGTGGGCCGGCTCGAGCAGCAGGCTGACCAGCACGACGCCCAGGCCGGCCGCCAGGGCCCAGCCGGTGAGCTGCCAGGCGGCGCGATGATCGCGGACCAGCGCGATGGCGAGCACGGCGGCGAAGACCGTGCACAGCACCGCCCACGGCAGGCCGGGCTGCAAGCTGGCGATCTGGGCGCCGCCCTGGTGCAAGGTCGTGTGCGCCAGCCACGGCGCGGCCAGGCCGACCAGCGCGCAGGCCAGGAAGCCGAACGCCAGCCCGCGCAGCGCGGCGCGCCGCCACCCCGTGAGCTCGGCGTCGCTCAGCGGTGATCCTTGACGCGCGGGCGCGGCGGCGACGAGTGGCCCCGCGCCGGCTGGGCGCGGACGTTCACGGTGGCGCTGGCGCCGGCCTGCCAGCGGCCGGGGTTGTAGACCCGCCGGCCGCCGTGGTTGGTCCAGTGGCCGTTGACCCACACGTGGCCCTGGCGCTGCGGCTGCCAGCGGCCGCGGACCCAGACCTGGGTGCCGCCGCGGTTGTCCCAGTAGCCGTCGGCGTAGACGTAGCCCGGGCGGTGGGCGTGCCAGCCGCCGTCGACCCAGTAGTAGCCGTTGGACCGGCGCTCCCAGTAGCCCTGCACGTAGACGTGGCCGTGGCGCTCGGCCTCCCAGTAGCCCGGCGTCCACACCCAGGCGCCGCCGTTCCAGGTGTGACGGCCATGGACCCACACGTGGCCGGGGCGTGACTCGTAGTAGACCTCGACCGGCGGTGGCGGCGGGGTCGAGAGCGACACCGCGACCGCGTGGGCGGCGACGCCGACCGCGGCCACGGTCGCCGCGGCGCGGACGATCGGCGGGGCGCGGAAGGTGGCCGAGCCGCGGACGTAGCAGCCGGCGAGGCCGGCGACGAGGGCCGCGACGAGCGCGAGGCTGGCAAGTCGACGCATCGGCCGATGATGCGCGGCGCACCGCGGCGGTGCAACCGCTGCGATCCGCGTCACGCGGGTGTACAAGGAGGTATGGCGCTCTACGCCATCGGCGACGTGCAGGGCTGCATGGCCAGCCTCGAGCGCCTGCTCGAGACCATCCCGTACGCTCCCGGCGATCGGCTGTGGCTGGCCGGCGATCTGGTCAACCGCGGGCCGCGCTCGCTCGACGTGCTGCGCTGGGCCCGCGCCCAGGGCGACGCGGTCACGGTCGTGCTCGGCAATCACGACCTCCACCTGCTGGCGCGGGTCGCCGGGGTCGCCGAGGCCAAGAAGAAGGACCGGCTCGACGACGTCCTGGCCGCGCCCGACCGCGACGAGCTGTGCGACTGGCTGCGCGCCCGGCCGCTGGTCCACGTCGAGGACGGCTTCGTGATGGTCCACGCCGGCCTGCACCCGACGTGGTCGGTGGCGCGCGCCCGCGCGCTGGCCGCCGAGGTCGAGGCCGGCCTGCGCGGGCCCGACTGGAAGGCCTGGATCGCCGAGCTGATCGGGCCGAGCCCGCCGTGGCGCGAGCGGCTGACCGGCGGCGAGCGGTCGCGGGCCATCCTCGGCTTCCTGGTCCGGGTCCGCATGATCACGCCGGAGGGCGTGCCGGTGCCGTTCGACGGACCGCCGGAGGCGGCGCCGGCCGGGTCGGTGCCGTGGTTCGCGGTGCCGTCCCCGGCCTGGGCCGATCACACCGCGGTGTTCGGTCACTGGGCGGCGCTCGGGTTGCGCATGGGCGAGCGCTGGATCGGCACCGATTCCGGATGCGTGTGGGGCAACCGGCTCACCGCCGTCCGCCTGCCGGATCGTGCCGTCTTCCAGGTGAAAGCGGTGGAAGCGTCGAGCTGACGATCGGTTATCTTCGGAACCGGAGGTGATCGCGATGACCGACGTCGATCGCGCGCGGCTCGAGCGCGCCGCCCAGCATCCGCTCTATCACGAGGCCATGCGGCGCGCGCCGCAGGACTACGCGGTGCACGTGGCGTTGCTCGCGCTGTTCTACCTGCTGCAGCTGCTGGTGTTCTTCGTGCCCGGCGTGTTCGACACGGCGGGCTCGGACTTCGCGGTCCACGTCGTCATGCTGGTCCTGATGGCGCTGCCGGCGCTGCCGTTCCTGATCGGCGTGCTCCGCACCTGGCCGCTGCGCGGGCTGCCGGCGCGGCGGGTGTTCGGCCTGATCACCGGCCCGGCCGCCGGCAACGGCCGCGGCCGCTGGGTCCGCATCGAGCCGGCCGACGGCGAGCCGGTCGACCTCCGCCTCCGCCTCAAGGCCTACCTCGAGTCGACCGGCGGCGGGGTCGGCGCCGGATCGATCGGCGTCGCGCTGTGCAAGGGCGACCACCTCGTCGAGTGGGTCGCGATCCCGGACGTCCCCGAGCCCGGCCTCGACGCGCCGGAGGAGCCCACGTCGTGACCGACGGCGAGCGCCAGCGCCTGGCCGCCGCGGCCGGCACCTACGAGCACCGCCAGGCCATGACGGCCCAGCCGAACACGTGGATCACCATCGCCACCGTGGTCACCGTGGTCATGGGGGTCTCGGTGATCGCGACCATCGCGCTCTACCCGTGGAAGGAGCTGAGCGTGCTGCCGGACTGGTACCGGTCGGTGATGATGTTCTCGTTCCTGCCCACGGTCGCGGCGGTGGCGGCGGTGAGCTGGCTGTTCCTGCAGTCGCTCGGCCTGCACCTGCAGCCGACCATCCGCCACCTCGCGCTGGTCAAGCAGCGCGAGACCACCCCCGACGGCCAGTTCCTCGAGCTCGAGCACGCCGACGGCCGCATCACCCGCCACCGCTGCCGGCGCAGCGCGGCGTCGATGGTGCGGGTCGGCACGGTCACGCCCGGCGAGATCGGTGTCGCCCTGTGCAAGGGTGACGCCGTCCTCGAGTGGTGCTCGATCCCGGTCTGAGCCGCCGCCGTCGCCGGCCGACCGGCGTCAGGGATCTTTGCGCTTGGGCCGGGTCAGCGGCAGCGGCTCGACGGTGAGGTCGGGCTTGGAGAACTCGATGTCGATCGACTCGTCCTGCGCCGGGCGCGCGGCCGGCGCAGGACGAGTCG
>Ga0247822_10001897_pt1 | contig 13101 bp, 14 predicted proteins | sample 13C_Cellulose_Da_FD_192423 | JGI IMG/M metagenome (GOLD analysis project Ga0247822, IMG submission 192423) | Soil microbial communities from agricultural site in Penn Yan, New York, United States - 13C_Cellulose_Day30 | ecosystem: Environmental > Terrestrial > Soil > Agricultural land | place...
GAAGAGGTGCTGGGGTGGTCGGAGTGGCGACGCGCCCACCAGCACCACGCCCGGGCGTGCCACTACCAGACGCGCAGGGCCAGACCACCCAACTGATTATCTACAACTGTAGTACTAGCCCAAATCCTCTCGGCCGGCGACCGGGCGGCAGTGGCCGTCGCCCCGCTCGCGGAGGCGAACGGGGTCCGCGTCCACCAGTTCGGTATCGACGGCCGGCTGTGCTGGAACCCGGCGACCGCCAGCGTCGAGCTCTGGTTCCTCGAGTTCCAGTTCGGGATCGGTCGGATCGACGCCCCACCGCTGCCGGGGATCGATACCCCGGCCGAGCTTCGTGAGCGGTTCGGCCCCGAGGCCGGCTAGCCCTTCACTCCCCCATCGTGCGGCCGTTGCAGGACTGAAAGATCGGCCTGCTGGCGGTAGAACGAGCCCAACTCGGATCGGTTCCACTTTGCAGAGTCGGGGGGCACCCCGTATGACGCCGCAGTTGGACGTGGATGCGTGTCGGCGACAGTTCCCCGGCCTCGCCCGACAGGTGAACGGGAGGCCGGCCGCGTTCCTCGACGGGCCCGGCGGGAGCCAGGTGCCGCGGTCGGTCATCGACGCAGTGGCCGACTGCCTCGCGCACCGGAACGCGAACGAGGGCGGGGCGTTCGCGACCAGCCGAGAGGTCGGCGAGCTCGTCGATGCCGCCCGGGGTGCCGTCGCCGACCTGCTCGGTGCCGCGGACCCGGCCGGGGTCGTGTTCGGGTCGAACATGACCACCCTGACGTTCGCCCTGAGCCGGGCGCTGGCGAAGACGTGGCGGCCCGGCGACGAGGTCGTGGTCACCCGCCTCGACCACGACGCGAACGTCACCCCCTGGGTGCGTGCGGCCGAAGACGCCGGGGCGGCCGTGCAGTTCCTCGACGTCGATCCCGCCGACTGTACGCTCCGCCTCGACCTCCTTCCGGACCTGCTCAACGACCGCACTAAACTCGTCGCGGTGGGGCTGGCGTCGAATGCGGTCGGGACCGTGAACCCGGTCCGCGAGGTAGTCGCCGCGGCTCGGCGGGTGGGGGCGCTGGTGTTCGTGGACGCGGTCCATGCGGTCCCGCACCGGCCGGTCGACGTGGCCGCGCTGGGGCCGACTTCCTCGCCAGCTCGCCGTACAAGTTCTTCGGTCCGCACGCGGACGTCCTGTGGGGGCGGCGGGACCTGCTCGAGCGGCTCCCGGCGTACAAGGTCCGCCCGGCCCCGGACTCCGGTCCCGGCCGGTGGATGACGGGCACCCCGAGCTTCGAGGCGATCGCCGGCACGCACGCGGCGGTGGATTACCTCGCGGGCCTCGGGGCCGGGGCCGACCGGCGGGCCGCCCTCGCCGCGGGATACGAGGCCATCCGGGCGCACGAGACCGAGCTCGCGGCGCAGTTCCTCGACGGCCTCGCGCGGCTCCCCGTCTGGCGCGTATGGGGGATCAGCGATCCGGCGAGGATCGGCGACCGCGTCCCCACCTTCGGGCTCACGCACCGCACCCGCCCGGCCGCCGAGGTCGCTTCGTTGCTCGGCGTCCAGGGGCTGTTCGTCTGGTCCGGGAACTTCTACGCACAGGGGCTCGTCGAGCGACTCGTGCTCGCCCCGGCGGGCATGCTGCGGGTCGGGTTCCTTCATTACAACACCGCCGACGAGGTCGCCCGGACGCTGGACGCGCTCGCGGCGGTGGGCGACTGAAAAGTCATTCCCGAACCGATCGGGTGACCGGAACTGGGAGCAGTCATGAAACCCTTCTTCATCGCCGCGCTGATCTGTGGTTTCGGCAGCGTCACCGCCTCCGGTCAGTGGCAGCAGCAGGCCGTCAAGTCGGACGCGGACTTCCGGGGCCTGTGCGCCGTCAGCCCGGACGTGGCGTGGGCCAGCGGCACGAAGGGTAACGTCGCCCGCACCACCGACGGCGGGAAGACGTGGGCCGTCGGCACGGTCCCCGGCGCGGACACGCTCGACTTCCGCGACGTCGAGGCGTTCGGCGCGGACACGGCCTACCTGCTGAGCGCCGGCCCCGGCGAGGACTCCCGGATCTACAAGACGACGGACGGCGGCAAGACCTGGAAGCTCCAGTTCAAGAACGCCGAGCCGAAGGCGTTCTTTGACGCCGTCGCCTTCTGGGACGAGAGGCACGGGATCGCACTGAGCGACCCGGCGGCCGGGAAGTTCCTACTGATCGCGACCGACGATGGCGGCGCGACGTGGACCCCACTGCCGGAGAAGAGCCGCCCCGCGGCGATGACGAACGAGGAGTGCTTTGCCGCGAGCGGCACCTGTCTCGTCACCCGCGGCGAGAACGACGTCTGGTTCTGCACCGGCGGGGCGAAGGCGGCGCGGGTGTTCCGCTCGGCCGACCGGGGGAAGTCCTGGGAGGTCAGCGAGACGCCGCTCCTCGCGGGGGTCGAGTCGGGCGGGGTGTTCTCGATCGCCTTCCGGGACCGCGACCACGGCGTGATCGTCGGCGGCGACTACCGCAAGCCGGACGCCACGGAGGCGACTGCCGCGGTCACCGCCGACGGGGGTAAGATGTGGAAACCGATCGAGAAACCGCTGCCGTTCCGGTCCGGGGTCGCCTGGGCGATGGACCGGTGGGTCGCGGTCGGCACGTCGGGGTCCGACGTCTCGTCGGACGGGGCGACCTGGAAGCCGCTGGACCGCGAGAAGTACAACAGCGTCGCCTTCACCCCGACGGGCGACGGCTGGGCCGTCGGCCCGAAAGGCCGGGTCGCGAAGTTCGTGAGAACGGACGAGTAGATTGTGACCCCGTATCGCGCTGAGCGCCCGCCCGGCGGCGGACTCGGTCAACCAGAGGTGACGCGACCGACTGTCATGCCCTCCGTCCGGCGACGGGGCCGATCATCGGATCTTCTCCCCGAAGTGGTCCTTCCAACTGAGAGGCAGTACCGGCGACCGCATCGCGCGGCGAAGGAGTTCCTGGTTTCCCGACTCCGCCGTGAACAGCCTCACCACGTCCGCGACGCTCAGATCCTCCTCCGACCGGCTCACCAGTTCGATCCTGTCACCTGCCCCGACCTCCCCTTCCACCGCCACCGAGAAGTAGAACCCGGTCCGCCCGGTCCTGAGCATCCGCCGGAGCACATCCTGGCGGCCGAGCCGGATGCCGAGCTTGTAGCAGGGCATCCGCGGCTGGGTGACGACGAACTCCGCCGTCCCGACCCGGAACCGGTCGCCGATCCGCACGCCCTCGGACAGGCCCTCGGTGGTCAGGTTCTCCCCGAACGAGGCCCACGGCAGGTCCATGCCCAGCTCCGCCCGCCAGGGCGGGTAGTGCTCGGAAGGGTAGGCGTAGACGGCCTTCTCGACCCCGCCGTGGACGGTCAGGTCAGACTGCTGGTCGCACTCGATGTTGAGCGTGGTGACCCGCAGCCTCCGGTCGGTGGGCGACTTGAAGATCGAGGTGAGGACCGTCCGGCCGTTCCACTCGACCATCCGCGGCCCGCCGACGCTGAGCGAGACGACTTTCATTGCACCGCCCTCGCGAACCACGGGACGCCCCGTCCCCTTCCGTTACATTCCCGCCGGGCGGGGGCCGCCTTACGTCGGATGGGAAAGCCCGGCCGGGCCGCCCTGTTACGCGGGCCTCCGTGAATCGTGTATCAAAATGGCGAGGTCCGGCAGCATCTGTGTGGAGGGCGGACATGCCGGTGAGCGCGGCGCGGGTCCTGCGGGCCATCGCGGGTGAGGAACAGACCGACGCGGAGCTTCTCGGGCGGTTCATCGACCGCCGCGACCAGGCCGCGTTCGCGGCACTCGTCCGCCGCCACGGGGCGATGGTCTACGGGGTGTGCCGGCGGATGAGTGCCGAGGACGCGTTCCAGGCGACGTTCCTGGCGCTGGCCGAGAAGGCGCGGGCGGCGGCCCCGCGGGAGGTGGCGAACTGACTCTACGGGGTGGCCCGCCGGGCGGCGCTCGTGTCCCGCCGGTCCATCGCCCGAAGGCGGGAGAGGACCGGAGTGATGCCCGACCGCCCCGCCCCTGACCCGACGCCTTTGGACGACCTCCGGGCCGCGCTCGACGGGGAGATGAGCCGCCTGCCCGACGCCTACCGGGCGGTCATCGTCCTGCGCGACCTGGAGGGGCGAACCCGGCGGGAGGCCGCCGCGGTCCTCGGCTGGCCCGAGGGCACCGTGGCGGGGCGGCTGGACCGCGCCCGGGAGCTCCTCACGAGGCGGATGGCGCGGCACGCCCTGGCGGTGTCTGTGGCGGCCGTCCTGTCGGGCACGGCCGCGGCGCGGGTGCCGGAACTGCTCCCGCCGACCGCGGCGGTGACCGCACTGGCAGGTGAAGTACTGGGCACCATGGCGAGAGGAAAACTGATGAAAGCCGCCGTTGCCCTGCTGTTGTTGGGATGCGACGGGTTCGGGGTGGTCCTGCAGGCCGGGCAGAAGCCCGCCGGTCCCGAGGGCACGCCAATGCGCACCGCCGCTGCCGAGGCCACGCAGAATCCCCCAAAGGCCGATGACGTGGCCTGGGGGGAAGAAGTCGATGGGTTGCAGATCGGGCTCGCCGGGGTCGCACGCATGTACCGCCACGGCGAGAAGGCCACGATGGAGGTGAAGGCGCGGAACGTGGGTAAGGCCGAGGTCACGATCACATACAGCCTGCTCCGGGAGTCCGCGCCGCAGGTCACCGCCGACGTGCGGATGTCGGTCTACATGCCTCCGCCTCGTGACCAGTTCGCGGTCCCTCTGCAACGCGTCGTGAAGCCGGGGAAACGATCACCCTCTACAACCCGAAACTCGAGGTGGAGTCGGAGGACCGCGCGCGGCTGCTCGGGGAGATGCGGTTCGATTCCCCACGATCTGCGTCCGCCCCGGGAGGGATCGGATCGGGTACGGCGGGATGATCCGGAGCCACCCGAAGCTCGCGACCGGTACGGTCGAGTTCGAGGTGAAAGACGCGAAGCCTGCCGAGGCCTTCACCGCCTGGGGCAAGAAAGTCGGCGGCCTGCAAGCGGGGTTTGAGGTGAAGGAGAACCGGACCTACCGACTCGGCGAGACGGTGACGCTCGTCGTCCGCATCCGCAACGACTCGAAGATGGCGGTGAACCGTTAACCCCGACGCCCGCCGAACTCGCCCGCGTGGAGCGCGACGAACTCCCGGACGCCCATCGCCGGCCGGCCGGTCACCCGCTCCACCCCGTCCGCCAGCCGGTCGTACCGGCCCGCCCGGTGCAACTCTCCCATCGTTACCACGTGCTGGGTCACGTGCTCCGGCAGCCCCGCCCGCTTCAACCCCGCCTCCCACTCTTCCGGGGTGATGTCCGAGTAGGTGACGTCACGGTTCAGCGCTTCCGAGAACTCCCGGGCGACCCCGTGCATGTCCTGCGACCGCGGGCCTGTGAGCTCGTACACCCGACCCAGGTGCGGCCCGGGGTCGGCCAGCACCTCAGTCACCACCCGGGCGACGTCGGCCGCGGGGACCGGGTTGGTCCTGCCCAGGCCGAACGGGAGCTCTATCCGGCTCCGCTCGCGGACGGGCGTGCCGGCGAGCGTCACGAAGGTGTCGAGGAAGATTGTCGGGCGGACAGTGACAACCGGCAGCCCGGACCACAGGAGCGCCTGCTCGCCGAGCCAGTGCTGCCGCTGCTGGCGGCTTGGTGTGGTGCGGCGGACGTCCATCTCAGAGACGGTCATCTGGGACATGTTGACCAGGGCATCCACCCCGAGTTCCCGTGTGACAGCCGCCATGGTCACGGTGGCCTCCAGGTACCCGGGCGAAACCGACATGCCGAAGTACACCTGCTGGGTGCCGCGGACGGCCCGGTAGACGTCGGCCGGCTCGAGCAGGTCCCCGACCACTACCTCAGCGCCTGCGGCCCGCAGGGCGGCCGACCGCTCGTCCTCCCTGCGGACCATGGCGCGGACCGGAAGCCGGCGGTCGAGGAGGAGGTGGGTCACGGTCCGGCCGACCGCCCCGAGTTGGCCGGCCGCCCCGGTGACGAGGATCGGTCCGTTAAGCTCGGTGCTCATGACGACTCTCCTGGCGTGGTGGAAGTTGTCGGAAGAGGTGGTCCGACCGCATGGGGCGGGCCGGTTCAGGGCGACGGCTCTGGCATCTAGCCTTACTGTCGCGGCACGTCGAACTTGACGGTCTCCGACGCGAGCACCGTGTGGTTTGCGTCCGCGAGCTCGATCAGGATCTTGTGCGGTCCGGGGGGCAGCGGGGCGACGATCACCGTCTCCGTGCTCGAGTGTGCCCAGTGCCAGGGGGCGTCGTCCACGGTCACGTGCAGGTGGGCGACCCGCGGCGACACGGCGTCTGCGGCGGGACCGTACACCGGCAGGATCCGCGCGTTCTCGGTTCGGAACTGGACGATTGCCACGCCCTTCGCCAGTTCACCCGGCAGCGGGGAATCGACGACGATCTTCGCCGGGGGCTCCTGCGTAAGTGGCACCACGGCCGCGGGGCCGACGACCTCCCGCGCGGTCAGGGCCGCGCCCATGTTGGAGGTCGGGCTGACCGGGTACTGGCCGGCGGCGGACGGCAGGGTCCGACCGAAGCCCGCGGCGACGACGAAGAGGCCGAAGGCCCCCGCGGCCGCGGTGGCGAGGATGTTGCGGCGGGAGAGGACTGTCGAGGCGGTGAACACGGTTGTGCTCCTGTCAGAAGGCTTTAGGGCCGGGATGGCAGCTGGGGATCACCCCGGGCCGACATCGGCACCGGGTCTCCATCCTCCGTCTGGTTGCGAGTTGCAACCGCCTGGTGCCTCAGAGTACATCCTGCTGTGGTTGCATCTTGCAACCGAATTTGCAGTTTTCCTCCCCCGAGGGGTAAACGCTTGAAACGCAAGAGCTTAGCGATCGCGGTGCTCCCCTCGCGGGATCGCTCGGCGCGACGAAGAGGAGTCTCGCCGCGTGGCTCAGGAGGCAGGCCGCCGACCGCGTATCGAGATTGGTGCCGGCCCCGGACGGGAGTTCCTCGTGCGAGTACCGCCTGACCGACCCGGACGGGCCCTGGTATTCCTCACCGGCGCACGGGATACTGTCGCGAGCGTGACACGTCCTCTGCCCTGTTTTCCGGTGAGCCCATGACGCGGACCGTCACGGCATCGACCCTCGCGCTGGCGGCCTGCCTCGGACTCGCGGCCGAGGCGGCACTGCAGCCCTCGCCGCAGAAGGATCCGCCCAAGGCGCGCGACTACAAGTTCGACTGCACCATTTCCCGGGAGGCCCTGGAGAACTACCTGGCCCGAGCGATCTCGGTCGAGGGCATCCTCAACGGCCGCGGCGACCTGGACGACAACGTTCGGATGCTCAAGGACACTGGGGCGAAGTTCATCAGCCGGGCGATCTGCCTGTGGGGCGGGGAGGCCAACCTGCTGAAGAACCTGGAGCGGGCGAAGGAGCAACTCCCGAAACTCCACAAGGCCGAACCGGACATGGTGGTCCAGGCCTGCATCTTCGAGATCGTGACGACCCAGGTGGAACAGATCCCCGTCCCCGAGTGGGCGCTCAAGGCCCTTGGCATGCCTGCGGAGAAGCGGAACTTCAAGTACGCCGACATGCTCTACCCTGACGGCAAGATGAAGGACCACTGGCGCGCCGGTCAGTCCGTCCCGGACGTCAGCCGGCCCGAGACCAAGCTCTGGTTCTACTTCCTGGCCGCGTCGTACATCGACCTCGGGGTCGAGGCCATCCACTTCGGCCAGACCGAGCTGATGAACGGGAACGACCGCGACCTCAAGCACTACGCCGAAGTCCTCGCCCTGATCCGGGGGCACGCGGCGAAGCACGCCCGCCGCCACATGCTCATCTGCGACTCCCACGTCCCGAGCGGCGCCCTGGTCCGGGAGGAGAAGCTGCTCATGGGCTTCCACTCGTTCCCGCTCCGGATCAAGGAGATCCCCGATAAGCCCGAAGAGGCGGAGCTGAAGGTCGGGCACACGGACGCCATCAACGGGCGGAGCAAGAGCGGGGTGACGCCCAGCGGGTGGAAGTGCGACCACCTGCCGTACCTGGTGGAGTTTGACAACTGGGGGGTCAGCCGGCAGCCGGGGAAGGCCGGGGCCGGCGGCATCTGGGTGTGGGGGTACGACGAGATCAGCTGGTTCGCGCATCAGCCCAAGGAGTACCGGGCGAAGTGGCTGCGGTACGCCTGGGACTGGGTCCGGAAGACGGACCCGAACGGGTACCTGCAGATGCCGGGGAGCCGGACGGTCCGGCCGGCGCTCGCCGGCCGGCGGTGGTATTTCGCCAACCGGCCGAGCCCGGCGGTGCCGGACGGACTGGGGGACGAGGACGCGATCCGGGCCGTCTGGGCGGACGACGCGGGCGGGAAGTAGCGGTGCCGGCCCGCGGGCTTACTTCGGAAGACTTTCCTCGCCGCCTTGAGGAACGCGTCCCGGGCTGCCCACTGGTCGCCGCCGGTGCACTGCACCATGAACACCGCCACCATCCCCGTCTTCGGGTCAACCGACAGGTCGGTGCCGTACGCCCCGTCGTGCCCGAACAGGCCGTTCCGGAGGTGGTAGCCCAGGCTGTAGTTCACCTTCGTCTTCCCGGTCTGCTCCTTCCGCAGCTCGTCCATCGCCGCGTGCGACAGGTACCGCCTGCCGTCTAGCTCGCCGTCGTTCGCGAGTATCAGGCCGTACCGGAGGATGTCGGGGGTGGTGGAGAACAGCCCGCCCCCGGCCTCGGGGAAGCGGCGGGTCCGGTCGCTCAGCGGCTTGGTCAGCAACCCGATCCCGCCCCGGGTGAAGCCGGTCTTCTGTTTGTTCGGCCCGTACGCCCCCGCCAACCGGACGACATGCGCCTCGGTCGGCCAGTAGGTGGTTTCCTTCATCCCCAGCGGGTCGAAGAACCGCTTCTGCAGGAACTCCTCGTAGGGCATGCCGCTGACGACCTCGACCACCCGGGCGGCGACGTTCATGCCCTGGTTGCCGTACGCGTACTTCTCGCCCGGGTGTGACTGCAGGGGGCCCGTGACCGAACTCAGCGCACGGGCCTTTAACGGTGTGCTGTCCGAGCCGGTGACCTGTTGCAGTTCGGACGAGCCGGCGAGCCCGCTCGTGTGGCTGAGCAGGTGGCGGATGGTGACGGGCCGGGCCGGCGGCTTCAGCAGGACGTGGGACGCGTCCTTCTCCTCGACGACCATCCACCGGTCGAGCTGCGGGATGAACTTGGTGACCGGGTTGTCCAGGGAGAGCTTGCCCTCGTCCACGAGCATCATGACCGACGCGCCGGCGAACATCTTCGTCATCGACGCGATCCAGAACACGTTGTCCTCGCCGATCGGCTTCTTCGCTTCGACGTCGGCGAAGCCCATCAGGTTCCGGTAGTGGACCTTGCCGGTCTTGTCGGCGATGACGGCGACGGCCCCGGCGAGCTTGTAGCCGTCCAGGTACGGCTGGAAGGCCGCCGTGACCTCGGGGCTCGCCGGCGAATCGTCAGCGGCAAGCGCAGAAGCGGGAGAGATGAGCAGCACCAGGCCCAGAGCGGCTCCCGAGAGTCTGCTTCTCATGCCTTGGCATCCCTTTATGAGATCCGTTCCCTTGCGGATACCGGTTCACTCCCGCCGCCGGAGGGCGTCGATCTTCTCTTGGACCTTTGCCGCGTCCGCCTCGGCGGTCCCGAGCGGCTCCGGCTTCACCGCCGCCTCGCGGGTGTAGCCGACGTGCCGCATCCACGCGGCCGACCGCCCCGCCCGCTTCTGCTCGACCAACTTGAACAGCGGGTTGGCCTTGATGGCCGCGACGGTCTCGTCCGGGGCCTGCACGCCGAGCGCGGCGAGAATCGTCATCGCCATCAGCAGGTGCCCGTCGTCCCCGGGGTGGACCCTGTCCTTCGAGAACGGCGCGGCGCGGCCCTCGCGTGCCTTCCGCATCGCCGTGTGCAGGTCGATCACGTGCACGCCGGGAACCGTTAGGGCCGTCTCCCACTTCGCGTACTCGATTAACACCGCGTCGTAGTCGAACTCGCCCGCCTTCGGAGCGGAGTCGTAGATGGGCGGTGTCACGAGGAAGATCTGCTTCACCCCGGCCGCCTGGCACTGCTCGATCAGCCTCGTGACCCCCTTCTGGAACGCGGCCGTGCGATCCTTGTCGAGAGGCTGGTAGATGCCGTCATTTATGCCGTAGCAGGCGAACACGACCTCCGGCCGGGCCTTCTCGAGCAGGCGGCCGAGCCGCTCGAACAGGCACGGGCGGGGGAACTTGCCACCCGCGTGGCCGTCCTCGCTCAGCCCCGAGAGCGTCTCGCTCGCCAGCCCGAGGCCGAGGACGTCGAAGTCCCGCTTCGGGTACAGCTTTTCCAGGTAGTACGTCGTGAACGCGACGTACCCGCCGGACTGCGTGATGCTGTCGCCGAGGAACACGACCCGCTTGCCCGCGATGGCGTCCGCACCCTGCGCCGCCGGCGTTGCGTCCGCGCTCGGCTTCGACTTCGACCCGACGGTGTTGACGGCGGTCACGCGGTAGGTGTGCGTCTTGCCGGCCTCCGCCTTCGTGTCGGTGAATTGCATCGGCACGAGCGGTTGCGTCGGCGTGTCGCTGTACTGCAGGTTCTGGAAGACCGGTCGGCCGAACGGGTTCTTGCCCTGCTCGGGCACGGTCGCGAGAAGCCGGCCGTCCCGCTCGATGACGAAGCTCGCGAGCCCGCTTTCAAGGTCGGCCTCGGCCTCCCAGGTCAGCGTGTTGCCCCGGAGCCGCACGTTCGTCGGCATCGGCGGCGGTGTCGCGTCCGTGAACTTCGTGTCCTTGACGTATTCCGTCCAGGCCTTCGCCAGCCCCTCGGTCGGCAGCCACGCGGCCTTGAGCGGGTCCCCTGTGAACTTCGCGGCCGCGACCGCTTCGGTGCCCGTCGGGGGCGCGAGCCACGCCCCGCCCGTCGGCATCGCGACGAGCGGCTCGCCGTCGCCCTTCGGTAGGCGGGCGGTCAGGCAGGCGTCGAGCCAGGGGACGGCGAGGTAGCGCTGGTTGCCGCAGTCGTGGCTCGACAGCGGGTCGATCGCGACGCCGACGAGCCCGCCCTTGCTGCGGACCTCGTTGAAGAACGTCTCGTTGGCGGGCCACACGACCGCGAACTGCTTGTCCTTGACGGTCACGCCTTCCTTCGTGCCGAGGTTGCACATCAGCGGCACCTTCAGCGCCGTATCCGGCAGCTTGTGCGATTTGATCCCCTTGCGGGCAGGGTCGTCCTTCAAGAGCGGCACGCCCGACCGGAGCCACGCCGCCGCGACGCGGTCGGGGTGGAGCATCACCATTCCCCCAGCCCAGTGGCCGCCGCCGCTGTGCCCCCACAGCGCCCACGGCACCTTCGCCAACTCGGGGTGGCCCGACTTCGCGCCGAGTTCGGCGAGGCACTTCCGGAACGCGGCGTCGGACCCGTTCCGCGGGTCGCACCACATCTGGCAGTCGGCCTTCTCGGGTTGCTCGTAGGCGGGGGACAGGAGCGCGCAGTCATGCTTCTTCGCCATTGCCTGCCAGTGCAGGTCGTACGTCCCCGTCAGCCCCGACTTACACGACCCCTCGCCGCACCCGTGCTGGTGGACGACAACCCCCCGGAGCGTCTTCACGCCCGGGGGGACCCAGACCGTGTAGTTGACCGGGTAGGCCAACTCGCCCGGCTTGTCCGACGCCTCGTAGCGCACGCGGTAGTACGGCGGCTCGGCCGGCGGGAAGACGTCGTACGGCGGCTTCTGGGCGAGGAGGCCCGCTGAGCTCGGGACGAGCAGGCAGACCACTCCGAAGCACTTCGCGGCAGTCCGGCTCACGGCGAGTCCTCCCGAAAGACGAGATTGTCACATCCGCAACTGGGCCGGGCAAACGGCGATCCTCGCGGGGATCGGATTCCTGATTTCGCGTTCGCGTTCGGGCCGGGCGATGACGGGGCGGCGGTACTCGGATGGCTGGCGGACCAGTCGAGCATCGGGTGCTCGCACGGGGGTTGCGTGTTCCCGTCGCTGATTGGCCTATTGACCGCGCGACTCCCGAGCCGCCACACGACCAGGCCGTGACGGGCCACCGGCGACCCGGCCGTACAATGCCGGTGCAGGGGTGGAGTAGCAGACAACTCGTCGGGCTAAACCCCCGAAGCCGTGGGTGCGTATCCCACCCCCTGCGCCTTGCCGCCGGCGTGGGTTCGCGATCTACCCGCCCGCGGTGACGCCAGTCGAGGGGACGGGACCATGTTTGACGCCAACGAAATCACGGCGGATGACCCTCACGGCTTGAGCCGCTTCGTGCAGGCCCAGGAAGGCGTGTACGAGCAGGCGCTCGCCGAGATCCGGGGCGGGCGGAAGCGGTCGCACTGGATGTGGTTCGTCTTCCCGCAGATCGACGGGCTGGGGTCGAGCTCGATGGCCAGGCGGTACGCGATCAAGAGCCGCGCCGAGGCCGAGGCGTACCTCGCCCACCCGGTCCTGGGGCCGCGGCTGGTGGCGTGCGCCGAGGCGGCTGCGGGTGTCCCGGGGGAGGCGTCCGCGCTGGACGTCTTCGGCTCGCCCGACGACCTGAAGCTGCGGTCGTCCGCGACCCTGTTCGCGTGCGTGTCCCCCGCAGGGTCGGTGTTCGAGCGGGTGCTCGACCGGTACTTCCGGGGCGAGCGGGATGCGGCGACCCTCCGCCTGCTCGGTGCTGCGTCCGACCCCGCCTGATCACGCCGGCGGGTATTCCCTTCGGGAGCCCACCGCGTGGCCGCCCGCCCTCGCGGAGACTCAGCCGGATGTCGCCTGCCTGCTGGAACTCAAGGCCGCGCAGGAGAAGTTCCCCCCGCGTCATTCGGCTCCGCGCATCAGCGGCCGCTTCGTGTACGCCGGCGGGATGGAATCAATCGGCTCGTTCAGGGTGACGCCCGCCCGCCGGTGCCCGACGGCGCGGACGTAGCCGAGGTATTCCCCGCGGTCCGCCTCCAGCGCCCCGATCTCCGCGGCGTTGTTCGGAGCGACCACCCGATGCCAGTCCAGCCACTCCCGCCACCCGTCGGGCATGGAGTCGGCGACCGCGACGTCCAGGATGCCGGTCCGCCCCCAGTGCCTCCGCCACCACTCCGCCGAGTGTAGGAACCACGGCTGTTCCCCAGCCCACCACTCCCGGAGGTGTGAGGGAACCGGGTCGTCCATCTC
>Ga0247822_10001898_pt1 | contig 13100 bp, 19 predicted proteins | sample 13C_Cellulose_Da_FD_192423 | JGI IMG/M metagenome (GOLD analysis project Ga0247822, IMG submission 192423) | Soil microbial communities from agricultural site in Penn Yan, New York, United States - 13C_Cellulose_Day30 | ecosystem: Environmental > Terrestrial > Soil > Agricultural land | place...
TCCTCTCGTCTGCATTGCTGCATCGGAGCCGGGATGGGCGGCCGGGTGTCAGCCCCAAAAGCCCGCCATGGGACGACTCCCATGACCCTCGATATCCGCCACCGTTCGTTCGTCGCGAGCGCCGCCCCGTGGAGGACGGAGCGAGAATACGATGGGAGTGAGGAAGGGGGATAAGGATCGTGCCGAGGCACGTTGGTGCCGGGGTCGGAGTGCGGACGTTTGCCAGTCGAAAGCCGGCGCCATCCCTTGTGGACAGTGCCGGCCGAAGCGTGTCGCGAGGGCGCGCTATGTTCGCCTGGTGGTCACGGCTCGTCCGATGGCGATGATAATGCAGGCGCCGATGAAGCCCGCAATCAGGTAGCCGACCCAGCCACCGAACGATATCCCGAGCAAGCCAAGGGCCAGGTTGGCGACGATCGCACCGACAATGCCCAGGATGATGTTCATCACGATCCCGGTGTCGGTCTTCATGAACCGGCCGGCGAGCCAGCCGGCGAGCCCGCCGATGATGATCGCGGCAAGCCACCCCACTCCGTTGAAAGCCATCTGCTTCTCCTTCCTCGTTAAGTACCCAGCCAGCCAGAACATTCCGGCTTCGGGAAATAACGGAGAACAAGGAAAATCGATCCGTGGGCCGGCGCTGATGCTGGCGCGGACGAGCGGTCGCGTGCCACGCTGCCGACCACCCTCGGCGCGAGTCCGCGCCACAATCGGCGAGCCAAGCGTGAAGATCGACCTGAAGGCCCAGATCCCGGGTTACGCCGCACCCAAGGACCGATTCGAGATCGTCACCATCCCGCCCCTGCGGTACCTCATGATCGACGGCCACGGTGACCCCAATACCTCGCAAGCCTATGTCGATGCCCTGACGACACTCTATCCCGTCGCCTACAAGCTGAAGTTCTTCAGCAAGGTCAGCCTCGAGCGCGACTATGTCGTCATGCCGCTCGAAGCCCTGTGGTGGGCAGAGGACATGAAGGCCTTCACCAGCGCCCGGGACAAGTCGCAATGGGACTGGACCGTGATGAACCTCGTCCCGGAGTGGATCAGCGACGACCACTTCGACGATGTCGTCGCAGCGCTGAGAAAGGCCGGCGGCGCGCCGGCAATCGACCGCATCAGGCTGGAGACGCTCGACGAGGGCCTGTGTGTGCAGACGCTGCACATGGGCTCGTACGACGACGAGGCCCCTACCCTCACGCGCCTGCACGACGAGTTCGTCCCGGCCAACGGGCTCACGCTCACCGGCAAGCATCACGAGATCTACCTCAACGATCCGCGACGCACCGAGCCGTCCAAGCTGCGGACGATCCTGCGCCAGCCCGTCACCGCGGCGGCCAGCTCCCAGGCTCGCTGAGCCGGAACCGGCCCTGTGCCGTAGCTGCCACGGGAGAGCGAAACCGACCTAAGCACGACTTGCCTCTCCTTCCGCGCGTTGCCAAGCTGCGGTCCTGCACACCAAGCGGCCCGTCAGCGGCCGGCAAGCACCATAGGGAAGAGATGACCAAGATCACGGGGATCGAAACGATCCGCACGCGCGCCGATGGAACATGGCTGTTCGTCAAGGTTCTGACGGACCAGCCGGGCCTCTACGGCATCGGCTCGGCCTCCGACCATTATCGCGCCAAGGTGGTGCAGGCGGCGATCGAGAACGTCACTCCCCTGCTGATCGGCCGCGATGTCAGCCAGATCGAGGACATCTGGCAGTCGGTCTACACCCAGAGCTACTGGCGCAACGAAGCCATCGGCAACACCGCGCAGGCCGGCATCGACATGGCGCTGTGGGACATCAAGGGCAAGGAAGCCGGCATGCCGGTTTACCAGCTGCTCGGCGGCAAGACCCGCAGCGCCGTCGCCGCCTATGCCCACGCGCAGGGCAACTCGCTCACCGAGCTCGAGGACGACGTCCGCCGCTACTGGGAGGAAGGCTACACCGTCATCCGCTGCCAGCTCGGCAACTATGGCGGCGGCGGCTTCCTCGATCGCGCCAACGCCCGCGGGCCCAAGAACCACTGGCCGCAGGACAAGGCTTTCGACGACGACGCGTACCTGCAGGCGATCCCCGAGATGTTCGCCCACCTGCGCGACAAGCTCGGCTGGGGCCCGAAGCTCACCCACGACGTGCACGAGCACCTGGCGCCGCACAACGCGGTACAACTGGCCAAGCTGCTCGAGCCCTATCGGCTCTACTTCCTCGAGGACCTGCTGTCGCCCGAGCAGGTCGGCTGGTATCGCCAGGTGCGCCAACAATGCGCCACGCCGCAGGCGATGGGCGAGCTGTTCGTCAACCCGCACGAGTACCTGCCGCTGATCACCGAGCGGCTGATCGATTTCGTCCGCGTCCGCATTTCGAAGGGCGGCGGCATCACCCAGGCGCGCAAGATCGCGACGCTCTGTGAGTGGTTCGGCGTGCAGACCGCCTGGCAGGAGGGCGGCGACAACGACCCGGTCAACCAGATGGCCGCCATGCATGTCGACCTCGCCTCCACCGCCTTCGGCATCCAGGAGGAGAACCACTTCAAGCCGGAGGAGTACGAGCTGTTCCCCGGCCACGCGATCCTCGAGGGCGGCTACCTCTACGGCAACGAGCAGCCCGGCCTCGGCATCGACATCGACGTGAAGAAGGCGGAAGCCCTGCTCGATCCGGACAAGGCCGCCAAGTCCCATTACATGGCCGAAGATCGCCGCCGCGACGGCGGCATCGTCCGTCCGTGACCCATCCGGCGCCGGGGCAATGCGCCGGCGCCTCCAGCCATTCCAGAACGAGGAGGATATTCTGATGGCCCGCGAACTGCAGGTGCTCACACCGGAACAGGCGCAACATTTCGTCGAGAAGGGCTACGTGCGCGTGAAGGGGTGCGTCGACCCGGTCCTGGCGAAGAAATGGACTGACGAGGCCTATGTGCGCCTCGGCTACGACCCCAACGACCGCTCGACCTGGACCAAGGACATCGTCTGGATGGACCGCCACAACACGGCGGCGATCCAGGATATCTCGCCCAAGGGCTGGGCGGCGCTCTGCGACGTGACCGGCGGCGAGGACCGCATCGACCACCGCATCATGGAGATCGAGTCGCAGCACTTCACCACCATCGACTCCACCGAGTGGTCGGACGCGTTCGTGGTGAACTTCCGCCGCGGCGCCGACAAGCCGTGGGTCGCGCCGTCGGTGGCGGCCGGTGGCTGGCACAAGGATGGCAGCTTCTTCCGCCACTTCCTCGACAGCCGCGAACAGGGGCTGCTGACGATCGTCTACTGGTCGGACGTGGTGCACAAGGGCGGCGGCACGTTCGTGGCGCCCGATTCCATCAAGGTGGTGGCGAAGTACCTCGCCGAGCACCCGGAGGGCGTGGATGACGGGGACGCGTTCGGCAAGCTGATCGACCAGTGCCAGGAGTTCGAGGAGATCACCGGCGAGACCGGCGACTTCATCATCCTCCACCCGTTCATGCTGCACGCGTCGTCCAACAACCACTCGGGCCGGGTCCGGTTCATGACCAATCCGCCGGTGGTGCTGAAGGAGCCGATGAACCTCAACCGCGACGATCCCCGGGATTTCTCGCTGATCGAGCGGGCGACGCTGCATGCGTTGGGCAAGGACCGGTACGACTTCCGGCCGACCTCCCCGCGCGAGGAGCGCTGGACGGTCCACGCCTGAGGGCTATTTCCAGCGACCATAGCTCCACGGCGCGTACCAGTGCGCGCCGTCGGGCACCTGGTCCGGCACCGGATCGTATCCGTGCGTGCCGCCGGGCCGGCAGCGGACGATGCGGGCAAGGCCCATCCAGCCGCCGGGCCAGAAGCCATGACGCCAGATTGCGTCGCGGGTGAACTCCGAGCAGCTGGGAGCGTGCCGGCAGTTGCGGCCCATGAACATCGAGAGCGAGTAGCGATAGCCCTGGATCAGCACGTAGGAGGCGATCTTGAAGGGCCAGTCGACGATCGTCCAGAACAGGCGGACGGGACTGTCCATCAGGCCGTCGCCGCGACCTTCGGCGCCTCGATCTTGTCCAGTGCGTCGCACACTGCATCGAACACCAGCAGCGTTGACGTGTGGCGGGGGCGGTACTCACGCACGGGCTGGAGGTACTTGAGGTCGCCCCACCTATCGCCGGCGGGCGGCGGGCCGTCGGCCTTGAGCATGGCCGTCATCTCGTCGCGGACACGGCGGAATTCCTCGGCCGAGGTGCCGACGACGTTGGTTGCGACCACTGCCGCCGAGGTCTGCCCCAGGGCGCAAGCCTGGATCTCGTGGCCGTAGCCAGTGATCACTCCGGCCGTGACCCTGATGTCCACCTCGATGGTCGAGCCGCAGACGCGACTGACGCGACGCGCGCTTGCATCGGCATCGGCGAGCCGGCCGGGGATTGGTTGGTTGCCAGCGATTTCGAGGATCTTTTCAGAATAGAGATCGCTTAAGTCCATGACCGACATGAAACCTTTTCTTGAGCCGCGCATCTAACACCCTATATAGTCACGAGGATGCATCAAGTCAGGGGCGTCCACGTCACTGACAATCCGTGAACCGATAGGCGACGTGTGGGCATGTCGCCGGAAATTGACCGGGAGAGAACACCATGGACGCCCGCGCCAAGCCGCAGCCGGCTTTGTCGTCTGTCGCCGCCTACCCCCGCCCGAGCCGCGAAGAAGCCGAAGCCGCCGTGCGGACGCTGCTCGCCTGGGCCGGAGACAATCCCAACCGCGAAGGTCTGCTCGATACGCCGCGCCGCGTCACAGAGGCCTATGGCGAGTTCTTCGCCGGCTACGAGCAGAGCGCCGCCGAGACTCTCGAGACGACCTTCAAGGAGGTCGGTGGCTACGACGACATCGTGCTGGTCAAGGACATCCCCTTTGCGTCGCATTGCGAGCACCACATGGTGCCTTTCGTCGGCAAGGCGCACATAGCGTACCTGCCCAATGGCGGCGTCGTGGGCCTGTCCAAGCTCGCGCGCCTGGTCGAGGTCTACGGCCGGCGCCTGCAGGTGCAGGAGAACATGACCCAGCAGGTCATCGACGCGGTGAACGAGCATCTCGACCCGCATGGGGCCGCCGTTATGCTCGAGGCCGAGCACATGTGCATGTCGATGCGCGGCGTGCGCGCCCACGGAGCCGTAACGACGACGCTACGGTTCACGGGCAAGTTCGCCGAGGAGCGCGACCTGCAGGACCGGTTCTTCGCCATGATCGGCCGGCGGGCCTAAGCCTACCGCAACCGCGATCAAGCCTGTGGTAAGGTTGGCCCCTAGGGTGAGCCCATGTCCGCAGTCGCAAAGACCATCTGGATGATCGAGTCGCGCTTCGGCGTGCCGCTGTCGCTCGACGAGATGGCGGTGCATGCGGGTATCTCGAAATACCACCTGTCGCGGGTCTTTGCGCAGCAGACCGGTCATTCGATCTCTGGCTACCTGCGCGGCCGCCGTCTCACTGAAGCGGCGAAGGCATTGGCGGGCGGCGCGCCGGACATCCTGGGTGTGGCGCTCGATGTCGGCTACGGCTCGCATGAGGCATTCACGCGGGCCTTCCATGAGTTGATGGGAGCAACACCGGACGATGTCCGCCGGGGCCGCTCGCTCGAAGGTTTGCCCCTGTTGCAGCCGTTGCGCATGGATCCGCAGACCGAGGTGAAGCTCAGCGCGCCGCGCATAGAGCGGCGCCCGGCCTTTCGCGTCGCCGGAGTACTGGAGCGGCATTTGCCGCCGCTGGGAGCGTCGATCCCGGCGCAGTGGCAGAAGGTCAATCCCTACTTCGGCAACGTGCCGGGCGCAGTGGAAGGCGTCGCCTACGGGGTCTGCGGACACTGTGCCGGAGAGCACGGGGAAAGTGAGTACATGGCCGGCATGGAGGTGACCGATGTCGCCGAAGTCCCGCCGGAACTCGACGTGATCACCATCCCGGCGCAGCGCTACGCCCGCCTTGGCCACCGAGGCCACATCACTACGATCCGCTCCACCATCGATGCGATCTACGCGCACTGGCTGCCACAATCGGGCTATCGGCGGTCGCAGGCTCCCTACAACTTCATCGAGTACTACGGCCCCGACTTCAGCGGAGCCACGGGCCTGGGCACCGTCGAGATCTGGCTCGCTCTCGAGGACTGAACGCGGTGGATTGAGCGTCGTGCGGGCGCAGGCTAAAAACCGCTGATGAGCACCACATTTGCCGACCCCAGCACCCTGAGCCACGACGAACGCGACGAAGGCACGGTCTTCGCGCCGAAGTTCGATGCCAACGGCCTTGTCACTGCCGTGGCGCAGGAAGCGGGCAGCAACCGCGTGCTGATGGTGGCGCACATGAACGCGGAAGCCCTGCGGCTGACCATCGAGACCGGCGAGGTGCACTATTACTCGCGCTCGCGTGGCAAGCTCTGGAAGAAGGGCGAGAGCTCTGGCGAAATCCAGCGGCTCGTCGAGATGCGCACCGACTGCGACCAGGACGTCGTCCTGATGCTGGTCGAGCAGACCGGCCGCGGTGCGGCGTGCCACACCGGACGGAAGAGCTGCTTCTATCGGATCGTCGAGGATGCCGACACGCTGCGCCAGAGCGGCGAGCCCCGGCTGTTCGATCCCAGGGACGTCTACGGTGGCTGAGCGCCACTAGTCGGTCCACGTTCTCCTAGTAGTGCGGAGGTGGAGCCTCGGCTGGCGGCGTGAGCGCCGGATGCGATTCCACGTCCCGCAGTTGCGAGCCGAGATTGTGGACCTCGCGCTTCAGCGCCTCGATCTCCTTGAAATGCCCAGCCAGTGCCTGGCTGAGTTCCTCGATCGTCTGATCCTGGAATGCGATCGTCGTCTCGAGTTTTTCGATACGGGCGGCGACGTCGAGATCGAGGTCCGGTTCCTGCGTCATGTCGTCTCCTCCTTGGGGCGGCGTTCGAACAGCGGGACAAGGAACAGTCCCGCTAGGAAGCCACCCAGATGCGCCTGCCACGCGATGCCGACAGACTGCCCGATCAGCATGGGCAGGAACGGCACGGCGGCATTGAGTATGAGCCATATAGCAATGAAGAAGGCAGCCCGCTGGTTGCGCGCGAGCTCACCCAGACTCGCGAGGCGCCGGCCGAGCACATGGGTCGCCCCGGTCTCGGGATCGCGGGCAACGATCACCGGCTGGAAGATGAAGCGGCACGCCACACCGGTGAGGCCGGAAATGCCACCCGAGGCGCCGATCAGAACCTGCAGCTCGGGCAGTGTCGTTGCGGCGAAGAATGCGGCACCGGCTGCGGCGCTCACGAAGAAGAGAATCAGAGTGGGAATCGGTCCGTAGCGACGGGCCACCGGGGTGCCGAAAATGGCCAACCAGGCGCAATTGATTAAAAGGTGCTCCCATCCCGCATGCAAAAAGGCGTGCGTGAGGGGGGTCCAGAGGAGCGGTATCCACCCTCCATCGAACTCGGCCGGGATGACTCCGCGAAGGGGTATGAACGCGAACCAGTAGATGAGTTGGAGGTCGCCAGACTCGTTAAGAATGAAGGCTCTGGCGAGGTGGACTGCCAACATCGCCCCCAGCAGGCCGATCACCACACCGGGCAACAGAATGGCAGGTTCACGCCCGCTTTGCCCTTGATTTTCCTCGCCATTTTGGTGGTCAGACATAGAAACTCCCGGATTTCCGGGCTTTGTAGCCCATTCGCCCGACTTATCCACACAGGGTCCGCCGCGTTAACCCTAACAATTGTTTAAGGGCGATTTCCCGATCCCGATTTGACAGTCTGTACACCTGCGGCGTTCGCCCCTTCCCCGGGTTGCGATGCTGGGGTTTGGAACAAGGCACAAGAAGACAATGCAAAAGGCCAGCACCAAGGCGCTGTTCGACTATTGGAACGCGCTGCGCGGTTCCCGCAGCGCGCCGGATCGCCGGGATATCGACCCTACCCGTATCCGCGCGGCCCTCGCCAACACTTTCATTCTCGAACTCAACGCTCATAACGAGTTCGATTTCCGCCTTGCCGGCTCGCACCTTTGCACGGCCTATGCCCGCGAGCTCAAAGGCCGCTCCTTTACGCGTCTGTGGCACGACCGTGACCGCGACGCCATCGACACCCTGGTCCGCGCCGTCACCGAGGATCATGCGGTTGCCCTCGTCACATTCCAGGGCACGACGGCGGTGCACACGCGCCTGTCGGTCGAGACCATGCTGCTGCCGCTGCGTCACAACGGCAGCACCCAGACCCGCCTCCTCGGCGCCATGACCGCCATCGACGAGCCCTACTGGTTCGGCGTGCAGCCGATCCTCGAGCAGCGGATCACCGGCCTGCGCCTCATCTGGCCGGACGACGTCTCGCTGTCGGACATGGGCCGCGACATGGCCACCAGCGTGCCGGCGGACGATCTGATCTTCGCCGCGGCCGCAAGTGCGGTCCCCACTCCGATGTCGGCGACCGTATTTGGCCGCACGGCCCGGCGTTACGCGCATCTTGCGGTGATTGACGGCGGCCGGCAGTAAAAAATCGCCAGATTCCGGCAATCCTGCGGACCTATCTTACCTTCGGTTAACCCTGAGTGGATTAGCGTGACCCCGTCAAATACTTGACTGGGCGATCCAAATCCATGCTCACCGATGAATCCCGACTGGCCAGGCCGGCTCGCAGCTATGTGCAGATGCCGAAGTTCCAGCGCGTGAAGGTATCGCTGCTGGGCCGCTACATGCTGACCGACCGTCGCGAGTTTCCGTGCCAGGTGATCGAGATGTCGCCGGGTGACGCGATGGTCATTGCCCCGGTCTCGGGCGTCGCCGGCGAAAAGGTCATCGCCTATCTCGATCATCTTGGGCGCATCGAAGGCGACATCACCACCGTCTTCGAAGGCGGGTTCAGCATGGATCTGGCCGCTACCTCGCGCAAGCGCGACAAGATGGCGGCACAGCTGACCTGGCTCGCCAACAAGGACGTGTTGAACCTGCCCGAGGATCGGCGCCACGAGCGCGTGGTCCCCGACAACCGGCATTCGACCGTCGTTCTCGACGACGGTCGGCGCTACAACTGCAAGATCATCGACATCTCGCTGTCTGGTGCCGCGATCGAACTCGCTGTACGCCCGGCGATGGGTACTCCGGTTACCCTGGGCCGCATGCGGGCGCGCGTGGTTCGTCATTTCGCCGACGGCGTGGCAGTCGAGTTCGCCTCGTCGCAGGAAATGCTGAACGTCGTCCAGCAGAACCTCCGGGTCAACTGAACCAACCTCGCGAAGTCATGGCTAACGAGTCCTCACCGGGACCGATAGAATTCGCGTAAAAACTAGCTTGCAGTTTTTCGTTCGGGGCAATTGGCCCCCGGCATTCTGGCTCCATCAACGGGGCTTCAGAAGATGCCGGACAAAATCAAGCAGTTCTTCAGTGTGGCAATGGTCTTCGGGATGGCGATCTTCATCCTCGCCATGCCGGCACGGGCTGACCAGGTCGACTTCACCCACCCGGCGTTCGCGCCGGCCGGCGGACTCACCAGCATCCCGGTCGGAGCCAACGACTTCTGCAAGGCCCACAAGGGCGAGTGCACGGCCAACCCCAACGCCGTTGCGGCCAGCGTGCTGACCGACAAGCGCTGGGAACAGCTGGTCGAAGTCAACAACCTCGTCAACGCTGCGATCGTGCCGGTGACCGACCAGGACTACTACCAGGTCAGCGAGTACTGGACTTATCCCGACGGCTATGGCGACTGCGAGGACTTCGCCCTCGCCAAGCGCAAGGCGCTTATCGATGCCGGCTGGAACCCGTCCACCCTGCTGATGACCGTCGTCCGCCAGCCCAATGGCGAAGGCCATGCCGTGCTGATGGTGCGCACCGACCGCGGCGACCTCGTGCTCGACAACCAGGACGGTCGGATCCTGCTCTGGAACGAGACGCCCTACACCTACCTCAAGCGCCAGTCGCAGGCCGATGCCGGCCAGTGGATCGACATCGTCGACAAGCGCGCCACCTTCGTCGCGTCGAAGTAAGTCAACCGAGCGCGGCAAGTGCCTCGGCTTCGATGCGCTTGACCCACTCGCCCTTGCAGTCACCGTAGGCGTGCGAGCTGTCTGGATGGGCCTCCGCGCAGCGCCGCTTGACCGCTTCATACGCGGCTACCAGCTCCGGGTTCGCCTTCAGATAGTCACGGAACGCCAAGTGGCGCATGATCTCCGGGCTGCCATCCGCATAGCAATGAAGCTGCACCAGGCGCTTGCCGCTGACTTCGTCGACGAGCGAGCAGTAGCGACGTCCAGGCAGCCCGAACTCACCCCACCATTGGTATCCAAGTGCCTTGAGCCGATCCTGCGTACGGTCGAGGTCCTCGATCGAGCGAACGACCGGGATCAGATCCAGGATGGGCTTTGCCACGAGGCCAGGGATCGAGGTTGAGCCGATATGGTGAACCCTTACAAGCACGTGGCCCAGCACAGCCCCTAGACGACCCGCCTCCCGTTCGGCTGCGTCAGCCCATTCCGGATCGTGCGGCTTCAACTCAACCGGAAAGGGAGGTGGCATCGATCTCTCCCGATACTAGCCGTTATTGCTCTCCGTAGTGGAGGCGCAAGTGCGACCGGCTACCCGACGACCGCAAAGTAGCTGCCGACATAGAGAAGGCCCGTGATGAAGGCCCAGCCGAAGGCAACGAAGGCAGCAACCAGAGCCATGGCAAGCGAGAGGGTGCCGTTCCTGTCCTGCTGCCAGCCCATCTGCAGCATGATGTAGGGGCCGCAGACAAAGCTCATGGCAAGGTGGCCGAGTGTATGGGCAAAGGTCCTGCCGTCGTAGCGCAGCATGGCCTGCGTTCGCGCCAGCCCCTGATAGAGGTGCGTGCTCATGCCGGCCACCGTCAGGCCGACAGCCATGATCAACCCTGCGAGCATCAGTTCGCGCAACATAGATAAGCCCCAAGCCACTCAATTAACGCTTTGTTAAGCATATCGAGCGCCCAGTCGACTGTCATCTGAAGCGCGATCCACTGGTTAATTCTCACATGCCCGATCAGGTCGAGGCACGGCATCACACGCAATCACTGGGGTTCAATCTCGCGGCTATCGCCGTGATGATGGTACTCTTCGGCCTTGGCGCCGCCTATCTGCTCGACGCGACCGTACGGAGTTCTGCGGTTTCTACGCATCGCAGCGACGCGGAAACCACCCTGACGCGCACCCTCGGCGGTGTGGATTTCGAGATCCCACGCTCATGGTTCCGCTACGACGAGCAGCGGGTCGAGGGGTTCGCCAAGCAGATCGAGCTTCGGCTCGACCTGCCGCTGGGCACTGGGGGAAGTCTCGCTGCAGTTGATGTGACACTGCTGCCGCGCAGCCGGGTCCGCCCCAGCGCGGCGCTTCTGGACGGAGTGTACCTGCACCAGTTCCTGGACGACCAGTTGACCGGACCGCCGGGTCTGGTGGGCAAGCCTCTCAAGCCAGAGGAGGGATATGCCGGGGAGACGGTCTGGTACGATCCGCTGTCAGGCGACCCGTTCGTCGCCAAGTGTTCGCAGCCGATCGCCGCGAACGGGACCGGCCAATGCCTCAGGATGGTCTATCTGGGTACCGGGATCGCGGCAGTCTATGCCTTTCCGGAGCCGGTACTCGCGGGCTGGCGGGACTTTGACGCTATCATGGGCGACAGGCTCAGGCAGATCGGGGCGCTCTAGCGGCGCCCCTTGATTGCCGCCTGACGGTCGGCCAGTCGTTCGGGTGGGGCCGGACCGGCCCCTGCCCCTTAGTGGATTTCGTCCAGGTCGACGTCGAGGATCGCCATCTGGAAGTTGTAGGAGCGGTCGCCATCTTCGTCGTCGACGTAGATCAGGCCTAGGAACTCCTCGCCCAGATACACCTCGACACTGTCGTTCTGCTTGTTGCGCGGACGTACGTCGATGTTCCTGTTGCTGAATTTCTGCTGCAGGAACTTCTGAAGCTTGATGATCTCGGGATGATTCATGGCGTACGCCTTTACTCGGGTTCGTTGGGATCGCCACAATAGGCATTGCGGCTTGGCGGGCAATCCCGTGCTGCAGCTTTTTCCCGTGCGAGATGGCGCAAATACGGCGTTGCCGCCGTTCGATCAGCCGGTGAGGTCCTGCACGCCGTGGGTCTGGTCCATGACCGAGGCCGGATGAGCGGTGCCCGCCTCGCCAATGATCCGGGCCGGAACGCCAACCACGGTGACGCGCGGTGGCACTTCCTTGACCACGACCGAGCCCGCGCCGATGCGAGCGCAGTCGCCGACCTTGATGTTACCGAGCACCACGGTGTGGGCACCGATCAGCACGCCATTGCCGATCTTGGGGTGCCGATCCTCCTCGGACTTGCCCGTTCCGCCGAGCGTGACGCCCTGGAGGATCGAGACGTTGTCGCCGATGACGGCCGTCTCGCCGACGACGAATCCGGTCGCATGGTCGAGCAGGATGCCCTTGCCGATGCGCGCTGCCGGGTTGATGTCGACCTGGAACACCGAACTCGAGCGGCTCTGCAGGTAGAGCGCGAAATCCTTGCGACCCGAGTTCCACAGCTGGTGCGCGAAACGGTGAGTCTGGATGGCGTGGAAACCCTTGAAGTAGAGGAAGCCGTCGACGGCCTTGTGGAGTGCCGGATCCCGCTCGAGCGTCGCGGCGAGGTCGGCGCGGGATTCGAGCCCGATCTCGGGCCGCATCTCGAGCGCGTCACGGAACGCCTGGCGGATCAGCTCTGCCGAGACATCCGGATGATCCAGGCGCTCGGACAGCCGGTGCGCCAGCGCTTCCTCGAAGGAGCCGTGGTTGAGGATGTTGGAGTAGACGAGATTGGCGAGGGACGGCTCGCCGGCAACGATCTGCCGCGCGCCCGACACCACTGCATCCCAAACCGGATCGATGGCCGTGATCTCGGCCTTCTTCAAACTCGTGCTCATCCGTGTCTCCATCGGCGGATGCCGATATAAGCCAACTCGTGCTCCGATACCAACCCCTAGCGCACAAATTGGTTCGCGAGAGCTGAAGTCGCGTCGAGTGGTTACTCCGCAGGGTGTCGCGCGAGGAAATCCAGTGCTGCCGCCTTGAACTGCTTGTCGCCGGTGGCGCGCATGTGATCGCGCCGCTCGATGGTGAAGGCCTCCCCCTGCGGCAGCAGGGCGGCCAATGCTTGGGCCGAGCCGGCCATGTCGTCTTCGCTGCC
>Ga0247822_10001902_pt1 | contig 13091 bp, 8 predicted proteins | sample 13C_Cellulose_Da_FD_192423 | JGI IMG/M metagenome (GOLD analysis project Ga0247822, IMG submission 192423) | Soil microbial communities from agricultural site in Penn Yan, New York, United States - 13C_Cellulose_Day30 | ecosystem: Environmental > Terrestrial > Soil > Agricultural land | place...
GAATTCCCTCGACGCAGGTGCAACACGCCTTGAAATTGATATTGAAGAGGGTGGGATAAAATTGATGCGCGTGCGCGACAACGGCGGCGGCATTGATAAAGATGATCTGCCGCTCGCACTCAGTCGTCACGCTACCAGCAAAATTTATGAGTTGGATGATCTTGAAGCCGTTGCAACTTTAGGGTTTCGCGGCGAAGCACTGGCGAGTATCAGCTCGGTTGCGCGTTTGGCATTGATCAGCAGCACCAATGAAGAAAGTGCCGGTTGGCAAGTAGTAGCCGAAGGCCGTGATATGGAAACACAATTGTCGCCCGCACCACATCCGCGCGGCACAACTGTTGAAGTGCGCGATTTATTTTTTAATACACCGGCTCGGCGCAAATTTTTGCGCACCGATAAAACTGAATACACTCATCTTGAAGATGTTGTAAAACGTTTGGCGCTGTCGCGTTTCGATGTCGCTTTCAATTTGCGCCACAATGGCCGCGCAATTTATTCCTGGCGCGCGGGCGATTCGCAATTGGAACAGGAGCGTCGTGTAGCACAAGTGTGCGGCCCGGCGTTTATGGAAAACGCGGTTCATATTGATATTGAGCGGGGCCCATTACGTTTATGGGGGTGGGTGGCGCTGCCGACGTTTTCGCGCAGCCAGGCAGACTTACAGCATTTTTATGTCAATGGCCGCGCGATCCGCGACAAACTTGTCAGCCACGCCGTTCGCCAAGCCTATCAGGATGTTTTATATCACGGTCGTCACCCCGCGTTTGTGTTGTATCTGGAGTTGGACCCATCGACTGTGGATGTGAATGTGCATCCCACCAAACACGAAGTGCGCTTTCGCGATAACCGCAGCGTGCATGACTTTATATATTCTAGTTTGCATCACGCGCTCGCAAAAGTAAGGCCGGAAGATACCTTGGCAAAACGCGAGTTGGGCGATGAAGCGCCGGGTGTAAATCCATTTGCGCTTTCATCGGCGCGGCCAATTCAAGGTATTGCCGCCGGCGAATTTAAAGGGCAGGAGAGTATGGGCTTTCGTGCGGCTTCTGCTGGTAATAGTTATGGATCGAATTATTCGTCATCAAGCTATCAACCTGCGGCAATTAATCCCGATGGCGTGCGCGAGCAAATGGCGAGCTACGGTGAATTGCATCGCCCGACAAATACCGCTGCAACTTATGTGTTGCCGGAATCTTCTGATGATGAAATTCCGCCGTTGGGTTACGCCATCGCACAATTAAAAGGAATTTATATTCTTGCCGAAAATGCGCAGGGATTAATTGTGGTCGATATGCATGCGGCGCATGAGCGCATCACCTATGAGCGCATGAAAGAATCTTTTGCCTGCGGCGGAATCCAGACACAACCTTTGCTGGTGCCGGAGAGTATCGCAGTCAGCCAAAAAGAAGCGGATTGCGCAGAAAACTTTTACGATATTTTTAAATCGCTCGGATTTGAATTGCAGCGCGCTGGGCCAGAAACATTATTGATTCGCCAGTTGCCGGTAATTTTAAATCGCGCAAAAGTAGAGCAATTGGTGCGCGATGTGTTGTCGGATTTGATCGAGCACGGCAGCAGCGAACGTATCCAACATCACATCAACGAAATTCTCGGCACTATGGCTTGCCACGGTTCCGTGCGTGCCAACCGCAAGTTGACGATTCCGGAAATGAATGCGCTCCTGCGCGATATGGAAGCGACCGAGCGCAGCGGGCAATGTAATCACGGACGTCCAACATGGTTGCTGCAATCGCTCGATGATCTCGACAAATTATTTATGCGCGGGCAGTAATCGGTATGCATGCCTCTACGCAAAAACTGCCGGTGATTTTTTTGATGGGGCCAACGGCTTCAGGCAAAACGGATCTCGCTATTTCCCTGCGCCAGCATTTGCCGGTTGAATTAATCAGTGTGGATTCCGCCTTGGTTTATCGCGGCATGGATATAGGTTCGGCCAAACCCTCGGCCGAGGAGCAAGCGCTGGCACCACATCGCCTGATTGATATCCGCGATCCTGCTGAGCCATATTCAGTTGCGGATTTTCTGGCCGATGCCGAGCGCGAAATTGCAGCTATCCATGCCCAAGGGAGAATCCCCTTGTTGGTCGGCGGCACAATGCTCTATTTCCGCGCGTTGCTGGATGGCTTGGCAGAAATGCCGGCGGCAGATGCCGAAGTGCGCGCGCAAATCGAACGTGAGGCGGAGGAGTTTGGGTGGCCGCATATCCACGCGCAGCTCGCATTGGTTGATCCTGAAACAGCAGCCGAGATCCATCCCAATCATTCGCAGCGGGTGAGCAGGGCGTTGGAGGTTTATCGCGTGAGCGGCAAAACCATGGCGCAGTTGCGCCAGCAGCAACATCAACCTTCAGCGCAGCAATCGTTTTGCGAGCGCTACAATGTTTGCCAGCTTGCGATAGCACCGCTTGATCGTTCAATCTTTCATCAACGTATTGCACAACGGTTTGAAAAAATGCTTACCGGTGGTTTGGTCGATGAGGTTCGTGGTTTGCACCAGCGTGGGGATTTGCATCCTGACCTACCTGCGATTCGTGCGGTGGGTTATCGCCAAGTGTGGGATTATCTCGATGGCAGTCTGGATTACAGTGAGATGACCGAGCGGGGCATTATCGCTACGCGACAATTAGCCAAGCGCCAATTCACTTGGTTGCGCGGCTGGTCGACAACATCAAATAGTGAACTACACTGGATATACACTGAGACTGAGCAGGGAATTTCGCTTACAAAGGAAGAAATTGTGCGTTGCGCCTTGAATTTTATCAGGGCCGGAGCCATATAATGCCTACGTGAGAACCCTAGTCAGTTTTTCATGCTTTCTTCCACCCCCTCCTTACTGGATGTACTAGGTGTTTCGGGTGGGTAATTACTATAATTTTTGTCCCTAGGAGATAAATATGTCAAAAGGGCATAGCTTACAAGACCCTTACCTGAACGTTCTGCGTAAAGAGCGTGTGCCTGTGTCCATTTACTTGGTAAATGGCATTAAGTTACAAGGCCAGGTTGAGTCATTTGATCAATTTGTCGTGCTGTTAAAGAACACCGTAAGCCAAATGGTTTACAAGCACGCGATCTCCACTGTAGTCCCATCACGTGCAGTACGCGTACCTCTGCTGAATGAAGCAGGTGGTATCGAAGGCGAAGAAGACGAGCAAGCCGAGTAATTTATCAAATCATTGATACAACCTCGAGGTCGCTAATTGTTTTTTGATCGTCCTGAATCGGGTGAACTGGCTGTGCTGGTTCACCTGAATTTATCTCACGGCCAAGACGCCGAAGATCCCCGTGAATTTGAAGAGCTGGTATTGTCAGCAGGTGGTGATCCTGTTGCATTCTTAACCGGTTCCCGTGTTGTTCCCACCGCAAAATTCCTTATCAGCACTGGCAAGCTACAAGAGTTAGCTGATCTGGTTGCTGAGCACAAAGCTGAATTAGTGATTTTTAATCACACCCTGACACCCAGTCAGGAGCGCAATCTTGAGAAAGTACTCCAATGCCGCGTACTTGATCGCACTGGTTTGATCCTCGATATTTTTGCCCAGCGCGCGCGCACCTTTGAAGGTAAGTTGCAGGTTGAATTGGCGCAATTGCGCCACACCGCGACTCGCCTAATCCGCGGCTGGACGCACCTTGAGCGGCAAAAAGGCGGTATAGGTTTGCGTGGCCCTGGTGAAACCCAGTTGGAAACTGACCGTCGTTTATTGCGCAACCGCATCACAATGATTGAGCAGCGCCTGGAAAAAGTGCGTTCGCAGCGCGAGCAGGGGCGCCGCTCCCGTCAGCGCGCTGCTATTCCCACCGTTTCGCTGGTGGGTTACACCAATGCGGGCAAATCCACTCTGTTTAATCGCCTCACCGGCGCTGATGTTTATGCGGTAGATAAACTCTTTGCTACTCTCGACCCCACCATGCGTCGGATTGAATTATCCGATATAGGTGCAGTTGTCATGGCTGACACCGTAGGCTTTATCAGTCATCTTCCTCATCGGTTAGTCGAAGCATTTCGCGCAACCTTGGAAGAGGCAAGTAACTCAACTTTACTCTTGCATGTGATAGATTCTGCAGCAGAGGATCGGATGCGCAACACCGAACAAGTTGAATTGGTGTTGGAAGAGATAGGTGCGGCAGATTTACCGCAACTGCGTGTCTATAACAAAGTTGATTTGCTTACCGATACCGGACCACAAATTGATCGCGATGAAGCTGGCAAGCCGATAGCTGTTTGGCTCTCCGCTCAAACTGGTGAGGGTTGCGAGCTGCTGGCACAGGCAATATCCGAATTGTTGGGTAAGGAAGTTATCAGCGGTTGTCTGGTGTTAACTCCCACCCAGGGGCGTTTGCGCGCTATGCTTTATTCCCAGCAGGCGGTTGTAGATGAAGGATATCGCGATGATGGCGCTAGCTTGTTACAGATACGAATACCTAAAAATGATCTATTGCGAATCCTGAGTGCCGAAGTAATGGCCTTTGATGATTTGAACTGGGATGATCAGGCTGAGGTCGTGGCGCCTGATGATTTATCCGGGGAGTTGTAAATTCGTTAATCAACCCCAATACAGCTTTACTTTCTACGTGGAGAAAAACTATGGCCTGGAATGAACCGGGAAAAGATAAAGACCCTTGGGGCGGACGCGACGGCGGCAACGGCGGCAAAAAGAATGACGGCCCGCCGGATCTCGATGAAGCATTTAAAAAGCTGCAAGATAAATTGAATGGCATTTTCGGCGGCGGCTCAGGCGGCAGCCGGTCTTCTGGCGGCGCCAATATGGGGCCTATCTTTGCAATCGTCGGCGTTATCGCGCTGGTGTTCTACATTGGTGCCGGTTTCTATCAAGTCGATGCCAAAGAGCGTGCTGTTGTATTGAAGTTCGGTGCCTTTTCCGAAATCAAAACTGATGGTTTGAACTGGAACGCGCCGCTGATTACCGATGTGTACATCGTTAACGTAACGGGCGAGCGTCAATATCCATCCCGTGGCTTGATGCTGACAGAAGACGAAAGCATCGTTGAGTTGCCGATTACCGTGCAATTCAACGTTTCCGATGTGCGCGCTTATGTGCTCAACGTGAAGGATCCGGAGATCAGCCTGCGTCATGCGACTGACTCTGCTGTGCGTCACGTGATTGGTTCCACTGAGTTGAATCAGGTTCTATCTGAAGGTCGTCAGGCGATTGCTGCGGAAGTGAAACAGCGTTTGCAGACTTATCTAGACTCTTACGGTGCAGGTATTCAGGTTATCAATGTAAACATCCAGGAAGCTCGTCCGCCGGAAGAAGTTCGCTCCGCGTTTGACGACGTAATCAAGGCGAAAGAAGACGAGGCCCGTTTGAAAAACCAGGCGCAAGCCTATGCTAACGGCATCATTCCTGAAGCGCGTGGTCGTGCCCAGCGGATGATTGAAGAAGCGGAGGCTTACAAGGCGGAAGTTGTGGCGCGTGCAGAAGGTGAATCGGATCGTTTTGAAAACTTGCTGACCGAATACAAGCGTGCACCGGAAGTAACTCGCCAGCGTCTGTACCTGGAAACAATGGAAAGCGTGATGAAAAACTCTTCCAAAGTGATGGTGGATGTCGCAGGTGGCAACAATATGTTGTATCTGCCTTTGGATCGCATGGGCTCGCGTTCGCCGGTAGCTGAACCGCAAACGCAGATAGACAATTTTAATAGCCGGGCTACCCAGACGATTGAGTCACCCAAGCCCCTTGTTCGTCGGGAGATGCGCTAATGTCCACTAAAAGTTTTTTTGCGTTAATCGCATTAGTTGTTGGCCTTATTCTCGCCGTTAACACTGTGTATGTTGTGACTGAATATCAACGTGCGGTTGTGTTGCAGTTTGGTCGATTGGTGAAGTCAGATGTTGAGCCTGGTTTGCACTTCAAGCTGCCGTTTGCGGAAAAAGTGCGCAAATTTGATGGCCGTCTGTTAACTGCTGATATGACCCCGGAAAGTTTCTTCACCGTGGAAAACAAGCGTTTGGTCGTTGACTCTTACATCAAATGGCAAGTGAAAGATGTGGAGACTTACTACAAGGCGACCAACGGCGATGAAGCAACCGCGGAAAACCGTCTGGCGCAACGTGTGGCCGATGGTCTGCGTAACCAGTTTGGTCGTCGCACCTTGCATGACGTGGTATCAGGCAAGCGCGATGAGTTGATGAGCGAGATTACCGCGAGCATCAATCAGGATTCGGTAAAACTACTCGGTATTGAAGTGAAAGATATTCGTGTAAAACGTATCGATTTCCCACCTGAAGCGAGCCAATCTGTTTTTGCCCGTATGGCGGCGGATCGCGAAAAAGAAGCGCGTGAATATCGTTCTCAAGGTAAAGAGCAAGCCGAAGTGATCGGTGCAGATGCGGACAAGCAACGCGCTGTTTTGGAGGCAAATGCCTATCGTGATGCAGAACGTATTCGCGGTGAAGGTGATGCCAAAGCTGCTGCGATCTTCGCCGAGGCCTATAGCAAAGACCCTGAATTCTATGGTTTTGTGCGCAGCCTGAATGCGTATCGTATTAGCTTTAGCGGTAAAGAGGACCTGATGGTGGTTGACCCTAAAAGTGATTTCTTCCGCTACCTGAAAGATCCAAAAGGTAGAAACTAAAAAATCGCCCGCTCAGCGGGCGATTTTTTGTAGGGCTTATCTTGGTAATTGGCCTACAAATCCTACGGCAAACAGTGTTAAAATGCCGCAACCGAGCCAGCCGCTCGGTTTTTTTATGCGTGCTTGCCGGATTCTCCGCATTTAAACCTGCATTTAACCTGAGTCGCTTATGACCTACGCTGATCGTTGGCTATTACCGGATGGAGTGGAGGAAATTCTCCCCGCCGAGGCCAAAGCCATAGATAGTCTGCGTCGCCGCTTGCTGGATCTGTACAGCACCTGGGGCTACGACATGGTGATCCCGCCCTTGCTGGAATATACCGATTCCCTGTTGATCGGTCTGGGCCGCGATGTCGACCTGCTGACCTTTAAGGTGACTGATCAATTAAGTGGGCGTACCCTTGGTATCCGTGCGGATATCACTCCGCAAACTGCCCGTATGGATGCCCACAGTTTTAATCGCACCGGTGCTAATCGCCTGTGTTATGCCGGCCATGTCGTCCACACAAAACCTAAGAATCCGCTTGCTACTCGCACGCCCATCCAGGCGGGGCTTGAGCTTTACGGTGAGGTGGGGCCTGCAGCGGATATAGAAGTTGTATCGCTGCTGTTGGAGTCTTTGCAAGTTGCCGGTTTGCCGCGTCTGCATATCGATTTGGGGCATGTTGGTATTTACCGCGCGATAGCGGCAGATGCCGGATTGACCAAATCGCAAGAGGAAACCTTTTTCGAACTGTTGCAGCGCAAAGCATCAACTGAAATCCGCACTTGGGTTTCCGCGAACATCGCTGATCCAGACAAGGCCGAATTGTTTTTAACACTGCCCAAGTTGGCCGGTAATAAAGCGGTTCTGCAGCTTGCCCGCCAATTATTCAGCGGTGTTGTTGCAGCGCAGGCGGCAGTTGACCAACTGGCTGAGGTTGCAGAGGTTATCGAGCAGCGTTATCCGGCGGCTGAACTTTATTTTGATTTGGGTGAGTTGCGCGGTTATCACTATCTTACCGGATTGGTGTTTGCTGCATTTGCGCCCGGATATGGCAACCCGATTGCCAGCGGCGGCCGCTACGATCATATCGGCGAAGTGTTTGGCCGTGCCCGTCCTGCTACCGGTTTTGCAGTTGATATCACCGCTATCAGTAAGCTCGGCTTGCTCACCAAGGTTAGCGTGCCCGCTATTGCTGTGGTTGAGACAGGTGATGCGCGGCAATGGCAGGTGATTCAGTCATTGCGCCAACAGGGGCAACGTATTATTTCAGTGAGCAGCGACGCCAATCTGGCGGAGCTGGGTTGTGATCGCCAGTTAGTGTTGCACAATGGCGGCTACCAGGTTGTAGCGCTTTAATCAGTCAGTTTTCTTTTTATCTAGCACAGAGAGTTAAACCAGTCATGGGCAAGAACGTCGTGGTATTGGGCACCCAATGGGGTGACGAAGGTAAAGGCAAGATCGTGGATTTGTTGACCGATCAGGTCTCCTTGGTAACGCGTTTTCAAGGCGGCCATAATGCGGGTCATACCCTTGTGATCGACGGTAAAAAGACCGTGCTTCACTTGATCCCTTCCGGCATCTTGCGTGAAGGCGTTACTTGCCTGATTGGCAACGGCGTTGTGTTATCGCCAGAAGCCTTGCTTAAAGAAATTAAAGGCTTGGAAGAGACAGGTGTTAAGGTGCGCGAAAACCTGCGTTTGTCACCGGCTTGCCCTCTGATTCTTCCTTACCATGTTGCGCTGGATCAAGCGCGTGAGCTGGCGCGTGGCGATGCAAAAATCGGCACCACTGGTCGCGGTATTGGCCCGGCTTACGAAGATAAAGTTGCCCGTCGCGGTTTGCGTTTGTGTGATTTGGTTGATCTGCAAAGCTTTGCCGTTAAGCTCAAAGAAATTCTCAGCTATCACAACTTTGTGCTGACTAATTACTTCAAAGTTGAAGCGGTTGATTTCGATAAAGTGCTTGCTGATTGCAAAATATGGGCAGAGCAGTTGCTACCGATGATGGTTGATGTAACCGAGCTGTTGCACACTGCACGTGAAGAGGGCGAGAGCATTCTGTTTGAAGGTGCGCAAGGTTCGCTGTTGGATATCGACCACGGCACCTATCCATTTGTGACCTCATCCAACACTACTGCTGGTGGTACTGCGACCGGTTCAGGTTTCGGGCCACTTTATCTGGATTACGTACTCGGTATCACCAAAGCCTATACCACACGCGTTGGTTCAGGCCCGTTCCCAACCGAGCTGGAGTGTGAGATCGGCGAATACCTCGGTAAAAAAGGTCACGAGTTCGGTGCTACCACTGGCCGTAAGCGCCGCTGTGGTTGGTTTGATGCCGTTGCTGTTCGCCATGCAAACCGTATCAATAGCGTAACCGGTATTTGCTTGACCAAGCTCGACGTACTCGATGGGCTCGAAACCGTAAAAATCTGTATTGGTTATCAAGATGCCAAAGGCAACCCTATCTCCGGTATGCCTTACGATGCAGATGGCTGGGCTGGCTTGAAGCCAATTTATGAAGAAATGCCAGGTTGGAGTGAATCTACAGTGGGTGCTCAATCATTGGATGATCTTCCTGCTAATGCACGTGCCTACATCAGCCGTTTGGAAGTGTTGATCAAAGCCCCAATCGACATCATTTCAACCGGTCCTGACCGCATTGAAACCATCGTATTGCGTCACCCTTTCACCGTATAAAACCTCGCTTTTATGTCGCCAAAAAACCCGCTTTTTGTAGCGGGTTTTTTTATTCACAAAATCTCAACTCATGGGCAATTGATTTTTTGAATCTCAATTGATAGCGCTGTCAATTTTGGGGGGTTTGTATCAATTCATATCAAAAAAACACTTATAGTCACGTTGACACATTAATCATCATGGGGGTAGGATAAGAAGTCTTGTGTATTTTTTGTTTACAAGTATACAAGATGATTCATCAATCAATACCTGACACAAGTTCAAAAAGTCCTCATGCCCGTGAGGGCGACAGGCACTATAAAAATCACCTGATCATAATGTTAACAAAGGGGTTGGCTATGGTTTTCCATAAAAATCAAAAAGCAGTTCAACAGCAAAATATAAAATTTAAACGATCAATATTGGCCATGTGCATCATGACACTGGGAGCTCCCGCGTTTGCGCAGGATGCAGCCCAAAAACCCACTGGTGCAGTAGAAGAAATTATTGTTACTGGCAACCGGGTAAACCTGCAAAACGCTCAGGATATCAAACGTGAAGCAAGTACATTTGTTGATTCTATTTCTGCGGAAGATATAGGTTCCCTGCCTGATCGTTCGGTATTGGAAGCAATGCAGCGCGTACCTGGTGTGTCGATCGAGCGCTTCGCCGGCGTGGACGATCCGGACCACTTCAGTGTGGAAGGCTCCGGTGCAATTATCCGCGGTATGACACAAACCCGCTCCGAATTTAATGGCCGCGACTCGTTCAACGCCAACTCCGGTCGTGGTCTCAATTTCCAGGACGTTCCGCCCGAGTTGATGGGCGGTGTTGATATTTACAAAAACCAATCTGCCGATATGGTGGAAGGCGGTATTGGCGGTACCGTTAGCCTGAGAACCCGTAAGCCGTTCGACTCTGATGGTCGTGTTGTCGCAATCTCCGGCGACATGTCATGGGGCGATATGGCAGAAGAGTGGACACCGACTGTGTCTGCCTTGTTTAGTGATCGTTGGGAAACTGGGGCTGGGGAATTTGGCGTTTTGTTCAATGTCGCCGATTCCAGCCTTAAAGGTACCTCGCACGGAATTCAGAGTGATGCCTACGTGCGCTACACTGCGTCAGCACTTCCTGGTGCAGAAAACTTTGTGGGTTCAGATGGTAAGGGGCAAGTATGGTTGCCTAACGGCTCTAATGCCCTGATGAAGGAAGATGATCGTGATCGCAGTGGTTATGCGGCCGCTTTCCAGTGGGAAAACCCTGATGATACCTTGCTGGGAACCTTCCAGTTCATGCGTTCCGATGCAACGCTCTCCTGGACCGAGCATGCGTTTAAATACCAGGGTGGATATTTTGATCCGGGCTCATCTTCAGAGCGACGCTTCACTCGTCCTATCAAACTGAGTTCCGATACTTCTGACGGCCCTGCCACTTTCGACTTCGACGATAGAGGATTATTCCAGTCTGGCGTTATTGCCGATTCGGACGGCTGGCGTTCAGCGGACGGCAACCAGGATCACATTCCTCGTGCCTGGGGTACCAACGCAGTCGGTTTGTTTGGCTACAAATCCCAGACCGATACTCGTGTGAATGTAACCAATACGTTGGTTGACGACTACTCGGTTAACTTCAAGTGGACCCCAAATGATTTTTGGACGCATACAGTTGACTTGCAATACGTCGACGCTAAAACCACCAATGACGATATGGTTGTCCATTTAGGTGTACACGCAATTGAGGATTACACCGTTAAGACCTCAACTCCAACATTGAATTTGGTAGAGCCGTGGAATGGTTTGCGCGATGCAAATCCAACTACTTTTGCTACTGGCTATCCGGGATTCTCCGGTGATGCAGCGGGCGATAGCAATTACTTCCAGGATCCGAATAGTTATTGGTGGCGTTCGGCGATGGATCATTTCGAGCGTTCGCAAGGTGACTCAATTGCATTTAGATACGATACAAAATATGAGTTTGAAGATGCCGGTTTGATTAAATCAGCACAAGCCGGTGTGCGCTTCGCCGAGCGTGATCAGACAGTAAGATCCACTAGCTATGGTTGGGGTAGTCTTGGTCCAGAATTCTCCGGTTCAGCCCCTGCTCTCTGGTTAGCATCTGCGGCCGCCAGCTCCCAGGCAAATGATTATGAAGCAGTAGACTGGAGTGATTTCTATCGCGGTGACGGCGCATTTAATGTTCCTGGCAACGCCTTGCTTCATGCAAAAGAAGAATTGGTTTGGGATGCATTGCGTGAGCGTCGCGACTTGCTGACGAGTGCCGGCGGTAATTGGTATCACTACGCAGATAGACCAGACCTTGCTCCGGGTGAAAAATACTTTGCAGCACCCGATATATACAACACCGTTGAAACAAACAAAGCAGCTTTTGTTCGCGTTGATTTCGGTTCGGATGAAACTGCGGTGAGATTTAGCGGTAACGTTGGTTTGCGCTATGTGAACTTTGAACGCGTTGCAAAAGGTTCGATTAAATATCCTGACTGGGTAAGTGATTTCCCTGTGCCTGCAAGTTTGCCATCATCATTAACTCCTGCAATTGTTCAAGCCTACGCGCAACCACTGATCAACAATGGTACCTATGCTAATTACGCAGCATTCCTTGATGATCCGGCAAATGAATGGGCATCTCATGCAAATAATTATTTAAGTGCTGAGAATCAAAAATTTGGTAACAATGGCTTTTCGGTAGAAGAGTTAACTACCAGCTATGATACTTGGTTGCCTAGCTTGAACATCAAGCTTGAGCTGACCGACGAGTTGATTGCACGTTTTGCCGCTTCAAAAGCGATCGCGTTACCTGATATGTCGGATGTTAAAAACCAGATAACACTGGGTGGCCAAGTAGCTGGTGTATATCCAGTTGTTGATCCAAATAATCCTCCGGCAGAGGGCGATCCACAGACTATCCTCGGCGCTGAAATTCTTGATAGAAGCAACTCCGGTGGTAACCCTGCAATGCGGCCAATGGAGTCAAATCAATTTGATGCATCCTTGGAGTGGTATTTCGCAAGTGTAGGTTCTTTGACTGCAACGTATTTCTACAAAGATTTGAGCAATTTCTTTGTTAAAGGTGCCTTCCCAAGAACCTTCACTAACCCGGATACCGGTGTTTCACAAACTGTCAGCGTTGACGGAACACGCAATTTCGGCGATGGCAAAATGAACGGTATCGAATTTGCGTATCAGCAATTCTTCGATATGTTGCCATCACCTTGGGATGGTTTGGGTATCCAGGCAAACTACACATATATCGATGCGAGTGGTGTACCAAACGATGAAATCGCTGCAGAAGATTCTGATTGGGTTGGTGGCGATAACGATACTGGTGCGCGTGTTTCGCTGGATGACATTCCATTGCAAGGTCAATCCAAAGAGACTTACAACATTGTTGCAATGTACGAGAAGTATGATTGGTCTGTACGCTTTGCCTACAACTGGCGCTCGCGTTACTTGTTGACCACGCGTGATGTTATAAGTAAGTATCCATTGTGGAATGATGACGCTGGTTATCTTGACGGTTCTGTTTTCTATAACTTCAATGAAAATATTACTGCCGGTGTACAGCTCACCAATATTTTGGATACGCAAACTAAAACCATCATGATTCTTGACGGTAAAGGTTTGGAGGCTGGACGTTCATGGTTTGTAAATGACCGTCGTGTTGCATTGGTTGTGCGCGCGAAGTTCTAAAAAATACTAGTGATCGTTGAAGGATGCGCGTTGTGAAAGCAACGCGCATTTTTTTTAATTTTTTATCGCAAGGTAGATGCCCTCATTGGCGATAGGCTCTCGC
>Ga0247822_10001904_pt1 | contig 13078 bp, 7 predicted proteins | sample 13C_Cellulose_Da_FD_192423 | JGI IMG/M metagenome (GOLD analysis project Ga0247822, IMG submission 192423) | Soil microbial communities from agricultural site in Penn Yan, New York, United States - 13C_Cellulose_Day30 | ecosystem: Environmental > Terrestrial > Soil > Agricultural land | place...
CGGCGCAGACCTGGAAGCGTCGTTGCCCGATGTCGCTCCGGACGACGATGCGACGATCCTGTTCACCTCCGGATCGACCGGGGAGTCGAAGGGCGCGCTGTCCACGCATCGTGCGGTCACCACGGGCGTCTATGCTTATTCCACCGGCCTGATGGTCTTGAAGGAAATTCTTATCGGCCGGGGCACGCCTCCGCCGGCTCCGCGGACCCTGCTCAGCGTTCCCCTTTTTCATGTGACGGGTGAAGTTCCGGTGATGCTCAACAGCTTCGTCGTTGCCCGGACGATGGTGCTGACGCCGAAATGGGATGCGCGCGAGGCGCTGAGGCTGATCGAGAAGGAGAAGCTTACGTATTTCGTCGGTGTGCCGACGATGAGCCTCGAGTTGATGAATCATCCCGACCGCTCTCGCTACGATCTTTCGTCGCTGACCGACGTGACGGCGGGCGGAGCGCCCAGGCCGGTCAGCCACGTCGAGCGGCTGAAGAAGGAATTCCCGAATGCCCAGCCCGCGCTCGGGTATGGCCTTACGGAGACCAATGCCGTCGGCTGCTCCAACTTCTGGGGCAATTATGCCGCCAAGCCGGCCTCGACCGGTCGCGCTCAGCCGCCATATGTCGAGATCGCTATCCTAGGAGAAGGCGACAGGCACCTGCCGCAGGGCGAGCGCGGTGAAATCGCGATCCGCTCGGCCGCGAACATCAAATGCTATTGGGAAAATCCGGAAGCGACGGCCGCCGCGTTCACTGCCGATCATTACCTGCGTACGGGCGATATCGGCTATCTCGACGAGGACGGTTATCTGTTCATCGTCGACCGCAAGAAGGACATCATCATCCGCGGCGGCGAGAATATCAGCGCAGCAGAAGTCGAGGCCGCCATTTACGCCTGCGAAGGCATTGCCGAAGCGGCCGTGTTCGGTGCGCCCGACGAGCGGCTCGGTGAAGTCCCGATCGCTGTGCTTCATCGTCGCGAGGGCAGCGACATTGACGAGACGGAGTTGCGCGAGTTCCTTTCGCCGCGCCTCGCCGCATTCAAGATCCCCGCGCAGATATTCTTCTCGACGGAGCCGCTGCCGCGCCTTGGCACCGGCAAGATCGACCGCGTCGAACTCAGGGAAAAGTTCGCGCACTGATGCGCCTCGATCGCCGTTCTCTCCTTGTCGCGGGTGGGGCCGGCGTCGGTCTCATCGTCGGCTTCTCACTTTGGCCCCGTGATACGGTTAGTCCGCTCGCTGCTGCCAAGGGTGAGCAATTGTTCGGCGCTTTTTTGAAGATCGGCAAGAACGGAGCAGTGACGGTCGCGATCCCCCAGTCCGAAGTCGGGCAGGGTATCTGGACCGGCCTCGCGCAAGTTGCCGCCGACGCGCTTGGCGCCGCTTGGGAACAGGTCGCGGTCGAGCCTGCGCCGGCCGCGTTGGATTACCGGAACAGTATATTCGGCATTCGCATGACGGCCGGATCGACGAGCATCCGGGCATTTGAAGGCCCGATCCGATTGGCCGGCGAGGCGGCGCGGGGGATGCTGGTCCGGGTGGCGGCCGATCGCTGGGGCGTCGACCCGGCGGACTGCTCCGTCGGCGGCGGTTTTGTTCGGAACGGTGGCCGAAGCTTTGCTTTCGCAGAACTTGCCGAGGATGCCGCCGGCCTGCCCCCTGGCGTGCCGGCCGGAAAGCTGACGACCGGGCTTATTGGCCAAGCGCTTCCTCGCGTCGACCTTCCTTCCAAGAGCGATGGGTCGATGCGTTTCTCGGGCGACGTCCGCGTCCCCGGTTTGCTGTTCGCGGCGGCGCAGATCGCCCCTCTTGGCGGCGCTCTGACCGGTTTCGACCGCTCCGCGGCGCTGTCCCGGCCAGGCGTTCGCGAGGTCGTGACGGACAGCGGCTGGATTGCTGCAATCGGCGAGACCGGGTGGGCCGCGCAGGAGGCTTTGAAAGCGGCTGCGCCTCGTTTTTCCGGGCCCGATTCAGCAGACCGGAAGGCCATTGAAGGTGCGCTTGATGGGGCGCTGAAGAGCGGAGCCGTTACGACGATCCTGGAACGCGGCGATTTCGATGCAGCGGCGGGCAACGCCCGACCGCTTGGCGCGACCTACCGCATTGCGCCCGCGCTCCACGATGGCCTCGAGCCGCTAACCGCGACGGCGCGGTTTGCAGGCGGGCGACTGGAGGTCTGGGCGCCAGTGCAGGCCTACGATCATGCTCTCGCCGCTGCCGCCAAGGCCGGAGCAGTCGACCCGCGTTCGACCATTCTCTATCCGATGCCGATTGGCGATGGCGGCGGTCGGGCTGTGGAAGCCGACGCCATTCCCATTGCGGTCATCCTCGCCAAACGGTTGGGACGGCCGGTGCAACTCACCCTGTCGGCACTCGCCTCGATCAACCATGATCGGCCGCGTCCCCCCTTGATTGCGAGGATGGCGGCAATGCCGTCAACATCCGGCAGCATTGCAGCATGGAGCGCCAAGTTCGTCGCTGCTCCGGGTCTCGAGCGCGCATCTGAAAAAGAGCATCAGTCCAGCGGATTGACGCTGGCAGGGGCCACGCCGCCCTATGCTATCCCTGCGCTCCGGATCGAGCAGGTCGAGGCAAAGCTCCCGATCCGTTGCGGCTACATGCGCGGGGGCAACGAGGCCCTGACGGCCTTCGCGAACGAGTGCTTCATCGACGAGCTCGCGCGCAATCTGAGTTCGGAACCGCTCGCCTTCCGCATGGCCTTGCTCAACGGCAATCCGCGCCTAGCGCAGACCTTGGTCAAAGCGACCAGTCTCGCGGGATGGGATGGCGGCGCGACGGGGAGCCGAATGGGCCTCGCCTGCGCCAGCGCCTTCGGATCGCACATCGCACTCGTCGCGACGGCCGGGGTTGGCGCGGATCAGCGTGTTGCGGTCGAAAAACTCGTCGCAGCGGTGGACTGCGGCCGGGCAATCAACCCCTCGCTGGTCCGGCAGCAGGTCGAGGGCGGGCTCTTGCATGCGCTGTCCCTGGCGACTGCCAAAGCGCCGGAGTTCATCGCCGGAATGCCCATCGCGCGCGGTTTGCGTTCCGCGGGAATAAGCAATGCACTGGCAGTCCCCGAGATCGTCGTGGACGTCGCGGACGGCAACGCCGTGCCCGGTGGCGTGAGCGGCCTGGGTCCCCTCGTCCTAGCCCCGGCCGTCGCCAATGCGCTGGCCGCGTCGACCGGTCGTCGCTTGCGCAACCTGCCGTTCGATCTCATGGCCGCCTGATGCAGCCGCCGTCCAACCATCCCGCGATCCCGGAGTCGAAGGTCGCCGTCCTGCTCATCAATCTCGGAACCCCCGATTCTCCGGAACCGGGGGCGGTTCGCCGCTACCTGAGGCAATTCCTTTCCGACCGCCGGGTGGTCGAAATTCCCCCGATCCTCTGGCAGCCGATCCTTCGCGGAATCATCCTCACCACCCGGCCGAAGAAAAGCTCGCACGCCTATAAGCAGGTGTGGACCGAGGAAGGCTCCCCCCTGGCGGCGATTACCGCCCGTCAAGCGCGGCGCCTTCAGGAACTGATCGGTGAGGGCGTGCTTGTCGACTGGGCGATGCGCTACGGCAACCCGGCGATCGATCACGCCATCGACCGGCTGATGACGGCGGGTGCCACGCGCATTCTGCTCGCGCCACTCTATCCGCAATATTGCGCGGCGACGACGGCAACCGCGAACGACTTCGCCTTCGCCCATCTGGCCGGGCTTCGACGTCAGCCGGCAATCCGGACGTTGCCGCCCTATTATGACGATCCGCTCTACGTGGATGGGCTCGCTGCCGATCTCAGCAACCAGCTCGCAGCGCTGGATTTCACGCCCGTGCGACTTCTCTTGAGCTTTCATGGCATGCCGGAGCGGACGTTAGCTCTTGGCGATCCTTATCATTGTCATTGCCAGAAGACCGCTCGGCTTCTTGCTGGCGAGCTGGACGTTCCGGTCGACGTTGCCTTCCAGTCGCGCTTCGGCAGGGCGAAATGGCTGGGGCCGGCAACCGACGCGACTCTCAAGGCCTATCCGGCGAACGGCGTGAAGAAGGTCGCGGTCGCAGCGCCCGGCTTTTCGGCGGACTGCCTCGAAACGGTCGAAGAGATCGGGATTCGGGGACGCGAAGACTTCCTTGCCGCGGGCGGCACACATTTCGCGCGCCTCGATTGCCTCAATGATCGGCACGCCGGAATGGCGATGCTGGAAGCGCTGATCAGGCGTGAACTTGCCGGATGGTGGCCATCGTCCTAACCGGAGTTACGAAGCAGGAGAAAGTCATGGCGCGAGTGGCAATCGTAACCGGGGGGACGCGGGGAATCGGCGAAGCGATTAGCGTCGCGCTAAAGGACATGGGCATGAACGTTGCGGCCAATTACGCCGGAAATGAGGAGCGCGCCCGCGAATTCACCGAGCGCACTGGCATTCCCGCCTTCAAATGGGACGTGTCGGATTACGACGCCTGCCAGGATGGCGTGCAGAAAGTCGAAGCTGAGCTCGGCCCGGTGGATGTCCTGGTCAACAATGCCGGCATCACGCGCGACTCCACGATGAAGCGGCAGACTCATCAGCAGTGGCAAGACGTCATCGACACCAATCTCGGCGGCTGCTTCAACATGGCCAAGGCGGTCTTCGACGGAATGAGCGAGCGCGGCTTCGGACGGATCGTCAACATTGGCTCGATCAACGGCCAGGCCGGGCAGTACGGCCAAGTCAATTACGCCGCAGCGAAATCGGGTATCCACGGATTCACCAAGGCGCTGGCGCAAGAGGGCGCCCGCAGCAACGTCACCGTCAACGCCATCGCCCCGGGCTATATCGACACGGACATGGTGGCCGCGGTCCCCGAAGATGTGCTCGGGAAGATCGTCGCCAAGATCCCAGTGCGGCGGCTGGGCAAAGCGGAAGAAATCGCGCGCGGGGTTGCCTTCCTGGTCGATGACAATGCCGGCTTCATCACCGGCTCGACGCTATCGATCAATGGCGGCCAGCATATGTATTAATGGATTACGGACGGCCGACAAAACGCTCCATGACCATTGCCGGTCACGAGACGTCGATTAGTCTCGAACCGATGTTCTGGAGCGCCCTGGAAATCGCAGCGGCGGAACGGGGCATTCCGTTGAACGCGCTCGTCGCGGAGGTGGACGTCGAGCGGATGGATGGTGAAATTCCACCCAACCTTACGTCGGCGCTTCGCCAGTGGTTATGGATTCGCGCGACGGCGGATAGCGGCGGCGAATGACTCGCCCTTGTCGGGCGCGTGCTGCAGCCATAGCGATGGCTCGATCAACTCCAGTTCCATTATCTTCAGCGCACCATCATTGCCGCGGACGAGGTCGACCCGCGCATAGGCCGGATCGCCCGGCGCTGCTGCAAGTGCGGCCTTGGCGATTTCGATTGCACCATCGGGAGCCTGGCAGGGCTCTTCGCGCCCGCCGAGGTGGGGCTGGACGCGATAGTCACCCGCTTTGGGGCGCTTGACCACGGCATGGCTGAACACACCGTCGAACAGCATCAGGGAATATTCGCCCTCGTCTGTCACCGAGCGGAGGAACGGCTGCACGATGATCGGCTTGCCAACTGCATCGGCGGGCAAGGGGTCATTTGGGTGGAGGCGATGCGTGCCTGTCGCCGACGCCGAGACCGGCGGCTTGATGACGATGTCGTCGCCCCACTTTGCGCGAGCCTCGGCCAGTGCTGCTTCATCCATAGCCTCGACCAGATGCGATTGGATGGTCGGCACGCCTTTTGCGCCCAGCTCTTCGAGATAGACCTTGTCGCTGTTCCAGCGCAGCACCGGTACCGGGTTGAGCACATGGGCACCTTCCGACTCGAGCCTGTCGATCAAGGCGTGCCAACGTTGAGGATCGTCGTGATAACCCCACGCCACCAGCGGTAGCACGAGATCGGCTTCGTCGATGTCGCCGGCTTCGGTCCAGGGCCGCGCCTCGACAGCGATGCCGCCTCTTTCCAATACGGCCGCCTCGACATCATAGGCCCAGTCCCACGCTTCGCCGTAATCGGGCGCGGGAACGAGGACGATCGCGCGAACGTCAGCGGCCAAGTAAGATCCGTGCCTGGTTGGCGATTTGGGCAAGCATCGGCGCCGTGGCCGCGCCGGAGCTTCGTGCTGCGTTCACCATCAGCCGGAACTGCTCGATCCGCGCCTTGTGCCGCTCGATCCACTTGCCCACCGCGACGGTCGGATCAGGATCGCGCGACCGGGCGAGGAAGTCGATCCGCAACTGCTCGAAATCGCGCTCAAGGCCCGCTACCAGCAGTCGTTCCCATTGGTCGATCGGCGAGAAGCGGCGCACTTCCTGCTGCGCCCAGTCGAGTCCGAGCGCATCGCCCAGTTGCGTATACGCTTTCGTGACGGCGAGCGGATCGAGTGTGCGCTCCGCCGAAAGGGCCGCGACCCCGAACACACCGTCCAGCTCGAACAGCCGGACCAGGCCGTTGACGATCTTTTCGTCGACTCCCATGCCGGTCAGGGCTGCGCGGCGCACTTCGGCCTCGTTCCTGATCTCAGTGAGGATCAGCTTGGTCGCAGCGGCCGAGACTTGCTTGACGGAAGGCGTGACGAGATCGACCAGGTCGCTGACCGTCGTCTCGCCGCCGGTCGACCGCAGGAGGTCGGAGACATGGCTGCGAACCGATTTCGCGGCGACCTGGAACAGCTCGATGCGAACGGATTCTGAGACTTCGGCCTGCTCGATCGACGACCACAGCTTGCCAAGGCCAAGCAAATGCTCGGCGGCAAGGAATGCGATCGCGACCTGACCAAGCGAAACGCCCTCTTCTTCGGTCAAGCTTAGCGGGATGCTCGGGCCGAGCCGGTTGACGATCCTGTTCGCGACCTTGGTCGCCAGGATTTCGTGGCGCAGGCGATGCTTGCGAATGGCGTCGGCATGCGCCTTGACCATCGGCTTCGGGAAGGCCGCGAAAAGCTGCGGCTCCAGTAACGGGTCGTCGGCAAGCTTGAGCCGTTCGATCGCGTCCTGAAGCGAAAGCTTCGACATGGAAAGGACGACAGCCAGCTCGGGACGCGAAAGACCGCGATTTTCCGCCGAACGGCGAAGCAGGACGTCGCTTCCGCCCAGGCCCTCGACGCGGCGGTCGAGGCGGCCGCTGGTTTCCAGCAGTTCGATCGTCCGGACATGCTCGGGCAGGGCGTTTGAGCCGCCGGCTTCCGCGATCGAAAGTGCCAGACTCTGCAGGCGGTTGTCCTCGAGCACGAGTTCGCTGACCTCGTCGGTCATCGCCGCCAGAAGCTTGTTGCGTTTGCCTTCCACAAGGCGGCCCTCGCGCATCTCGCGGTTGAGCGGGATCTTGATGTTGACCTCATTGTCCGAACAATCGACGCCGGCCGAATTGTCGATGAAGTCGGTATTGATGCGACCGCCGCCTTGCGCGAACTCGATGCGCGCGGCCTGGGTGATTGCCAGGTTCGCGCCTTCGCCGATGACCTTGGCGCGAACCTCGGTCGCATCGACTCGAAGCCCGTCGTTCGCGGGATCGCCAACCTGTGCGTCGGTTTGCGTCGTCGCCTTGATGTAGGTGCCGATACCGCCGAACCAGACGAGATCGACCGGGCTCTTCAGGATCGCGCTGATGAGCGCCGTCGGGTCCGTATCCGTCTCGGCCAGCCCAAGCGCTTCGGCCGCCTCTCGCGTGAGCTTGATCGACTTTTGGCTACGCGGGATGACCATTCCGCCCTTTGACATCAGCGAGCGGTCGTAATCGTCCCAGCTTGACCGGGGCAGCTCAAACATCCGCTGGCGCTCCGCCCAGCTTGTCGCTGGATTCGGCTCGGGATCGATAAAGATGTGGCGATGATCGAATGCCGCGACCAGCTTGATCGCCTGGCTGAGCAGCATGCCGTTGCCGAACACGTCGCCGGACATGTCGCCGCAACCGACGACGCTCACCGGTTCCGTCTGGACGTCCACGCCCATTTCCAGGAAGTGCCGCTGGACGGAAATCCACGCACCCTTGGCGGTGATCCCCATCGCCTTGTGGTCGTAACCGTTCGACCCGCCGGATGCGAAGGCATCGCCAAGCCAGAATCCGCGCTCGATCGCAAGGGCGTTGGCCACGTCGGAGAACGTCGCCGTACCCTTGTCAGCGGCAACGACGAAATAAGGATCGTCGGCATCGTGGCGAACGACCCGAGCCGGGTGGGTGACCTTGTCGTCGACGATGTTGTCGGTGATCGACAGCAGCGAGCGGATGAAGATGCGGTAGCTTTCCGTGCCTTCTGCAAGCCACGCTTCACGGTCGACGGCCGGGTTGGGCAGTTGCTTGGGATAGAAGCCGCCCTTGGCGCCCGTCGGCACGATGACTGCGTTCTTGACCAGCTGCGCCTTCATCAGGCCGAGGATCTCGGTGCGGAAATCGTCGCGCCGGTCCGACCAGCGAAGGCCGCCGCGGGCGACCGGACCGCCGCGCAGGTGAATACCTTCGACGCGCGGGCTGTAGACCCAGATTTCGCGCCACGGCAGCGGCGCGGGGAGTGACGGAACGCTTTTCGATTCGATCTTGAACGCGAGCGCCTCGCCTTCGCGGGGCGCGAAAGCGTTCGTGCGGAGGATGGCTTCAACGACCGAGCGCAGCAGCCGAAGAATTCGGTCGTCGTCGATACCGCGGACCTCGCGGAGGGCGTCGGCGAAAGCTTCTGCCGAAGCGGCCATCGCCGCCTTGCGGTCGCCCTTAACGTCCGGGTCGTGAGCGTCGCAGAAGGAGCGCACAAGCGCCTGCGTCGCCTTGGGCGACCGGCCGAGCGCGTCGACAACGGTCGCGATCGAATATGCAACGCCGGTCTGCCGAAGGTAGCGGAACCAGGCGCGAAGCCAGACGGCGGAGCGCGGCGTCAGGCCGGCCAGGACGATTAGCTTGTTGAAGTCGTCATTCTCGGAATCGCCGCGAAGGACGGAGCTGATCGCGCCCTCAATCAGCGCGGTCCGCTCGAACAGGTCGTTGACAGTCGCGACGTCAGCCATCGACAGAAGGAATTCGTGGATGTTGGCGGCCACGCCTTCCAGCTTGGTCGGCGTCTCCTTGATCACGGTAAAACCGAAATTCTCGAGCACCGGAACGACGTCCGACAAGGGAACGAGTCCGCCGCGCGTATAAAGTTTGAGACGCAGGTGCTCCGCCGGATCGTCGGGAAGCCGGTAAAGACGGATCGAACGTTCGTGCTCGTGAGTCAGGCCTTCCAGGCGGATAAGGTCCTGCGCGCTGTCGTCGGCCGGATACCGCCCGCGATAGGCCTCGGGCAGGCTGTCGCCGTAAGTCAGCACCAGTCGGCGGGCCGAGGTCGCGCCCACCTTCTCGGCGAGATTTTCTTCGACCGCCGGCAGGTAGCCGCGAACCATTTCGTTGAGCTTTGCGGTCAGCGCCTTGGAATCGGGCAGCGGCGAGTCCGCGTCGATCGAGAAGGTGTAGCGAAGCAGTGCAAGATCGCCGTCGCCAAGGTCGACGTACCAAGCCCGCTGCGGCCCGCCCGCCACCTCTTCGATCATGTCGCCGATGGCAAGGCGCCGGTGCGTGGTCAGCTGGTCGCGCGGCAGCCAGACAAAGGCGAACAAATGGCCCTTTAGGATCGAACGGACCAGCACGATCATCGGCTGCGGGCGATCGGCGAGGGTCATCGCCGCCATTACCAGCCGCTCTACGCAATCGGTGTTGAGATTGAGGATCAGGTCGTGTGGAAGCGCATTGAGCGCGTGGCGAAGCGCCTTCCCGCTATGGCCGGACGGGTGATAGCCGAAGCGCTCGTCCAGTTCCGTCAGGATCGTGCGGAGGACCGGCACTTCTTCAACCGGAGCGCCGAGCGCCTCGCTGGTCCACAGTCCGACATGCACGCCGACCGCGGTGATCTTGCCATTCTCGCGGATCGGCACGGCGACGAGGTCGAGGGGAACGCGACGGTGGATGGACGACTTGCGGTCGCCCTTGGCCATCAGCGGTACGCGGCCGCCACGCTCGAAATAACGAATCGCTTCATCAACTCCGCCTTCGTCGGTCGGCTCGCCCGGGAAGCGGAAGATGCCGAGGCCATTCGACCCTTCGCGGCCGCCGCGCTCGACTTCATAGCCGAGAAGGGTCATCGCGCCGTCGGCGAACCAGTTCATCAGCGCTGCGCCGTCCGAGTCTGCGGTCGCCGCATCGGCGCGCATCTGCGCCTGCATGGTCCGCCAGTCGGTAACTGCGGCCCGGACGTCCGAAAGCACGGTCGTCAGTTCGCTGCGAAGCTGATTGCGCGCCTTTGCGTCGGCGCGGTCCAGCTCAATGTAAATGATCGATTCCGGCTCGCCGCTGCCGACTGCCTCAAGGTTTCCCTTGGAATCGCGTTCGACCTTCACCACCGGGTGGAGCAGCCGGTGGATCACGAGCCCCCTGGCGGCAATGGCGTTGGCCACCGAGTCGACCAGGAACGGCATGTCGTCATTGACGATAGCGAGGCGCATCCGGCGATGGCTGGCCTCGCCACCGCTTGACGTCAGCTGCATGGCGATCTGGCCCGGCTTGCGGGTCGCGATCACGCTGGAAACGAGCTTGGCCGCCTCGTCCTGCTCCAGTCCGGCAAAGCCGTCGAGCTCGCCCGGAAGGGCATTCGTTAGAAGGGCGTCCTTGATTTTGCCGAAGATCGGCCCGTTCGCGCCCGAGGAGGCCGTCATCTCTAGCACCATATCGTCAGGGGTCATTTGCCCGGGCCTATAGACCCCGGTGCAAGGCCGGGACAAGGCTTGCTCGCCGCCGGTGCGGCGGACTGGCGATAACGGGCCTGAGCTTTCGATTATTTGGCGGCGCGGCGAATGGCGCGATCGACCATCTTCGAATCGTCGACCAGTGCGATCGGCTCGTATCCGGTGCCCCCTCCGATCACCCGGCGGGAGAGGACGAGCACGAACTCCTCATCTCCGTTGATCGCATTGAGCTCCAGCGCCTCGCGGCGGCGGAGGTCGGCACGAGCCTTTTCGGCGCGGTCATCCGGCTTGCGGTCGGGGCGCCGGGCCTGGCGCTCGGCCGCGACCAGCGCCTTGAGGCCGCCGGCCTGGCCTTCGACGAAGGCCTGGAACTCGCCGAAATCGACCGCGTTGCGTTCGGCATTGCTGAGCGCCGCGGTAAACTCGGTCAGGCGCGCCTTGTCATAGTCGATTCCGAAGACGAGCTTGACCACCGGGGTCATCGGTGCCCGCGCCTGGGCCTTCACGCCCGCGTCGCTCAAAATCTCCGCATAGTCGTCGGGAACGCGTTTTGCGGCGACCGCGAAGTCATAGGCCATGGCCAGGGCGCGATAGAGCGCGACCCGGCTCCGGCCATCCTGCGCCTTGCAGATCTCGGCGCTTTCGCGAGCGGCCCAAAGGCGGTCGGCAAGGCCTGCGTCGTCGTCCAGCGTAATCGCAAGATCGGCGTCTTCCTCAGGCGCTTCGAAATCGGTTTGTGCTTCCACTTCGGCAAGCGGACCGTCGTCCCAGGCGATGTGCGATTCCACTGGTTGCGGGTCGATCTCGGCGGTCAAGGTCTCTTCCGCAGCGACCGGCGCGCCGATGTCCTTCCAGTTGATGACGCCATAGATGAAATCGATGGTGTCGCCGTCGCTGCTGAACGGCATCAGGATCCCGCGGTAGCAGATCGAATGACCGCGCTGGTTCACGAACTCGGCCTCGAAGCCGATCGGCGCGCGATTGGCGATGATCTGCAAATAATGGTCGGTCAGACGCGATAGCAGCGACCGGCTCGGCACTTGCTCGATCTCAGTGACATTCTCGCCGAGGCCGCATTCTTCGCGGATCGCCGCGCCGATGTAGGGCGTCGACGGATTGTCGCGACCGGCGGTGAAGTCGAGAAGCACGCTGTGCGGGGCGAAATCGGTGATGTTCGAAGGATCGAGGTCCTCGATCGACGGATAGTCGCGGCCGTCCAAAAGCGAGACCCAATAATTGTAGGCGCGCACGTGCATCCGCCGCTCGTCGGTGCCGATGGCCGCGGCAACACGTTCGTCCGCCGAGGTCTCGACGGCATCGTCATACTCATCCCGAAAGCCCGAAACACCGTCCATTGGCTTCCAATCCCCCACGCATGAAACGTGGTGCATAGTGCCGCGACGTGCTTACCAAAGCGTTAAGTATATTTGTTCTCGCGCTATGGGTTGCCGCCGGTCGGGTGCGCTGATAGGAGCGCCCCGCTTCCCGCCTTATGGCCGAGGGCACGCCGCTTTAGCTCAGTTGGTAGAGCACCTCATTCGTAATGAGGGGGTCACAGGTTCGAGTCCTGTAAGCGGCACCACCCCTTCAACTTTGGCCTCGGCGCGCCTCGCGGTTCATCGACCACATAGCGCCAATTATGCTCTGCAACGACGAATTTCGGGAGGCGGGAGAGGCTCGCGTTTCTGGAAAGATGAACCACCTCGCGCAACCCCCCTGTGGCAAACGAGCCATCAACCATCAAAATGTTTTGCTTGAGGGAACTCACCGCCTCGCCGGGGATTAGCGAAGCGGGGAGGGTTGCATCTGGAGCCCGGCCTCGGAAGCCTGGCTAGAGGTGCGTATGAACAAGGAATCTCCTCGCTCCGAATTTGGTGTTTCGCGGCGGCAACTTGTTTCTGCGCTGCGCCGGCTCCGGCGTGGCGATTTCACGGTCCGGCTTCCCGAAGAAGGCGACGACGAAGACACCGAGATCGCCGCCCTGTTCAACGAGGTGGTGAGCCTCAACCAGGACATCACAGTCGAATTCGAACGCCTGTCGAAAGTCGTCGGCAAGGAAGGCAAGATCGGCCACCGCGTGAAGGTGCGCGGCGCCACGGGCGGGTGGGACAGCAAGCTTCGCGCCGTCAACGAACTGATCGACGACATGGTCCAGCCAATCACGGAGGTCGCACGTGTGATCGGCGCAGTCGCCAAGGGCGATCTTTCCCAGTCCATGGCCGTGGAGATCGAAGGACGCGCGCTGAAAGGCGAATTCCTTCGTATCGGCAAGGTCGTCAACACGATGGTCGAGCAGCTGAGCTCGTTCGCGTCGGAAGTGACGCGCGTGGCCCGCGAAGTCGGCACCGAAGGCAAGCTGGGCGGACAGGCGCGCGTCCTTCGATC
>Ga0247822_10001905_pt1 | contig 13077 bp, 13 predicted proteins | sample 13C_Cellulose_Da_FD_192423 | JGI IMG/M metagenome (GOLD analysis project Ga0247822, IMG submission 192423) | Soil microbial communities from agricultural site in Penn Yan, New York, United States - 13C_Cellulose_Day30 | ecosystem: Environmental > Terrestrial > Soil > Agricultural land | place...
CCGCACGCCCGGAGAAGTACCGCAGGCGGGTTGGAACCCGTCGAGGAACACTTCGAGGACGTACGGCCAATGCTTCCGACGAGATGCGGCCAGCAGCCGCCAGCGTCGTGAATGATCCGGGCTAGGCCAGGCCGCCGCGCAGGACCTTGAGGACCGCGGTCCGCCGCGGCGACGTCAGCGGCTCGAGACCGGCGCGCAGCAGCGCCGAGCCCGGGCAGCGCTCGAGGCCGGCCTCGTAGGTGGCGCGCGCGGCCTCGCGCTCGCCGAGGGCCTCGAGCATGGTCGCCTTCTCGTAGTACAGGTCCTCGACCAGCCAGCCGTCCTCGTCGCGGAGGTGGGTGAAGGCGCGGTCGACCGCGCGCAGGCCGTCGCGATAGTGGCCGAGATCACCGAGCACGGCAGCCCGCCAGTAGTGGGCCTCGGCCAGGCGCGGGGCCCGGCGCAGCGCCATCTCGGCGGCGCCGAGGGCGGCGGCGTCGTCGCCCTGGGCCGACAGCACCTGGCACTTCACCAGCCAGGCCCGCGGATCGTCGAGCTTGAGGACCAGGGCGCGGCTGACCGCCAGGTTGGCCTCGGCGAGGGCTCGCGGATCATCGCCGGTGCCCAGGAGGTCCCGGGCGACCTCCAGTAGTTCGGCGACCTGATCCTCGGCGTCGTCCATGACGAACCCGCAAACCCAGCTTACCACGCCGAGGTAGCGGGATCAGGGCGAAGCCACCCGCCTCACGGAGCGGTCAGGGCCGCGGGCGGTGGCCGCGCAGCCCATCGACCATCGCCTGCACCTGGGCGCGGACCTGCTCGGACAGCCGTCCGACCAGCAGCCGGTCGTCGGCGGCCTCGGGGCCATATTCGGCGGCGAGGTCGAGCGGCGCGCCGAACTCGATCTTCCACTTGCTCGGCAGCGGCACCAGGCCGAGCGGGCCGAGCCACGGGAAGGTCGGGGTCACCGGCACGTACGGGATGCCGACCGACTTGGCGAACCAGGTCACCCGCGCCAGCAGCGGGAGCGCCTCCTCGGAGCCGACCACCGCCACCGGGATGATCGGCGCCCGCGTGCGCAGCGCCAGCTTGATGAAGCCGCCACGCCCGAACCGCTGCAGGCGGTAGCGGTCGCGCCACAGCTTGCTCATCCCCTTGATGCCCTCGGGGAACACCGCGACCACCTCGCCCTGATCGATCAACCGCTCGGCGTTCTCGGGGCAGGCGCGCACGCCGCCGATGCGCTGGACCAGCGGGCCCAACCACGGCAGGTGGAACACCGCGTCCTCGACCAGCGGCCGGACGTCGCGGCGGGCCCGGTGATCGCGGCGGATGGCGTGCATCACCATCGCCGAGTCGTAGGGCAGGCTGCCGGCGTGGTTGGCGACCAGCAGGACCGGGCCGGTCGACGGCACGTGCTCGACGCCGCGGGCCTCGACCCGGAACCACCGGCTGTACAGGAAGTCGAGCACCCACTCCCAGCGCGCGGTGGCGATCGGATCGCGGCCGAAGTCGTCGACCACGTCGGCGCGGCCGCGCATGGCCAGCGCGCGCCACCGCTTCCACACGAACTCCATCGGCAGGCGGCGCCGGGTATCGAGCGGGTAGACCGGCGTCCGGCCGGTCTCCATGCGCCGCTCCATCTCGCGCAGCGGCGCGTCGGGATCGGCGGTGTCGTCGCCGCGCGAGCTGAACCAGTCGCCGCGCCGGTCGATCGGCCGGACGTCGCCGTGGGCCGACACCGCGGCCTCGCCGCCCCACACGTCGTCGTCGGCCCACAGGCCCTCCGGCGCCGCCGAGGCGTCGGGCGCGTCGTTGCCGGTCCAGGCCTCGTCGTCGGGCGGAGGTGAGTCGTCGGTGGCCATGGTCATCCCTGCGCGCGCGCGACGTCGATCGCGCCGTCCTCGGGCGCGACCCCGAGGAAGTCGAGGATCGTGCGCTTGATCGAGAACCGCGGCGAATAGCCGAGCTCGCGGCGGGCCCGCGCGCCGTCGGCCACGCACACGTACATGAGGTAGTCGAGCAGGCTCGGCGGCGAGTCGAACACCTGGGTCGCCCACAGCGCCTTCGACAGCTGGCGCGCGACCAGGTACGGCATCGGCACCGGCACCCGGCCCATCAGGGCCAGCACGGTGGTGTAGGGCAGGACGCCCTTGCCGACGACGTTCAGCGGGCCCTCGGCATCGCCGTCGACGGCCAGCTTGAGCGCCCACGCCGCGTCGCTCTCGTGGACGAACTGCATGAGCGGATCGTGACCCATCATCACCGGCGCGCCCGGCCGCGAGAAGAAGCGGGTGAACAGGTTGGAGATCGTCGGGCCGAGGATGGGAGCGAAGCGGAGGGTCGCGACCTTGGTCGCCGGGTGCTCGCGGGCGAAGCGCAGGGCCTGCTTCTCGGCGCGGACCTTGTCGTTGATGAACCGCGAGTCGCGGTGGCCGCGCAGCTCGGAGCCCTCGGTGAGGAAGTTGGGGTTCGACGGATAGGCGCCGTAGGCCATCGTCGTCGACACCATGATGAGCCGGGCCGGCTGGGCGGCGGCGCAGGCGTTGAGCACGTGCATCGTGCCGACGTCCTCGAACTCGTGGGCCCACTCGGCGGCGTGGGTCGGGTGCGACAGGAACGCCCCGTGGACCACGGTGTCGACCCCCTCGCGATCGAGCAGGGTCGCGATGTCGGCGTCGATGGTCGGCTGGGTCAGCTCGATCGGGAAGAACCGCGCCTTCTGGGCGCCCTCGGCCAGCACCGGCGGCTCGCGGACGTCGAGCAGCAGCACCTTGCGGTAGCGGCGGTCCTCTTCGAGGCGGCGGACCAGCTCGGTGCCGAGGAAGGTGCAGGCGCCGGTGACCGCGACGACGCGGCCGCCCCGATCGCCGGTCAGGCTGGTCGGGCGCGGCTGGTCACGGTCGGATGGACCCGGGTCGGGCATGGGCAAGGGCACCTTACAGAGGCCGGCGCGGCGGTGCAATGCGCACGCCGGCTGTCGGTCGGGCGTGCTACGTCGTGGGCATGGAGGCGTCCGCCGGCATCGTCGCGGTGCTGCCCGACCACGTGATCGACCAGATCGCCGCTGGCGAGGTAGTCGAGCGGCCGGCGTCGGTGGTCAAGGAGCTGTGCGAGAACGCGCTCGACGCCGGCGCCCGCGCCATCACCGTCGAGGTCGAGGGCGGCGGCCGCCGGCTGATCCGCGTGGTCGACGACGGCCACGGCATGATCCCGGCCGACGCCCGCCTGGCCCTGTCCCGCCACGCGACCTCCAAGCTGCGCGCGGTCGACGATCTGGCCGAGATCGCTACCATGGGCTTCCGCGGCGAGGCCCTGCCGTCGATCGCGTCGGTGTCGCGGCTGACCTTGACCACCCGGCCGCGCGGCGCCGAGGCCGGGGTCCGCCTGGTCGTCGACGGCGGGCGGGTGATCGGCGAGGACGTGTGCGGCGCGCCGGTCGGCACCACCGTCGAGGTCGCCGACCTCCTCCACAACGTCCCGGCCCGGCTCAAGTTCCTGCGCGGCGAGGCCACCGAGGCATCGCACGTCACCGAGACCGTGATCCGGCTGGCCATGGCCCACCCCGAGGTCGGCTTCCGCCTCCGCATGGCCGGGCGGATCGCCCTCGAGATCGGCGCCTGCGATCTCGGCGCGCGCGTGCGCACGCTGCTCGGCAGCCGGCTCGCCGACCGCCTGCACCCGGTCGATCTGGTCGAGCACGGCGTGCGGGTGCGCGCGTTCCTGGCCGCGCCCGAGCTGGCCCAGACCACCTCGCGCGGCGTCCACCTGTTCGCCGGCCGCCGGTGGATCCGCGATCGCGCGCTGCTGCAGGCGGTGACCATGGGCTACGGCGAGCTGGTGCCGCGCGGCCGCTACCCGGTCGCGGTCGTGCTGGTCGACGTCCCCGGCGGCACCATCGACGTCAACGTCCACCCGCAGAAGCTCGAGGTCCGCTTCTCGGATCCGACCACGGTCGCGGCCGCCGTCCGCCACGCGGTCCGCGGCGGCGTGGCGCAGGCGCCGTGGCTCGGCGACGCGGCCGGCTCGTCGCCGGTGCAGATGCACGCGGTGGCCAGCATGGTGCCGCCGCGGCGCGCCGACGATCTGGCCGCCCGCTACGCCGACGACACCCTGCGCTCGCTGTTCCCGGCCGGCGGGCTCGGCCGCGCGGCCAGCCAGCAGGGGCAGCTCGGCCTCGACGGTGGCGGCAAGGCCGCCGAGCCGGACCGGCCCGCGGTCGCTCCCGAGTGGGAGCGGGTCCGGGCCCGGGTGATGGCGCGTGCGGTCGAGGCGCCGCGGCAGGCGAGGGCCGCGACGCCGGCACCGCCGCCGCCGGCGCGCGCGCCGGCGGCGCCCGCGGTTATCGAAGCACCTACCGAAGTGGGCTTCTTCGGTGGCCTCACGTACCTCGGCCAGCTCGATCGCACCTACCTGGTGTGCGAGTCCGACGGCGAGCTGGTGCTGATCGACCAGCACGCCGCCCACGAGCGGGTCGCGTTCCAGCGCCTGCGCGAGCGGACCGAGGCCGGCGCGGCCCCGGTCCAGCGCCTGCTGTTCCCGCAGGTGCTCGAGCTGCCGGCCGCCGAGGCGGCGATGGCGATCGACGGCGCCGCGCTGCTCGGCAAGGTCGGGTTCGAGGTCGAGCCGTTCGGCGGCGGCTCGATCGCCGTCAAGGCGGTGCCGGCCGGCCTGCGCCACGAGCCCGGTGACGTCCTCCGCGAGCTGCTCGGCGAGCTGGTCGAGCGCGGCGGCTCGCGGGCGGTCGCCGAGCGGCTCGACCACGTGCTCGCCACCATCGCCTGCCACTCGGTGGTGCGCGCCGGCGACGTCCTCGCCGCCGACGAGGTCCGCGCGCTCCTCTCCCAGATGGACGCGGTCGACTTCCGGGCCCACTGCCCGCACGGTCGGCCGGTGCTGCTGCGCATCGGCGTGCCGGAGATCGCCCGCCGCTTCGGCCGGACGTGACCAGGCTCGTCGTCATCGTCGGACCGACCGGCGCCGGCAAGACCCGGCTGGCCATCGAGCTGGCCGAGCGCGCCGGCGGCGAGATCGTGTCGTGCGACTCGCAGCAGGTCTACGCCGGCATGGACATCGGCACTGGCAAGGCGACCGCGGCCGAGCGCGCGCGGGTGCCCCACCACCTGCTGGACATCGTCGAGCCCGATCAAGACATGACCGCCGCCCGGTTCGTCGAGCTGGCCGACGCCACGCTCGCCGACCTGACCGCGCGCGGCAAGCCGGCCATCGTGTGCGGCGGCACCGGCCTGTACGTGCGCGCGCTGCTGCTCGGGCTGTTCGAGGGCCCTCCGGCCGATCCCGAGCTGCGCGCCGCGCTCGACGCCGAGGCCCGCGCCCACGGGGTGCCGGCGCTGTGGGCCCAGCTCGCCGCCGTCGATCCGGCCATCGCGACCCGCATCGATCGCAACGACCAGAAGCGCATCGTGCGCGCGCTCGAGGTGTTCCGGCTGACCGGCGAGCCGATGAGCGTCCACCAGCAGCGCCACGATCACCGCGCGGTGGCGCCGCGCTACCCGCACGTCCTGGTCGGCCTGGCCCCGCCGCGCGACCGGCTGTACGCGACGATCGACGCCCGCGTCGACGCCATGCTCGCCGCCGGTCTGCTCGCCGAGGTCGAGGCGCTGCGCTCCCGCGGCTACGCACCTCCGTTGCGGTCGCAGCAGGCGATCGGCTACGCCGAGCTGCACGATCATCTCGAAGGAAGGTCGGACCTGTCGCGCGCGATCGAGCTGGTCAAAAGGAATTCACGCCGTTATGCGCGCCGCCAGCTCTCGTGGTATCGACCCGATCGCAACGTGCGGTGGGCCGAGGAGCCCGCGGCCGTTGACCTCGACGCGCTCGCGCAGTATCTGACCCACGGCACCTCTGCCTGATCGCGCCTCAATGTCCGACACGCCCGCCTCCGATCGCCTGGTCCTCGAGTTCGAGCGACCGATCATCGATCTCGAGAAGAAGATCGCCGAGCTGCGCGGGCTGTCGACGAGCACCGTCGACTTCTCGTCGGAGATCCGCCGGCTCGAGCAGAAGTCCAAGAAGCTCCAGAAGGAGATCTTCGCCGACCTCACCGCGCAGCAGAAGGTCCAGCTGTCCCGCCATCCGGGGCGGCCGTACACGCTCGATTACCTGAGCCTCCTCACCGAGGACTTCGTCGAGCTGCACGGCGACCGCAGCTTCTACGACGACCCGGCGATCGTCGGCGGCATGGCCCGCTTCGACGCCTGGGAGGTCCTGGTGCTCGGCCATCAGAAGGGCCGCAACACCAAGGAGAACCTGCACCGCAACTTCGGCATGGCGCGCCCCGAGGGCTACCGCAAGGCGACCCGGCTGATGCGCATGGCGGCGCGGTTCCACCGCCCGATCCTGTGCTTCATCGACACCCCGGGCGCGTACCCCGGCCTCGGCGCCGAGGAGCGCGGCCAGGCCGAGGCGATCGCCAAGGCGCTGCAGGTGATGGCCAGCCTCGACTGCCCGATCATCAGCGTGGTGATCGGCGAGGGCGGCTCCGGCGGCGCGCTCGCGCTCGGCGTCGCCGACCGCATCCTGATGCTCGAGTACTCGGTGTACTCGGTGATCTCCCCGGAGGGCTGCGCGTCGATCCTGTGGCGCGACGCGGCCAAGGTCCCCGAGGCGGCGACCCAGCTCAAGCTGACCGCGCCCCACCTGGTCGAGCTCGGCATCTGCGACGAGATCATCGCCGAGGCGCCGGGCGGCGCCCACCGCGACGCCGCGGTCACCGCCAACAAGATCCGCATGGCGATCAAGCGCCACCTGAAGGAGCTGTGCGCGCTCCCGCCGGCCGAGCTGCTCGAGCGCCGCTACCAGAAGTTCCGGGCCATGGGCGCGTTCCTCGAGGCGCCGAGGCCGAGCTAGGCTCGCTGATTTCTTGCCCGGGCCAGCGTCGGTCGGCGAGGCTCGGGGCCATGCGCACGGTCCTGGCGCTCGCGCTCGGTCTGGTCGCCGCCGCCGCGACGGCGGCCGCGGCCGCGCCCGGCGATCACTGCAAGCGCGCGCTCGACGCCCGCGGCGTGCGGTGGAAGTCGGCGGCCCGCCCCGGCATCGCCATCCCGGTCGAGATCGATGGTCCGCTCGGCGGCGTCGCGTGGCACCACGCCGGCAAGGGCGCGCTGGTCATCGACTGCTCGCTGGCGGTCTCGCTGGCCGAGGCCGGTCCGTACCTGGTCGCCCTCGGCGTCGAGCGCGCGACCTTCAGCTCGGCCTACGCCCGCCGCAACGTCCGCGGCACCAGCCGGCCGTCGAAGCACTCCTACGGCCTCGCCATCGACGTCGCCCGCTTCACCGGCGCCTCGATCGGCGACCTCGCCGTCGTCCTCGACTACGAGCAGGGCCTCGGCGACGCGGTCGACTGCCTCGGCCAGCCCGCGACCCAGGGGGGCGCCATCCTCAAGGTCCTCCAGTGCCAGCTCGTCCGCTCGGGCCTGTTCCACCTGGTCCTGTCCCCCGACTACGACGACGCCCACCACGATCACTTCCACCTCGAAGCGAAGCCGTGGGTGGAGCGCCCGACCATCCGCGCCGATCGCCCGGCGATCCACTAGTTCAGCCCGTCACGGCCCGCTGGCGCACGATGCGGAACACCGCGTAGAGCAGGGCCAGCGACCACGCCAGCCACAGCGCCGCCCACAGCCAGACCGCCCAGTCGTCGGTGGTCCCGAACGTCGCCTTGGCCATCGCGTGGGCGTCCGAGTCGCGGACCGCCTGGCCGTTGACGACCAGGGTCGGCCGGAACAGGACCCGGATGTCGACGACCGCGTTGATGCAGGCCTGGGCCGCGACCACGTGGGCGGCGATCACCACCGCGCGCCCCGGCAGCGCGGCCGCGACCAGCAGGGCCGCCGCGCCGGTCGACACGATCGCGATCTGGCCGAACCGGTTCGACACCACCGCCACCGTCGACAGCGCGAGCAGGAGGCCGAGCGCCGCCAGCGCCATCCGCGCTCCGCGCTGCGTCCGGCTCGCCGCCAGGATGGTCACCCCCCACACCGGCGTGCCCATGTACCCGGCCGCGGCGATCAGCGCGCGCGCGACCTGGCCGGCGCCGCCGCTGGCGTGGGCCAGCCCGCTGCCGTCGCGGAAGATCTCCATGCGATCGAACCCGGCCCCGGTCAGCGCCATCAGCAGGCCGTGGCTGCCCTCGTGCAGCCAGGTGCCGAGCAGCTTGAACGGGTAGAGGACGAACCCACCGAACGGCAGCTGCCACAGCAGCAGGCTGGCCAGCAGCACGATCCCGAGCGGCCGCAGCTCGCGACCACCCGCGCGCCCCGGTCGGGTGATGGTCTCGGGGGCCGACGCGGTCATCGTCCCTCGGGCTCGTCGGGGCGTCGCCGCCGCTCCCCGCGCCCGGGCCGCCGATCGTCGAGGCCGAGCAGGTCGCGCGTCCAGCCGATCGGCTCGATCGGCCACACGCCAAGCTCGGTCAGGGTGGGCACCTGGCCGCCGCACGCCACGCCGATGAGCGCCCCGCCGACCGCGCCGGCCAGCGCGCCGGCCGCGGCGATGGCGAGCCATCCCCACGGCTCGGTCGGGACGTGGCCGAGCGGGATCGCCGCGATCAGCGTCAGCGCGGCGCCGCCGGCTGCCATCGCCCGGGCGCCCACCAGCGCCGCCCGCCGACGGCCGCCGGTGCCCTCGACGCTGGCCTGGGCGCTCAGCCGGCCGACCCCGCCGGCGGTCAGCACCGCCGCCAGCCCGGAGAACACCGACGCCATGCGCAGGCAGTCGATCATGGTGGCCGAGCCGTTGCCCAGCCCGAGCCGGGCCAGGGTCCACACCGCCAGCGCACAGAGCGGGATCACACCCAGCAGACCGAGCGCCGCGCCCTTCCAGAACGCGAAGGGAGGCCGACGCTTTCTCCTGTCCGTGCGCGGGGTTGTCCTCGATGTCGCGCTCCGTGCGCCGGGAGCGCTCGCGCTCGCCTCGGGCCTCATCGCTCCGCCCCGAATCGCGCCACCCCGAGGAAGCATTTCACGGGCTTCACCGTAACATGTCCTGACCCGACCGGCTCGACGCGGCGGGCGTGCCCCCCGACGCGTAGAGACGTGTAGAATCGACGAGGTCGACGATGCCCGCGAGCAACTCCGTTTACTCCTCATCGTTCTTCGAGCTGGAGCTGGACGGCAACAAGGACGCCGTGACCAGCTTGCGGTCGATCGAGGGCGGCGGCGTCAAGGCCGAGGTCATCAACTACCAGATGGGCGAGAACGGCGACGTCTGGCGTCAGCTCGGCAAGCCCAAGTACGACGACATCAAGATCACCGCCGGCCTGTCCGGCTCGCCCGACCTGTGGGCCTGGATGTCGAGCTTCCTCAAGGGGACCCCCGAGCGCCGCAACGGGGCGATCGTCGCCGGCGATGCCAACTACAAGGCCAAGGCGCGCCGGGAGTTCTTCGATGCGCTGATCACCGAGATCGCGTTCCCGAAGTGGGACGGCACGGACAAGAACGCGGCCAACGTCAACGTCACCATCAGTCCCGAGCGGATCACCTACGCGCCGGGTGACGGCGAGATCGACGTCCGCGCCCCGGACGAAGCCCGTCAGCGCAACGTCAAGGCCTGCAACTTCCACTTCGAGCTCGACGGCTTCAAGGAAGCGTGTGCTCGGACCGCCAAGGTCGACGCGTTCAGCGTCAAGATGAAGGTCATCGAGCACGCGTTCGGGACCCAGCTCCACGCCAGCAAGGTCCCGGGCAAGTTCGAGTGGCCCAACCTGGTGTTCTACATCCCCGAGGTGGATGCCGCCCCGCTGCGAGAGCTCCACGCGAAGACCGTGATGAAGGGCGAGCGCAGCCCCGGGCGGACCGCAACCCTGACCTTCTACAACAACGCCAAGGCGGACCAGGGCAGCTTCACGTTCAGCGGCGTCCACGTCTTCAACGTCGCCGCCGAGAAGCACGACGCGGGCTCCGAGGATGTCAAGCTGACCAAGGTCGAGTGCGCGGTCGAGCGCATCGAGGTCCGCCTCTCCGTGCAGGAAGGCTGAGGCGCTCGCCGGCCGCGGCGCGGACGAAAACTTGCCCCTGCCGATCGCGGGTGGGACGGTGGCACATGCCCGCCGAGACCCTGTTCGCCAGCGGCTTCTCGCCCGATCCGCGCAGCGCCAAGGACGTGCTCGCGTTCGTGCTGTGCCCGCCGGAGGTCTTCGCGCCCTCGGGTGACCCGGAGGAGATCGCGGCGGTGGCGGAGCTGATCGAGCCGGCCAAGGTCGAGGCGGTGCGGCGCTGGCAGGCGCTGCGCGCCACCACGGTCTCGAACTGAGCCACGGTCGGCGCCGCGGCCTCGTGACGCAGATGGTTGCCCGCGCTCGGGCGACCGCGTAGGTTGCCGGCCATGGCCCGGTCCAAGGTCGCCGTCCTCCACGTCTCCCCCGACACCGTCCTCGACGACGTCCAGCGCCTGTGTGACCTGGCCGGGGTCGCCACCGCCCTCGATCCGAAGGCGACGACGATCCTCAAGGACAACATCTCCTGGCACTACCCGTTCCCGGGCGCCAACACGACGCCGTGGCAGCTCGAGGGCACGGTCCGCGCGCTGGCCGCGCGCGGCTTCACCGACCAGGTCTGCGTCCAGAACAAGACCGTCGTCACCGACGCGTTCAAGGGCGAGGACCTCAACGGCTACGTCCCGATCTTCAAGGCCTACGGGATCCCGGTCCGCTACAACTTCAAGCCCGAGGACATGGCGTGGTCGGTCTATCGCCCCAAGGCGAAGATGAACGTCCTCGACCAGATCTTCCCCGAGGGCATCCTCATCCCCGACGACTTCCACGGCACCAACGTCGTCCACCTGCCGACGGTGAAGTGCCACATCTACACCACCACCACCGGCGCGATGAAGAACGCGTTCGGCGGCCTGCTCAACACCAAGCGCCACTACACCCACTCGTGGATCCACGAGACCCTGGTCGACCTGCTGGCCATCCAGCGCGAGATCCACAGCGGCCTGTTCGCGGTCATGGACGGCACCACCGCCGGCGACGGGCCCGGCCCGCGCACGATGCGCCCGGTGACCAAGAACGTCCTGCTCGCCTCGGCCGACCAGGTCGCGATCGACGCGGTCGCGGCGTCGATGATGGGCTTCGATCCGATGAGCCTGCTCTACATCCGCATGGCCGACGAGCAGGGGCTCGGCAACGGCCGGCGCGAGAACATCGAGGTCGTCGGCGACGCCCACCTGGCCGACCAGCGCTGGGGCTTCTCGGTCGGCGACAACGGCGCCTCGCGGGTCGGCGACATCATGTGGTTCGGCCCGCTCAAGCGGTTCCAGAAGCTGTTCTTCCACACCCCGCTGGTCAACGTGTTCGTGATGGGCTCCGAGGCCTACCACGACTACTACCGGTGGCCGCTCAAGGACCGGAAGGTGTTCGAGCAGTGGAAGGCCAGCTCGGAGTGGGGCCGGCTGTTCACCCGCTACCAGGAGCGCGGCCACCTGGCCGAGCCGGTCACGGCGGCCGCGGCGGCGGCGCGCTAGCGCCACCCGGCGGGTCGGCCCCGGCCGGCGCGTCGGCCGGTCCCATCAGCTCGCGCAGGCGATCGACCGCGCGGGCGTGGAGCCGGCTGGCCCACGACTTCGACAGGCCGAGCTCGGCGCCCGCGTCGAGCAAGGTCTTGCCCTCGCGGTAGTGCTTGTCGAGCAGGATGCGCTCGCGCTCGGGGAGCTGGGCCAGGGCGGCGGCGAGCTGCGCGGCCTGGCGGCGGCGGCCGAGCTGCTCGGGCACCGGCGGGACGTCGTCCGCCATCTGGTCGTCGGGCACGGTGTCGATCGACACCACGTACATGGTGCGGATCGCGCCGATCGCGTCCTTGACCTCGCGCAGCTTGTCGGCGGCGGTGCGCTCGCCCTCGCGCACGCGCGCGGCGTCGGCGCGGGCCGCCTGGGCCTCGAGGTACTCGGCGGTGGCACGCAGGACGACGATCCGCGCCCACACCTTGCGGGGCAGGTTGGTCATGCGGCGCAGCCCGTCGATGATCGCGCCCTGGACCCGGTACCACGCGAAGGTCCGGAACGACGCGCCCTGGGCCGGGTCGTAGCGGTTGGCCGCCTCGACCAGCCCGACGCTGGCCAGCGCGACCAGCTCGTCGAGCTCGACGTGCTCGCGGACCCGCGGGTGGTACAGCCGGGCCGCTCGCTGCGCCAGATCGAGATGGCGCTCGACCAGTGCCGCCCGGTCCGAGTTCACCGCGCGAGGATAACGCGAAGCGTGGCCGATGCGCTATGGTCCGCGCGCGTGGCGACGTTCACCACCCTCGACGACGACGACGCGCGCGCCATCGCCGACGCGATGCAGCTGGGCGCGCTCGACAGCTGGCGCCCGATCGCCGCCGGGACGATCAACTCCAACTTCACGTTCCTGACCGCGCGCGGCCGGTTCTTCGTCCGGGTCAACGAGGGCAAGACCCGCGACGACGTCGCCTGGGAGGCCGAGCTGGTCGCCCACGTCGCCGCCGCCGGCGTGCCGACCCCGGTGCCGCTGCCGGCGCCCGGCGGGCTGCGCTTCCTCGACCATCGCGGCCTGCTGATCAGCGTGTTCGTCTGGCAGCCCGGCCACCACCGCGCGCCGCACCAGGTGACCACCGACTCCGCCCGCGGCCTCGGCGAAGTCCTCGCCGACCTGCACACCGCGGCGGCGACCCGGCCGCCATCGACCTGGCGCGAGGGCATCTACCAGTTCGCCGACATCGTCCGCCGCTTCGACGGCCTGCGCGGCAACACCGATCCCGCGCTCGCCCACGCGCTGGCCGTCCTCGACGAGGAGCTGGCCTGGCTCGAGCGCATGGCCCCGGTGCGGGCGGCGGCCAGCCATGGCCTCATCCACGGCGACCTGTTCCGCGACAACGTCCTCTTCGACAACGGTCACCTGGTCGCGGTCCTCGACTTCGAGCAGGCCTCGCGCGGCAGCCACATCTACGACCTGGCGGTGACCCTCAACGACTGGTGCTGGGACGCCGCCCCGCGCCGCGAGCTCGCCCACGCCCTGTGCGCGGGGTACGCGTCGCGCCGCCCCCTGACCGCGGCCGATCGCGCGGCCCTCCCGGTCGAGCTGCGCGCCGCGGCGGCGCGGTTCACCGTCACCCGCATCACCGA
>Ga0247822_10001908_pt1 | contig 13067 bp, 11 predicted proteins | sample 13C_Cellulose_Da_FD_192423 | JGI IMG/M metagenome (GOLD analysis project Ga0247822, IMG submission 192423) | Soil microbial communities from agricultural site in Penn Yan, New York, United States - 13C_Cellulose_Day30 | ecosystem: Environmental > Terrestrial > Soil > Agricultural land | place...
AATATACGTAAAGTGTAACAGATCAACAAAACTAACATCGCCCGGCAGTTGCAAATAACATTGCATAAAGTGTCACAACGCCGCTAAGTGCCGCTGATGAAGAAAAAGGGATCCCGGGCGTCCAGCGATGCTATCCAAGTGGCGGATATCGCGGCGTTCTTCGAAGAGGCGCTCTCCCGACCCCCGAGCGAGGCGGGTAAGCTCTTGCGGTCGGAGCGGGATTTCGCGTCTCTCCTGGGGGTTCATCGAATGAAGGTGCATCGCGCGCTCAATGTGCTGGTGGAAAACGGCATCCTGGCGCGGCGTCAGGGCAGCGGGACCTTTGTACGCAAAGTGCCCGCGAGTGCCGGGAAGACTGGCGCGGCTAAGTGGGAAGGGCATGCGGTGCCGAGTGAGGATCTTTTCGCAGGCCCGGCCAAAGCATTGGTGAGAAAACAGGCCTCCCAAGAACATCGCAAACTCAATCTCCTGCTCGTGACCTGCTGGGACGGTGAGACGATCAGATCCATCACGGCCGGCATTCGTGATCGCGCCAAGCAGGAGGGGCATGATCTCAAGGTCTGTCCACTCGACGTGCTCCAGAAGAGGGGTCCAAAGACGCTGGGAAAATCGGCCAAGGGCCTGTGTTCAGAGCGGATCGACGGATGTATGGTGTGGACCCATCACAAAGAGGTCATCAAGGAATTTTTTGGAGATAAGATACCTCCTATCGTTTACATCGGAGGAGCGACGAGAACTATCGATCTGAGCCACGAGCCACTCATCCGTCATAACCTGGAAGATGCGATCATACGCGCCCTGACCGAGCTTTCCCAAACGGGCTACAAGCGCATCGGTTTCGTGGGGGCCTACAGCGAACTACGCAACGAGGAAGAGCGCAAGGCCTACGAAATCACGATGGACAGCCTCGGGGCCAAATACCGGTCAGTGGCGTTCTGCCCCCTGAACGACGAAGGAAGAACTCTCACTGAACTAAAGCGGATGTTTACGGGACCTAACAAACCGGACGCGGTATACGTGGCGGACGACATCCTCCTCCGCAGTGCCGCAAAGGCCTGGAAGAAGCTGGGCATCGTGCCGGGGAAAAATCTCGCAGTCATCACTCTCAGCAATAGGAGCAACGCGCTGCCGGCGGGCTTTTCCTGGAGTTGCATGCAGTTCGATGCTTTTCAGGTAGGGCGGATGGTGATGGACAGCCTGCTGCTGGAAATTCAAACGGCAGGAGAGGCCTTGTGTTCGTTTGAACATCTGGCGTCTTGGCGTCCCGGGACAACCCACCTCATCGGATAGTTCCGGGAAAACTGTCCTTGAACACACGAGTGGTCGGTGAGGATTTTTTCATACCCGTTGGGGTCACTCGGTAACACTATCGCCCCACCTATTGCCTATCAGTCAGATCACAGGGCAGCTATCGCAACCCCGATGGTCTGGACGCTGAGGGGTATCAACTCCCGGAGGCGGATGGCTTTGGGGGCGGGCTCTTTGACAAAGCAGCCGGAGCGGTAGAAAAGCGTGCCGGCTTTCAGGGACTCATACATGCGGGAGCCGGCGACCCCGGCAAAGTCTCCGGCCAGGCGGTGAAATTTCGAGGGGAGTTTGCGCCGGACGAGGGCCATGGATTGAGCGGAGTTGAGGTCCATACCACGCACGACCTTCGCGCTGATGTCCTCGAAGTGCAGTTTTCGGAGCGAGGACGCGGCGAGCGCCTGTTCCCAATCTGCGACGCTTTCGAGGTCTCGAAAATCGGCGTAAAGAAAATGTCCGCCGGGTCGGAGTACTCTTGCCACCTCGGAGATGAAGCGGGGGAAGTCCGCGTAGCAGTGGGACGACTCGATATTGATGATGACGTCAAAGCTGTCCGCCTCGAAGGGGAGCCTCTCCGCGTCGGCCTGTCTAAAGGTGAGTCCCTCGATGCGGTGATGTTTGCGGCAGAAACGAATGCCATTGGGATTGAGATCGACGCCCGTGTAGCTCCGAGGTTGGCGTGTGCGGGTCAAGTAGGAGGCACCCCCGCCGTGGCCGCAGCTGATCTCCAGGACGGTTTTGTCCTTCAGATCGACGGAGGAAGCGACGTGGTGATAGAGTTGAATGCCGCCGCGGTTGCTTTCGTCGGCGGGAGAGAGGGTGAGGGCGAGGGGCGGAGAGGTCTCGTAGGCGTAGTTCAAGAAAGTCACCTTCTCCCGCTGTAGGTGCCAGGTGAGAAGCGGGTACCAATGGCGCCAGAGCATCTTGCGGATGGCTCCAATGGCATACAGACGATCAAAAAGCATCGCGTGAACCTACCCCGGTTGGATTTTTGTGCAATGCCCTCATTTTCCTGTGGCGGATATCCTTTTAAGGGGGATGTTTTTCGTGGGTTTGGTTAATGGCATAATGTGCTTTTGATCAGCAATTTGCTATTAGTTTGTGAGAGCTTGTTCAGTGTGGATGGCGGCATGGTTGTGCGGTGAATCCACGGTGGTATGGCGCGGCCATGGCGGTTTTACTCTTCCTTGCAGAATCTCACGGCCAAGCTTGGGCCTGGGTTTGAAGGGACGCTCGCCACGAGGTTCGGCGTGGATCGCGATCAGATACTCCCGGAGATTTTTGATTATATTCGCAGCAGTAATTTGGATGATCAAAATTTCTCGGTGGCGGAGTCACGGGTCGGCGACCATGAGCCTGCACTTCGGTGCTTGAGCCCAGCCACCACTGGTCCTGGGTGGGTCGGCCGTTCGTCACAAGGTGGTAGCCAGACCCTCCGACGTATGGCACAAGGGAGCGATCAATATGAGCACCGAAAACCTCAAAATTTGCCGAGGCCCTCGAAACTGATTCCGCTCTCCAAGCCCGGGCTAATGCTATCGAGGCTGCCTCAGTCGAGGAGCAGGCTGCGCAACTGGCGGCCCTGTCGGTGGAAGCCGGAACGCCGGTCACCGTCGCAGATCTCCTTGTTCCCGAGGCATCCTCTGAACTCTCGCTGGAAGAGCTCAGCCTCGTCAATGGAGGCACTCGGGAGCGGGTCAAGCTCATCCTGCCCCGCCACCTCATCAAGCTCTCTCCCATGAAGCACCCGCCGAGCTACTACGCCAGCGGAGGCAGCAATGGCGGTGGCGGGGAGTGATGGCCGCGAGGTAGGGAAGCAACGGCAGGTATGGGTCATGAAGGTATCGGTTGCCGCTGAGCTTGCCTTGAGAGCGGTCAATCCCTCGCTACTCAGCCCAGTTCCTGATTTTCGTTTTGAACAGCGACGGTCTGCGAAGTGGCTGGACGGCTGGCGCTCTTTGGCTCGTGCCAGACACGCGAACTAGCAGAATCGATCAGAGAATTCCGTAGTGCTAGGAGGCGTCGATTGACCTTCGGAGCGTGCACTATAGATTTGAGGCCATATTCAATGAATAAAAAAGTCGCGGTTGTGACCGGAGCTGCCGGCATTGTGGGGCCGAGTATATGCCAGGCCCTTCGGCGTCATGGCTGGCTTGTGGCGGCGGCTGATCTCAGGGAGGAGGACTTTAAGTTCGCTCAGCGGGTTAGAAACATCGAGGAGTTTTGGGATTTTCGCTGGATTGGAGATCTTCGGAAAAAGGAGTCCTGTGAAGGCCTGATCGACGCGTGCCAGACTGCGTTGGGAGAAGTAGCCTTATTGGTCAATAACGCGGCTTTCTGCTATCGTGAACCGTCTCTCGATGCCCTGGAGGAGGAGCAGGCGCTGTCCATTTTTCAGATAAATGTGTTGGCTCCGCTGTGGCTCACGGCGGCCGCCCAGACCTCCCTCGGCAGGACGCAGGGATGTGTGGTGAATGTATCGAGCGCACAGACGCAAGGCTGGCTCCCGGAGAACCATCTCTACGTGGCCAGCAAGGCGGCGTTGGAGAAATTGACGGAAACGCTGTCGGCCACTCTCGGCAAGGACGGCGCTCGATGTGTGGGGATTCGGTTGGGCAGTTTTCCCGGCTTTCAATTTCTCAGCCCCTTCCTCTCCCAACTTCCCCAGGATGCAGCGGACAAGATGGTCGCGGAACTTCTCCCGCGGCATCTTGCTGAAAGCGAGAAATCCATTGGAAAATCCTTTGTAGGTCAGGCGGGGGAGCTGGGTGACACGATCGCTTTTCTGGCGTCTGATGCGGCAAGGATGGTCAATGGCACGATTCTTTCCATGGACGGAGGGATGACGACCCGGCCGATGACTTGGGCTTCAGGTTATAATAGTCTGCAAATGGCCCAAGAGTGGTTCGATAACTGGAAAAAAGAGCATGAAACTGATCAAAGTTGAGGTCTGGCAGGTACGAGTCCCGTTACTCAGCGAGTGGACCAGCAGTCCAGAATTCGGAGAACACAGTAAGCAGGCGGACAGCAGACTCATCCTGGCTCTCCACGACGAGGCCGGACACATCGGATGGGGAGAAAGCTCGATTTCCGACGGGAGCCAGTTTTCTCCAGACCTTCAACGATTGGCCGCTCAAGGGATAAAGAGCCCTCTCTGCCAACTGGATCTCTCCTCGCCGGGTGACTCTTACTGGAGCCGTCCAGTAGCTCCTTCGACCCACTCCACACCTGTGGAAAAGCTGCGGCATCGGTTGCGACATCCTCTTCAGAACATCGTCGAGACGGCGTGGACCGATTTGCGAGCCCGGCGATTAGGAGTGCCCTTTGGGGAACTACTGGGCGGACTTTGGCGGGAGTGGGTGGCTACGGACTATTGGATGGGACGCGTGACACCTGAGCATGCGCAGCTTTGCGTCAAGCGGGCGAGCAGCCTCGGGTTTCGTGGAGTAAAACTGAAAACAACGCTGGAAGATCCGAACGTTGAGCGTTTGGAAGCCATCAAGGCCATCGAACCCGACTTTCATGTGACGGTCGATCCTAATGGTCGCTTTCATCGTCTGGACGACGCCCTCCCGACTATCCGCGCGATGGATGCGGTGGGAAGCATGAACATTCTTGAGGATCCCTTTCCTCGTTTCTATCTGCCGGAATTTGCCGCATTGCGAAATCGCATCGCGGCGCGCGTGGTCGTACACCTCGATCCGGTCGAGTCCCTCTGGGCGGTCCTCCAAAGCGGCGCGGCCGGCGGACTGAATATCGACAGCAAAATCATCGGCCCATTTCAGTGGCGTGTGCTGGCCGGAGTTGCCGAACAGGCGAATCTCCCTGTCTGGCATGGCAGTGGCCTGGATCTCGGCATCGCTACTGCCACACAACTACATATGGCCGGGGCTACGCCCAACTGCGAGCTTCCGGGTGATCAGGTCGGTCCCTGGCTTAGAGAGCATTCCCTTGTCCGCGACTCCTTCGAAGTGCGCGAGGGGAGGGTTAAGATTCCCGAAGGACCGGGATTGGGAGTGACTGTCGATCTGGACGCCCTGGATCGATACAGTTCCTGGCATCAAAGTTTTGAGAAATAGCGCGTTTCGGGTGTATTGCCTATTCTGAATCAGGGCCGCACTTGAGAGAGGGAAAGCGTTGTCGGAACGCTGATGGTCGATCTGCCAGCGAATCTGAAGGGCTTTGCCCGGCGGTTTTGCCACAGAAACCCCGGCCAGCCCATCAGGGTAGGCCCGGCCATAGGAGGGCGTCCGATGAACGGATATGGATGCTTCTCATGCTCGGCTTTCGAGGATCGCTATTTTACTCACTCTCGGAGGCAGTCTGCTCTTTAGTGGATGCGCATCGGTTACGGCGCGGAAGATTTCGGGCTCGCCCGCGAGCCAGTCGGTGCGGGCTGTTCCCCCGCATATCTATGTGCGTGATTACAGCATTCCTGCCAAAAATCTCCGGGTCGACCGTAGCGGCGAAAATCTGGAGGCTTTCCAGAGGGACCTCACTGGAAAGCTCAGCGCCTCGCTCGCTCAGCAACTGAATCGCAACCTCGCTCCCACCACTATACTGGCCAAGGGAGCGAAACCGACCCAAAGAAATTCCTGGCTCATCGAAGGCCGGTTTGATCGTGTTGAGCAAGGCAGTCGTGCCTTGCGTTCGATCTTTGGATTTGGCCTTGGCGGTACGAAGGTCGTGGCCACCACCGTGGTGTCCGATCTCTCCAGAGGCAAGCCCCGCCACATCATGACGATACAAACCAGCGGAGGGTCAAATGCCAGCCCCGGCACAGTCATCAATCTCGCTCCGATCGTAGTTCTCGGACCCGTCGGGCTCGGTGGCGTGGCCGCGGGTGCAGTCCCCGGAGCTCTGCCCGGTCTGGGGGCGGACGTGAAGCGTACAGCACGCGAGATCACTGCCGTGCTTTCCGATTATTGCTATCAGAGGGGTCTCATTTTTGAGAAGCAGGCGATGCAGCCTAAGAAGCCCGGCAGCGGCCAGCTCCGCATCTCCGATCCCGCTCGGTAGGTGACAGAAATGAGGGCCCGTGAAGCGCCGGGTTACAAATATTAGTAAGGCCCATTTAATCTAATGAGTAAAACCAACTAGGCGGATTTTGCGGGCCAGACCTTTTTCGCAGTAGCCGAGAGCGTCTCAACAAAAGCGCGGGTTTCTTTAGACACAGTTCCCCTCTGCCAGAGAACGATCAGATCGCAAGTTGCTTTTGGTTCAGCAAGCGGCACGAAGGTTATTTCGGGATGGGCAAAATTCCTCAGATACTCTGGGAAGAAAGCCGTTGCCGATTCGGTGGCGATCAGCGAGAGGACATTGTGAATGCCATCGGTAGTCGCGATAAATCGCGGCTTGAACCGCGCCAGGCGGCATAGCGAAATAATCCACTGATTCCTGCCCGGCATCTGGCCTTCGTCCATGGCGATAAAGGCCTTGTTCTTAAACGCATCCAGCTTCAATCGCGTTTTCTTGGCCAAGGGGTCTGAGGAGGACAGGGCCGCACATACCTCGAGCCGGGCAAGCTTCCGGCAGTAAAACTCTTTCGAGGCCATCGCTCCTTCCTGACCGATCAAGGCTACGTCGATCTTCCCCGCGTGAAGGGCGTCGATCTGTTCCCGGGGTGACATGTCGAGCAGGGTGACCTTCAGTGATGGATGGTCCTTCCGCAGGGCGGCCAGAGCAGGGGTGAGCAGCGGTTGCGCGATCGAGATGAGGTATCCAACACGCAGCTCGGACTTGCCGCTGCCGGCCTGTTTTCTCAGGTGAGCTACCGCTTGATCGTAAGACGTCAGGATCGGCCTCAGCGTGGTGAGAACATCGTGGCAAAAGCCGGTCGGCTTCACTCCGCCGGTCTCTCGTTCCAACAATCTTCCGCCGAGTTCGTTTTCCAACCGCTGCATCTGCCGGCTTAGTGCGGGCTGGGCGATCCGCAGACGAGTGGCTGCGCGATTGATGCTGCCTTCTTCGATGACGATCACGAGCGCCCGGATGCGATCCAACATGGGCATCAGCGCTATACCGAGACGGCATAACGGCAAGAACAAAACAGCATTATTCGATCCATTAGGAGTTGGGCATCCTCAAAACCATGAAAACGGCCCCCGAGCAACACCCTGTGCACTACCATACCGTCTCCGTAAACGGACTCGATATCTCTTACCGGGAGGCTGGTCCGAAGAGCGCCCCGACGGTGCTGCTTTTGCACGGATTTCCGACCTCGTCGAATATGTTCCGCAACCTCATCCCGTCCCTTGCGGAGACATTTCATGTGGTGGCACCGGACTATCCGGGTTTTGGTGGCAGCAGTGCGCCTGACCATAAGAGTTTTTCCTACACTTTTGAGAACCTTACCAACATCATCGAGCAGTTCGTCGAGACGCTCGGCCTGGATAGCTATTCGCTCTACGTGTTCGATTACGGAGCTCCCATTGGTTACCGTCTCGCCCTGCGGCGTCCCGAGCGGGTGCAGGCTCTTCTCGTGCAGAATGGGAATGCCTACGAGGAAGGGCTGTTGGAGTTTTGGGACCCCATTAAAAAATATTGGGCGGATCCTTCGTCGGAGAATCGCGAAGCGCTTCGCTTTTTGACCATTGCGAAGTCCACGCGCTGGCAGTATGAAAACGGCGTCAGCGACACCACCTTGCTGGATCCGACCACCTGGGCGCTTGATCAACTCGGGATGGATCGGCCTGGTAATGCCGAGATCCAGCTCGATCTCTTCCTCTCGTACGGCACCAACGTGCCGCTCTACCGAGAGTTTCAGGAGTTCTTCCGCAAATATCAACCGCCCACGCTGATCACCTGGGGCAAGAATGACTACATCTTCCCGGCGGAGGGAGCGGCTCCCTATGCCCGCGACCTACAGAATGTGGAGACGTACCTTCTCGATACGGGGCACTTTGCGCTGGAAACCCACGGAGCGGAAATCGCCGCGCGCATTGGCGATTTTCTCAAGAGGAACGTCCTAGAATCCTAATCGATAGGTCGGAGGTAAACCCTCGCTATTTTCGCCGAGATGCGGCATTAAACTTAGAGCTAAATCGTATGGCTGGAAAATACATGCAGCTTCTCCTCACGCCTGCGGTAAAACGGGCGCAGGACAAATATTACGGAGGGCACGACAACGTGGAAAGCGCTCCGGAGGTCGATCCGTTGACGGACCGTGAAGTGGAGTTCCTGACAGCGCGAGATAGCTTCTACATGGCGACTACCACCGAGACAGGGTGGCCTTACTTGCAACATCGTGGCGGTCCTCCCGGGTTCATTAAGGTTCTTGGCCCAAACTTGATCGGCTTTCCTGATTTTCGGGGCAATCAGCAGTTGCTGACGACGGGAAACCTGTCCGCCTCTGACCGCGTCGCTATTTTTATGATGGATTACCCGCGGAGGATGCGGCTGAAGATCCTCGGCCACGCCCAGGTGCTGGATGCTCGTGAAAATCAGGACCTCGTGGAGTCCATCGCTGCTCCGGCTTTGCGCGCCAGGGTGGAGCGGGTTTTCCTGGTTAAGGTAATATCCTACGACTGGAACTGTCCCCAATACATCACTCCACGATTCACGGCGGACGAGGTCGAAAGATATGTCGCGCCACTCAAGGAGCGCATCGCCGAACTCGAAGCTTTGCTGGCTGGGAAATCGACGGACCCAAAGTAAATTAGTGAGTTCGCTCTCTAATCTCCCAAGAGATATATGCGGGGGCAGGGTATTAGGACTTACGCGGAGGCAGGGTATTAGGACTTACGCGGAGGTGCTTGGGTTGCGGGTCATTCTTAATAAGACTGAGGTCGTCCGAGGTTAACGTAAGTGCGAGTGTCTGAGCGGGACGGGATCTAGGCGCTGTATGCATTCTGGTGAGGCGGGAGCCTTCGCCTCGGCGGGGAGCGTGGTGCTTGCCTTTTCGGCTGGCCGGACAAGGAGGAAACCGGGATCCCAAAGCGGACTGTTATTGCTTTTTCGGCAACCAGACGCAAAACTTGGCTTCGGACGAATGAATCGTCTTAATCGAGGTTTGGATACATTTTAGAACCCAAGGCTCTCTCCCCCTTCTATCTTAACGGTATCGCTCACGCCCATGGACCTGAACACGATTGTCGAAATAAAGCGGCCCGCCTGTGCGGATGAAGTGAAAGAGTGGAAAGCCGGACATGCCTGGCTGGCGGGTGGGACATGGCTGTTCTCCGAGCCACAGGTGGCGGTTGATACTTTGGTCGACCTCGCCGGGTTGGAGTGGCCGGCGCTGACGGTGTCGGCGGATGGGGTGGAGATCGCCGCGACCTGTAAGGTGATCGAGGTGGAAAAATTCGTGGTGCCCGCGGAGTGGCCCGGGGCCGGCTTGTTCACCCGATGCTGTCACTCGTTTCTGTCGTCGTTCAAGATCTGGCATGAGGCCACCGTCGGTGGGAATGTTATCATGTCGCTGCCTGCGGGGCCGATGATCTCGCTAACAGCCGCTCTGGAAGGAGTTTGTACACTTTGGCCGCGAGAGGGGGCGCCGCGGAAGGTGCCTATCGTCGAGTTCGTCACCGGGAATCATCAGAACCTCCTGGCGCACGGCGAGCTCATGCGTTCGATTTTCCTTCCTGCTTCGGCGTTGAGGAAGCGCTTTGGGTTCCGACAGTTCGCCCTGACGCAGTTGGGGAGGTCGGCGGTTTTGATCGTTGGCACGAGTTGCCCGGACGCCGGTGATTTTCTGCTGACGATCACAGCGGCCACCTTGCGGCCCGTGCAGTTGCGCTTCGCCAAGATTCCATCGGCTGGCGAGCTTAAGGACGCCATCGATGCCGCAGTGCCGTTCGAACTGTATCTCGAGGATCCCCATGGTTCCCCCGCGCATCGCCAGCATCTGACCTACTATTTCGCGGAACAAATCCGCCAGGAACTCAGCGCTTAATTTTATGAGCTACACCATCAACGGCCAGTCATTCGATGCACAGCCTCGGCCCGGCCAGTGTTTGCGGACTTTTGCGCGGGATTTAGGCTGGTTTGGGGTCAAGAAAGGCTGTGATGGCGGAGATTGCGGAGCCTGTACGGTCTGGCTCGATGGCAAACCCGTCCATAGCTGTCTCGTGCCGGCGTTTCGTGCCGAGGGCCGGGAGGTGACGACGCTCGAGGGGTTGAGTTGTAACGGCAGTCTGCACCCGATGCAGGACGCTTTCCTAAAGGCGCAGGCCTACCAGTGCGGTTTTTGCACTGCGGGGATGATCATGACGGCGGCGAGCTTCTCTGAAGAGCAGAAGCAGGATCTGCCTTTCAACTTAAAGGGCAACTTGTGCCGCTGTACGGGGTATCGAGCGATCGAAGACGCCATCCATGGGGTGGAACATGTCGAAACGGATTGCCCCGGGAAGAGCACCGGGCGAAATATCGGCCACGCATTTGGCCCATCCATCGTGACGGGACAGGCTCGCTACACCGCCGATATCGAGATGGAAGGTCTCCTGCATCTCAAGGTGCTGCGCTCACCCCACGCGCACGCCCGCATCCTGGCCATCCGGCGGGAAAAGGCTCTGGCCGTGCCGGGCGTAGTCGAGATTTTCACCTGGGAGGATGTGCCCCGGCTCCCTTACGGCACGGGCACGCACGACGACTATAAGGTCGAACCCGATGATACCTACATCCTCGATGATGTGGTCCGTTTCGTCGGCCAGCGCCTCGCCGCCGTCGTGGCTGAGACTGAAGGCGCCGCCGAGGAAGCCTGCCGCCTCCTGGAGGTGGACTACGAGATATTGCCAGCAGTCTTTGATCCGGAATACGCCATGAGCGGAGAGGCTCCTGTGCTGCATCCCAAAGATGCCTCCTCGCGCATCGCCAATCCCAGTCGGAACATCGTTCGCGAGATCCACGGCGAGAACGGCAGCGTGGAGCAGGGGTTCAGCGAGGCTGACGTGATTTTTGAGGACACGTTTGAGACGCATCGGCAACAGCATGCCCAGCTCGAGACTCACATTTCCTACAGTTACCTCAGCGCGGATGGACGCGTTCATGTGCGCTCCAGCACGCAAACACCGTTTCCGACCAAGCTGAAGCTAGGCTACCTTTTCAGCCGCCCGGCGGATGATTTTCACGTTTACACCGAGCGCGTGGGGGGAGGTTTCGGAGCGAAGCAGGAGACTCTGAGTGAAGAACTCTGCGTGCTCGCGACTCTGAAGACAGGTCGTCCGGTCAAGTGGGAGTTCACGCGCACCGAGGAGTTCATCGGGGCCACGTCCCGGCATGCTTTTAAGGTACACGTCAAACTCGGCGCGAAGAAGGATGGCACCCTGACCGCGATGCAGTTGCGGGTGCTGTCGAACACCGGCGCCCAGGGTAATCACGCGGGAGATACGCTCGGCCACTCCATCAACGAACCTCTAACGGTTTATCGGTGTGCCAACAAAAAGGTGGACGCCTACGCGGTCTATACGAACACCGTGCCTTCGGGCGCTTTTCGCGGTTACGGCGTGACCCAGGTGTGCTTCGCGATGAACAGCGCCATGAACGAGTTGGCCCTCCAACTCGGGATCGACTCGCTCGCCTTGCAGCGGAAGAACGTGATCACCCCGGGCGACACGCTTCTGAGCATCTGGAATGGCCCGGCGGACGTGGAGATCGCCAGCTATGGTTTGGATCAATGTCTGACGCTCGTGGAGGAAGGGCTGGCCAGTGGCCGGGGCAAGACGAAGCCGGAGGGCGACGAGTGGCTGGAAGGGAAGGGGATGGCGCTGAGCATGCTGGATTGCGCACCGCCGAATCAGCGCTCGGAGGCCCGTCTCGATCTCACAGAGGACGGCGGCTACCTGCTGCGGGTGGGGGCTACGGAGTTTGGGAATGGCACCCTCACGGTTTTCCGCCAGATCGCCGGCACGATCCTCGGTTGTGGCGTGGAACGGATCAAGGTGCTCTACGCCGATACCGACACGACACCCTATGATACCGGTACATTTGGCAGTGTGGGCACGACGATCACCGGCACGGCGGTCCGCATGGTCAGCTCCGTGCTCAAGTCCCAGATCCTAGCTCTCGCGCATCGCTACAGTGGCGTTGCCCTCGAGAGCTGTATCCTCGGCGACGGTGAAGCCATCTGCGGCGGCAAGTCCCTTCCTTTGACAGAACTCTTTGCCAAGGCCACGCGTGACGGACAGCGGGTTAATGCGGTGCGCAAATGTGCCGGAGCGCCGCGCACCGTTTCGTTCAATGTGCATGGCTTCCGCATAGCCGTGCACCGCGTGACCGGCCGGATCGAGATCCTGCAAAGCGTGCACGCGGCCGATGCCGGTGTCGTGATCAATCCGATGCAGTGCCGTGGCCAGATCGAGGGATCCATCGCGCAAGGCATCGGCTGGAGTCTGTTCGAGCGGATGACTTTCAATGCTGCCGGGGAACTCGCGCAGGCGACCTTTCGGAACTACCGCATCCCGGCGTTCGCCGACATCCCTCGATCCGAGGTGTATTTCGCCGATACCTACGACACCATCGGGCCGCTCGGAGCGAAGGCCATGAGCGAAAGCCCGATCAACCCCGTGGCGCCCGCTTTGGCGAATGCGCTGAGAGACGCGACGGGCATCAGCTTCCGGGCGCTGCCCTTCAGTGCCGACCGGATTTACAAGGAGCTTTCCACGCTGGCGTGAACTGTGCCTTTCCCCGGCGCGCTTCTTCTGCCAGATTGACTCATGGACCCCTTTGGCCGGACCATCGACTACCTGCGCGTTTCCGTCACGGATCGCTGCAACGAGCGGTGTCTCTACTGCATGCCGGAGGGGTACAAGGGATGGGCTCAAAAG